>Ga0105243_10000044_pt1 | contig 156661 bp, 89 predicted proteins | sample KBSM34metaG_FD_81525 | JGI IMG/M metagenome (GOLD analysis project Ga0105243, IMG submission 81525) | Miscanthus rhizosphere microbial communities from Kellogg Biological Station, Michigan, USA - KBS M3-4 metaG | ecosystem: Host-associated > Plants > Roots > Rhizosphere > Soil | place... | reverse complement strand
TGTCGGAAAAAGGCATTTCTCTGTGCAAACTCTGTGGACCTCTGTGTCTCTGTGGTGAAATTGCTGATGAAAACATTCACCACAGAGGCACGGAGATCGCACAGAGAACCACAGAGATGAATTCTCCGACAGACTCGGAGGGGTGCCAGATCTAGGCAACGAATATCCCCAGGTTGAAAATTAGGATTCGGAGGGAATGGCGACCAGTAGTCTTGCACCCTCGCGGGGTGCGGTCATGACCAATGACTTTTCCGGTGGTCTCCGCGGACTCCGACCACCGGCTACTTTCTATTGAACCCTTCGGGTTGCGCCTCGGTCAGTCAGCTATATTAATGCCTTTGCGAGGGCGCCTATATGGTTGAATCACCCAGCCCGCGGAGCGGGTGACAGGCGTTAGCGATTCATTCTGACGTTCAATCTCGCGAGACGAAAACGAAATACTCTCGACTAATGGAGGTCATGAGATCTGTCGCCCGCTCCGCGGGCTTGGTAATTCTTGTGCCCTGTTCCCGGGGCTCACGCTCCGGGCTTTATGCTGTCGCGCGCTCCGCGCGCTTTCTGGCACACGTTCCCTCAACTGGGTGAGTCAACTATGTAATTGCCTTTGCGAGCCTTGTTCCCCTCCCTGTCAAAACTGACAGGTATCAATCCACGGCCACCAACGTAAGATCCAGCGGATAACAACAAACGCATAAAGCTCTCACTCTCGAGTGCTAGCTTGCGCCACGGAGGATAGAAGTCGCCATGAAACGAACCGTATCGTCATTAATGCTAATTCTTTTGATCTCCCTTTCATTGGTCTGGCCCGCAGCCAACAAGTCACGGGCCCAGACCACCAAAACCGCCACACCTCAGATGCAAACAGCTCCGGCAGGCGATCGGGCCTGGCCGCGCGGTTACAGCCTGCCGAGCGAAGCCCAGATAGTAATCTACCAACCCCAGGTCGCCACCTGGGAAGAGCAGAAGCACCTGGTGGCCCGGGCGGCGGTCTCGTATATCAAGAAAGACGAGCAGAAACCGGCCATGGGCACCATCAAGCTGGAAGCTGAGACGTCGGTAGCTTTGGCTGAACGGCTGGTGAAGTTCTCAACTATTAAGATTACCGAAACAAACTTTCCCACCCTGTCCAAAGAGCAAACCCAGGAGATCGTCACCGGAATAGACAAGGCGATTCCTGACGATGATCGGACGATTGGGCTCGATCGCGTGTTGGCCCAGGTGGACAAGAGCCAGATCATTCCCAAGAACGTCGAAGGCTTAAAAAGCGATCCGCCGCAGATCTTCATGAGCCGGACGCCGGCTATTCTGGTCAGCTTTGATGGCGAGCCCATCTGGAGCCCGATTAAAGACAACGATCTCAAGTTCGCGGTTAATACCAACTGGGATTTCTTCCAATATTCTCCGACCAATACTTACTATCTGCGTAACGATGCCAGCTGGTTGAAGGCGACCGCGCTGGGTGGACCGTGGACTCCGGCCGGACCGCTGCCTGAGAGTTTTAAGAAACTGCCGGCGACTGACGACAACTGGAAAGACGTCGTCCTGAATCTGCCCGGCAAACCGATCACCAGCGTTCCCAAAGTTGATGTCACGACGACTCCGGCCGAATTGATTTTGTTTGAAGGCGAGCCGAAGTATGTGCCGGTCCCGGGAACCAAACTGCTCTGGATCAGCAACACTGAAAGTGATGTGTTTCGTCTGGGTGAGACCGGAGCCGTCTACTATCTGGTCGCCGGCAGATGGTTCCGGGCGCCAAACATGAATGGCAACTGGGTTTTTGCCACGCCTGATTTGCCGGAAGACTTCAAGAAGATTTCTCCGGAGCATCCGCGCTCGCGCGTGCTGGCGTCGGTGCCCGGAACGGATCAAGCCGCGGAAGCAGTTCTGCTGGCCCAGGTGCCGCAGATTGCTCGCGTCAACAAACAAGAGATCAAGGCTCCGGAAGTGATCTTTCAGGGCGAACCGAAATTTGAAGCGATACCGGGGACCCAGCTGGCACGCGCAGTAAATACTGATAAAGAAATTATCAAGTTTAACGAAACCTACTACATGTGTTATCAGGGGATTTGGTTCGTGTCCACTTCGCCGAAGGGGCCATGGATGCTAGCCGAGAACGTTCCGGATGAGATTTACAAGATTCCCGCCAGCTCGCCATCGCACAGCGTGACTTATGTAAAGGTCGAGAGCAATGAGCCCAATTATGTTACTTACGCTGCTTACGGTGGATACATGGGCATGATGATTGGCTGGGGTTGCACCGTGTGGGGCAGCGGCTGGTACTACCCGCCCTATTACTGGTATGGCGGGTTCTATCCGGGCTACTACCCGTATTTTAGAACTTACGGTTATGGAGCATGGTACAACCCTTACACCGGAATCTACGGGACTGCTGGACGAATCTACGGGCCGTACGGTGGAGTTGGTTTTGGCGCGAGATATAACCCGGGCACCGGAACCTACGCGCGAGGTGCGTTCGCATATGGGCCATATGGCGCGCGCGGCGCAGCCCAGGCTTATAACCCGCGAACTGGCACCTATGCGCAGACCCGCCAGGGCAGCGGCGTGTACGGCAGTTGGGGTTCCACGCAGGTCCAGCGCGGTGATAGCTGGGCCAGTACGAAGCGCTTCACGGACAGCGCCGGAAACACCACGCGGGTTACTCGCGGCGAGAATGGTGGAATGATCAATCGCCGCGGCGAAGGCTTTGTCGGCAAACAAGGCGATAACGTTTACGCCGGCCGCGACGGCAATGCTTACCGGCGGGACGCTAATGGCAATTGGAGCAAATGGGAGAACGGAGGGTGGAACTCTGCTCGGGAAGGCATGCTGAACGATTCTGCGCGGCAAAGAGAGCGGCAAAACAGAATGTCAGGCAACGCAAACGGAACCAGAGGTGACCGTGCGAGTCAGACCGGCTCGAGAGCTTCGACCATGGATCGTTCAACCTACAACAATCTCAACCGCGACAATCGTGCGCGCCGCGAAGGAGCCCAGCGGGCGCGAGACCAGAGCAATTATCGCAGCATGAGTCGTCCCAGCGCCGGCAGCTATCGCGGTGGCGGCATGTCTCGTGGTGGCGGTGGATTCAGAGGCGGCGGGGGTCGGCGTTAAATTGGCCATGGCTTCAGATCGCCAACACTTAAACTAAGGCCACGCGCCCGCCCCTTCAGCGACGGGTAAGGCGGAAGGCTCATTGGAGTCCGTGAAGCGGACGACTGAACAAACTTGACCTGCAACATTCAAGACTCAGCCGTCCGTTTCACGGACTTATATATTTTTCCATCGCAACACCACCGATTAAGAGGCTGTGTCAAAACGCAATCCGCCGCGCCAACGGCGCGAAATGTAATAGCCTGGGGCAACGCCCCAGGCGAGCATCAAGTCAGATTTAGAAAGCGCTGAAGGCGCGAAATAGAATCGTTAAACGGAAGACAGCACTGATTGGCAGCGCTGACGTTATTTCGCGCTTTCAGCGCTTGGATCCTGCAACTACCTTAACCTGGGCCGCTGGCCCAGGCTGTTACATTTCGCGCCTTCGGCGCTCGAACTCCGAGTTTTGACACAGCCTCTTAATCGGTGGGCTATTATCATTCGTCGGCTTCACCGACTGATCGAGTTAGTTTTCACTCCACCGCTCCGCGATCGCTAACTTGTCGGGATTCAGATCCTTAACGGTTAGCTTCCCCGTTGGCGTCTTACCTTCGCTCCATAGATAGTCACCCAACAAATCCCTGGCCTGTTCAGTCCAGAAAGAGCTTTCCGGCGCCAGGCGTCGCCGTGTCATTCGCTCGACAAACGCAACGGGCTCTTCATCGATTACCACCAGCACTTCCCGTCGATTCCCTTCCGGCCCCACAACCACAAAGCGCCGCTCGTTGGCCACACGTGATTTTTCATCACCCTCATCCAGAATTGAGAACCCGTTCAACGTTATCGTTTTGATCGTTCCCGGCGGCGAGGGTTCCTGTTTTGATCCGGCTGAGTCCCCCGCAGACGCCGACGGTTCCAGCTTCTTTGCCACAGCGGCCGCGACGGCGTTGCGCAGGGCTTCGGGAGTCATCGGCTTGCGCACAAAATCAGTGGCGCCGAGTTTCATCGCGTCAACCGCGAGTTCGATCGACGCGTAGGCCGTGGCCATAATGATGCGAGCGCCGGGATCGGCGGCTCTTAACCTGGTCAGCGTTTCCAGCCCGTCCATCCCTGGCATCCTTTGGTCCAGCACCACGACATTCCAATCAGAACCATCACCATAAAGCTTTAGGCCTGCGGATCCATCCGGGGCCTCGCCCACTTCGTATCCCGACGTCTCCAATGCCAGCCGCATCATTTGGCGAACATGCGGTTCGTCGTCGACTATCAAAACGCTTTGGCTCATTTTTCCACCTCGGCAACAACGGGCAGAGTAAAGGTGAAAGTTGACCCGTGTCCCACCTCTGACTGCACGCTAATCTGACCGCCATGCGCCTCCACGATCAGCCGTGAAATCGCCAGGCCCAGCCCGGCGCCGCCGGTCGCCGCGCCCGGTACCTGCACAAATTTGTCGAAGATATGAGAGAGATATTCCGGGGGAATGCCTTCGCCCGTGTCGGATACTGACACAATCACATAGTCTCCGCGCGGCTCAGCCTTAATCCTGATTTCACCCTGCTTCGTGTAACGAATAGCGTTCACGACCAGGTTCGCTATGACTCGTTCAACCTGTGGGCGATCCGCCGTTACTCGTGGAAGTTCAACCGGAAGGTCAACGACAAACGAAAGATCTTTCGCCTCCACTTGCGGTCGTAGAGTTTCCGCTTCGTCCAATATCAGTTCGCGCACTTTGGTAGGCAGCAGTTCCGGCTGACTTTCTCCCGCTTCAATCTTTGAGAGATCGAGTAGATCGCGCATCAGCCTATCGAGCCTTTCACAGTCTTCGCGACAAGCGCCCAGTACCTCGGCCTGCTTATCGTTCAGTTCTCCCGCGGCCCCCTCCATTAACAGATGGACTCCCATCTGCACGCTGGTTAGCGGAGTTCGTAACTCATGCGAGGCCGTCGCAATGAATTCTGATTTAAGCCGATCGATCTCGCGGAGGTGGGTGATGTCTTCCAGCAGGGTAACAGCTCCCAACAAATGCTTTTCGGTATCGCGCATCGGAGTTGTCCGCAGCCGAAAACTCCTCTCTGACCCCGCCACCGCGAGCGGCAAAACTGAAGAACTTCCCTCTCCCGCCACTGCCCTTTGCGAATGCAAAGCCTCCGCCACCGCCCCGGCGATCCGAGCATCGCGGGCCACTTCACCAACATGTTTGCCGGCATTCTCTGCTTCCGAGCCAAAAATTTCTTCGGCGGCCGGATTAAGTCTGGTGACGCAACCTTCGGCGTCGGTGACGATCACCGGATCGTAAAGAGAATCGATCGCCGCTTCGGTCATTTGCCGCGCCACGATCAGTTTCCCTTTGTCTGAAAGTCGCAACTGGCGGATTCGTTCAGCCATGCGGTTATACTCGGCAGCCAGGATGCCGACTTCGTCCTCTGAATTCACCTCTGCTCTGGCATCGAGATCGCCGCCGGCAATTTTCGACGTGGTCGCAGTCAGCGCCCGGAGTGGTTCAACGATGCGATTGGCCAGCCAGAATGCCAGCGCGATTCCGGTCGCGACCATCAACCCGGCAATCAGCAGCGTGCGATAGAACCAAAGTTGAGCAATGCCGGCCGCCGCTTCGGACTTCGCCACCATAGCGCTTTGATTCAGCTGCAACAGATGATCACATTCCGCCCGAAGCTTATTGAACTGCGGTTCGAGTTTCTGAAAATAGATGACCGTACCGCGCGTCTCTCCCGGCCTGGCCGGTATGACAATCGCGCCTTTTCGGTCTACCAGATCCCCTGGTAGATCCGGATCAGCCATGAACTCATCGTAGAGTTTGTAATAGATGTCACGGTCGCTGTGGATGGCTTGGATCGCCTCGGGCTCGCCAGCTTCGGTAATGTTGGCGGCCGCCTTTTGAAAAGCAGCGTCGAAGCGCGCTCGATGTTCACGCATTTGTTCGTTCGCGCGCCTACGGGCACCAAGCAGTGCGAAAACGGCGGCTGAATCCTGTCGTTCGAGACTCTCCTTCATTTGTTGCGCAGCCAGAACCGAATCGTAGTTGTTGGAAATGATCCGGCGCGAAACGTCGCCCATTTCACGCAAGCGCCAGGCACTCCATCCGCCCAAAACCATGAGCGCGGCGACAAAGATCATGTACCCGGCTAAGAGTTTGGTTCGTAAGTTCATCGAGACCGCCATTTCATTTCTGATCGATCGTCAGTCGCTTTTGCTTCATCTGCCGGCGCGAGTTCCTTCGTTTCTATCGGCACGACTTGCACCGTGGCGTCTCGCACTTCACGCAGAAACCGGTTCAGGATTGAACCGTGAATCAGGATGTTCCAACGAGATCTCGATGTCTGACCGAAAACCACCTGGGTTATGCCTTCACGCCTGGCGAAATTGATCAGCGCATCCGCAACTCGCCGGGCTTTCAACTTGACCACCTTCGCCCCAAGTTCCTCAGCAAAACGAATGTTCTCCTGTAGCGCCGCATGATCGGCCGGTTTGATGAAACCGGGTTCCTCCCCCGGCGTTTCGACGTAGACTGCAAACCAGTCACTAGCCAGGCGTCCCGCTACGCGAGAACCCACTCGCAACAACTTTTTCGCACTTCCGCGCGAGGCCATGGCTACCATCACTTTGTCCGGCATAACTGCGTGATCAAGTCCTTCGCGGTGGCGGTAGTCCTGCGCTTTGGTAGCCTGGTCCGTGGCCAACTGCCGCAGCGCCAATTCGCGCAGGGCGGAAAGATTGCCTTTGCGAAAGAAATTATTCAGCGCCTGTTGAATCTTCGCCACGTCATAAATTTTCCCCTGACGCAGACGCGTGCGCAGCGTATCGACCGAAACATCAACATTCACCACTTCGTCTGCCCGACGCAGAAAGTGGTCGGGAACTGTTTCCCTTACTTTCACTCCAGTAGTGCGGCTCACCACATCATTCAGCGATTCGAGATGCTGAATGTTGACCGCGGTAATCACTGAGATTCCGTTGTCCAGTAACTCCAGAACATCCTCGTAGCGCTTCCGATTCTTCGAGCCCGGTATGTTGGTATGCGCAAGTTCGTCGACGATGACGATAGCCGGATGGCGGGCGATAATCGCCTCAACGTCCATGTCTTCCAGGGTGACTCCCCGGTACTCGACCTTGCGCATGGGCACCTGCTGCAAATCGCCGATCAGCGCCTTGGTATCTTCCCGGCCATGCGGCTCTATCAACCCAGCCACGATGTCCGCCCCCTGCTTCTTGAACAGATGAGCATCTTCCAGCATCTGATAAGTTTTCCCGACGCCGGGCGCCGCGCCTATGTAGACGCGCAGACGAGCCTGCTCGCCTTCCTTGAGTTTGGCGAGCAAAGATTCAGGTGTGGGACGGTTGCCGTTACTCATTTGCTGCATACGACTTCACAGCGCTTCTTACTGAAGGTCCTACGGTCTTTTGCTCATCGGCTTCCTGTTATCGAGGTCAATATTAAGTTCCAGCACGTTGACTCGCGGCTCGCCGAGAAATCCGAATTGCCGGCCCTCAGTGTGGGCAGCGATGAGTTGCCGCACTTCCGGCTCGCTCAATTCGCGCGCGCGCATGATGCGCGGGATCTGAAATTCAGCTGCCGCCGGCGAGATGTGCGGATCGAGGCCCGAACCCGAAGTCGTCACCAGATCGATCGGTATCGGCTGGCCGGGATTCTCTGGCTTTAGTTTCTCAACGTCAGCTTTCACACGATCAATTAGCTTCTGGTTCGTAGGTCCGAGATTCGATCCCGAAGATGCCCCGGCATCGTACCCGGCAACGCCGGCGGCACTTGGTCTTGAATGAAAATAGCCTGGCCCTAAGAAGGGTTGACCAATGATTCGTGAGCCAATAATCGTGCCGTCGCCGCGTCGGATTAGTTGCCCATTGGCCTGTTCCGGAAAAATCACCTGCGCCAGGCCGGTGACAACCAGCGGATAAACCAGGCCCAGAAGCACCGTCGTAACGATTGTCATTAGAACTGCGGTTAGTAGGTTTTTCATGTCTTTTGTCCGTCGTCCGTAGTCCGTAGTCAGTGGTCAGTTGTCAGTGGTCAGTTGCAGGTTTTAACCAACTGGCCAGTTCCAAACAAAACCCGCGACTAACCACTGGCCAACTGACAACTGACAACTGACCACTGACAAACTATGCCAATCCCATCGCATGAACGATCACGTCAATGATCTTGATGCCGATAAACGGCGCCACTATTCCGCCGAAGCCGTAAATGAACAGGTTGCGCCTCAACAGAGAAGCCGCGCTCAGCGCCCGATACTTCACGCCTTTGAGCGCCAGCGGAATCAACGCGATAATGATCAGCGCATTGAAAATAACCGCCGAGAGAATTGCCGACTGCGGAGTCTTCAAACCCATGATGTTCAGCGCGTTTAGTGCACCCAGCGTAGCCACGCCACTGAACATTGCCGGAATGATCGCGAAGTACTTCGCGACGTCATTCGCAATCGAGAACGTCGTCAACGCGCCGCGCGTCATCAAGAGCTGTTTGCCAATCTCGACCACTTCGATCAGCTTCGTCGGATTAGAATCGAGATCGACCATATTGCCGGCTTCTTTCGCCGCCTGGGTTCCGGTGTTCATCGCTACGCCGACGTCGGCCTGGGCCAGCGCGGGCGCATCGTTGGTGCCGTCACCGGTCATCGCGACCAACTTGCCGCCGGCCTGCTCTTCCCTGATCAGTTTCATCTTTTCTTCCGGAGTCGCCTGGGCCAGAAAATCATCAACGCCGGCTTCGCGCGCAATCGTAGCCGCAGTCAGAGGGTTATCGCCCGTAATCATCACGGTCTTGATACCCATCTGACGCAACTGATTGAAGCGCTCAACCATGCCGCCTTTGACGATGTCTTTGAGTTGAATAACGCCCAGAGCCACGCGGTCTTCCGCGACTACCAGCGGCGTAGCGCCCTCGCGGGAAACTCTTTCCACAATCTCGGTTAAGTCAGCCGGCACCTTCGTCGCAAACTGCGCGAGATATTGGGTAATGGCGTCCGCAGCGCCCTTGCGTATTTCGCGACCATCGAGATCGACGCCGGACATCCTCGTCTGCGCGGTGAAAGGAACGAACCTGGCTTCATGTGAGGCTAATTCACGGCCACGCAATCCGTATTTCTCCTTCGCGAGCACCACGATTGAACGGCCCTCGGGAGTTTCATCGGCCAGCGAGGACAATTGCGCAGCTTCGGCCAACTCCTGTTCATTGACCCCGTCCAGAGGAATAAAAGCTGTGGCTTGCCGGTTGCCGAGCGTGATCGTGCCGGTCTTGTCGAGCAGGAGCGTATTCACATCTCCGGCTGCTTCAACCGCGCGCCCTGACATCGCCAACACGTTGTGCTGAATGAGTCGATCCATGCCGGCAATGCCGATTGCCGAAAGCAGTCCGCCGATAGTCGTAGGTATCAGGCAGACCAATAGTGACGCCAGTACAAAAATCGTCTGCGGCGCGCTGGAGTAGATCGCAAACGGCTGCAAGGTGACCACCGCAAGCAGGAAAATTATCGTGAGCCCTGCGAGCAGAATGTTGAGGGCAATCTCGTTTGGCGTTTTCTGGCGTTCGGCGCCTTCGACCAAAGCGATCATTCGATCCAGGAATGTTTCGCCGGGGTTCGAGCTGATGCGTACCTGAATTTGATCGGACAGCACGCGCGTGCCGCCGGTCACTGCGGATCGATCGCCGCCGGCTTCGCGAATCACGGGCGCTGACTCGCCGGTGATCGCCGACTCGTCAACAGAGGCCACGCCTTTGATGACATCGCCGTCGCCGGGAATGAACTCACCGGCAGAAACTATGACAACGTCATCCTTGCGCAACTGAGCCGCCGGGATAACCTGGGTTTTGCCATCCGGCAGAAGCTTTTTGGCGGTCGTCTCGCTGCGGGTCTTGCGCAGGTTGTCGGCCTGCGCCTTACCGCGACCTTCAGCCATCGCTTCAGCAAAGTTTGCGAACAGTACGGTGAACCATAGCCACAGCGTGATCTGAAGTTCAAACTTGTGATTCGTGACGCCGAAAACTGGTCTGAATAAACCGTAGACAAAATAAACGGTCGTGAGCACGCTACCGACTTCGACGACGAACATCACCGGGTTCTTCATCATGGTGCGCGGGTTGAGCTTGATAAACGAATCCGCGATCGCTCGTCTGACGATTACCCAATTCCACACGGCCATCTTTTTTTTCGTCTTGATCATCGCCTTAATGTTCGACAAACTTTAGTTTGTCGTTAGTTCTCCCAATTAACTCCCCTACGACAGCGACAAACTCAAGCTTGTCGGACAAATTCAAAACGTCTTCCCCGCATACATCGAAAAGTGTTCGACGATTGGCCCCAGGCTGAGCACCGGGAAAAATGTCAGTGCCCCGACAATCACAATCACGCTGACCAGGAGCACGGTAAACAGCGGCGTTGTTACGGGAAATGTTCCCAACGACGGCGGCACTACTTTTTTCCGAGCCAGGTTTCCCGCCACCGCCAGCATGGGCACGATCATCAGGAAGCGCCCCATCAACATCGCCACGCCAAGCGTCGTGTTGTACCAGTACGTATTCGCAGAAATGCCGGCGAACGCCGAACCGTTGTTTCCAGTTCCCGAAGTGAAGGCATAAAGAATCTCTGACAACCCGTGGGGCCCGCTGTTATTCAACTGCGATGTACCAAAGCCGGGAGCCAGGACCGAAACTGCCGTCAGCACCAGAATCACGAGCGGGAAAATCAGGACATAAAGCATTGCCAGCTTCACGTCATACGATTCGATTTTCTTGCCCAGGTACTCCGGCGTGCGCCCCACCATTAATCCGGCAATGAAGACCGACAGGACTACGAAGATCAGCATTCCGTAGAGTCCGCTACCAACACCACCAAAAATAATCTCGCCGAGCATGATGTTGACTAGTGGCACCAAACCGCCCAGCGGCGTAAACGAATCGTGCATCGAATTCACTGCGCCGCAACTCGCGTCCGTGGTGACCGTCGCGAAGAGCGTGCTGTTGGCAATGCCAAACCGCACGTCTTTGCCTTCCATGTTTCCGCCGGACTGACTTACGCCGGCCACTTGATTCGTGCCCAACAACAGCGGATTGCCACGCGCTTCTGCCCAATAAGCAGTTACTACACCGGCAAAAAACAACACGACCATTGCGGCGAGCACTGCCCATCCATGCTTTGGCGATCCAGTCATCCGGCCCAACGTGTAGGTCAGGCCTCCGCCGAGCGAAAAAATCAACAGCAACTGGATGAAGTTAGTGAAGGGCGTGGGATTCTCGAAAGGATGCGCTGAGTTGGTGTTAAAGAAGCCACCACCGTTGGTGCCGAGTTCCTTGATGACTTCCTGAGAGGCCACCGGGCCCTGGGCAATCGTCTGCTCAGTAATTGTTTTGCTTTCCTTCTGATTTGTGCCGTCAGGATTCGTCAGGACATTGCCGTTCGCATCCTGCTTGTCGACTTCGATCGTTTGCGGCTCGAGCAGTTTAACCGTGTCGTACGGCCTGAGGTTTTGAATTACTCCCTGCGAAACAAGCAGCAAGGCCCCGAGGACGCAGGCCGGGAGCAGCACGTACAAGTTGCAGCGCACAAAGTCGACCCAGAAATTTCCGATGGTCTCCATCTCGCGGCGAGCTATGCCGCGAATGAAAGCAATTGCCAACACGATGCCGGTCGCCGCTGAGGCAAAATTGTGGTAGGCCAGACCGGCCATCTGCGTGAAATAACTCATCGTCACTTCCGGCACATAGCTTTGCCAGTTCGTATTGGTGGCGAACGACGCTGCGGTATTGAAGGCTGAACCCACGAAACCACCGGTGGCGCTTGATGCAGAATCAACTCCGGGAAGCTTCTGTGGATTGAACGGCAGATAGCTCTGTAGGCGTTGAATTAAGTAAAGCAGAACGAGTGAGACGACGCTGAACAAAAGCATCGCCGTCGCATATTCGGTCCAGCGCATCTCGCGCTTTTCATCGACGCCGGTCAGTCGATAGATGAGCCGTTCAATCGGCCGCAGCCCTGGATGCATAAACGTGCGCTCGCCATTGAAGACATGGGTCATGAAGATGCCCAGCGGCTTCGCGATGGCGATGATGATCGCGATGAAGATCAGAATTTGTAACCAGCCGTTAAGAGTCATGCATGTGGCACAGACTTCAGTCTGTGACTCCTTGTCAATTCGAACCCGTAAACACAGACTGAAGTCTGTGCCACTAGAATTTCTCCGGTCGCAGCAGCGCGAACGTCAGGTAAATAAGCAGCAGCAGCGAAACTGCCAGAATCACGAGTGTTCCAATAGCCATGTCGTTAACCTCACTCAAAAGTGGCACGGGCGTCCCGCCCGTGAGGCACGCGCAGGACGCGTGTCACCACCTCACTGCAATTTCTCGCACGCTCGCACATACGCGAGCGCAATCAGAAAGAAGAGAATCGTTGCGGCAAGAAAAATCAGATCAAGCATCGTCGTCCTCGTCAGTTGAAGTTGTAGCCGATCTCCAGCAGGAAAAAGTGATTTCCTCGCGATGCATTCTGATTTCCAATCGAGTAGCTCGCGTAACCTGTGACTTTTTGACTTACCTTGAAAATCGCGCCGGGTGTGAAATAGCCCGCGCCATGCTTTCCCGTGAACCAATCAGCGGCCAGCGTGACTTTCGGGCTCAGTGGTTGTTCAAACGTGAACTGGCCGCCGGCGCGATTTGCGTTTGCCGCCACCACATTCTTGCTGAAAAAATAGCTGCCAAAGCCAAGCCGCGTCTTCGATTTGAACGTCTTCTGCGACATCGCATAGGCATAGGTACCGGCGTTGTAAGACTTGTTTCGCACCGGAAAAAACAGATTGTCGCCCAGGACGATTGCCCAGCCGTTGTCGCCGCCGTCGTAAACCTTCCATTTCACGGTCGGAGAGATAGTGGTCGAATCCGGACCCGGCTGAACGTTGCCAAGGATGTTCACGCCAACTTCCACCTTTCCTCCGGCCCCAACTACGAGGCGCGGCACGAATGACGAAAACTTATTCACTGCGGCGGAATCATTCGGTTTCGCACTTATGTCCAGCTCGAAATAGACCTTTCCTTTATCGAGCACGTCGGTTGTCGGCACGTTGAAAACGGTTTGCTGTGCGTGTCCGGTTATGGACGTCGCAGTTATCACCAGGAAGAAAAGGCCGGCTCCAATTGTCCATCTCCACAACAAGTTGACCGTCTCAGGGTGAAATCCCTTTGGTCTCTTTGGTCGTACTGTTGAATTCATTTCGCTTCTCGTCACACATGAGCCTACGAAATCATTGATAAAAGCGGTGTAAATTGTTCATAAACAAATCGTGAACGAAGGACTATGTGGACACGCATTTTGCGCGGGTGCTTCACGGGCGGGACGCCCGTGCCACCTCCATCGCAATCAATTGACGATTCGCGCTGGCTGAAGAGCTAGACGGCAGGATAGAGATCGAAAGATCGACTTCGCGATTATGAAATTGATGGTTGATTCTACAGAGGTGAGGCGTCCGGCAATGGTTGACCTACTTCCCTGGCAGGAACCGGTAGCCCACCCACGGTTCGGTCAAAATGTAGCGCGGGCGAGCGGGATCTTCCTCAATCTTCTTTCGCAAGCGGCCGACAAAAACTCTGAGATACTCGGTTTGTTCGACATAGTTTCCTCCCCAAACCGCGCTTAGCACCGTTCGATGAGTCAGGACTTTGCCGGCATTCCGCATCAGATAGACCAACAAATCAAACTCCTTTGGAGACAAGTGAATCGCCTTGCCCGACACGCTGATTTCTCTGGTCTCAAGATCGATGTGAAAGTCCCGATCGTCGATGACTTTCTCCGGTTGCTCGCCTACAGGCGACCGGCGCAGGGCCGCCCTGACTCTGGCCAGAAACTCTCCCATCGCAAACGGCTTGGTCACATAATCGTCGGCGCCGGCATCGAGCGCCTCTATCTTGACGGCTTCATCGCTTTTGACGGACAGCACGATGATCGGAACAGTCGATATTGCCCGCAGCCTCTTGCACACTTCCAGGCCGTCCATGTTGGGCATGGAGAGATCCGTTATTACCAGGTCAGGCGTCCACAGTTGAAAAAGCTCAAGCGCCGACTCGCCTTCTGAGGCAACTCTGACGTCAAAGCCATGCTTCGTCAGGCCGCTCCGCATGACCATGGTGATCTGTTGCTCGTCATCGACGACCAGAATGCGTTTTTTACTTTCCATGTTCGATAAGCTTTAGCTCGTCGTTTGCCTTGAAATTGATCAACGGCGAAAGATACGACAAGCTAAAGCTTGTCGAACACTGGGTCGTCGTCTCCCACCGGAACTGTGAAACTCACTCGCGTGCCTGTGCTTTCTTCGCCATCTTCGATCCAGATGCGCCCGCCATGCGCCTCTACAATTCCCTTCGCGATCGACAGGCCCATGCCAATCCCCTCCGGGCGTCCGGAACCCATCGGAACGCCCCGGACGTGGACGAACTTTTCAAAGACGCGCTGACGCAAGTGTTTCGGAATACCGCGCCCCTGATCGGTTACGGAAATTCGCACCATCTCGGCCGGAGCCCGATTCGCCTTGATAGTAATGCAGGTGCCCGCGGGAGCGTACTTGGTCGCATTATCAATCAATGTGTAAATAACCTCGGCTACCGCGCGCGCGTCAACGCGAATCACCGGCAGTTCGCTCTCGATCAGGCTCCTGAGTTGATGTTTTTTCATGAGCGGCGCGGCGCGGGCGAGGGCCGCTTCAATAATCTCCTCAACTGCACCCCAGTTGCGCGACAACTGCACGTCTCCGGCTTCGATGCGAGCCAGATCAACTATGCTTTCGACAAAGCGATCCAACCGATCAGCCTCGTCGCTAATTACTTTCAGCATGGTTTTCTGTTCGGCGGGACTAAAGCTCTCAGTCTGGCCATTTGATTCGCCGTCTTCAAGCAACAAAGTGGCGGACGCTTTGATCGAGGTTAAAGGCGTTCTCAAATCATGTGTGATCGCATCGAGCAAAGCTGTCTTCATCCGTTCGCTGCGACGCAGCCCTTCAGCCTCGCTGGCGCGGTCAAAGGCTTCCTGAAGTTCCTCGTATAAGCGGCGATTCTCGACCCGTCCTGATTCGGCTTCCTCGGCCCGGCGCCTGGCCCTCGCCGAAAGCTGGCCGACCGCCAGGGCCGTTATGAAGAACGCAGTCAGAGCGATCCAGTTCTGCGGATCGACGATCCTCAATGTATGAAGCGGCTCAAGAAAAAAGAAGTTGTACGAGAGCATTCCTGCCAATGACGCCAGCAGCGCCGGTCCGCTTCCCCAGATGATGGCCACGGAGAGGACCACCAGCAAGAAGGCGAATCCCACCGTCGTGGTGTTGATTTCACTACGCAAGGGAATGAGGATCGCGGTGACTGCGCCGATGGATAAAGCAGCCAGGCTGTAGCCCCAACGTGAATGGCTTAGCTTACGGAACAAAGGGTTCACGCTCCTCATCGATGCAGTAAGTACTCCTGCAGGATGTAAACACCGGCGCCGGCAAAATATCCGAGCGCGGCCAGCCAGCCAATCCTCTTGAGATACCAGAAGAAGCTGATCTTCTCAATTCCCATTACCGCCACACCTGCTGCGGTGCCGATGATTAGCATACTTCCGCCGGTGCCGGCGCAGTAAGCAATGAACTCCCACAGGTAACTATCAGGCGGGAAGTTGCGCAGGTCGTACATTCCCATCGTGGCCGCCACCAGCGGGACGTTGTCGATAATCGCAGATAACGCTCCGATGCTCATGATGATCAGAGTTTGATTGGGGATCCTCTGATTGAGCAGATGTGCGAAACGAGTAAGCAGGTGCGTGCTCTCCAACGAGCCGACCGCAATCAGAATTCCCCAGAAGAACAGAATGCTCGGCACGTCGATTGTTTGAAGCGCCTGCTCAACAGAGAGCTGCTGCTTCTCTTCCACGTCCTTCTCTTTATGAATGAACTCGGTTATGACCCAGAGGATGCCCAGGGCCAACAGAATTCCCATGTAGGGTGGCAGGTGCGTGACAGTCTTAAAGACCGGCACCATGATCAGCAGACCAACTCCGGCGAAAAGTACCAGCTGCCGCTCAAAGCGAAGATTGATCCGATTATTTTTCGTTTCATCGATGGCGGGTTTGGTGGCCCTACCTTTCACCATAAACGAAACCACCGTCAGTGGAACCAGCAAGCAGACCAGGCTGGGAAGAATCAACTTGATAATGATATTGCCGCTGGTAATTTGGCCTCCGATCCACAGCATGGTGGTGGTCACGTCTCCGATCGGCGACCACGCCCCACCGGCGTTCGCGGCAATCACAATCATCCCAACCAGAAACATCCTGTCTTTCCTGTCGGCGAGAAGCTTACGTGTCATCGAGGCCATCACGATGGCAGTCGTCAGGTTATCGAGCGCGGCGGAAAGAAAAAACGTCACGAGACAGATGATCCACAGTAATTTTCTTTTGCTGTTTGTGGTGATGCGACGGGTGATGACTTCGAAACCATCATGAGCGTCGATGATCTCGACAATCGTCATTGCCCCCATGAGGAAGAACAGAATGCCCGACAGATTGCCAAGATGATGAAGCAATTGCTCAGCAACTGCCTCCCGGTTTGCGGCGAAGAGAACATACACGGTCCAACACAGGACGCCGGTGAGCAAAGCACTAGCCGCTTTGTTTATTTTCAGCGGCTGCTCAAGCACAATCGCCGTATAGCCAAGCACAAAAATCGCTATGATGAGAACTTCCACTTGACCTCAGAGTAAGCCACATCCGAGAAAGTTCGAAGCTTCAAACCCAAACGCTCGCCAGTGCCTGAATTGCCCAAACTGTACGGGCGTCCCTCCGTAGGCGCCCGTTTTCGTTCGATCAGGGGGCGCCCACGGAGGGACGCCCCTACAGATCGGGCACCAGAATAATCTCTTCTAAAAACGCGTGACACAAATCAGACGGATCTGTCGCTTTCAAAGTTGAGAGCTGTCGGAGGACGCTCTCAAAGAAAAACAGAGTGAAGGAGATGATGGAAAGAAAAACCCAACTCGCCAAAGTGTTTCTCATCGCGCTCGCCCTGGCGGGAGTCGTCCTGGCAGCCGGCTACAGTCAGAAGGGCCGCGACGAAGGGCTCGGTGAAGCAGCTTACAGTTTAGGGATGGAATGTTTATAGAGAACGAGGCTGCTCACCTTTCAGAGTCCGTAGGAGCGCAATGTGTTTCGATGGCTCGTTTCGCTCCTACGGAGCTTGGACAAATCTATTATGGCTGTAACTGTAAACATTCTGCTGCTGCGGAGCTAAAGACGTTTGGTTGCGGCCCTGCCGCGCCGTGTCTCTGCGATGAAATTACTTGACACAACAGCTTCACCAACGAGGCACAGAGGTTCCGGCACCGCACTATCTACTTTTGTGTTCCTCGGCGGGGCCGCCGTCTGAGACTTGAAGGATCCTGTCCCGATAGATCACGACGTAGAGTTTCTCTGCCAGGCTGCGATCCAGTGTTTTCAAAACTGCGTACTGTTTGAGCGCGGCCTCCCGGTCCCTCAAATTCAGATTTACGACCCCCAGGTTCAGGAAGGCGGCGGCAAAGTCCGGCCTCAAGTTGGTTGCCTGCTGCAAAAGCCTCTTGGCCTCTTTGTAATTTCCCAAACGAGCGTATGCACAGCCCAGATCGTTATACATGACTCCTGTATTCAGTTTGAGTTGAAGGGCCTTCCGCAACGACACGATCGCATCCTGGTACCGCACCAGCTTTAGATAGACCTGACCTAACGCCGCGTGGGCAACGGCGTAATCGGGCTTCATCGTAATCGCTTTATTAAGATGGTCAGCGGCCTCCTCGTAACGGCCCATGAAATAGTCCGTAGCGCCAAGATTGCCGTAAAACTCAGGTTGATCCTGTCTGTCTTTGATCGCCCGCTGGAACCATTCGGCAGCGGCCCCGTACTCGTTTACCTGAAAGTAGATCACTCCCAGTTCGTTCTCCGCCTCAGCGTTATGTGGACTAAGCCCAATCGCCCGCTTCACTGAGTCAGCAGCCTCAGCGTACAGATCAAGCCGCAAATATGTTCGGCCCAGGTCGTAGTGAAACCTGCTGTTGCCAGGGTCTAGCAGGACTGCGTTTTTGAAGGCAACAACAGCTTCATCGAGGCGGTTTATAGCTTCGAAGATCATGCCCAGATTGTAAAAGGCCGGCGCATAGTCGGGCCTAAGTGCAACTGCCTGTTTACCGGCCTCGATGGCCTCTTTAATTCGATTCTGGCGCGCATACAAAACGCAAAGGCTGTTGTGCGCTTCTGCGAGACCTGGATTAATTTGAACTGCTCGTTGCAGCAAGGCAATTGCCGCTTCGTATTTTGCCGCCTGATATTGACGCAGCGCGCTCTCGTAATTCTCCGTCGCGCCGGTCAACTCCGAGGCGTCGGTAAAGCCAAGTTTCAAAGGAACTGTCTGTCTCTGGTTCTGACCCTCAACGCGAACACTGCTCAAGGCTCCAAAGAGAAACACAAACGCCAGACTAGACTGCGAAAGAAGCCGACGCTTCCGATCGCCGTGGCGCGCACCACGCCGGCGCTGGTAACTTGTGCTTCTTTTCACTGCCCGTTTCTGCCAACCGATCACCCTACAACCTTGATTTCTATTCAATGCATTCCCCCTGATCGAAAAGTGTTTTGCGTGTCAGAAGCCGGACCGTAAGGGAGGGCTCGCTTTCAGGCCCTCCCTCACAGTCGGGCTTCTGATACGACTGAAAGAACTGAAGAGCCATCGCGGAAGATTCAAGCCAAAGGAGATTAGGCGAATGTTCCCTGACCGAAGTCACCACGGTTGCGATGGCCCTCATATCTCTCTCCGCAAGGACCGTACCGTGCGTCAACAAGCCGGGCGAATCGCTTGTCGTGCCGGCCTAAATCCTCGCAAACACGTGAATTGTTGATCGCGATAGTTGCACTAGCGGCGCTACCTGAGGGGACTTCGGCTAACGAATTTGTAAAGCCGCCAGGAAGCAGACGACAAGTTTGTTACATCGTCCGTTTTTGGCTTTCGTCGAGTAACAAAGCGCAGCGAGCATCCCACAGAAAACAAGACGGACGTGGTTTTGAGTGCGGCTTAGGACTCCGTCGGCTAATGTCTATGCCTCTGTGAAAATCTCTGTGTCTCTGTGTTGAAATTGTTCGAGAAAACCAACACCACAGAGGCACAGAGAAACGGAGGTCATATTTTCATACAAACTGCTTAGCGGATTCAGCGCTTGATCTCGGCGTGCCAATTAAGGATTGGTCGCAGAGCGCGGACGGATTAAAGACTCACCGTGTGAAGTGACGACAAATTTGTCGTGAGGAAAGTTAACTCTGCATTAAGTAGATTCCCCTCCCCCTGGGAGGGGCGCGGCTTTGCTGCAAAAGTCATTTTCCACCTCCGCGAGACGGGACTGAAGTAGCCCGGCGCTTCGGAGGCTGTGTCAAAACTCAGAGTTTCAGCGCCAAAGGCGCGAGATGTAACAGCCTGGGCCATCGGCCCAGGTTGAGGTAGTTACAGGATCCAAGCGCTGAAAGCGCGAAATATCGTCAACGCTACGAATCAGCGCCGTCTTCGTCTAACGATTCTATTTCGCGCTTTCAGCGCTTTCTAAATCTGACTTGACGCTCACCTGGGGCGTTGCCCCAGGCTATTACATTTCGCGCCGTTGGCGCTTGTTCGCCGACTTTTGCGGCAAAGCCGAGGGGCGCAGCAACGAGTCGATACCCGGAAAAAGATCCCGCGCGGGCTGAAAGCCCGCGCACGCAAGTAATTTGCTTTCTCCTTGCCGTAGCTGCGCCCCTCCCCCAGCCCCTCCCAAAGGGAGGTGAGGCAAATCCCATTTTTGAATCTGACCTTGATCAGGGCTTCCTGAAGTTTGTCACCAAGGTTCGACAAGCTAAAGCTCGTCGGACATTAAACTACCCGCCGTCCGTAATCGCACCGACGCTGCTGCTGGAAACCTGGGCCGCATACTTTGCGAGTACGCCCCTCCGGTAACGAGGCGCGGGCGGAACCCAGGCCGCCCGGCGACGTTCGAATTCCTGCTCGGAAATATTCAGTTGCAATAGTCTCTGTTCAGCATCAATCGTGATTGTATCGTCCTCTTCGACGAGGGCAATTCCGCCGCCCAGCGTGGCTTCGGGCGCAACATGTCCAACGACCATCCCGTGGGTGGCTCCCGAGAATCGGCCGTCAGTGATCAGCCCAACAGCGTCACCCAAACCTGCGCCGATGATCGCGGAAGTGGGAGCGAGCATCTCGCGCATGCCAGGCCCGCCTTTGGGCCCCTCATAACGAATCACGACAACGTCCCCCGCTCTGATTCGTCCTGAAAGAATATTCTCGAGGCAGTTCTCTTCTGAGTCGAAGACCCGCGCCGGCCCGGAGATCTTGCGGTTCCTGACGCCCGTGATCTTTGCCACGGCTCCTTCGCTTGCCAGGTTGCCCTTCAGAATCACCAGATGTCCCTCCGGATAAAGCGCGTTTTCCCACGAGCGGATCACGTTTTGATCTTTCGACGGTTCGACAGGCACATCGCTCAGTATTTCCGCGACGGTCTTCCCCGTGATCGTGAGCGCCTCACCGCGCAGCTGATCATGGGCCAGCAGAATCTTCATCACCTGTGGGATTCCGCCTGCCCGATGCAGATCAGTCGTCACGTATTGTCCCGATGGCTTCAGGTCGCAAAGCACCGGAACCCGTTCGCGAATATTCTCGAAGTCTTCCAGAGACAATGGAACTCCCGCCGCATGCGCAATCGCCAGCAGATGCAGCACGGCGTTGGTAGAACCGCCGACCGCCATGACCACCGCGATCGCGTTTTCAAAGGACATTCTGGTAAGGATGTCGGACGGCCGAATTTTCCGGCGAATAGCCTCGGCCAGGACCTGCCCTGAGCGTGACGCGTTAACCACCGTTTCGGCATCCTCCGCAGCCATGGTTGAAGAGTATGGCAGGCTCATTCCCAGGGCCTCGATCGCCGACGACATCGTATTCGCCGTGAACATTCCGCCACACGAGCCTGCGCCCGGGCAGGCGCGACGTTCTATCTCGCTCAACTCCGCTTCATCTATGCGACGCGCGCAGAACTGACCGACGGCTTCAAAGGCACTGACTATGGTGAGGTCGCGATCCAGATAATGTCCGGCTTTGATCGTCCCGCCGTAAACGAAAATTGACGGTATGTTCAGACGCGCGATGGCGATCATTGCGCCGGGCATATTCTTGTCGCAACCACCGATGGCGATGAGACCGTCGACGCTTTGCGCCTGGCACACAGTTTCAATCGAGTCCGCAATCACCTCACGCGAGACGAGGCTATATTTCATTCCCTCAGTACCCATCGAGATGCCGTCGCTCACGGTGATGGTGCCGAACACCTGAGGCATCGTCCCCGCAGCTCGCAACGATTCGATCGCCTGCCGGGCCAGAATATCGAGGTTCAAGTTACACGGCGTGATCGTGCTGTAGCCGTTAGCCACTGCAACAATCGGCTTGTCGAAATCCCTGTCCGTAAAGCCAACCGCTCGCAGCATGGCGCGGTTTGGTGCGCGCTCGACGCCTCGGGTAATTTTTTGACTGCGATAATTGTTCATCGGTGATGGGCTAATTCTGTAGGGGCGTCCCTCCGTGGGCGCCCTTTTCATTTGTTCAGGGGGCGCCCACGGAGGGACGCCCCTACAGTTTGGGCAAATTAGGGCACTACTCAATCGCTTAATTCTTTGCCTTGTCGACCAGCCTGCCTTCGGCGAGCCAGGGCATCATGTCGCGCAAACCGGCCCCCACCTGTTCGATCTGATGTTCCCGGGTTTGGCTCTCCAGTTCGGAGAATCGCTGGCGGCCGCGGCGGTTCTCTTTCATCCACTCATTGGCGAAGGCGCCCGACTGAACCTCCTGCAGCAAGCCCTGCATCCGCCGTTTGGTTTCGTCGTTGATGACCAGCGGTCCGCGCGTCATATCCCCGTATTGCGCGGTGTTGGAAACCGAGTAACGCATGTTCGAGATCCCGCCCTCATAGATCAAATCGACGATCAATTTCATTTCATGCAAACATTCGAAATAAGCCATCTCAGGCGCGTAGCCGGCTTCGACCAGCGTTTCAAATCCTGCTTTGATTAAAGCGGTCAGACCTCCGCACAAGACGGCCTGCTCGCCGAACAGATCGGTTTCTGTCTCTTCGCGGAAGTTGGTTTCGATGATCCCGGCGCGGCCGCCGCCAATCGCCGCGGCGTACGCCAGCCCGACCTGGCGCGCGTCACCGGCCGGATCCTGATGAACAGCCAGCAGGCAGGGCACGCCGGCGCCGCGCTTGTATTCACGCCGCACCAGATGCCCCGGTCCTTTCGGCGCCACCATAAAGACGTTCACGTCCTCAGGCGGTTTGATGAAACCATAATGAATCGAAAAACCGTGCGAGAACGCCAGATACTTTCCCGGCGTCATCGACTCGGCGATCTCGCGGCCGTAAACGTCCGGAGCATGTTCGTCAGGCACCAGCATCATGACCACGTCGGCTTCCGCCGCCGCCTGCGCCACCGGTAGAACTCGCAAGCCAGCCTGTTCGGCTTTGGCCACCGAAACACTTTCTCGCCGCAAACCGACGGTTACTTCATGGCCCGACTCGTGCAAGTTGTTCGCCTGAGCAAAGCCCTGGCTGCCGTACCCGATGACCGCGATCTTTCTGGGGCGCAGGGCGTCCGGGTCGGTATCCTTGTCATAAAAGACTCTCATAATTTCGATCCCTCCTGATGGATTCTGAAGCCGAAATTCGCGTAGTGCCTATTCTGTAGGGGCGTCCCTCCGTGGGCGCCCGCTTTATTGCGTATGGCGTGAGAAGGTCGGGCGCCCACGGAGGGACGCCCCTACAATTTCGTCAAATTTGGGTGCTACCGAAATCGCGTTCTCGAGCAGCTACACAGTCAAACGTCCAATCGCAATGCGGCCACCGCGCGTGATGTCATGAATGCCAACGGGGCGGAGCAATTCGATAAAGGCTTCCACCTTTTCTTTGTTGCCGGACGCCTCGACGATCATCTGGGTATGCGAAATGTCCACAACTTTCGCGCGGAATACGCTCACCAGGCTGAGCACTTCCTGTCGCTGCGCCCCGGGCTCAGCATTGACGGTGATCAGCGCCATGTCGCGCTCGATGTGGGGACTCGTGGTTACGTCATGGACCTCACGCACGCGCGCCAGCCGTTCGCACTGTTTTACGATCTGTTCAATCGTTCGATCGTCTCCGCGGGTGACAATGGTGACTCTGGCCCAACGCGGATCGAGCGTCGCTCCCACTGAAATCGTTTCGATGTTGAAGCCGCGCGCGCTAAACAACCCGACAATCCGCGAGAGCTCTCCCGGCTGATCAGCAACCACGATTGAAAGGGTATGGTTCATTGCCAATTGTCGATTTCCGATTTCCAATTTTCAGAGGGCAATATCTCGCCTGCCTCTCCCTCCGTGCCAAAGCACGCGCCAGCACCAGGCCCCCGCACCACGAACGCATCGCCAAATTGGCAATCGGCAATCGGCAATTGGCAATCGAAAATGTCTAAACGCCCTCGCTCTGGAAAATCATGTCACGCGAGTTAGCCCCGGCCGGCACGATCGGGAAAACGTTCTCTTCCCGAGAGACCACGATGTCCATGACGGCCACACCCTTTTGGGCAAGACCGGCTTGCAGCACATCGGCCAATTCATCCGGATGAGTTGCGCGCGCGCCAAACGCGCCGTAGGCAGCAGCCAGCTTCACGAAGTCGGGCGCGACTGACAGATCGACCTCGGAGTATGCCCGTTCATAGAACATCTCCTGCCACTGTCGCACCATCCCCAGATAACCGTTGTTCATGATCACGATCTTGACCGGCAGGTCGTATTGCATGGCCGTGGCCAACTCCTGACTGGTCATTTGAAAGCCGCCATCGCCGACGATCGCAATCGCCAGCCGGTCGCGAAACGCCAACTGCGCTCCGATAGCTGCCGGCACGCCAAAGCCCATCGCCCCCAGACCGCCACTGGTGATCCATTGCCGCTCACGGCTGAATGGATAAAATTGCGCCGCCCACATCTGATGTTGGCCCACGTCAGTGGCGATGATCGCCTCACCATTGGTCAATCGATGCAACTCTCGAATCACGTGCTGAGGCTTAATCTGATCGCGTGACCCTGAGAATTGGATTGGCTGCTCACGCTGCCAGGACCGCAAGCGGTCCCACCACGCTGTCCGCTGCCGAATGCTTTGAACGATCGTGTCGGTTCCCTTCGACTCAACCTCGTGATGCAACGCGTTGATGGTTGCTCGGGCATCAGCGATCAGAGAAAGATCCGGCGCGCGGTTTTTCCCGACGTTTGCGGGATCGATATCGATGTGGATGACTTTTGCGCGCGGCGCAAAGGTCGCCAGCTTTCCGGTAACCCGATCGTCGAAACGAACTCCGATCGCGATTAGCAAATCGCTTTCAGCCACTGCCATGTTGGCAGCGAATGTCCCATGCATCCCCAGCATCCCCAGACTCAGCGGATGCGCGGAAGGAAATCCACCCAATCCCATCAGTGTCGGAGTTACCGGCAGCTGCAGTTGCTGCGCGAAGGCGAGCAGAGGAGCTGCGGCTCCGGAATTGACGATTCCTCCCCCGACGTAAAGTACCGGTTGTCTGGCTTTGAGGATTGCCTCAGTTGCTCGCTGGAGCTCCGGAGGATCCGGCAGCGATTTCGGAGCCACGCAGGGAAAATTAATTCTCTCCAGTCGCGAGTAATGCGCCTGGGCCGCCGACACATCCTTCGGAATGTCTACGACCACGGGTCCGGGCCTGCCGCTTCTGGCCAAATGAAACGCCTCGTGGACGATGGCGGCCAGATCGCGCACGTCATGGACAAGGTAGTTGTGCTTAACGCAGGGCCGGGTGATTCCTACCGTGTCTACTTCCTGAAAAGCGTCTGTGCCGATTAGCGGCAAAGGTACCTGGCCGGTGATCACCACGATTGGCGTTGAATCCAGGTACGCATTGGCGATTCCGGTTACCGCGTTGGTGGCCCCCGGGCCCGACGTCACCAGGACCACGCCGACCCGGCCCGAAGCGCGCGCGTAGCCCTCGGCCATATGCACTGCGCCTTGCTCGTGACGCACGAGGTAGTGCGTAATCCGTTCGCGTGCCCGCCAAAGTTCATCGTAGATATGAAGCACTGCGCCGCCTGGATAACCAAAGATCGAGTCGACTCCCTCGTGGACCAGCGCTTCCACCAGGATCTCAGCGCCGCGCGGAAAGCGATCTTCGGTCGCCGGCAACTCGTGAATCACTTCTTTTGCGATTGATGCTTTTGCGACCATCTGTTTGAAATTCCTTATCGTGCCTGGATCCTCCTCCCTGAGGGAGCGGTTAGGCGAGGGGCGCAGCTACGAGTCGATGCCTAAAAAAAAAGATCCGGGCTGAAAGCCCGCGCGTATAAGTAAAATGCTTTTCTCTTTGCCGTAGCTGCGCCCCTCGCCCAGCCCCTCCCAAAAAGGGAGGGGAGCAAATGCTATTTTCAATCTGACTTTGATCAGAACTCCTTAAAGTTGTCGCCAGGTTTCGACAAGCTAAAGCTTGTCGGACATTCCCTGCTTTATGGCAGCGATGTCTCTCCCATCAGGTATTCGTCGACTCCTTTTGCGGCCCGCCGGCCATCGGCGATCGCCCAGACTACCAGCGACTGACCTCGTTCAATGTCGCCGGCTGCGAACACTCCGGGCAGGTTTGTCATTTTGTTTTTGGCGACTGAGACGTTGCCGCGATCATTAATCAACACTCCCAGTTGAGACAGCAGGCCTTGTGTTTCTGCGCCCTGAAATCCGAGCGCCAGGAGAACCATCTGGGCCGGCCACTCTTTCTCAGTGCCGCGAACCGGACGCGGCCCGTCACTTTCGCCAGTCAAGTCAACCTCAACCGATTGGACCGCGCGCACGTGGCCCCGTTCGTCGCCCAGAAAGAGCCTGGTCATGATTGAGTAGGATCGCGGGTCCGCACCAAAAAGGGCCGCAGCTTCTTCCTGGCCATAATCAAGACGATAGATCCTCGGCCACTGCGGCCAGGGATTATCCGGGCCCCGCCGTTCGGGTGGTTGAGGCAGAATTTCGAATTGCGTGAGACTCCGGCAGCCGTGCCTTAACGCGGTGGCCACACAGTCGGTGCCGGTGTCGCCCCCACCAATGACGATCACGTCCTTGTCTTTCGCCGACAGAAAGCTCTTGTCCCGGTGACCACTGTCAAGCAGACTCCTGGTGTTGGCGCTAAGAAAATCCATCGCGAAATAGATCCCTCCAAGCGCTCTTCCCTCGATAGCCAGATCACGCGGTTTGGTCGCGCCGCAACAAAGCACAGTCGCGTCGAACTCTTTAATCAGTTGATCCGAACCATAGTCGGCGCCCACGTCGATCCCGTTGACAAACCGGATGCCCTCGGCCGACATCAGGTTCAGACGCCTTTGCACAACTGCCTTTTCCAGCTTCATGTTGGGAATTCCGTACATCAACAAGCCGCCGGCTCGATCGGCGCGCTCGAAAACGGTGACAGTGTGGCCGGCCTGATTAAGCTGACTGGCGCAGGCCAGCCCCGCCGGTCCGGATCCAACTACTGCGACTCGCTTCGCAGTCCTCACAGCTGGAGATCTGGGAACGACCCATCCAGATTCGAAACCTTTGTCGATGATGGCTTGTTCGATCCGCTTGATGGTGACAGGCGCGTCGTTGATGCCCAGCACGCACGATCCTTCGCAGGGGGCCGGGCACACCCGACCGGTAAACTCAGGGAAATTATTTGTCTGGTGAAGACGATCCAAAGCGCCTCGCCAGTCACGACGATAGACAAGTTCATTCCATTCGGGAATCAGGTTATTGACCGGGCAGCCGGAAGCGGCCCCATTAATGAACTGTCCGGTATGACAGAACGGCACACCGCAATCCATGCAACGAGCTGCCTGTTCGCGGGCGATCGACTCCGGCAGTTGTTCATGGAACTCCTGCCAGTCAGATACACGTTCTGCCGGCGGCCGGGCGCCCGCAAGTGCCCGAGGATATTCCATGAAGCCATTGGTCTTTCCCATCACGTTATCTTTGGAGTGCGGCGACTCGTCGCCGCTTTTGCCTTAGCCTCACAAGCAAGCATGGATTGCCGGCGAAGCTAACGTGCTGCCAAAGCGGCGACGAGTCGCCGCACTCCAAATTATTTGCCGGCGGCGCGCGCGAGGTCGTGTGAATTCACCTCAAACGCCGCCATGGCCGCCTCTTCATGAGTCATGCCTTCCGTGATCAACTGCTGCTGCGCCTCAAGCACTCGTTGATAGTCGTGCGGAATCACCCGCACGAACTTCAACAGGTGTTCATCCCATGAAAGCAGGATCTCAGTGGCGCGCGCGCTGCCGGTGAGTTCAGCGTGACGGAAGATCATGTCTTTGAGCATCTCGATTTCGTCATCACGATCCAGCTGTGTCAGTTGCACCATCTCGCGATTGCAACGACGCGCAAAGTCGCCGCACTCGTCGAACACGTACGCAATTCCGCCGGACATGCCGGCGGCAAAGTTGCGCCCGGTCGCTCCCAGAACAACCACCCGGCCGCCGGTCATGTACTCGCAACCGTGATCGCCCAAAGCTTCCACGACCGCGCAGGCGCCGCTGTTGCGGACAGCGAAGCGTTCGCCCGCAACGCCACAGATATATGCTTCACCGCTGGTCGCACCATAGAGGGCCACGTTGCCGGTGATCACATTTTCACGCGCGATGAAGGTGGCGCCATGCGGCGGGTAGATCACGATGCGGCCACCGGACAATCCCTTGCCGACATAATCGTTTGCGTCCCCTTCCAGATTGAGCGTGATGCCCTGCGGCAGAAATGCGCCAAAGCTCTGACCGGCCGAACCGTTGAAATAGAGACGAATCGTGTCATCCGGCAGGCCTTCAGGGCCGAACCGCCGCGTAACCTCACTACCTACGATCGTACCAACGGCGCGATTCGAGTTTCGAATTGGGAGGACGGCGCTAACCGGCTCTCTCGACTCGAGCGCGGGCCGGCACAGGTCCAGCAAAGTGGTCGAGTCGAGCGTTTCTTTCAACTCATTATCCTGACTGACCTGACAATACCGGCCGGTAGATTCCGGGACGACAGGTCGATAGAGAATCTGTGAGAGATCGAGACTGTGAGCCTTCCACTGTTTGATGGCCGATCGTATTTCGATCAAGTCGGTGCGGCCAACCATCTCATTGATCGTGCGGAACCCGAGTGCGGCCATTAACTCGCGAACCTCCCGGGCGATGAAGCGCATGAAGTTGACGACGTGTGAAGGCTCACCGCCAAACTTTGCGCGCAGTTTTGGATCCTGGGTCGCCACGCCCACGGGGCAGGTATTCAGGTGACAAACTCGCATCATGATGCAGCCGAGACTTACCAGCGGCGCTGATGCGAAGCCAAATTCCTCGGCCCCAAGTAGAGCCGCGATCACCACGTCCCGACCGGTCTTGAGCTGACCATCAGTCTCCAAAGTGACCCGGCTGCGCAAATCGTTGAGCAGCAGCGTCTGGTGAGTTTCCGAAAGACCAAGTTCCCACGGCACCCCTGTGTGCTTGATGCTGGTTTGCGGTGAAGCTCCGGTGCCGCCGTCGTAACCGCTGATCAGGATTAGGTCCGCCCCGGCTTTGGCTACTCCCGCAGCAACTGTCCCAACGCCGACCTCCGCAACCAACTTGACGCTGATGCGCGCCTCACGATTAGCGCACTTCAGGTCATAGATCAGTTCCTTGAGATCCTCGATCGAGTAGATATCATGATGCGGGGGCGGCGAAATCAAACCGACGCCGGGCGTCGAGTGCCGCACCCGGGCAATCTCCGGATAGACTTTGTGTCCCGGGAGCTGTCCGCCTTCCCCGGGCTTAGCGCCCTGGGCAATCTTGATCTGCAGCTCCCGCGCATTGACCAGGTAATTACTGGTCACGCCGAATCGGCCTGAGGCCACCTGCTTGATCGCACTGTTACGCGAATCGCCGCCGGGTCCGTCAAAGTAGCGGGCGGGATCTTCTCCACCCTCGCCCGTATTGCTCTTGCCGCCAAGTCGATTCATCGCAATCGCAAGGGCCTCGTGCGCTTCCTTGCTAATCGAGCCGTAGGACATTGCGCCGGTCTTGAAACGTTTCACGATCTCTTCAACAGGCTCGACTTGATCGAGTGGAATCGGCGCGCGCTCTGACTTGAGCTCCATCAAGCCCCGCAGAGTGCAGAGCCGTTCCGACTGATCATCGACCAGCCGGCTGTATTCCTTGAAGACGTCATATCGGTTCGTTCGACAGGCGTGTTGCAGCTTGTGGATAGTCGCCGGATTGAACAGATGATATTCACCCTCATGCCGGTATCGGTATTCGCCGCCGGTGTCGAGCGCTTCCCTGCTTCCCGCGCGATTGTGGAAAGCGCGCCGGTGTCGCATGCGTGCCTCTTCGGCAATCACGTCCAGACCGACACCGCCAATGCGTGATGGTGTCCAGGTGAAGTAGCGATCGACGAAATCCTGATTGAGGCCGAGGGCCTCGAATACCTGGGCCCCGCAATAACTCTGAATGGTCGAAATCCCCATCTTCGAGATGACCTTGACCACTCCTTTATTGATGGCCTTGATATAGTTGCTGACGGCGCTATGGGAATCGACGCCGTGAAGTTCATTCTGCCGGACAAGATCTTCAAGACTCTCAAAAGCCAAATACGGGTTGATGGCGGCGGCGCCATAACCCAGAAGCAGCGCGAAGTGATGAACCTCGCGCGGCTCGCCGCTCTCGATCACAAATCCGACTTGAGTGCGCGTGCCTTCCCGAATCAGGTGATGGTGAATAGCCGATACCGCGAGCAACGCGGGAATCGGCGCCTGCTCCCGCGTCACGTCTCGATCTGAGAGCACAATGATGCCGTAGCCTTCGGAGATTGCCTTGCTCGCCCGATGACAAAGTTCACCCAGCGCGTCTTCGAGGCCTCGTCTCAGGTTGCCGGCCAGAAACAACATGGGCAGCGTGATTGATCTGAACCCCGAGAAACCGGCATCGCCGAGGTGCTTTAGTTTTTCCAGCTCTCGATTTGTCAGAATCGGCGAACTCAGCTTGATCTGGCGGGCGCATTCGGGCGTCGGCTCGAGCATGTTGGCTTCCGGCCCGACGGTCGTATCGGTGGAAATGATCAGATCTTCACGAATCGCATCGACCGGCGGGTTCGTAACCTGGGCGAACAGCTGCTTGAAGTAGTTGTAAAGGAGTTGGGGACGTTCAGAGAGCACCGCCAGCGGCGTATCTGAGCCCATCGATCCGATCGCCTCACTCGCTTCAATCGCCATTGGTGCCAGCAGGAGATCAAGTTCCTCTCTGCTGTACCCAAACGCCTGCTGCCGGATAACCAGAGGGTACGCAGTCCTCTGGACTGCTGTATTGGAAGCACGCCGGGAGGCGTGTGTACCGTTCACCGTAGCCGGCTCTGGAATCTTATCCAGAGTGATCAGGTTGTCGTGCAGCCAGGACTCGTAAGGGTATTCGCCTGCCAGTTGGCTCTTCAGCTCATGGTCGTCAATAATCCGTCCGGCCTCAGTATCTACCAGGAGCATTCGGCCCGGTTGCAATCGGCCCTTGAACAGAATTCGATCAGGCGGAATGTCGAGCACTCCGACTTCTGAAGCCATCACGACCAGATCGTCTTTCGTTATGTAGTAACGCGCAGGTCGTAGTCCATTGCGATCCAGCACGGCGCCAATTCTGATTCCATCAGTGAATGCGATGGAGGCTGGACCGTCCCACGGTTCCATCAGACACGAGTGATATTCGTAGAAGGCCTTCTTCGCCTCGCTCATGGACTCGTGGCGATTGAAGGGTTCAGGCACCATCATCATGATGGCGTGCGGCAACGAACGGCCGGCCAGAGTCAACATCTCGAGCACGTTGTCAAACATCGCTGAGTCGCTGCCGTCGGTGTCGATCACGGGCAGCGCCTTTGGCAAATCGTCGCCAAACAGCGTCGACTTGAAACTGCTTTCGCGCGCATACATCCAGTTCATGTTGCCGCGCAAGGTGTTGATCTCTCCGTTGTGGGCGATATAGCGATAAGGATGGGCCCGCGCCCAGTTGGGAAAGGTGTTCGTGCTGAACCGCGAATGAACCATTGCCAGGGACGATTCAATTTCGGGGTCGCCGAGGTCAGGATAGAACGTCGTCAACTGGCTGGTAGTCAGCATGCCCTTATAAACTACTGTTCGCGACGACAGGCTGCAGACATAAAACATCCCACGCTCGTGAATTCCCCGCTTCGCGCCTTTGGTTACCAGTTTTCGAATCACGTAGAGCTTGCGCTCAAACGCCCGCTGATCCGCGGTGCTCTGATCGCGCCCAATAAAGATCTGTCGCACTAAGGGACGTAAAGCCAGCGCGCTCGGCCCGATTCCCGAATCATCAGTTGGGACCGTGCGCCACCCCAGCACGTGTTGGCCTTGCTGTTCGACGATCTTCTCAAACAGTTCTTCGCACTCGACACGTCCTTCCTCCTCACGCGGCAGAAAAACCATTCCGACTGCGTAATCAGGAGGAGCTGGGAGCTGGAAACCTAATTTGCCGCACTCGCGGCTCAAAAATGCATGTGGTATCTGCAGAAGGATTCCCGCCCCATCGCCCGAATTGGTTTCACAACCAGAGGCGCCGCGATGCTCGAGATTTCGGAGTACTTCGAACGCCTGGTCGACGATGTTGCGAGAACGCCGCCCTTTGACATCCACGACAAAACCCACCCCACACGAATCGTGCTCAAATTGCGGGTCGTAGAGTCCTTGCTTCTCGGGGACAAGCGGCTTTTTCATTTGCGCTCAGTGGTGCAGTTTGATCTCCGACAAGCTTTAGCTGGTCGAAGCTTCGGCGACAAACTGAAGTTTGTCGGACATTTACTCCAAACTGAATTAGTACCCATGCACTCGATCGCTTTGACAACGGGCCAAAACAAAAATGCCACCAACTCGACTCGTTGATGGCCCAGGTAACGGTTATAGAGCCATCAACGACAATGCTTCGTCGTTACTACGGCGTCGATCACAAAACTGTCATAACGTGACGCGAGCAAGAGAAGTGCCGGGACCAAAGACATTGCGGCTGAAATTGGGTTTTCCGTTAGGAACATTGATGGCGCCTGTTTGTTCTTGCTTCAGACTGAAATCCGAAGGGCTCAATCTACCCGGTTAATTCGTCCCTGCATAATTTGTTATTTTTAGGACCCTATAAATTTGAACGCGCCTCCCTGAGCGGGAGGATGGCCGCATGACAATTTTGTCGGTTGACTCCGCGAAACCTACAACAATGTATTCGTCCTCGTCGTGGTCGAATCTGGATTCCCCTCCCGCTGGGAGGGGTTGGGGGAGGGGCGCAAGCTACGCGTCGATACCAAAAAAAAAGATCCTGCGCGGACTGAAAGCCCGCGCACACAAGTAATTTACTTTTCGCTTTGCCGTAGCTGCGCACCTCACCCAGCCCAACCCAAAAGGGAGGGGAGCAAGTACTATTTTTAAATTGACCCACCCACGGTATGAGGGTTGCTCTGTGATGAGCAGCCTTGAAATAACTCATGGTGAATGTTCTGCCGGACCGTCTGCTAATGGGAACACAATACGGATCGACATTTTTTCTTCGGGAATCTTATTCCGAGAAGGTTGCGGCGCACGCGGAGGCGCGCCTCATACCGGCGACGTCGGAAGCTGATGCCGATGGCATCTCGCGGGCGCTGCGCCGCTTTCTCAAGATTGAAGACAAACGGCTAAGGATGACTCATGATCTTGAGGCCAGCGGTTACGAAACGGCTGCCAAAAGGAGCTTCGTACTGGACATTGCGGTGAAGTCCGCATTTCAGCACGCAGCGCGAATCGCCGGAATCCTGGACCCTCAAAACGGCTGTGCGCTGCTGGCCACCGGTGGTTATGGTCGAGGTGAACTCGCTCCTTACTCGGATCTCGATCTGCTCTTTCTCTATAACCGGCAGAAACTCAGCCAGATGAAGCCGGTGCTCGCCAATCTTCTGCAACTGTTGTGGGATTCCGGACTGAAGGTCGGCCATAGCTTTCGCACGGTTGGTGATTGCGTTACCTCGGCGCTTGATGATGGACATCTGCGCACGGCATTGGTGAACACTCGCTTTCTGGCAGGAAATAGGGGGCTACACAACTCTCTGGAAGACGCTTTGGAAAAGGATCGGCGCCGCCGGGCCGCGTCGTTCATAAACGCAGTGAGCCACGAGCGCGATGCTCGTTACCGAAGATTCGGCGCAACCGCCTGTCTTCAGGAACCTAACGTCAAAGAGACGGCGGGTGGACTGAGGGATTTTCACACAGCTATGTGGCTGATATACGCCCGGCACGGATACAAAAGGCTGGACGAAGCGCGCGCGCATAACCTGGTTTCCGAAAGCGAAGCCCGAAAGGTTCTGCGAGGCTATGATTTTCTGTGGCGCGTTCGCATCTCTGCGCACTTCCTTACCGGACGAAAAACCGAAACGCTGTCGCTGGATCTGCAAACCATTCTGGCCGGGCAATACGGATACAAATCCGGAGCTCACCTGCTCGGTTCAGAGAAGCTGATGCGTGATTATTACCGCCATGCGAGAGAATTGAACCTCTTCCTCGAGACCGTTTCGGCCCGTATGGCAGACAGTGAGACGCGGCCTTCCCGTTCGTGGCGCAAGCGAAGCACTGAGAAACTCCACGAGCCCTTCGCGATTCGCAGAGGGCGCCTGCAATTTGACGGCGAGCCCGAGTTCTTTAGCCGGAATCCGCTGGCGATTTTTAATGCCTTTGCACTGGCCCAGGCCGCCCGGGTTCCGTTCGACCATCGGCTGCACGAGGCTGTCCTTCAAAGTTCGAGGTCGATCGGCCCGGCATCCCGGACCTCGGCTGAAGTTGTGCGCGCTTTTCTGGCGCTCCTGCGGCGGCGCGGCCGAGCCGGCTATGTCCTTCGCGCGATGCATAACCTCGACCTACTCGTACGTATAATCCCTGAAATCAGCTCCATCAGTCTCCTGGTTCAGCACGATCACTACCACCATTTTACGGTTGACGAGCACACGCTGAGAGCCATCGAAGCGATTGACGAGTTGCACGTCAGCGAAAACAAACACCGGGCGAATTTCCACGCTGTCTTTGAGCAGGTGAAAGATCCGACGCTGCTTTATCTCGCCTTGCTCCTGCACGACATCGGCAAAGGTCAGGGGCGCGGCCATATCGCCCGCGGCGCCAAACTGGCCGAAAAGATTTGCCGCCGCCTGGGCTTGAATGAAGAGTCTGTGCAGAAAGTCGTGCTCCTGGTCAAACACCATGTCACGATGGCCCATCTGGCCTTGAGACGCGATCTGAACGAGTCCCGGTTGATCTCTGACTTCGCCTCATCATTAGGTTCAGTAGACGCGCTGAACATGCTCTTGCTGCTTACTTACGCCGATCTTAACGCGGTCGGCCCCGGCGTCTGGACTGAGTGGAAAGGCTCTTTGCTCTGGGACCTCTACCGCCGCACCAGAAAGGTGATCTCCGGCGAGGACGAATCTGTGGATGCCGCTGCTGAGCTGTCTCGAATCAAAGGAGAAATTGTCACTGCACTGAATTCCGCAGTACCCTTAAGTGAAGTGGAACGGCACCTGGCTTTATTGCCCGATCGTTACCTGCGCGTAACGCCCCACACGGCGGTGGCGACTCACATTCAGATGATCGCGTCGGTCAAGGCTGATGGCTTTGCCTGCCGCTGGACGCCGCAGAACCACTCGTCCGGTGAGCTGACAGTCGCCGCCCGCGATCGGCATGGTCTCTTTGCTGACCTGGCCGGAACTCTCGCCGCGAACGGCCTCGAAATTCTCAGTGCTGAAGTCAACAGTCGCGAGGACGGCATAGCCATCGACACGTTTATTCTGCGACAGGCCTCAACCCGCCAGGCCGTCGAAGCTCATCGCTGCCTGGCAATCGAGCGCGCGTTACGCCAGGCTGTGGCCGGAAATCTGAATGTCGCGGCGGCAGTCGAGCGATGGAACACCACAAATGCTCCACGGAAAAAGGCCAGGGCCGTGCTTGCGCGGCATCGCAATCTGCCGCAGGTTGTCTTTGACAACGAAATATCGTCATCATCAACGTTAATCGAAGTCCACGCCATAGATGAACCGGGTCTGGCTTACAGAATAGCCGCGGTGTTCGCCGGGCTGGGGATCGAGATCGTCTGCGCCAGGATCGCGACGGAAAGAAACGACGCGTTGGATGTCTTTTATGTGACCCATGCCGATGGATTGAAGCTGTCCGACGACATGTTGGAATCGCTCAAACGCGATTTAATGGAAAGGCTTCCTGGCGCCTCAGCAACGGTTACCGGGTCCGGCCCAGGAAAGATTTCGGGGAGAGAAATGAATGAAAAAAGTCGAAGCGATCATCAGGCCGCATCTGCTGGGTGCCGTTAGAACCGCCCTTCAGGAAGTCGACGTAATCGGGATGACCATTAGCGAAGTACAGGGCTATGGACGACAACGGGGGCACACTGAAACTTATCGCGGAGCTGAGTATCAGATCGAATTTGTGCCGAAGATCAAAATTGAAGTGATCATCCCGGATGATATCGAGGACTTTGTAGTTAATGCGGTACTGCGGTCGGCGCACACGGGAAAGTTCGGCGACGGCAAGCTCTTTATCATTCCCGTCGAAGATGTGGTGCGAATTCGCACGGAAGAACGGGGTGAAGCGGCGTTGTAGATCGGAGTCAGTACCGGGAGCGGTAGCGACCGGGCGGTACGCACGCCTCTGGCGTGCTATTCAAGAAACGATCAATGTCGACGCAGCACGCCAGAGGCGTGCGTACCGACCTGTGCGGAGAATCAGGAACCTTCAATGACAATCGTCGCCGTCCCGGCGTAGGCGGCTTTTACCGATCGCGTCGAGGCCTCAACCGGTATCAGATCCAGATCGCGGCTGTAGGCATCCTCACTATGCTGAGTGAGATCGAGACCCTCTATTTCATCTTCCTCGCTGATCCGTACGCCAATCAAGAGGTCCACGATCTTTAACAGAATCAGAGTCCCGATTACTGCCAGGGCGATGGTAATGCCAATGGCCGCTAGCTGGTTCAGTATTTGAGTAGCGTGACCGTCCACCAGCCCAACTGCCAGAGCATTTCCGGCTGCGTCTTTGAAAACTCCGTTGACTGCTTTGGTCGCGAACACGCCGGTCAGGATCGCGCCCAATGTGCCGCCGGCCCCGTGTACGCCAAAGGCGTCAAGTGAATCGTCGTACCCAAACCGTTTCTTCACCTCAGTGACCATCAGAAAGCAAAACACCCCGGCCGCGAAACCGATGATCAGACTGGAAAGCGGGGTGACAAAACCGGAGGCCGGCGTTATGGCAACCAGGCCGCAGACTGCCCCAGAGATAGCTCCCAACACGGTCGGCTTTCCCTGCCGCAGCCACTCAATCGCAAGCCAGCCAATTGTGGCTGCCGCCGCGGCGAAATGGGTCGCGGCAAACGCGCTGGTGGCGAGCTGTCCCGCAGCCAGTGCACTGCCGGCATTGAAGCCGAACCAGCCGACCCAGAGCATGCTCGCGCCGATGAAACTAAGTACCAGGTTGTGCGGCGCCATCATGGTTTTGGGAAAGCCGATGCGCTTACCAAGGTAGAGAGCGCAAACCAGGGCGGAAAAACCGGAAGCAACATGCACGACGGTTCCGCCCGCGAAGTCGAGTGCGGGAAAGCGCCCACCCAGCGTCGCGTTCAGAAATCCGCCAGTGCCCCAAACCATGTGAGCCAACGGAAAATAAACGACGGTAACCCACAAGGAGCTGAACAGAACCATCGCACTGAATTTCATGCGCTCGGCGAAAGCGCCGGTAATCAGCGCCGGCGTGATAATCGCGAACATCAGTTGAAACAGCATGAAGGTTTGCTGCGGAATCGTTCCGGCATAGGTCGCATTCGGCGAGCCGCCGACGTTGCGGAGAAAGAGATAACTAAATCCGCCCACGAACGGATTGCCTGGCGAAAAAGCGAGGCTATAACCGTAGAGGACCCAGAGGATGCTGACCACCGCCATTAACACAAAGCTTTGCATTATGGTCCCCAGGACATTCTTCTTGCGGACCAGCCCGCCGTAGAACAAGGCCAAACCGGGGCCGGTCATCATCAGGACGAGCGCAGCGCAAACCAGCATCCAGGCGTTATCGCCGGCCGATTGTGCGCTGGTCGTAGCTGCTTCCATCTTCGCGAGTCGTTCTTCTAAAGAGGCGTTCGGCGTCTGAGCCAGAACAGTCGCGCCGCCGCTCAACATACAAACAAGTGCCGCTACTTTTACAGAAGTGCTCCGCAGGAATCTCAAGGTTGGTTTCTCCTCAAAGAATTCTGATCTCGATGCAGGCCCTCTTTGGGCCAATGAACTGACGTTCGATTTTTTGCCATGACAACTTGCATGCCATCGCCAGCCCCTGCCGGCGACTCGGGAGAACAGGCGCAACCGAATTAAAATGCGTGTTTGGGCAAAGAAAAGTTAAACCGACACCACCAAGCCGCGCAGACAAATTACATTTTTGTCGATCCCGGGAGATGGGACGACAGAAATGTAAGCACGGTTGGAAAACCTGCCTCGAGAGTTTTGGCAGTAGATTCCCCTCCCTCTGGGAGGGGTTAGGGGAGGGGCGCAGCTACGAGTCGATACCCAAAAAAAGATCCCCCGCGGGCTGAAAGCCCGCGCACGCAAGATTTGCTTTTTTCTTGCCGTAGCTGCGCCCCTCCCCTGGCCCCTCCCAACGGGAGGGGAGCAAATGCGATTTCAATCTTGACCTTGATTAGAGACTCCTGAAGTTTGTCGGACATTTATTTCTGCTGTGTTAGTATCCGCGAAACAAGGTGGTTATAGTCCGATGGAATTCTCGCAACTGGAGTTTTTTGTCACCGTCGTGGCCGAGGGAAGCTTCTCGAAGGCCGCCGAGCGTGTATTTCGCACTCAACCCGCAGTCAGCATCGCCATCCGCCGCCTGGAAGAAGAGATTGGCGCGCCACTTTTTGAACGCTCACAAAAAACACCGGCGCTCACAGAGGTGGGCGAGCTCGTTTACGATTACGCCAAACGAATTCTTTCGCTCCGCGACCAGAGTCTTGAGGCCGTGTCAGAGCTAAAGTCCTTGCAGCGCGGGCGGGTCCGGATCGGCGCGAACGAGAGCACCTCGCTATATCTACTCCCGCACTTGATTCTTGACTATCGCGCCCTCCATCCGAACGTCCTGGTCGAAATCTTTCGGCAGCCCTCGGAGCGTTTGCCGCGCGAGGTGCTTGACCACAACGTGGATTTTGCGCTCCTGGCCTTTCAACCCGTCGATAGCGAGCTCGAGTCTTTCGCAGTTTTTCGAGACGAACTCGTGTTGATCATGAACCCGGAACATCCGTTGGCAACTCTTGCGTCCGTGAAAGTCGAAGATCTGGGCCAGGAAGCCTTTCTCGCACACAACGTCAAGACCGGCTCACGGCATAAAGTCACCGAAACTTTTGCTCAGCACCACACGCAACTAAACATCACGCTCGAGCTCGCTACTATTGAAACCATTAAGCGCTTTGTCCAGCTGAAGATTGGTCTGGCCTTTGTTCCTCGCATGTGTGTGGCTGAGGAACTGGAGCGTGGCTCTTTGGTAACCGTTCCGGTTGAGGATCTGAGCTATGTTCGGACGATCTGGGTAACCTATCGGCGGGGAATGACTTTCTCGCACGCCGCGGCGGCGTTTCTCGCGATCTTGCGCGAACACGCACGGAACCATTTTGAAGAGCGGGAGCAGCAGATGGTCGCAGCTGACGTGAGCATATAAGGGAGTTCAATAAGTCCACCTCGATATCACAGCCAATCGATATTAGACGTGAACCTTCGACGAGCCCCGATTCATCGGGGCGGTCAGATTCAGCCCAGGGCGAGGCTTCGCGAGGGCATTCATATATCAGAAAAGTTGATTCACCTCAGCGCAACCCGAAGGGTTGTCAGAAAGTAGCCGGAAGAGTCATTAGTCATGACCGCACCCCGAAGGGTCTGACGGAAAAACAAACTCTGTGGTTCTCTGTGCGATCTCTGTGTCTCTGTGGTTGATTTTCTCCGAGTAATTTCACCACAGAGACACAGAAATTTCACAGAGTTACACAGAGAAAATCTTTTTCCGACAGACCCGAAGGGGTACCAGACGTCAGGTCAACGTAAAAGATCTTTACAGCATTCCCGGTGGTCTCTGCCGACTCCGACCACCGGCTACTTTCTTTGCAACCCTCGGGTTGCTATCGACTTTTTGGGCAAAGCCGTATAAGGGAGATTAACTTCATCATAAAAACTCTTACTTTGACTTTCGCCAATTCGAACTCTACGATCCCAATCTTCTAATTTTTGATCGATCCACCGGAATTTACCTGCATTAAATATTTGTGCGCTCTCGAGGACAACATCATTTTCCGGGCAGAAATGATGAGTTTGGATTAACGGCCCGACGGGCCCGCATCAGTCACTGATGGCACGCACATGAAACCTGAACTGGATGAAGCCCGCAAACTGGAAACCTTTCTCGAAACCGGCCAGACGCTGGCGGGCACCTACGGATTAAAAGGAGCGATTTCTCGCGTCCTGGAAACGCTGGGACGTCACCACGGGGTGATGCGCGGAATCGTAATGTTGATTGATGCGGATACCAGTGAATTGCGAGCCGTTGCTTCGCATGGCCTGGACGAGGCTGGAGTACACCGGATTAAGTATCGTATCGGCGAAGGAATAACCGGGCGCGTCGTGGAAACGGGCAAACCAGTGGTCGTGCCGCAAGTCAGCCGGGAGCCGATGTTTCTCGACCGGCTGGGCGTGAGAAAGACCACCATCGGTCGTCAGGAATTAACTTTCATTTGCGTGCCCATCCTCGTAAACCGCAAGCCCGTGGGCGCCCTCGGCGTAGACCTGAAGTATAAAGCCGATCGAGATTACAACCGCGCCACCAGTTTTTTTTCCATCATCGCCACCATGATCGCCCAGGCGATCAAAGTGGACCATTTGATCGAGACCGACAAGCAACGTCTGCTCGACGAGAATACCCACCTCAAACAAGAGTTGCGCGAGCGCTACGACTTTAGCCATATCATCGGGAACTCACATCCCCTGCGGCAGGTTTATGAACAGGTGACCCAGGTAGCCCGGACCAACACCACGGTGTTGCTGCGCGGTGAGTCCGGAACCGGTAAAGAACTGATCGCTCACGCCATTCATTACAACTCTCTGCGCGCCAGTAAACCTTTCATCAAAGTCAGTTGCGCCGCACTGCCCGAAACGCTAATCGAATCGGAGTTGTTTGGCTACGAGAAGGGTGCGTTTACCGGCGCCCAAAGCCGGAAGAAGGGTCGCTTTGAGCTGGCCGATGGCGGCACATTGTTTCTTGATGAGATTGGCGACCTCAATATGTCTACCCAGATCAAACTACTCCGCGTCTTGCAGGAGCGCGAGTTTGAAAGGCTCGGCGGAACCGAGACCATCAAGATTAATGTGCGCCTGGTGGCCGCCACCAACAAAGATCTGAGCAAAGCGATCAAGGAGGGACAATTCCGAGAGGATCTCTACTATCGACTGAATGTCTTCACGATCTTTATGCCACCGTTGCGCGAACGCAAGTCTGATGTTTTGCTGCTCGCGGATCACTTCCTGGAAAAGTTCGCTCGCGAACACCACAAGCGCATCAAACGAATCTCAACCACCGCAATCGACATGCTGGCCAGCTATCACTGGCCCGGCAACGTCCGCGAATTAGAAAACATCATCGAGCGGGCGGTGCTGGTTTGTGAAACCGGAGTTATTCATGGGCATCACCTGCCACCCACGCTCCAAACCGCTGAAAAGTCAGGCACGATCACCCGGCTTTCGCTCGATGAGGCGGTAGCGGCTTATGAAAGCGATCTGATTCAGGATGCTTTAAAGACCACTCGTGGAAATCGCAAGAGAGCGGCCCAACTGCTCGACACCACCGAACGTATCCTGGGTTACAAAGTGAAGAAGTATGGGATTGACTGCGCTCGCTTCCGCGGTTGATTTCACGAACCAAAGGAATTGCAGGATCAACTTCTCACCACGTTGCTCGTGAAAATGATGGCGAACGCTGCAAGGCTGGGCTGAGCGTTCGAACAGCATTGCGGTTCGAATAAGAGACGGCTAAAATTGACGTACGCACAATGGGCTGTCACCCCTGGGTGAGTTCACAAACGAAACTCCTCGCTGCTTTCTTCGACCGAACAGCAATTCAGGAGAACCGCTATGAGAGTGCTCTTGGTTTACCCGTCGTTCCCGGACACCTACTGGGGTTTCCGCCACGCCCTTTCGCTTCAAGGTAAACGCTCTGTCATTCCCCCTCTGGGCCTCATAACTATTTCGGCAATGTTGCCGGCATCGTGGGAAAAGCGACTCGTCGATATGAACGTGCGAACGCTTAACGACGCGGACCTGGAATGGGCTGATATGGTTTTCGCGAGCGCGATGCACATTCAGAAAGACTCACTTGCAGAAGTTATTCAACGGAGCAAGATCAGGGGAAAGCGCGTTGTCATAGGTGGACCCCATGCTTCGATCAGCCCGGATGAACTGGCTGACGCCGATCACGTTTTCATTGGCGAGGCGGAAGAAACTCTTCCTGAGTTTGTGCGTGATCTGGAGCGTGGCGAAGCCAAACGCATTTACAATGCGGTCGAGCGTCCGGCACTTTCGGCGGCGCCCATTCCCGACTTTCATCTGCTCGATTTAAGACGCTATAACGCCATGGCGTTACAGTACTCTCGCGGCTGCCCGTTTAATTGCGAATTCTGCGACATCATCGAGATTTATGGTCGCGTGCCTCGCACCAAGAGCAATGCCCAGATGCTGGGCGAGCTGGAAGCGCTCTGGCGGGCCGGCTGGCGCAACAATGTCTTTATCGTGGATGACAATTTCATCGGCAACAAGAAGAACGTTAGGGGACTGCTGCCTGACCTGGCTGAGTGGTCTGAGCGTCACCGCTACCCGTTCGGATTTGTTACTGAGGCGAGCGTTAATCTTGCTGATGACGAAGACTTGTTACGGGCAATGCGGCGGGCCGGCTTCTACCAGGTGTTCGTAGGCATCGAGACGCCCGTCGTCGAAAGTCTGAAAGAAACTCAGAAAGGGCAGAACACCCGGCGCGACCTCATTGATTCGATTCGGAAAATTCAAAGCTATGGTATGGAGGTAATGGCCGGTTTCATTGTGGGCTTCGACAACGATCCGGAGAACATTTTTGACGTGCAAGTTGATTTCATTCGCGAGAGCGGTATCTCGTGTTCAATGGTCAGCCTGTTAACGGCCTTGCCTGGCACGCAACTGTGGCGCAGGCTTGCACGAGAAGGACGGTTACGGGAAATTGATCCCACAGGTAAGAACATAGACTGTTCGTTGAACTTCATCCCCAAAATGGATGCTGCGCGCCTCGTCGAAGGCTACAAGTCGATTTTGCGCACCATCTATCGACCAGCCGAATACTATCAGCGCACACTCGACGGTCTGGCGCATTTGAATCGAGACGGGGCTCCGAAGTTATGGGCGAAAGTCTCGATGAATGATATCGCCGCGCTGGTTCGCATAGCTCTTTGTCTGGGTGTACGCGACCCTGCGCGCTCTGAGTTCTGGCGCTATATGAAATGTGTGCTTGCCGACCACCGTGACAAGGTCCGGCAAGGAATTGCTTTGGCAGCGATGGGCTATCACTTTCGCAAACTTACCGAACAGTATTCGGTGGTGGATAATTTGGGATACCTATGAATGGCACTGAAAGCAAGACTTCGACCATCTAAGCCTGACTCCGGGCTACTCCATTGGGCAAGTGCTCCGACGGTAATGATGCAGTTTGATGTCCGAAAAGCTTTAGCTTGTCGAAGCCTGGCGACAAACTGAAGTTTGTCGAACATTAGCAGATCAAGGCTTGGCAGCGATGAGGTACAACCGGCGCGCAGTGGCCAGATAAAGCGTATCTCCGACGGGCGCCGGACGCGAATAGAGCGGCGCATCCATCTCGATCTGCGCCAGCACTTCCTTTCGCCGTCCGGCACGAAGAACGGTCATGGTGCCTTCAATGTTCCCAACGTAAAGCCGGTCGCCGGCCAGCAGGAGACAACCCCAGATGGCCTCGAGCGTGTCGTGCTTCCAGACCTGGACGCCGGTTGCCGCGTCCAGACAATGAATCGTTCCTCCCAGATCCCCAACGTACAGCAGACCGTCCTTCACGATGGGCGTTCCCACCACGCGACCGACCTCGCGAGAAGTCCAGAGGAGCCTGCTCTCGGTGACGTCTCCCTGGCCGTTGGGATTGATCGCATAAATCAAAGAAGGTCCGTCGCCATGCGTAGGATCCTGCCCCATAGCAACGAAGACGCGGCCGTCGGCGAACACCGGTGAAGCAATAATAGAGCTGCGCGAAAGGACGCCGGGGCGCGGAAGCCAGCGGGCATCTTTCGGGTTGCCGTCAAATCGCCAGACTTCGTGACCCGACGCTGCGTCGTAGGCGCGCAGCCAGCCATCGCCTCCGCCGAAGAGCACCTGCATGAGCCCATTGATGTTGGCCGCTACCGGGCTGGACCACTGGCCGTGCAGCACCTGCCCACCAGCGCCGATGGCGCGCCACACCACTTCGCCCGAGTGCTTGTCCACCGCGATCAGACTTGGGGCGCGCGGCGATGGGACGCGCGTATGACCTTCATTCTGGCCATTGGAAGTAGAGACCATCAGCAAATCACCCACGGGTAACACTTCGCTGTTGGAGGATTCATGCGGAAAGACACCGAGGCGAGCGGCCATATCCAGTTCCCAGACGATGTCGGCCGCAGCTTTGTCCCGGAAGAGCTCTTCTCGATATGGGCCAGGGTTCTCGCCGTCAAGAAAGCCCTGTGTGTCGAGGCTGCGCAGTTGGCACTCGGCAGTGACATAGTACAAACGGTTCCCTTCCACATACGGCGCACTCGTCGTCGAAGGCAGCAGGAACTCGCGTAGCCCACGGTCCACTCGCGGGGCCACGTCCTGCCAAAGAAACGCGCCATCGGTCGCCCGAAAGGCCATGAGCACGCCGCACTCTTCCTGAAAGGCGTGGTTCATTTGCCGCGAGTTGTTGGTACCCACATAGACCGCATCGCCGGCGACCACGGGACGGCCATACGTGTCGTTTCCCAACTCGACGCTCCAGACAATGTTCCGCCCAGTCTTCGTATCCCAGTCAACTGGAGGATTTCCCATTTGAGCCATCGTTTGGGGTTGGAGCGTGACCGAAGGCGCGGGGCTATTCGGATTTACAACCACCTCACCAGACTCGACGCCGGCGATTCGATTCAACGCCCATTGGGCTTCGGTACGCAGTGTGGGATCGTTTGCGGCCGCTCTCAGCGCCTCGACCGCCGACTGTGCCTTCGGCCCCTTCAGCCCGAGGCTTCCCAGCGCCCCGGCCGCGCAGATGCGCACATAGAGGAACTCATCGTTGAGCGCTTCGATCAACTTCGGCACAGCGGACTGAGCGGCCGGGCCGATGCTTGCGAGCGCCTCACCCGCCGCCCATCGGACGCCGGGAATCGAATCACTCAAAGCTCTGGCGAGGTCTTTGGTTGCCGCGGACGCCTTCGGACCGATGGACGCCAGGGCCTCTGCCGCGTAGATGCGAACGTAAGGATCCTCATGCGAGAGAGTCCTTACCAGAGCCGGTACCGAAGGACTGGCCTTCTGGCCCAAAGCGCCCAGGGCACGTGCGGCATCGCCCGCGACCTGCGGATCCTGATCGCTGAGGACCCGCCTCAACTCCGTTTGAATCGATTCTGTATCGGGCGCCAGGTCAATGAAGGCATCCACGGCGGTGCGCCGGATAGAGACCCGCTTATCACGAAGCAGGTCCACCAGCAAAGGAATGGCGGGCGGACCGATCCGCCGGATGATTTCAAAAGTCACCAGATGCAGGTCTTCATTGGGACGATTGAGAAATCGTCGCAGCAAAGGCAGCGAACGCCCCGCCCCCTCTACCAGGGCGGCTTCGGCTGGTGCCCGGACCTTCGGGTCGTTGGTCAGCAAGCGATTTTCCCAGTCACGCACCTGGGCAGAGTTCATGGAAGGATCCAAACGCCGGGCTGGACGCGACTGAGGGAGTGAACGTGTTTGAGCAAGTATTGATATCGGCAGAATACAAAGCAGCGTGCGGATGAACAGGTGTCGCATGATCGCAGTCAGACCGACGAAAGAGTTAAGCAGCTTGACGGTCGCCTGTTTGAGCGCCACCCGAAGACCGCCATCTTATGCACTCGACATCCATTTGAACCCCGGCCCCCTACCGTGTCAACCAGCTTTATGGGCCGCGGTCTGACGTTCCAGGAGTGCGTCATCGCTGCTTAGCGATCGCTCACTTGTACCTGATACAGCTCGATTTGCCTCGCGGTTCTTTCATCTCGTATCTTCCCTTGCAACAAAAATCAATAGGAGGAAGGAACGAGATGGTTCATCACGCCGTGTCAGTCGCAGGCTTCATGATCTTCGCGGGAATCGCCTGGTTACTTTCCAGTAATCGACGAAAGATTGCGTGGAGAACAATAGCGTGGGGAGTCGCTCTACAACTTCTGATTGGCTTAATTATTTTTCGCTTACCTGGTTCGCATCGAATCTTATTGTGGCTGAACGATGCGGTGCTGGTCTTACTCAACGCGTCAAAGAGCGGTTCGGTGTTCCTGTTTGGACCGCTGGCGGCCAGTCCCGGAGAGTCAGGATCCATTGGGTTCATCCTTATCTTCCAGGTTCTCCCGGTGGTAATTTTCTTTGCCGCGTTCACGTCTATGCTCTATCACCTGCGCGTGTTGCAGATATTTGTCCGCCTCTTTGCCTGGCTCTTCCACCGAACGATGAAAATCAGTGGCGCTGAATCACTATCCAGTGCAGCCAACATCTTTGTTGGGATCGAATCGGCGCTCGTGGTCCGGCCGTATCTGGAAAAGATGACGCGATCGGAGTTGTTGCTCGTATTGACTACCGGTCTGGCAACGGTGGCATCAAGTACGCTCGGAGTCTATGTCGCCTTTTTGACGGGAGTATTTCCACAGATAGCAGGACACCTGATCTCGGCTTCGGTCCTGACAATTCCCTCCTGTGTAATCACTGTCAAGCTGCTTATTCCCGAAACCGAAACGCCCGTGACGCTCGCGGCAATTCCAGCGGAAGATGAGTCGAGCCGGTCGAAAAATCTGATAAGCGCAATTATCCAGGGAGCGATGGACGGGTTGAAGCTGGCGGCAGGAGTCTCGGCGCTGCTCATCGCGATTCTGGGAATCGTTGCGTTGGTCGACAGATTACTCGGCGCCGCCAGTTCGTGGTTGGGAATGAGCGAACCGCTTTCGCTTGTGAGAATCCTGGGCTGGGGTTTCTATCCGTTCGCCTTTCTGCTGGGATTGCCATCGAGCGATGTGCCAATAGCGGCCCGCTTGTTGGGCGAGCGAGTCATCCTGACTGAGGTCTTCTCTTACAACCATCTCGCACAGTTAATTTCCAGCGGACAGATCACCGATCCTCGCACAGTGGTGATTCTGAGTTACGCGCTTTGCGGATTCGCACACGTAGCAGCAATGGCAATCTTTGTAGGGGGCACTGCGGCACTTGCTCCCTCGCGTCGCGACGATCTCGCCAGCCTCGGCTTACGAGCCTTGCTGGCCGCAACGTTGGCGACGTTGATGACCGGCTGTGTGGCAGGGATCTTCAGCACCGGCGAAGGCGTGTTGCTGTTAAGAACAGGCTAAGCCAGACTCGACGAGTTCATGACTATTTGACAAGTCTCGTCACGCAGCACTCAAGATAGAGTCTTTTATCCGGGCCAGAAGGAAACGAATATGCCTGCTTCCATCGAATTAACGCGCCGTCTACGCTGGGCTGATGCGGATGCCGCCGGCCGTTTGCACTTTCCCCGCATCTTCGAAGTTATCGAAGAGGCCGAAAGTGAGTTGGTGCGTCGGATTGAATGGCCGATGAATCGAAGCCTCGGTTACGATTTTCCGCGGGTTCATCTCGAATGCCGATTCATTCGCGTGATTAGCCTTGACGATCCGTTTCGCCTGCGGCTGACCGTGGGCAAGTTAGGCCGTACATCTATTCGGTATGACTTCCAGGTTTTCGGCGCCGACAATGAATTAGCAATCGAAGGAACAATGACGATAGTCGTATTACAGGGTGGTCAGCCGACGCCAATTCCAGAGACATTGCGCACGGCGCTGGAAGCGGACAGAACCTTCGCCGCTTAATTTGGCCACGCCAATCTGGAACGAGATTCAACCACAGAGGACACAGAGAAGGGTGAAGAGGAAAGGTGACATGTTCGGCTTCGTCTAGTTCAATTGTTTCTTCTTCTCTGTGTCCTCTGTGGTTCCTAATTCCAGGATGACAAGTCTTCAGGAAATCCAGGGACACCTGCCGATTATGTCTTTGAAATCCTCCTCTGGTATTTTAGCCCTGCAAACCTGAGTCAACAGAGACGTCGATGCCCACTGTGGAAGCAAAAATAAAAACCAACAACGCTCAATCGCGCGCGGCCCTCGATGCCTGGGTCCGTGAGGTGGTTCAATGGCACTTTGATCCCGCGACCGGTTGTCCTTTCTGGCTGGAATATGCCAAATCGCTTTCGTGGGATCCCCGCAGAGAGATCCAGAGCTACGACGATCTCTCGCGCTTTGGGTCGTTCCAGGACGAGTGGCTGCGCGGTGGTCCGGTGCGACGCTGGGTGCCGAAGGGCTATGCAGACCGGCCCGTTTACACCTTCGAAACCGGCGGGAGCACCGGCGTGCCGAAATCGCGGATCAACATTGAAGACTTTCGTATCGACTACGAAGCGTTTAGCGCCACTCTGCCGGACGAGTTTTTCCCCAAGGGTTCCGACTGGTTGTCGCTCGGTCCCACCGGGCCGCGACGCCTGCGCCTCGCCGTCGAACACTTGGCCCAGTTCCGCGGCGGCATCTGTTTCATGGTTGATCTCGATCCGCGCTGGGTCATCAAACTGATTAAGCAGGGTCAGGTAAAACAAGCCGAGCAATACAAGCAACACGTGATCGAGCAAGGCCTGACGCTGCTGCGAGCGCACGACAACATCCGCTGTCTTTTCACCACGCCGAAGCTGCTCGAAGCGCTCTGCGAAAAAGTCTCGCTGAAAAAGATGGGCATCACCGGAGTGTTTTGCGGCGGGACTGAGATGACGCCGCAGTTTCACCGGTTCGCGGTTGAAGAGCTTTTGGAAGGCGCCTATTTCGCCGCGACCTACGGGAATACTTTGATGGGTTTAGCCGTGCATAAGCCGCGCATCCCCGAAGACAATTACGCGATTATCTATTATCCGCCGCTGCCGCGCGCGATGATTGAAGTTGTCGACCCCGACAACCCTGAACGAATCGTCGAGTATGGCGAGACCGGCCGCGTGCGTCTGACGACCCTGACGAAGGAATTCTTTATGCCGCGCTTTCTGGAACGTGACCAGGCTGAACGCGAGCCGCCATGCAATTTGTATCCCTGGGACGGTGTCCGCAACGTGCGCCCATTTGCGAAGTTAAATGCGACGGTCGTTGAAGGGGTTTATTAGTAGATGAAGTCAGTACCGGGAGCGATAGCGACCGGGCAGTACGCACGCCTCCGGCGTGCTTGCGGTGACGCTGATCGTTTCCTGAATAGCACGCCAGAGGCGTGCGTACCGAGCCCGGTACTGACTCCATAAGCGCAAGATCGAATAAGGTCCAATAATGATCCGCATTCCTATCCTTCGCAAAGGCGAACCCTACTTCAGTCTCGACGTCGCGCGCGTTGCGCACCACCGCACGCGCGAACCCTTCGTCGAGATCAGCCAGGCCAACGCGGGCTTAATCCGGCGCGACCTTCTCGACCAGGCTCGTGGTCGCGCGGCGCTGTCAGAATTTTCGACCGCTGAATTAGTGAGCATGTGCGCCCGGGCTGCCGATCACTTTCTTAACGACACGCTTCCGATTGGCAACGAGTCGCAATCTCCGGACGATTATGTGGGACAGGTTTCCGCGACCACCGGGTTGCCACACGCGCTGGCACGCCGAAACATGTTGAAAATCCGCACGATGTTCGCGGAAATGAAAAGTGTTTTGGACGGGCTCACGAGAAACCTCGATTGGAAGATTCTCGATCGCGGGTTCGGAGTTTTTGAGGAACATAACCTGAGTTTCTTTCCGCGTGCGGAGTCGCTGGGAATCGTCTTGCCGAATAATTCTCCCGGCGTGCATTCGCTCTGGATTCCCGCGTTTCCATTGAAGACTCCATTGGTGCTTAAACCCGGCAGCGCCGAGCCCTGGACGCCTTATCGAATTATTCAGGCGTTGATCAAAGCCGGCGCGCCACCCGAAGCCTTCAGCTTTTATCCCACCGACCACGCGGGCGCGGGAGAGATTCTGCGAACCTGCGGCCGCGGAATCGTCTTCGGTGACAGCTCAACCACCAGCATGTGGGAGAACGATTCGCGGATCGAAGTCCACGGACCCGGCTACAGCAAGATAATTATCGGCGAGGATTGCGTCGACGATTGGGAAAAATATCTCGATGTGATGGTAGCTTCGATCGCCGAGAACGGTGGCCGCTCGTGCATCAACGCTTCCGGCGTCTGGGTGCCGCGGCACGCCGAAGAAATCAGCCAGGCGTTGGCAAAGCGTCTGGCGCAAATTCTTCCCCGCGACGCTGAAGACGATGCGGCAAAACTGGCGCCATTCACCGACGCGAACGTTGCGGCCCGCATCTCTGCCATGATCGACCAGGGTTTGAACGAACCGGGCGCTGTGGATGCAAGCACTTCGGTCCGCGGAACTGAACGACTCATGAGCTGGAATGGTTGTGCTTACCTGCTTCCGACCGTTTTGCTGTGTGAATCGCCGGCGCACCAGCTCGCGAATCGCGAGTTTCTTTATCCCTTCGCCAGCGTGGTCAGAATCAATCAGGATCAACTTCCCCAGGCGCTGGGGCCGAGTCTGGTGGTTACCGCCATCACTAACGACTCGAATTTGATTCAGAAATTAGTTAACTCTCCAAACGTCGATCGTCTAAACGTCGGAGCGGTGCCGACAAATCAAATCAGCTGGGATCAGCCGCATGAAGGAAATCTCTTTGAACACTTGTACGCGCGGCGGGCTTTTCAACGGGCGGTTGCAGGTTGATCGACCCGTTCGGATCGTTCGCGACTCTACCTGTATTCGCGTCGGTTCGCTCGGCGCAGAATCAATTCACATTGGAAATACACACCCCAGCAAGCATTCTGGATATATAATCTGGGGCCAGTTTTCGTGACAGCCAAGATGAACCCAACGCACGAAATCACTGAATTGCTCCAAGCCTGGAGGCAAGGCGATTCAGAAGCGCTCGCCAAGCTGATCCCCCTGGTAGATCGTGAGCTGAAGAAGATGGCGCACGCTTATATGCGGAAAGAGAGGCCCGGGCATATCCTGCAAACGACGGCACTGGTCGATGAGGCTCTTATCAGGTTAATACGAGCAGAGAAGATCAATTGGGACAATCGAAAACAGTTCTACGCGCTCATCGCCCGCCGCATGCGTCAAGTCATGGTTGAGGACGCCAGAAAGCTAATAACTAAAGGAGGTACTCGCGTCGCCCAGGTTGATGTCACAGAGGCTGATAATTTAACGGTTGAGGCATCGAAAGAATTGCTGCGCCTGCATCAGGCCCTGACGAAGCTCACTACTCTCGACGCGCGCAAAGCAAACGTTATCGAGCTGCGTTACTTTGGCGGATTTACCTTCGACGAAATAGCGAAACTCCTGGAGGTCTCAAAGTCCACCGTTGAGCGCGAGTGGAAGTTCGCACGAACCTGGCTCAGACGTGAAATTGACGGCGGTGACTTTCCCGGAATTGAAAGCAGACCTGGCGTAATGGGCGAAGTGCCCTGCATCACGCGCACTCGCATTCCGGTTTGGTTGCTGGAGCAAGCGCGACGTCTCGGAACAAGTGAAGCTGATCTTCTCAGGGACTATCCTACGCTTACCGTTCAGGATCTCAGCAACGCATGGAACTTCGTCCGCTCTCACCGTGCTGAGATCGACGCGCAAATCGAAGCAAACGAGAAAGACGATGATTGATGGAGCTCTATGCGGACGAAAACTTTCCTTTGCGCGTGGTTGAGGAGTTGCGCCGGCTGGGGCACGACGTTCTAACCGCTTTCGAAGACGGTCGGGCTAACCAATCCATCATCGACAGCGACCTCCTTGCCAGGGCAACCGTAATCAATCGAGCATTGGTGACGCTCAACCGCATCGACTTCAAGCGCCTGCATCGGCAGATGCCTGACCACGCCGGAATCATCATCTGTACGGAAGACCCGGACCGACTCGGACAAGCAAAACGCATAACGGCTGCGATAGCTGAGCTGGCCGATTTGAGAGGCAAGTTAATTCGCGTATATCGTCCAACGACAGTGTTATGAAAATCCTTTACTTAACAGGCGGCGCCGGGCGGATGTATTGCGGCAGTTGCCTGCGCGATAACGCGCTGGCGACGGAACTAATCGCGCGCGGGCATGACGTGCTCCTCCTCCCAGTCTACACGCCCACCTTCACCGACGAGCCGAATGTGAGTCAGAACCGCGTGGTGCTGGGCGGCATTAGCGCCTATCTCGAACAGTACGTACCTCTGTTTCGGAAAACGCCTGCATGGCTTGATGGTCTCTGGGATTCGTCATGGATGCTCAGCCTTGCGTCGCGCCGTTCGATCTCGACCAATCCAAAAATGTTGGGCGAGATGACGGTTTCCGTTCTTAAAGGTGAGTCAGGGTTCCAGCGAAAAGAAATTCGCAAACTTGTCGACTGGCTGAAGACCGAAACCCTACCCGATGTGATCAACTTGCCTTACTCGCTGCTGCTGAGCCTGGCTGGACCGCTGAAGCGCGAGCTGAATCGGCCGATCTGCTGCACACTTCAGGGCGAGGATCTTTTTCTCGACAGTCTGGAGGAACCTTATCGCGCGCAGGCGCTCGATCTTATTCGCAGTCATATCGAGCACGTCGATCTCTTTCTCCCCATCAGTGAGTTTTACGCTGAATTCATGCCGGGCTACCTGGGCATCCCGAGTGAGAAGATGCGGGTAGTGCCGATTGGGATCAACCTCGACGGCTTTGACGGCACCGACGGTACGCACGCCTCCGGCGGGCAGCTGAATGAGACTCGGAGAAACGGCACATTCACAGTCGGTTTCCTTGGCCGCATTGCGCCTGAGAAGGGGCTGCATTTGCTTGCGGACGCTTACAAGTTGCTGCGCTCTGACATGGGCATGAGTGAAGCGCGCTTTGAAGCGGCGGGCTGGATGGCCACGGATTGCAAATCATATTTGAGCGACATCCAAAACGGTTTCGCCGATTGCGGCCTGGCGTCCGAGTTTCATTACCGGGGAGTCCTGGATCGCGCGGAGAAAATCCAGTTCCTGCGCGGGCTGGATGTGATGTCCGTGCCGGCGACCTACGATGAGCCGAAAGGTGTATCACTCCTCGAGGCGATGGCCTGCGGAGTGCCGCTGGTCCAACCGCGGCGCGGCGCCTTCACTGAGATCGTGGAAAAGACCTCCGGCGGTCTTTTGGTTGAGCCCGATGACGCGCAGAGTTTGGCGCAGGGCATTTTGAACCTTTATCAGGATCGTCGGCTGGCCGGCGAACTCGGCACGAACGGCGCTCGCGGCGTGCGCGAGCATTACAGCTCTGCGCGCATGGCGGATCGCGCGCTGGCGGCATACGAGAGCGTCATTGGCCGCGGAGGAACGACGGATAGACGCTGATGAGGTCAGTACCGGGAGCGGTAGCGACCGGGTCAGCAGCAACCCGGTCTCTACCGCTCCCGGTACTGACTCCATCGCGTTCATCCGCGGCAGAATTTCTGAGGTTTCGGTTTGCTGAAAGTCGAAAACATCTCGAAAGAATACCCCTCTCCGCGCGGGGCGCTGCGCATCCTTTCCGATGTCTCGCTTTCGCTTTCGCGGGGCGAAGCAATCTCTATCATGGGTCCGTCGGGCAGCGGCAAAAGCACTCTGCTTTACATTCTCGGCGCGCTGGAACCGCCCACGAGCGGTACCGTAACCCTGGACGATCAGGATCCATTTCAGCTCGATGCTCGTCAGCTCGCAGCCTTCCGCAACAAAGAGATTGGTTTCATCTTTCAGGATCATTGCCTGCTGCCGCAATGCTCGGTGATCGAAAATGTGCTGACGCCCACACTCGTTTCTGAGAATCACGACAAGGCGGACGATCGCGCGCGCGAATTAATCGAACAAGTCGGCTTGCGAGAACGAATCGATCACCGGCCGGCCGAATTGTCCGGCGGTGAAAAGCAGCGCGTGGCCCTGGCTCGCGCTCTGATCATGAAACCTCAACTCGTTCTTTGTGACGAGCCCACCGGTAACCTGGATCAAAAATCCGCGGATGCGATCGCGTCGCTATTTCTCGAATTGCATGAACGCCAACAGACAATCCTGATCGTGGTTACTCACAACCCGGAACTGGCGGCGCGATTCCCACGCCGGCTTGAATTAAGAGACCAGCGGCTTGAAGGGTAGTGGGTCAGTTTGATGTCCGACAAGCTTTAGCTTGTCGAAACCTGGCGACAAACTAAAGTTTGTCGGACATGTGTGGATGGAAGAGGTTTGATGCGAACCGCGCGACTCGTCAGACGCAACCTTGCTTACTATTGGCGAACGAATCTGGCCGTAGTATTTGGGGTGGCAATTGCGGTGGCGGTCCTGGCTGGTGCGCTGCTGGTCGGTGATTCAGTGCGCGCCAGTCTGCGCGACCTAATCTTGCAGCGGCTGGGAAAAACCGATTACGTCATCTCTACCGGTGAGTTCTTTAGGGAGCAACTCGAAGCGGATTTACCAGAGCAACGCCAGTCCAGTCTTGAGAGATTTGCTGCTGCGTGTCCTTTGATTGCGCTTGAAGGAAACGTTGGGCACGCGACGAACAAGAGACGCGCCTCGTCGGTACGCGTTTATGGCATTGACGAAAGATTTTGGAAATTTCAGGGGCGGCAACAGACGATGCCCGGCAATCGGGAGGTTCAGATTAGCGAGGGCCTGGCGCGCGAACTGGAAAGCCGTGAAGGTGACTCGCTGCTCATCAGAATCAACAAACCGTCAGCGATTCCGGTTGAGTCACTGCACGGACGCAAAGAAGATCTCGGCATCACGCTGCGTCTCACTGTCAACAAAGTCCTGACGCCTGACGCGCTCGGAGAGTTTTCTCTGCAACCACAGCAGGGCCCCGTGCGCGCAATGTTCGTGCCTCTGAAACTCTTGCAGCGGGAGCTGGGGCAGGAAAACAAAGTCAATACAATCCTGATTTCCGATCGTCAAAGTCCTGGTTCGTCGGAGGCGCCGGCCAGAGTTGCATCGCTCAAAAGGATCCTGAAATCAGCTGCCACGCCTGAAGATTACGGTATCAAGCTGCGAGCGCTCGAACAGCAGCAGGCCATCTCGCTGGAAAAAACCAGCAACCTTATCGACGATTCGCTGGCGAACAAAGCGCGCGCCGTCGGAAACAACCTTTCCCTGAAATCGACCTCGATGTTTTCGTACCTCGCCAACCAGATTAAGTACGAAGGCAAGTCAGTTCCCTACTCCTTAGTCACCGCCGTAGATGAAGCAACTTTCGACGGATTGAAAAGCCAGGGTGGTGAAAAATCGATCGCAAACGGCTCCGCGCCGCCGATTATCCTCAATGAATGGGCTGCGCGCGATTTGGGAGCAGCGCCCGGCGCAAAGGTTTCGCTCGATTATTACTTCTGGCATGACGACGGGCGTCTGGAAACCAGGACCGCGGATTTTTATCTCGCGGCCATTGTTCCGATCAGCGGCTTTGCTGCCGACCGCGACCTGGTGCCTGATTACCCGGGCATCACCGGATCGCCAAGCCTGGCGGATTGGGATCCGCCATTTCCGGTCGATCTCAAACTGGTTCGCAAGCAGGACGAAGATTACTGGAAGCAGTACCGCACTACCCCTAAGGCCTTCATTCAATTAAGCAAAGGGCAGGAGCTTTGGCAGACGCGATTCGGCAACATAACGTCGATCCGTTTTCAGGTTGGTTCCGGAAATCAAACAGAACCGCCTAAAGGCGGAACTCCCAACTCTCTGACTGAACAAATCGCAAAGTTCGGCGATGCCTTGCGCGCTGATCTGGATCCAGCGCAGATGCATCTGAGCGTTGTGCCGGTGCGCAGTCAGGGGCTCGACGCGTCGCGCGGCGCTACGGACTTTGGTGAGTATTTTCTTTACTTCAGTTTCTTTCTCGTCGTATCGGCGCTGTTGCTGGCGGCATTGTTTTTCAAGCTGGGGATAGAACAAAGGCTGCGTGAGATTGGTACGCTGCAGGCAATCGGTTTTTCTGCGTCAAAGATTCGCGGATTGTTTCTGACTGAAGGAATTCTTCTTTCTGTTGGTGGGAGTCTCATCGGCCTGGTCGGCGCCGTGTTGTACGGCAAATTGATTCTCCTGGGCCTGCGAACCTGGTGGGTAGACGCAGTTGGAACCACGCTGCTCAGGTTGCATGTGTCACCGCTATCGTTACTTCTCGGAGGCGCCGGCGGTGTGCTCGCAGCTTTGATTTGCATCGTCTGGACGTTGAGACGGCTGGGGCGAGCGTCTACCCGGGGCCTCTTGTCTGGTACGCAGGCCTCCGGCCTGCAGCAGTCGAGGCGCCTGCGTATCGATGCCCGCCTGCTGATTGCCATCGTTTCGACGGCGGTCGCGGTGCTGCTCCTGCTCGCCGCTTCCTTTCATCTGATCAGCCAGGTCGCCGGCTTCTTTGGGGGCGGCGGATTGCTGTTGGTAGCTTTGCTCTTCTATCAATCTTTATGGTTGCGGAAGCCTCAGAGGAAAGGGCTGAACGGTGCTGGTTGGCAGGCGGTCTCACGGCTTGGATTTCGCAACACGACTTATCGTCCGAGTCGTAGTGTGCTCTGCATCACTCTGATTGCGTTTTCAACCTTCATAATTGTGGCGGTCGATGCTTTCAGACGGCCCGCCAGCGGAGCGAGTCAGGACAAAAAGTCCGGCAGCGGCGGGTTTCCTCTCATGGCCGAATCACTTCTGCCACTGGTTCACGATCCGAACAGCAAGGACGGCCGAGAGGCTCTGAATATTGGGAGTGACGCGGAAACAGCCCCGTTGGCTCAGGTAACGTTGATGCGTTTCCGTCTGCGGCCCGGTGATGACGCGAGCTGTCTGAATCTTTATGCGCCGGGAAATCCGCGCCTCCTGGGCGCGACTGAGCAGTTCATCAGCAGCAATCGCTTCGCCTTTCAGAATTCTCTGGCGAACACCAACGACGAAAAAGCAAATCCCTGGTTACTGTTGAACCGCGAACTCGCTGAGGGCGTTGTGCCCGTCATAGCCGATGCGAATTCACTGAATTACGTTCTCCACAAGAAGGTCGGAGATGAATTACTGCTTACCCGTAATGAAGGCCCAGTCCGCGTTCGTTTTGTCGGCGCCCTGGCTGACAGCGTTTTTCAAAGCGAACTCATAATGTCCGAAAAGAATTTCCGGCGGCTATTTCCCGATCAACAGGGCTATCGGTTTTTTCTAATTGACGCGCCCGAACGGGAAGCGTCAACTATCACTGCTCTCCTGGAAGACCGGCTGGCTGATTTTGGGTTCGATGCCGCTTCCACCGGCGAGCGTCTGGCAAATTTTCATCGAGTAGAGAACACGTATCTTTCGACTTTCCAGATGTTGGGAGGACTCGGCTTGGTCCTCGGCACGCTGGGAATGGCAGCCGTGCTTTTGCGCAACGTATTCGAACGACGAAAAGAACTGGCGCTGCTGCGTGCAGTGGGATATAACTCAACGCATTTCGCGACCATGGTATTTGCGGAAAACGCTTTGCTGCTGTTCCTGGGCCTGGCTACCGGAGCCATTTGTGCGCTGCTGGCAATAGCGCCGGTGTTTTTTGAACGAGGCGGCCGCCTGCCGAATACTTCATTGGGCTTCCTGCTGCTGGCAGTATTACTATCAGGCTTGATCGCATCGTTGGTGGCAACGTGGGCGGTGATTCGGTCGCCCCTGTTGCCGGCGTTAAGGGCGGAGTGAGTTAATCCGCAGATTACGCAGATTGACCGGAGTCAGTACCGGGAGCGGTAGCGACCGGGTAACCCTGTTACCTCGATCATCGCGCTTGGAGAGACCCGGTCGCTACCGCTCCCGGTACTGACCGCAATCTGCGTAATCTGTGGATTGAGAAACCCGAGGAGAAAGAGATGAAAAGGCAAACCCTTCACATCCTCACTTTTGTCATGCTTTCGATTTCTGTGGCCCACGCCGAAAACTGGCCGCAATGGCGCGGGCCCTCGCTTAACGGGGTCAGCAGCGAAAAGAACCTCCCGGCAAAATGGACGACCGAAGAAAACATCGCCTGGAAACTGGCCATGCCAGAGTGGAGTGGCTCGACGCCGATCATCTGGGGCGACCGCATATTTTTGAATGTTGCCGAAGGCAACGATCTCTATCTCTGGTGCGTTGATCGAACCAGGGCCACGATGCTCTGGAAGAAGTTGCTCGGCAGCGGCAACGTGAAAATGCGCAAACAGAACATGTCGTCGCCTTCCCCGGTTACCGACGGTAAGACCGTCTACGTGATGACCGGAACCGGAATCCTTAAGGCCTTCGATTTTGCCGGCAAGGAGATCTGGATGCGGGACGTTCAGAAAGAGTATGGACAATTCGGATTGAACTGGGGTTATGCCTCGTCGCCGCTGCTGTTCGAAGACTCGCTTTACGTTCAGGTTATCCACGGGATGAAGACCGACGATCCTTCCTACGTAATGCGAATCAATCGCACCAGCGGAAAGAATATCTGGAAAGTCGAACGGCCGACGACAGCGATTCGTGAGTCTCCGGATGCCTACACGACGCCGGCCCTGCTCCGTTATGGCAAGACCACTGAGATTGTGATCACCGGAGCAGATTGTGTCACCGGTCACGACCCGGCCACAGGGAAAGAACTGTGGCGCGCCAACGGACTCAATCCGGATAACAATCCTTTCCACCGGATCGTGGCATCGCCAATCATCTTCAACGAGATTATTTATGCGCCGGCCAGAGTCAGACCGCTTTTGGCATTAAAGGCCGGCGGCCGCGGCGACATCAGCACGTCGCACGTCTTATGGTCGACGGCGAATGGCCCCGACGTGCCGACCCCGGTTACCGACGGAAAATATTTTTACATCGTCAATGACCGGGGCATCATGTGGTGCCTCGACGCGAAGACGGGAACCGAAATTTACGGACAGCAGCGTTTGAAACCAGGCACCTACAGCGGATCGCTGGTGCTGGCCGATGACAAGCTCTACATCACGAACGAAGAGGGACTGACGAGCGTCATCAAAGCCGGGCCAAAATTCGAAGTCATCGCTGAGAATCCCTTGAACGATTACTGCCTGTCTTCGCCGGCAATTTCTGACGGGCAAATCTTCATTCGGACGGCGACGAATCTCTATTGCATCGGGAAGAAATGAGCGGCGCCAGACATATGTAGCCCACGCAAGAGACCGCGTGAATACTGTAGGGGCGTCCCTCCGTGGGCGCCCTGTCGGAACACCATCAGCCTAACGCGACGCGGGGCGCCCACGGAGGGACGCCCCTACAGAGTCTGACAACCAAATGCGCTCTAGCTGGAGTTTACTTATGTATCGCGTGTGGATAAGAACAACCATTCTCGTAGTCACCCTTGGGCTTTTTGGAGCTTCGACGCTTCTCGCCCAAACCTCACAACTGGGTAAAGTCGAATTCCCCACCTCAGGCTCGCCGCAAGCGCAAGCCCATTTCCTGCGCGGACTCGCCGCCCTGCATTCGTTCTGGTACGAGGAAGCGCTCGAAGCCTTCCGCGAATCAACCAGAATCCAGCCGGACTTCATGATGGGTTACTGGGGCGAGGCGATGACTTACAACCATCCACTCTGGTCGGAACAAGACACTCCCGCCGGAAAACTTGTGATCGCGAAAATCAAAGACACTTCCCGGCTCACCCCGCGCGAACGTGCTTATCTTGATGCGGTAAAGTTGCTGTATAGCGCCGGCGATAAGAACGCGCGCGACGTGGCTTACTCAGCGGCGATGGAAAAGATCTATCGCGACTATCCGGACGATCTGGATGCGGCTTCCTTTTATTCCCTGTCGCTGCTCGGGCTGGTGCAACCGGGCGACAAGGGCTATCGTCTGCAAGCCCGGGCCGGCGCGATCGCGCTTGAGGTCTATCAGAAGAATCCGAATCACCCGGGTGCGGCCCATTACATCATTCATGCCTTCGACGATCCGGAACATGCAATTCTAGCTTTGCCTGCCGCGCGACGTTATGCCGAGATTGCTCCGGAAGCGCATCACGCGCGACACATGCCTTCGCACATTTTCCTGCAACTCGGAATGTGGCCTGAGGCCGCAGCATCGAACGAAGCCGCATGGGAATCGTCAGATGCCTGGATGAAGCGCAAAAATCTTTCACCCAATGTCCGCGACTATCACAGCTTGAATTGGTTGCTCTACGTCTATTTGCAGCAGGGGCGGTATCGCAAAGCCGAAGAACTGCTGACGTTGATGAAGAAGACGATGTCCGAGTCGACTTATGACAACAAACTGCGGCCCGGCTATTACGAGAACAACTACGCCAATATGGCTGCTGCGTTTGTTATCGAGACGGAACGATGGAAGCTCGCCCCGACCTTGTTCCCTCAAAGTGTGGTGGTTACCTCGACAGGTACCGGGATGACAACACATGGCGGACATGGCCCGGCGGTTACAGAATCAAGCTCAATGACAGTCCGTTCTTCGACCAGCAGTCAGCGGCTGTCCTCCCTGGTTCGCGGATTCGCCATCGCCCACGGAGTCTCATTCCCTGAAAGTCTGCCAATAGCCTCTGGCGTACCCCCGATCGTCGACACTCCTCCCTCCATCGGCGAGCTTGAAATTACCGCCTTAACTCTTTCACTAAAAAATGATCTGCCCGCCATTGAAATTATGAAAAGGGCGGTGGGGGTCGAAGAACAAATGGCGCCGCCCTCCGGCCCACCGGCTCTGATCAAACCTACGCACGAGTTATTCGGCGAGATCCTCTTGCGCGCCGGCAAGCCCGTGGAAGCTCTGGAACAATTCAACAAAGCTCTGCTGCGGCAGCCCAATCGGGCCCGATCACTTCTCGGCGCGGCGCGCGCCGCTAATGCCAAAGGCGACCGGCAAGCGTCCAGGGCCTTTTACGCAAAGTTCGTAGAACAGTGGCAGCAAGCTGACCAGGACCTGCCGGAGTTGCGCGAGGCACAGGATTTTCTGAAGCAGGAGAAGAACTAGTCAGAACCGCCTGCGGTAGCGGGCGGGCCCGTTCTTCCTCGAAACAATGAAGGCCCGCCCGCTACCGCAGGCGGTTCTGACTCTGAATTGAAATGAAGATCTCCAACAAAGCCAGATCGAATCGAATCACTTGCCTGCTGTTTTCAATTCTCATTCCGATCGCCGTAAGCGGCCAATCGTCCAACTGGCCGCAGTGGCGGGGGCCTGACGGCGCAGGAATCTCGCTTGAGAGCGGACTGCCAACCGAATGGAGCGACTCAAAAAACATTGCCTGGAAAACACCCATTCCCGGACGTGGCCACTCTTCACCGATCGTTTGGAACAACCGAATCTTTCTCACCAGTTCAATCGAAGGCCCGGTCGTGCCCGGGGCTGAAGCGGTGCGGCACATCCGCAAAGGACAGGAATATCTTCATCCAGACAGCGTGGGGGCCGATCACAGTTACACGCTTAAGTTAATCTGCCTCGACGCGACCACAGGCAAGGTGCTTTGGGAGAAAACCGTATACGAAGGCAGGGTCTACGACAATCGTCACCGGAAGAATACGTATGCGTCGACTACGCCCGCGACCGACGGCAAATACGTGTATGTTTCGTTCGAGGCTGAGGGACTTTACTGCTACGACTTCGAGGGCAAGCTCGCCTGGAAGACTTCACTGGGCAAAATCGCCAAAGGCGGAATGGGTCCGGGAACGTCGCCGGTGCTTTACGAAAACCTGGTCATTCTTCAATGCGATCAGGAATATGGTGAAACGTCTTTTATCGCCGCGGTCGACAGAAAAACCGGGAAGGAAGTTTGGCGCGTTCCCCGCATTCACCGCCGCAGTTGGGCCACGCCGCTCCTGGTTAAGACTCCCGGCCGCACCGAACTGGTAACGAGTGGCGCCGAAAGCGTGATCAGTTACGACCCGGCCACCGGCAAAGAGCTCTGGCACGCGCCGGGCGTCGTGAGCAATCCCATACCCAGCCCGGTCGCGGGCAAGGATTTGGTTTTCGTATCCGCGGGCAGCCAGGAAAAACGCGCGATGGCAATTCGCGTAGGCGGCGCGGGCGACCTGACGGGTACTGCCAACATAATTTGGAGCTACGAAAAAGGCACTGCGTATGTGCCATCGCCGATTCTGTATGGCGATTATTTGTACTTGCTGACCGATGCCGGGGCGATCACCTGCATCGAGGCTGTGACCGGGAAAGTAGTCTACCAGGCACGTATGCCGGTGGCGGCTAAATTCACTGCTTCACCAGTAGCCTTCGAAGGCAAGATTCTGATCATGAGCGAGGACGGTGACGGCTTCATCCTGAAAGCCGGTCAAACTCCGGAGGTGCTCAACGCGAATTCACTTGCCGAACCCGTCTATGCATCGCCGGCGATTTCGAGTGGAAAGATATTTATTCGGGGCGAGAGCCACCTTTACTGCGTCGCGAACAATGTCTCGAAGGCGTCTACCCAATGACGAAGGCGTCTGCGATCGACTCATCCCTGCCTCGCCGACGCGAAGTTCATCAGTTTAGAGATTGTTTTGAAAGAAACCGAAGAGTACATGACCGTGAGGTTGGCTGAGGACGGGAACCCGATTCTCGATCAGTTCAGTGAGGAAGGTTTTGTAGATTGCACTTTTCGTATTGTGAAACAAGTCTCCGGCGAAAGTACTTACCGGCTCCACGTCTCAGCTTCTCATCAAGGCGCCACGGTTGGTTTCGAAGTGGTTGTGGTCAAGGGAATCCGCGGCGGCCTGACTGATGAATTGGAGCTGATTCCAGATCATGTCTATTACGACGGAGTCACCTTTTTCCGTTCGGGGCCGGAAAGCGATCGTTTGATGAAGGTCATGGCGGAACTCTACGAGTTGGACGTTGAAGCTGGAAGAATGATCGAGTCATTCAGCTTCACGGTCATAGCTCTTCACCAGGATAACGTCGACATGGAGTGCCAGCCCATTAAACTCAAACTGTTTGGCAATGACACGGAGGGTCTTGATGACTACTTCGAGTCGTTCCTTAATCTTTCGCTCTCAGACGGCTTCGTGTTCTGGGATGAAAAAGATCCGGATTACCGTGCCCCGCTAATAAAATCATTATCAACCGCTCCGGCGATCTGACTAACGGATGAGGTCCCGCCGGCTCCGCAGCTGTCGTCTCTTAACGCTCCAATCCTTCCCCATCAGGTGATGCAAGTTTTTTTACTTGAACCTATGTGTATTCTGATTAGCGAAAGGGAACGAGCCGCGGAGCGGCGAAAGATCTGTAGCCCACGGCGTCAGCCGTGGGAAACGGCGCAGGACGCGGAGCCAGCCACGGAGCGGCGTAACAAATCACCGACAAGAAAGAGTCTCTTATGTCACATACCTATACGAATCTTCTTTCGCACGTGATATTCAGCACCAAAGATCGACAGCCGCTAATCGATTCTGAATTAAAGCCCAGACTTCTTGGATATATGAACGGAATTGCGACGGAGAATGGCGCAAAAGTGTTGGCGATGAACTCGATGCCGGATCATGTCCATCTTCTCTGGGAATTAGCCGCGAAATCCTCGATATCGGACGCTCTACGAATTCTGAAAACGAATTCGTCCCGGTGGGTGGGTGAGACATTTGGTCAGCGTAAGCCGTTTGCGTGGCAAACCGGCTACGGCGCGTTTAGTGTCAGCCGCTCGAATGTTCCCGCCGTCGCAAAATATATTGAGGCGCAGGAAATTCATCATCGTCGACGTTCATTTGAAGAAGAGTTTATCGAGCTTCTGGTTCGGCACGGGATTCAATACGATTCAAAATATGTGTTGGGGTGAGGTCCCCGCCGCTCCGCGGCTAGGATTCATGGGGCTATCGTTTACCCATGGCTTACGCCATGGGCTACAGATCTTACGCCGCTCTGCGGCTAAAACTCCCCGACTCTATCTTTGCCGCGTGCGCTCTGGGCCTCACTTCTTCTCTCTTACATCAAACGCATAGATCGTGTCCTGATCGCGCAGGTAAAGCCGGCCACCAGCAACCACCGGATGCGTCCAGGTTGGTAGTGAACCCTGCTGAATCCTGAATCTTCCCTTCTCGTGATAAGCCGTCGGGTCTGCTGCGACCAAACCGACGACGCCGTTTTCACTGAAGGCATAAAGATTTCCGTCGGCGTAAGTGAGCGAGCCTTTGCCCACACTGCGATCGCGCCAGGCGACCACGCCCGTATCGAAGCGCATAGCGGTAAGAATGGAGCTGGAGAAACCATAGAGGTGATCGCCGATCAGGATTGACGTGGCGTGATGATTGCGCATCTCTTTGGTGAAATAAACTTCCTGGGCTTTGCCGTCGGCTTTGATCTCCACCAGACCGCCGCCGGTGCCATAATCTGATGAAATAAAAACTCGATTCGCCCGCACCACCGGAGTCGCAACGTTGGCAACATCATTCGACGGGCGCTTGTATTCCCACAACAGTTTGCCGTCACTGACGTCGAGACCCACTGCGCGGCTTCCGGTAAAAAAGATCACTTGCGTAGTTCCGCCTATTTCAACCGGGATCGCCGAGGAATAGCCGGCCTCATCACTCTGGCTTTTCCAAATCAGCGTGCCATCAGTTTTCTTCAGGGCCACAATTGAAGCGCCGGGGCCGCCGGCGTTCACCAGGACCTTGTCGCCAATTACCAGCGGCGACTCGCTAATGCCCCACTTAATATTCTCGCCGCCAAACTTTGACAGCACGTTCATGGTCCAGACAACCTTGCCGGTTTTCAGATCCAAACTCGAAAGGTCGCCATCTCCGCCGAGCGCGTAAAGCCGTTCACCGTCGATAGTCGGCGTGCCGCGAGGTCCATCGCCGCGATCGTTGCGGAAAGCTTTGCCCTGCGGCGTGGCCCAAACCTCTTTGCCGTTGGCAATGTCATACGCGATGATGAATTCACGGTCACCGCGCAATCCCATCGTGTACAGACGGCCTTTGGAAATTGCGAAAGAAGAATATCCAGCGCCTGCGCCCGAGGCTTTCCAAACCAGCGGCGGCCCGCCTTCGGGCCATTGCTTAAGGAGACCTGTCTCTTTCGAGATGCCGTCGCGATTCGCGCCGCGCCACTGCGGCCATTCGCCGTCCGTTTGGGCGACAACTGCCGTGCACAGAAATAGCAAGGCAAATGCACCAAGGGCCTTATGCTTTGTAGTCTTCATCAACGAAATCCTCCCGGATGGGTACGCACGCCTCCGGCGTGCCGTTTCGCTTAGAAGCGCGGGCCCGAAGTCAGCACGCCGGAGGCGTGCGTACCCAGTCACGACTGCGGCTTGAAATACAGGACCATCCCGGCGCCCGCCGCCGCCAGGACAAAACCAAGATACAAAAGCGGATTCGGCGAATTCTTGGGCGGATGCTGCCACATCGAAAAAAGCACGTTGACCAGCGGCGCGCCTGCAAACACCAGGGGCATTACGTACGTCGGCAGCCCACCATTTTTGAAGGCGAAGATAATGCAAATGGCGCCCGCGGCTCCGAGCGCGCCGCCGATTAGCGCTGCCGTCGAGCCCTTCATCGTAAAACCCTGCAAGCCACCCTGGGACGAAAGGCTGGTAAGCGGCACCAGCACGCCAATGAGAAAATAAGCAACGCCAACGCAAAGCAACGCGCGCATGGGACTGCCACCGAGTTCGACCTGGCCGCGATGCAGAACCGGACCATACAATCCCCACGACAGCGCTGCGCCTAACGCAAACAGAATCCAGAGCATTCGTGCAACCCTCCAGCCTCTCTAATCGTAAACTGACGATGTAAGTCGGCCGTATTCTAGCAGCACAGCTTATTGAATTAACAAATAACTTCGATCGGCCCAGTTTCTTTCCGGTGAGGTTAGCATCAAAGGCAACACTTCAAGGGTCGAAATTGTTAAGTTTTGTAAATTCTTTGATTGAGGCGGAGTTAAAGCGAGGACCGGGCATTTCCTTCGCGACATTTCTTTTGGATTTAGTGATAATGGGTCACTCGACGAAACGGTACGCACGCCTCTGGCGTGCCGGCACTTTGGCAGCGCGTACCAGACAGCCGCAGCAAGTTCTTACACCGGACATTTCCATTGAGGAGGAAGTCAGGCTTGAAATTCATTTTTACGACCGTCGTCATCTCAACGTTGATTCTCTTCGGTGCGGCAGTTGGCGCGGGGCAAACATATCGAGGCTCGGTGCGGGGCACGGTTTATGACCCGAATCACGCGGTCGTTCCCGGCGCAAAGATAACGCTGACCGAGGTCGCGACGGGCGTTACTCGAACTGCCTCAAGCGGCGATGCGGGTGAGTACGACGTCTCATCGCTAAGACCCGGCACTTATGAGGTCGTAGTGGAAAGCCTGAACTTCCTCAAGTATCACGAGAGGATCGAATTGCATGTGAACCAGGACCAACGGGTTGACGTGAATCTGGAAGTAAGTGGAGACACTGTCGAGGTGAATTCGACGTTTGACGCGACGCTCCAGAAAGATTCAGCCTCGCAAGGCGCAATTATAGAAAACCGACAGGTAACCGGTTTGCCGCTGGACGGCCGGAATTTTTATGAACTGGCTTTGCTGGCTCCCGGAGTCGCGCCGCCGGCCCAGGGCTCGGCGGGTTCTGTCCGCGGCGATTTTGCGTTCAGCGTAAATGGCGCCCGCGAAGACAGCAACAACTTTTTGCTCGATGGCGTCTACAACGTCGATCCCAAACTGAATACATTTGGCGTACGCCCATCCGTGGATGCGATTCGCGAGTTTGAGAACCTGACCAGCACCTACGATGCGACGTTCGGCCGCGCGGCCGGAGCGCAGGTCAACGTCGTGCTCAAATCAGGCACAAACGATCTGCACGGCAGCATCTTTGAATTTCATCGCAACGGCGCCCTCGATGCCCGGAACTATTTCGTTCCAGCAAACGAAGCCGATCCCAGATACCTGCGCAACCAGTTTGGCTTTTCATTGGGCGGCCCAATTCGAAAGGATCGCACTTTCATCTTCGGTGATTATGAAGGCACGCGTTCGAGTGAAGGAATTACGCGTGTGACAAACGTTCCGACACTCGCCGAACGATCAGGCGACTTTTCCCAGAGCCTTTTTGGTGTACCCACGAATCCTTTCACCGGCTTGCCGTTTGCCGGCGGGCGAATTCCCGATGCGTTTATTAACCCCGTAGGAAGAAACATCGCGGCCCTTTATCCGGCTCCGAATCGCGCGACGCCTTTTGCAAATTTTGTTTCTTCGCCGGTGCAGGATGATCGTGACGATCGCTTTGATGTGCGCGTCGATCACGTACTCAATTCACGTTCGTCGCTCGCGTTTCGTTACAGCTTCGGCGACCGCGCGCTTTTCGAGCCGTTTGCCGGATCAGGGTTTTCGGTCGTGCCTGGATACGGCAACGACGTTAGCCGGCGCAGCCAAAACGCCATGATTAGCGAGACGCACGTCTTCTCACCGCGGTTCGTCAACGATCTTCGGTTTGCTTTTAATCGAGTAGCGTCGGCGGTCCGCCAGCAGAATCAAGGCACGAGTGTGAATCGCGCGGTCGGCATGCCGGAACTGTCAGCGAATCCACGCGACTTTGGTCTCAGTTTCATCACGGTTACAGGCTTCTCTCCGCTGGGGCACGAAGGCAACAATCCGCAGAACAGCGTCACGAACACTTTTCAGATTATCGATACGGCGACCTACACAAAGGGCAAGCACCTGCTGAAGTTCGGCGGAGATATTCGCTTTGTGCAGCAGAATGCTTTTCGCGACGTGCAGTCTCGTGGGCTGCTTCAGTTTTCGCCATTCTTAACGCTCACGAACAATGCTCTTGGTGACTTGCTAATGGGTTTTCCTCTGTTGACGGGTGGCGCGCGCGTCGATAATGCGCAGCACCTGCGCAGCACCAGTTACAACTTCTTCGTGAACGATAGTTTTCGAGTAACCAGAAATCTCACGCTGATTGGCGGGTTGCGTTACGAATACAACTCGCCGCCTGTCGACGCGTTTGACCGCGCGAACATTTACAATCCGGCAACCGGCACGCTGGTCCCCGTGGGAACTGCGGGCGTGCCGCGCAGCGGATTCTTTCCGGATCGAAACAACTTTGCGCCCCGCGTTGGGCTGGCCTGGACGTTGGGAGACAAAGGAAACACCGTCATCCGTGCCGGCTACGGCATCTATTACGATCAATCACCGCTGGCTCCGGGCGAAGCGCTGTATTTCAACGCACCCTACTTTGATTTCAATCTCTTCTTTCCGCTGCCGGGATTGCCTCTGACCGTGAATAACCCATTCCCAACCTTCTTCCCGTTCGCCTTGCCGGACTCGGCGCTGGCGATTCAGCGCGATCTGCGAACTTCGTATATGCAGCACTGGAGCGCCAGCGTGCAACAGCAACTTGGACGCAGCCGCGTGCTCGAAGTCGCTTACGTCGGATCAAAAGGCACCGGCTTGCTTTCCGCTCGCGACATCAATCAGCCACAGCCGAGCGTCCTGCCCCCGGGGTTGCCATTTGTTCCGCGACCGAATCCGCGCTTCGATGACATTACAGCCCTCGAGTCGCGCGCCAGTTCGGAATACAACAGCCTGCAGATACGTTTTCAGCAGCGACTGAGTGCTGGATTGGCGGTTCTTGGCTCGTACACTTTATCCAAATCTACCGACGATGCTTCCAATTTTTTCAGCAGCGCCGGCGATCCAAATTTTCCGCAGGACAGCAACAACCCTTCGGCGGAACGCGGGCGATCGAACTTTGACGTACGCAACCGTCTGTCGGTGAGCTACTCCTATGACCTGCCGTTTGGTAAGGGACAAGCCCACCTGGCAGATAGCGGTTGGGTATCGGCACTGCTCACGGGCTGGCAAACCTTCGGAATTGTGACGGTGCAGACGGGCCGGCCATTTACGGTTGCGCTGCTTCAGGAGATCGACAACAGCGGCACCGGAAGATCGACACTGGGCTTTGGCGCGAATGATCGGCCGAACCTGGTCGGGAATCCGAATCTTTCGACCCGCACGCCCGAACGCTGGTTCAATACCGCGGCGTTCGTGTTTCCTGCGCCAGGTACCTTCGGTAATGCCGGACGAAATATTCTCAATGGGCCGGGCTACCACGCGGTGAATGCTTCGCTGGTTAAGAACACCGCCCTGACTGAGCGTCTCAACCTGCAAATCCGGGCCGAGGCATTTAATCTTTTCAATCATCCGAACTTTAATCTGCCGGACAACTTTCTCGGGTCGCCGACATTCGGTCGTATTTCGTCGGCGCGCGATCCCCGGCATCTTCAGTTCGGCGTCAAGCTCTTGTTCTAGCAGGTTGCTGAAAAAAGGAAATTTCGGCCACAAAGACACAGAGTCACGGAGAAAAGGGGGACAGAAATAATCAGAAATGCTATTGAATATGGCCGTTTCTATTTCCATCGTCCTCTGTGTCTCTGTGCCTCTGTGGCTAGGAATTAGTTTTTCAACAGCCTGCCAGGTCTAAAGGGGGTCTTAGATGCGGTTCACTCACTTGTCTCTCAAGTCTCTCGTCCTGGCAGCGGCATTGTTGTCGCCTTCTATCTCTTTGCGGGCTGACTGGCCCCAGTGGCGCGGCCCGAATCGTGACGGCACGGTCAAGAGCGCTACGATTCCAGCAACCTGGCCGAAGGGATTGAAGGAAGAATGGAAGATCACCATCGGCGCCGGTCACGCCTCGCCCGTCGAATCGAATGGAAAGATTTACGTTTTTGCCCGCCAGGGCGAAGATGAAGTTTTGCTTTGCCTGGACGCGGTGACCGGAAAAGAAGTCTGGCGCTCTAGCCAACCCATCGTTTACGAGATGCATGAGGCGGCGCGCGGACATGGCAAAGGTCCAAAATCTACGCCGGTCGTTAGTAACGGGGTCGTTTACACCTTCGGCATCTCCGGCGTGCTTTCGGCTCATGACGCGAACAGCGGCAAGCTGAAATGGCGGCGCGAATTCTCGAAAGATTATCCGAAGACGTCACCATTGTTCGGAACCGCGATGTCGCCGCTGGTCGATAGCGGTTTAGTCATCGCACATGTGGGCGGGCCCGACAAAGGCGCGCTGACAGCGTTTGACGCGCAGACAGGCGCGACGAAGTGGTCGAACCCTTTGGATGGTCCGGCCTACGCTTCTCCGATAATCGTCACCGCTGCGGGGACGCGACAGATTGTCACTTTCGTGCAGAAGGATCTGGTGGGGATTGATTTTGCCAGCGGCAAGCTGCTGTGGAAGCTGCCTTCCAAAACTCGATACGACGAGAACATCAACACGGTCGTGGTCTACAAAGATTTGCTGATCTTTTCGCGCGAGGAACAGGGACTGGCAGCGATTCGTTTGACCCGGCCAGGCGCGGAGATCGTTCCGCAGCAGGTCTGGGTTAACAAAGATGCAGAACTCTATATGAGCACGCCGGTATTGCAGGGCAACACTGTGTACGGCATGACGACGCGCCAGAAGGGCCAGTTCTTCGCTGTCGACGCTGAGACGGGAAAGACAGTCTGGCAAAGTCCGGGACGGATGGGAGAGAACGCAGCGATCCTGAATTTGGGGGACAAAGTGATTCTCTTTCTCACCAACGAAGCGAAGCTGTTTGTGCAAGCGGTTGACGGAAAGACTTATTCACCGGTTGCTGAGTACACCGTCGCCTCGAGCCCGACCTGGGCGCATCCACTTGTTCTGGGCCGGCGCATTTTGATTAAGGACGAGAGCTCGCTGACATCCTGGGCTGTCGCGCCATAAGTCAGGAGAGATTTGCCACAGAGGACACAGCGGTCAGTACCACCCGCGTCAGCGGGTGGGATAAGGAGTCGACCTGGAAAAACCCAGGTTGCGCGCTTACCCATCCGCTTACGCGGATGGTACTGACCTCTAAGTTTGAGACCGTCGCCCGGTTAGGAAAAGAATTACCGCTCCGGCCGAACCACAGCCCAGCGAATCAAATACCGTCCACCACCAGGGCATTCCCGTCGAGTAATCGATCCAAAAGAATATGGGGCCGGCCACGAGGTAAGCGATGCCGTTGAGGATTACCAGCGTGCGGAAGCGAGCGACATCCGAAGCCAGCACCCACAGCGATATGCCGTGCATGCCATAAGTGAAGGAAGCCTGCCGGATCATGAACATGATCAGCGGACCGCCAACCATCTCGCCCATCCCCAGCCACGTGTGCGACACTTCCATCCACGAGCGCGGCATAAAGACGGAAAAGAAGGCAAGGATCTCGACCGAACCCATCAGTCGCAGCAGCCACGCGAGTATACGCCGGGAATTCATAAGTTCTTTCAGTTTGTGGTGCAGGGACGGCGGGCTCCGGATTCAACCACGACAATCACCAGAACCCACCTTAGCAACCCGAAGGGTTGCCAAGAAAGTAGCCGGTGGTCGGAGTCCGCGGAGACCACCGGGAATGCGAGATTAATTGGGTCGCACCCCGGAGGGGTGCCAGATCCTTCGCGGTAAAGACCTTTTACGTTGACCTGATGTCTGGCACCCCTTCGAGTCTGTCGGAGAAACGCGTTTCTCTGCGCCTCTGTGAAAATTTCTGTGTCTCTGTGGTGAAATTACTCGCGAAAACACTCACCACAGAGGCACAGAGATCGCACAGAGGCACGGAGATCAATTTCTCCGACAGACTCTTCGGGGTGCGGTCATGACTAATGACTTTTCCGGTGGTCTCCGCGGACTCCGACCACCGGCTACTTTCTGGCAACCCTTCGGGTTGCGCTGAGGTGCGTCAACTATTCGAATGCCCTCGCAAAGCCTCGCCCTGGGCTTAACTCTGATCGCTGCGCCGCAGCTTATCAACTCGTTCGATCGTCGAAGTACGTGTACTTCGCTGACAGAGCTTCTTCCGGATCGGCCTTTACGGGCGAACCATCAATCTGTTCATATAGCGGCGGCGGGATCTCGGCGAATTCCGACATCGGGCCATAGACTTCGTCGACGCCCTCTTTGAAGACATCGCCGATCAAGAGATTAATGATGCTCACCCGGTGTTCGGGATACTTGCGCAAAAACTGAGCGAAGCTGAACCCGTCGTTATAGAACGCGTACACCAGCTTGCGCATTGATTCAATGCCGCGATCCAGTTTCGATTGAAACTGTCCCAGACGGGCGGCCGAGAAATCATCATGCCGGAAACCGTCATGAATCGCATCAGCCGCCAACTCGGCCATCTTCAAGGCCAACAGAACGCCTGAAGAGTAGATCGGATCAAGAAAACCGTAAGCGTCCCCGATGATGATAAAACCGTTACCGGCGTTTTGCTTCGAACGATACGAATAATCCAGGATTGAATAGATCTTGTCGACGCGCTGCCCTTCGGCCACGCGACGGCGGCACGCTTCCGTCTTCTGAATTTCCTCTTCAAAGATTTTCGCCAGGTCCTGACCACGGCCTTTCAGCAAATAATCGGGGTTAGCCACGATGCCGACGCTGGTGATGTCGTCCTCGAGCGGGATATACCAGAACCAACCGCCGCTGCCTGGCGGCGTGCGCAAGACCAAAGTGGCGCCGCCGTTAATATCTTTTTCCCGGTGCGCTCCCCTGAAATACGAGTAGAGCACCGCCTTCTTGAGTTTAGGATCGCGTACCCGCCAGCGAAATTTATTTGAGAGCATCGCGCTCTGCCCGGTCGCGTCGACGACGACTTTGGCATAAAAGCTGTGCGGCAAGCCATCTTCCATTTTCACCTCGACGCCCGTAGCCTTGTCACCTTCGAACAGGACCTGCTTAACCGTAACACCCTGGTGAACGGTGGCTCCCTGCTCGGCAGCATGCTCAATCAGCATCTTGTCAAACACAGCGCGGTTGACCTGCCAGGTGACGGCGCTTTCATTGTGGACGGCTTCAAAAAAATAAAACGGATGGGATTCTCTGCCGACCTGGTTCGCAAACTGAACACTGTATTTTTGGGTGAACGGACTCGTTTTCAGCTTTTCCAGAAAGCCCATGCGCTGAAAGGTCCAGTAAGTATCAGTCATGAGCGATTCGCCGATGTGATGTCGGGGAAACTTTTCCTTCTCAAACACCACCACCTTGCAACCCTCGCGCGCGAGAATACTGGCGATCGAGCTGCCGGCTGGTCCACCGCCAATTACGATTACGTCATAATTATTTGTTGTCATCTATTCTCTAGTTACCCAAGTCACCATTGCAGCGGAGCCGCGACTGGAGCGCAAGCGTCCTCGCTTGCACTCATCGTTTCGAAACCCTGGCGGGCAAGCGAGGACGCTTGCGCTCCAGTCACTGCATCCACCTTATGCATAGCGAACAGTTTTTAATTCCGGCTCAAAAAACTCCCAGAGGATCTCATCCACTTCCAACAATCCGCGCCGCGTCAATTTGATCGTGCCGTTTTGACGATCGAGCAACTCGTCCCTCCTGAATCGCTCATAAACAGGACGAAACTCGTCCCAAACGTCAACCCCAAACTTCCCGAGAAAATAGCCGGCGTCCAACCAGCCCGTCTTTAGTTGCAGGACCATCTCGCGAATCAGGCGTTGCTTTGGGGTTAATGAAACGGCGCGCAACAATGGCAAATTATCGGTTTTCAGAATGCGAATGTATTCTTCAAAGTTGTGGGCGTTCTGAAAATTCACGCCGCCAAAGTGTGAAAACGACGAGACGCCCAGCCCAATCATGTCGCCACCATGCCAAAGCGCGTCTGTGTAGATGAAGCGGCAGGGTTTACGCGTCGTCGCGAGCGTCGTGGCGCTGGCGATTTCGTAACCGCGTTCCTGAAACTGCTCGAACGCGTAATTCAGCCAGCGACGCTTAGTGGCCCAGTCAGCGATCGGCGAAGTCACACCTTGTTGAATCATCTCCTGCGAGATGATTGTGTTGTAGGGCAACTCCATCTGGTAGATGGTTACCGAATCAGCCTCGAGCTCGATCGCGCGGCGGACTGTGTCGCGCCATTTCTCTTCCGACTCGCCCATCATCCCGGCGATGAGATCGATGTTGATTTGCGGGAAGCCCACTGCGCGTGCCCAATCGTAAGCGCGATAAATCTCCGGCGAGAGATGCGCGCGCCCATTAGCCTCGAGAATTTGATCGTCAAAGTGTTCGATCCCCAGACTAAGACGGGTGACGCCAATCTCCTTCAAAGTTTCCAGCTTGGATTTTTGCAGTGTGCCCGGTTCGCACTCGAAGGTGACTTCCTCGGCATTCTCCCAACTCACATGACGATTGAGGCCGTCGACCAGATAGTGAAGTTGTTTTTCGCTCACATAAGACGGCGTGCCACCACCGAAGTACGCGAACCTTAGTTGCCTGCCCTGAAATCCTCTGGTGCGGCTGTATAGCTCATTCTCTTTGATGAGCGCGTCGAGATAAACCTCGATCTCGGACGAATTCTTGTCCGTGTAGACTTTGAAGTAGCAGAACTTACAGCGCTTGCGGCAAAACGGGATGTGGATGTAAAGCCCCAGGGGATCGTCAACGCGTGGCGGCTCATCGAGCGCCGCTAACGCCTCGCCGATGAGCTCCGGCTTCCATTGCGAAAACGGCGGATAGTTCGAGACAAAATAATTTCCGACCTCGGTCCCTGGCTTAGCTGTATCTATCGTCATGAATAAATTCGCGAACCTGTATCCAAATCCTGATATCCGGCCTCAAAATTTACGGGAAATGACCCCTCGGGAGGTTGACTCAAATTGATAAGACGCCGCGGCTAACGTTTAAGTTTCACACCAACAAAAAATTAACATCATAGATGGCGATGAGCAATCGGGGCGGTCAGGTGTCACTTTGCGGTTTCTTTTGCGCCTTTGCGACCTGGCGTGAATGAAATCGCCGAGACAGAGATTTCACGCAAAGATGCGAGGGCTCGCATGGGCAATACATACTTAAGTAATCAGCGGGCAATTGAATGCCGGCGAGCGCCAACGGCGCGTGATGTAAAAGCCTGGGCCAACGGCCCAGGTCGAGAAGGGAAACACGGTTAGAGCGCTGAAAGTGCGGAATTCCTAAGTGTTTGCTTGACGGTTCCAGTCCATCTCGCGCCTTCAGCGCTGCGGGACATATCGGGATCGTACCCTGGGCCGTTGACCCAGGCTTTTACATTGCGCACCTTTGGTGCTTACTGCAACTCAGCCACTGCTGATTACCGCCGTATGCTATTGCCCCCGCAAAGCCTAATTACGACGCGACCGAACAGGGCTTGCGGGCATCTTTGCCCTCGCCTAAACTCTTCGGCTAAACACCCGAGGCGATCATTGTCGAATCCCCAACCAATCACGATCAAGCATTCCCTGGTCTACATAATTCTGCTCGTCATTTGCGGCGTGGGCGTCTGGTTTGTTTTGAAGACGGGTTCGGCTCTTAATCAGAAGCGGGAGGTGCCAGCCGCGGCCGCGCCGGCGCACACGGTTCCTCAGGCCAGGTCGCCTGAAGGTTCGCAGCCTGGCAAAACCAATGTCGCTCGATTACTTTCCGCGAACCTCAGAAATGCTCTGAGCATTCTGCTGCTGCAACTGGTGGTAATCGTTATCGCGTCACGGCTCGTTGGCAAACTGTTTGTGATGATTGGCCAGCCGCGAGTGATGGGAGAGATCGTGGCCGGAATCATTCTCGGCCCGTCCCTGTTGGGCCAGCTTTCTCCAAACACGATGGCCTTTCTGTTTCCGCCAGAGTCGCTGGAGCCGTTGCGCCTGCTCAGCCAAATCGGTGTCGTGCTTTTCATGTTCGTGGTCGGAATGGAATTGGAGCTTGGCGATCTGCGCAAGAAGGCTTACGTCGCGATCATGGTCAGCCACACGAGTATCGTCGTTCCATTTTTCCTCGGAGTGACACTGTCTTTGTTGGTTTACAGATCAGAGTCGCCCGCGAGAACTTCATTCACTCCGTTCGCCCTGTTCATGGGCATCGCCATGAGCGTCACGGCTTTTCCTGTGTTGGCTCGGATCCTCGAAGACCGTGGTTTATCCAAAACGACGCTCGGCGGTATCGCCCTCAGCTGTGCAGCATTTGATGATGTAACTGCTTGGTGCCTGCTCGCTTTGGTGATCGCCATTGCGCGCGCAGACGCAATGCTGCCGGCGATTATCACCATCGCATTCGTGATCGCCTTCATCACCGTCATGATCTTCCTGGTTAAGCCGGTGCTGGCCCGGCTAGCCAGTCTGACCACCGATGATGAACGACATCGCCGCGGTCTCGTAGCCATGCTTCTGGTTTTTGTTTTTGCTTCCGCTTTAATCACCGAAATCATCGGCATCCACGCTTTGTTCGGGGCCTTTCTGGCAGGCGTTGTCATGCCCGCCACCGCCGGAGTCCGCGATATGCTCAAGGCCAGGCTCGAGACTTTGAGTCTGGTAGTTCTACTGCCCCTCTTTTTTGCGTTCACTGGCCTGCGCATGCAGATTACTCTACTAAACGATTGGCAGAGTTGGGTGCTGTGTGGACTAATCGTGGTCGTCGCGATCGCTGGAAAGCTGGGTGGGAGCATGTTTATGGCGCGTTGGACGGGGATGGGCTGGCGCGATTCGTTTTCGTTAGGCGTGCTGATGAATACTCGCGGCCTGGTTGAATTGATCGTGCTGAGTATCGGTTATGATCTGGGAATCCTTTCGGCCCGCACCTTCGCCATGCTGGTGCTGATGGCCCTGGTCACAACTTTTATGACCGGGCCGTTGCTTTCGCTGGTAAAATTCGGCCAGTCAGAGCCAATGTCCGACAAGCTTTAGCTTGTCGCAGCTTGGGCGACAAACTGAAGTTTGTCGGACATTGTTTTTCAAGAGGAACCATTAGTCATCCGGCTTCATTCGTAGGAAGGACTTGAACTATGAAAACGGTATTGAGACTTACCATTTTCGGAGTGTTAATGGCTGGTTGCGCCACCGTCTTCGCGCAGAAACCTGATTTCACTGGCTCGTGGACCATGGATCGAGCCAGAAGCTTCGGCCTTCCGGGAAACATGAACCAAACTATGATGGTCACCCAGACGGCCGCTGAGATGACCGTGGAAACAAGACTGATCCAACCTGGCAACGAACGAACGGTCAAGGATAGCTACGTGCTCGACGGTAAAGAGCACGACTTCACGCCGCAGGTTCCACCGGGCCAACCAGTACCCAAAGGAAAGCGGACAGCGGCATGGATGCCGGGCGGGAACGGCCTCCTGATAACCAACGTGACCACGACTGAATCGCCGAAAGGATCCGTTACGACTCAGGACGTCAGGAAGTGGACGATTATCAACGGCGAGCTGGTGATCGCCCAATACGTCGATAATCCCAACGTTTCTTATGAAGCGAAACGCATTTTCAAGAAGAATCCCTAGAGGTGAATCCGCAGATTACGCAGATTACGCAGATTTCACAGATTTTAAAACCGCAAAACAGACAGACAAGAAAAGGACGTGAGACGCTCACTGCACTAACTTTCACTTCTCTTTTCCTTTCAGTTTCTTTCTGCGTAATCTGCGTAATCTGCGGATAATCATCTGGCGATATTATAGGCCGCCATCTCATTCCCATTTCGCACCAGTAAATGGCCGCCGGCAATAGCTGGATAGTTCCAGGTCTTACCCTGAATCGCCGAGAAGCGGGCGACTTCGGTATGCTGATCAGGCGTCGCGCGCACCAGAACTAAATCTCCCTCGTCAGTAATGACGATTAGGTGTCCACTAGCCAACAAAACCTGGCCGTAGCCGTAACGCCCGCCTTTCCATTTGCGTTCGCCGGTTTTGACATCGACGCAACTGAGAATGCCTTCGTCCAGGCCGTAGATGTAGCCCTGGTGCAGCACCGAGCTGTTGAACTTATTCTTCATGTTCACGTTTTCCCAGACGGTGCGGGCGTTGAGGGCATTACCGCTGCCCGTCACTTCAACCAGCGCCGCGCCTTTGCCGTAACCGGATGAGATGAAGAAGTGATTGGCATCGACCATGATCGGCTGCGAGACATTGAGCCCCATGTCCGTGTTCCAGTCATAGCTCCACAAGAGCGAGCCATTGCCTGGCTCGAGTCCAAAAGCCCTCGAGGAGCTGACCACCACGATTTGACGCCGGCCGGCGAGGGTCACCAGCATGGGCGAAACATAGGCCTGGCGGTCACTCTGCGATTTCCACACCGACGCGCCGGTCATCTTGTTGTAGGCGACGACGGAATTATTTGCTGACCCGCCGGGTAAAACTATCACCTTATCGTCAACCACCAGCGGTGAAGCAGCCATCGCCCACTGCAGGTTCGCAGCCTGATTGTCGCTGAGGATATTTTTGCCCCAGATTACGCCGCCCGTCTTTGCATCGAGACAACGCAGCTCTCCAGTTGCGCCCAACGCATAAATCCGTCCCTCGTCCCAGGTCGGGGTCGCGCGAGGGCCGTCGCCGGTCGAGTCGTTGTATTCAGAGTTCCAGCCTTGCGTCCAAAGCTCGCGTCCGCTGTCGACGTCGTAAGCAGCGACGGTTTCTTTTCCGCGGCGCTGCTCGATCGTGTAAGCGCGCTTGTCGGCCACCACGAACGAGGCGAAGCCCAACCCGACAGGTTGCTTCCAGAGGAGAGGTGGTCCCTGCGCGGGCCAGGCCGTGGAAACTTCCATTTCGTCGTAACGTCCATCGCGGTTCGGACCGCGAAAGTTGGTCCAGTAGTTTCGGGTGGCGTGCGCCGACGCAACCTCATTCGTTGCTCCGGTCGGTGAAGCTGAGGTTCCGGGCGCAGGTGGTTGGGCGGTAGTCGCGGCCTGTGAGCTCGCTTGTTCTCGTTGCTGGGCGCGATGCTGCTCTACCAAGGCGTCATGCTCGGCGTGCGAACCTTTGCGCAGTTGGACGAAAAGGAAAACATAGCCAGCGCCCAAAGCCGCGATCAGAGAAGTCGCGCCGATTTTCGTGGCCGTGGCGGTGCCCCGGCGCATCCACAAAAGCACGATTCCCAGTGGCGGCAGCAGGATCGAAGCAATGATTAATCCAACCAACGAGTTGTCTCGGGGATCCGATTCCCTGGTCTCGAACATCTTTCTTTCTCCGATAATTTCAAAAGTGGACGATTATCCGCAGATTACACCGATTGCTTCGCAGCAGCCAATAACTTGCCCAATTAATCATCTGCGTAATCTGCGGATAGTTGGTCACCCCTTCGATTGCTGGACGCAGTAAATATTCTTCTCACCCCGAATAAAAATCTTACCGTCAGCCACCGCCGGCGAAGCATACACCGGCTCGCCGACAGAGTTAGTCCCCAGGATTTCGTGTTTCGGTCCCGCTTTCACGACAAATGTGTCTCCGTCCTCGCTGGTTAGCAGAATCTTGCCTTCGAAGGCAATCGGTGAGGCCGTGAACGTTGCCGGAATCGGAATTCGGCCGCCCTCGTATTTAACTTCGCCAGTCCTGGCGTCGAGACACGTTAGAATTCCGCGATCAGTTGTCAGGTAGAGATAATCTCCGTAGAGAATTGGGGACGGCACATAGGCCGTGCCCTTCGAGTATTTCCAAATCACCGAATCACCCAAATCTCCCGACCCGCCGAGATTAATGGCCATCACGATCTTTTCGGGAAAGCCGGCGCTGACGAAAACCATTTGCTGGTTCGCGACCGGAGAAGGAATGGCATTGCTGGCGACGCCTTTGTGACGCCAAAGCTCTTTTCCCGTCGCCGGATCATAGGCGATGACGGTCTCATTCCCACTGGTGATCAATTCGGTGCGCCCGCTGCCCGCCACCAGAATCGGCGTCGCCCAACTGGCTTGCACCTTGCGCGGAGTCCGCCACACTTCCTTGCCGCTCTTTTTGTCCAGCGCCACAATGAACGAAGCGGCGCCGCTCTCTTCATCGCACTGAACGATAACCAGATTTTCATGAAGAATTGGTGACGTCCCGGTGCCCATGCCGAGGGTTCCCAGCTTGCCGAGGTTTGCCTTCCACGCCAGCTTGCCGTTCAGGTCGTAGGCAAAAAGCCCCTCCGTTCCAAAGAACGCATAAACCAATTTGCCGTCAGTGGCCGGGGTGGAAGATGCAAAAGAACTCTTGCGGTGCCGGTCGTCGTAGGGTGTGCCTTCGAACGCGGTTTGTTCCCACAGAATCTTTCCCGTGTCGGCGTTGAGGCAAATCACCTTGAAGGTGTGCTTACGATCCGCGCCGACACTGTCGGGGTGCAGAAATTCTTTGCCGTCATCCATGTGAATAACCGCCTTTGCGCCGGGCACCACATCTCCTTCGATTGCAGTCGTCAAAAAGATCTTCTTCTCCCAGACCACCGGCGACGAGTGTCCCCGTCCCGCAAGCGGTGTTTTCCATCTGATGTTTTTGGCCGGACCCCATTCCGCCGGCAGGTTCTTTTCGGCCGACACCCCGGTGCCTCCCGGCCCGCGCCATTGCGGCCAGTTGGCAGCACCGGCAGTGCTGGTCAAGGCGACGGCTGAGGAAAGGAGGATGATGACGAGATTAAGTTTGATTAGCGAAGAAGTCTTCATGTTTTGGATTCCCTGGTTCAAAAAGCTGCGGAGCAGCGATCAGAGTTAAGCCCAAGGCGAGGCTTTGCGAGCCTTGGGTACGAACCATCTAAAGTGTCGAGCCCCGAAGGGGCGGTTCGATCACGGGCAATCAGGTCGACTCTTGCTACGCACCTTCTGTCGCCGCTTCGCGGCTCCTAACAAATAACCGACCATAACCCAAGGCTCGCAAGGCCTCGCCCTGGGCTTAACTCTGATCGCTGCTTCGCAGCTGGCTTTCCTGCGCCAGAATCTACCGATTCTTCGCCGTGGTGGCTTTCCCCGCCGCTTCTCCAAAAGCAAACAGGTGGCTGATTCCTCTGACAATTACCAGCCCGTCTGAAATCGCCGGCGTGGCCATCATCACTTCGCCGACAGGATTCGTCGCCAGCAGTTCGTATTTTGGTCCGGCCTTGACGACAAACACATCCCCGTCTTCACTCGACAAATAAATCTTGCCGTCCGAGGCCACCAGCGAAGACGTGAACGCGCCTCCTTTGCCCCCGAGTCGCTCCTGATAGATACGTTCACCGGTCGTCGCGTTGTAAGCCGTCAGCACACCCTGGTTTGAGCAGGTGTAGAAAGCGTCTCCGTATACCAGCGGGGTGGGCATATAGGGTCCCCCGCGTGGCTTGCTCCAGGCGATGGCTTCGGACGAGTCTTTTCCATCCTTGAGCGTGATGTCGCCGGACGCGCTTCCGAGCCGAATAGCGTAGATGGGCTGAATCGGCCGGTAACCACTGGTCACGTAAATCAAATCATGCGCGACAAACGGTGTGGGCGTCGTGATCTCTGAGTTCGGCGTCAAGCGCCACAACTCTTTACCCGTCTTTGGATCGTAACCGCGGATGGCTTTCGTGCCGTTGGTGATTAGCTCGACCCGGGTCTTGCCCTTAAAAACCGTCGGTGTCGACCAACCGGGAATCTCTTCGCGCGGTGTTTTCCACATCAGCTTGCCTGTCTTGATGTTGTAAGCCGCGATGAAAGAATTCTTCTGCACGTCAGCCTGGATAATGACCATATCCTTGTAGATGATCGGCGAACTTCCATACTCCCACTGATAGTCCGGGTCATAGAACCATCCTGCATCAAGGATACCCAGGTCCTGCTGCCACAAAAGTTTCCCGTTCAGGTCATAAGCGTAGAGACCGTGCGAACCAAACAGTGCAATCAGGTATTTTCCATCGGTCACAGGGGTTGAATCTGCGTGCGTGGACTTCGGATGTCTTTTGACTTTTGGTAGTCCTTCGTAGGCGACTCGCTCCCAGAGGATCTTGCCGGTCAACTTGTCGAGGGCATAGACCTTCCAGGTGTGTTTGGGATTGTCTTTAACCGGCGCGACGTCGCCAAAGAGACCATAGCGAGTTTCGTTCTTGGCCGCGCTGGTCACGGCGGTGGTGACGAAAATCTTATTGCCCCAGACGACGGGGCTCGAGTGCGCTAATCCCGGCAGCTCAATCTTCCAACGCACGTTGACAGCTTTCTCGACGTTCCAGTTGGTTGCGGCCGGTGGGCCTTCGACCACTCCGGTCGCGCCCGGTCCACGAAACTGTGGCCAGTTCTGGGCGCCCGCGGTCACTGATGCAAGAAGCAAGACTATTAGAAGGTGATTTAGTCGTCTCATAACGTCTCCTGAGCCTGCCTACTTTTTCGGTTCTTCAATTCTCTTGAAGGCGGTGTTGGCGTTGCCTTGTTTCAGACTAAAGCTCGCGACCTTGTTGTCAGTAACGTTGAAGCTAAAGGTCAGGCCATCGAAGGCCACCGGCCGAAACGAGGTCTTGTCGATCGCCATCAGGGCCAGAGGCCCCTGACTTGCCGGAGTCGCGAACAATTTTCCGTCCTTGACTGTGATCGCAATCTCATTCCCCTGCTCAGACTTATATCGCCCTGCATAAGTCTGCAACGTTGCAGCATCGATCTCGAGTGGCGGCTGCGCTCCCGCTTTCTTAAGCATTTCGGCAATTGCGGTCTTATCTTTGTCGCTCAGCGCCGCGGCCAGAGCACCGGTTAAGGTTTCAGGTTTGAGGCCCCCTTTGGCGAGGGCCATTTCCACGAGGGCATTCTTGCCTTCGCGCACGCCGGTCATCAGCACGTCACTAACGCTGTTTGAATCCTTTTCCAGCAATGCGCGTACGGTTTCGACGTGGTCGTTGTCCAGCGCCCAGGTCATCGCCGTCGCGTTGTAAAACGTGTCCTTGACCGTCACGTCGGCCCCGCGCGCCAGCAAGAGTTTGACGATTTCGGTATGGCCTCGTTCGGCCGCCTTGAACAAAGCAGTCGCGCCGTATCGAAATTTAGCGTTTACGTCGGCGCCTTTATCCAGCAGCGCCGTAACCGCCGCGAGGTCACCCTGGCGGACGGCTTCCCAAAACTGGTCATTGAGTTCCTGCTTTGAGGTTTGGGCGAAGGCCACGCTCGAGATGAACGCGAGGGCCAGCAAAACTGTGAAAGAACGTTTCAACTTCATGAAACTCCTCCGCGCTTTTGGACTTCGAAGGCTTGATGATACATTCAACCACGTATTGGTCTTTGGCAGAAAGAACGGGCCGAAAGAATTAACATAACACTGCAACGAGTGTGTACGTATTGTACATCTGTAGAGTTGCAGAGCACGATTGGTTTTGGCTTCATAAATTACCCCGAGCCAAGAATCTGGAGCGAGATCCGAAATGACGAAGCGTCCGTCCAAATACCTCTTCATCATTGTCATCCTGTTTGTGGCTATCTCTGCAGCCGGCAGTGACTGGGCTGACTGGCGCGGACCTGCGCGCGACGGCATCAGTGCTGAGAAGGACTTGCCGTCGAAATGGTCACCCACAGGCGAAAACCTGGCCTGGAAGGCGCCCTACGGTGGTCGCTCTGCGCCGATCGTGATGAATAATCGCGTCTTCATCCAGAACACGGCCGGTAAAGGAGAGACTGAGCAGGAGCGCGTGATGTGCTTCGACGCCGATACGGGCAAGCTGCTCTGGGAATATAAGTTCAACATCTTTCTCAGTGACGTCCCACCGCATCGGGTCGGCTGGGCTTCACCCGTGGGCGACCCCGCGACCGGGAATGTATACGCGCTCGGCGTAGGCGGTTCGCTGCTGGCGCTGGGCCGGGATGGCAAGCTCATCTGGGAACGCTCGCTTAGTGAAGACTTCGGAATATTAACCACCCATGGCGGCCGCACCGTGTCTCCGATTGTCGACGGCGATTTGGTGATCATAAGCGGGATCACCTTTGGTTGGGGCCCAAACGCCCGGGGCGCCCACCGCTTTATGGCCTTCGATAAGCGCACCGGCGAGACCGTCTGGATCAGCGCGCCCGGTGGACGACCTTACGACACCACTTACGCGCCACCAATCATCGCGAACATCAACGGCACCCGTTTGCTCATCGAGGGTGCCAGCGACGGTGTGGTCTACGCGCTGAAAGCTCAGACCGGTGAACCGGTTTGGAAGTATGAGATCAGCAAGCGCGGTATCAATACCGGCGTGGTCGTGCGCGGCACCACCGCTATCCTGACGCACAGCGAAGAAAACCTCGCGTCAAACGAAATGGGGATGATGGTCGCGGTTGACGCAACGGCAAAAGGTGAAGTCAAGAAAGAGCAGGTCAAATGGAGCGTATACGGGTGGCAGGGTGGCTTCTCTTCTCCGGTGCTCGATGGCGAGCGTCTTTATCAGGTCGATAACGGGGCCAACCTCGCGGCCTTTGATGTGAATACGGGCAAGCAATTGTGGCTGCAAAACCTCGGCACAATCCAGAAGGCCTCTCCGGTGCTGGCTGATGGCAAGCTTTACGTCGGGACTGAGAATGGTAAGTTCTTTATCCTGCGGCCGACCGCCACGGGTTGTGAAATCCTCGATCAGGATCAACTGGGGAGCGAAGCCCAGCCGGAAACAATCATCGCTTCCGCGGCTGTAGCCAACGGGCGCATCTACTTCATCAGTGATTCAAATCTCTACTGCATCGGAAAGAAAACCAGCGGCGCAACGAACCAGCCGGCGCCGGTCGAAGGCTTACCTAATCCGAACCGGCCGGTTGGTCACGTGCAGGTCAGTCCGACTGAGTTGATCCTGAAACCCGGCGACACGGCTCGTTTTCGTGTGCGCCTCTTTGACGAAAACGGAACGTTTATTCGTGAGGAGCAGTCGGCGACCTGGGCCCTTGATGGCTTGAAAGGGACCATCGCCAACGGTCAATTCGTGGCCGCGGCGGACGGCGGCTCACAGGGCGGTCTGGTCAAAGCTACTGTGGGTAACGTGACTGGCTCAGCCAGCGTGCGCGTGTTTCGACCGCTGCCGTGGAGCGAGGACTTTGAAGCAATGGCGCCCAACAGCGTCCCGCCGCTTTGGGTCAACGCAACTTTGAAATTCGCCGTGCGTGAATTTGAAGGCGGCAAGGTCCTCGTTAAGACGACCGAAGGCTCGTCTTTGTTGAGCCGTGCCCGGGCCTATTTCGGACCAATCGATTTTTCAAACTACACGGTCGAAGCGGATATCCGCGCAATGCAGAAGCGCCGGCAACAGGGCGATGCCGGCGTGATCGCTCAGCGCTTTGTCCTGGTTCTTTATGGCAACAGCCAGATGCTGCACCTCGAACCGTGGCAGCCGGAAATCAAGCGTACCGTCGCGGTGCCGTTCGCCTGGAAGCCGGATACCTGGTATCGGATGAAGTTGCAGGTCGAGAATCTTCCCGACGGTAAAGTCCGGGCCCGCGGAAAGGTCTGGGCTGTCGGCGAAACTGAACCCGCAGCCTGGACGATCGAACGCATCGATCCGATCGCGACGAACCACGGCGCGCCGGGAATTTTTGGCAGCGCCCTCGCCGAAATCTTTTTTGATAATGTAAAGGTATACGCGAACAAATAACGTCTCAGAAGTCCGCGCGTGAGCAAGGGCCTGATTCGCCTGGGTACTGATGCAGTTTGGGAAATAAATGTCCGACAAACTTCAGTTTGTCGCCAAGCTTCGACAAGCTAAAGCTTGTCGGACATTCTGACAATTTGCTGAAAGTTATACGTCATGATGAACAAACGAAGGATAAGAACTCCACTTAGGTTATTGCCGTTGGCTCTGCTTGGCCTGGCCGTAAGCGCCCTATTGCTCACTGCTCACAGCCCACTGCCAACTGCATCGGCTTCCGACCCCGGCTCCGGCGATTGGCCCATGTGGGGCGGTACGGCCGATCGCAACATGGTCTCGAACATGAAGGGCCTGCCGACCAGCTGGGATGTCGGTAAGAAGACCAATGTGAAGTGGGTAGCCAGTCTGGGTTCACAGAGCTACGGTAACGTAGTGGTGTCCGGCGGGATGGTCTTCGTCGGCACCAACAACGAGGGCTTGCGCGATCCGAAAGTAACCGGCGACAAGGGTGTTTTGATGGCATTTCGTGAATCAGACGGCCAGTTCATGTGGCAAATGGTCCACGACAAGCTGATTGCCGGGCGGGTTAACGACTGGCCTTATCAGGGTGTGGCCTCCTCCCCGCTGGTTGAGGGCGACCGCGTCTATTACGTTTCGAACCGTGCCGAGCTGGTCTGCCTTGATACGCAGGGTTTTCGTGACAAGGAAAACGATGGCCCGGTGACTGATGAAAAACTAACCGGTGAGACCAACGCCGACGTGGTTTGGCGCTTCGACATGATCGAAGAGGTCGGATCGCTGCCGCATAATCTGGCGAACTCGTCGCCGGTGATGTACGGCGATTTGATCTACGTCAGCACCTCGAATGGTCAGGACGAGAGTCACGTCAACATTCCCTCCCCGAAGGCCCCGGCCATCATCGCCGTCAACAAAAAGACCGGCAAACTCGTCTGGGAAGATAATTCAGTTTTCGATCGAATTCTGCACGGCCAGTGGTCTTCGCCGACGGTCGGCACCATCGGTGGCGTGGTCCAGGTGATTCACGGCCAGGGTGATGGCTGGATTCGCGGCTACGAAGCTTTGACCGGAAAGAAGCTTTGGGAATTCGACACCAATCCGAAAGATTCGGTCTGGCCCAAGACGCGCAATGAATTGATCAGCACGCCAGTGGTTTACGAAGATCGCGTTTACATCGCCAACGGGCAGGATCCCGAACACGGCGAAGGCGTCGGTCACATGTATTGCATCGACGCAACCAAGCGTGGCGACATTACCAAGACCGGTCTCGTCTGGCAGTACGACAAAATCCGCCGATCAATTTCGACGCCGGCAATCAAGGACGGCATAGTCTACGAAGCTGACTTCAGCGGTTTTCTTCACTGCCTCGACGCCAAAACCGGAGCCGTCTACTGGGTTCACGACATGTTCGCCGCAGTTTGGGGGTCGCCGGTCCTGATCGACGGAAAGGTCTATCTCGGTGACGAAGACGGCGACGTTACAATCCTGCAGGCCGGAAAGACCAAGAAAGTGCTGGCGGAAATGAACATGGGCAGCTCGGTATACAGCACCCCGGTGCCGGCGAACGGAGTGCTCTACATCACTAATCGCAACCAGCTTTACGCGCTGGCAGAGGCCAAGCCGGCCGCAGTCACCACGAGGTGAGTCTTTGAGGTCAGAACCGGGAGCGGTAGCGACCGGGTCGTTGTCGATGATTATTAATTGACCCGGTCGCTACCGCTCCCGGTTCTGACTCCTTAATGCAGAGCTTCGATTTTCAGACTCGGACCCGGCTTGTTTTCGGCGCCGGCTCGATTAAGCGCCTGGGTGAACTGGCGTCAGAGCTCGGATTTCGCCGAACCCTGCTGGTTGCCGATAAAGGCCTGGTGGCCTCTGGTCACGTTGATGAAGCTCTCGAGCCGCTACACCAGAAAGGAATCGAGGTCATTCGATTCCACGATTTTGACGTAAACCCGGACACCGCGATTATCGAAGCTGGCTGTGACTTTGCTCGCCCGCTCAAACTCGATTCAATCATCGGTCTCGGCGGCGGCAGCTCTCTCGATTGTGCCAAGGGCATCAACTTCCTGCTGACCAATGGCGGACGCATGCAGGACTACGTCGGTTACGGTAAGGCGACGAAAACCATGTTGCCGATGATTGCCATTCCGACAACTGCGGGCACCGGCAGTGAGGGGCAAAGCTACGCCGTAATTTCAGATGCCGAGTCCCACGCAAAAATGGCTTGCGGCGATCCCAAGGCGGCGTTTCGCGTGGCTCTGCTTGACCCGGCACTCACCCTGTCCCAACCGAACTCGATAACGGCCACGGCGGGCTTTGACGCCATCGCGCATGCTGTGGAAACCTACGTGACCACGAAGCGAAATCCAGTGTCCGAAATCTTCTCGCGGGAGGCCTGGCGGCTGCTGGAACCAAACTTCGAACGGGTGCTCACCGAACCGAACAATCCTGGGGCGCGCAGCAAAATGCAACTCGGGGCTTATTTCGCCGGCGTCGCCATTGAAGGCTCGATGCTGGGAGCTACCCATGCTTGCGCTAATCCTTTGACTACTCACTATGGCACGACCCACGGGGCCGCATTGGCGATGCTCTTGCCGACCGTCGTGCGTTGGAATAAGTCGCAGGCGGCGGAGCGTTACGCCGAACTGGCGCGACTGGCCGGTTTGTATTCGGGTTCCAACGAAGAAGACGCGACCGAGGCACTTGCTGCTCGCCTCGAACAACTCGCGGCAGCGGGCGGGCTTCAAAGCAATTTGAGCGCGGCAGGCGTGACGCGCGATCAGTTATCAATGCTCGCCGGTGAAGCTGCGAAGCAGTGGACCGGAGGCTTTAATCCACGACCGTTTGACCAGGCCGGAGCCCTGGAGGTTTACAAGAGTGCGTTTTGACGTGTCAGAAGCCCCCTGGGTCCCCGGCCGGGCAGCCCGGGTGAGTCTCTCGGAAAAGGTATTTCTCAGTGGAACTCTGTGGTTCTCTGTGTCTCGGTGGTGGAAAACCTTCACCACAGAGGCACAGAGGTTTCACAGAGAACCACAGAGTTCTTTTCCGGATAGACTCGTTGGGAGTGGGACCAGGGGCAGCCTCAGTCCGGGAATTATGAAAGTACACCGCCGCATGATTCTGAAGTTGCCCTCCCTGACGGTCGGGCTTCTGACACTGCTGGTCGCTGTCTTCTGCGTTCTGCCTTCTGCCTTCGCCCAGGACAGTCCCGCTGACAACTGGCCCCAGTTCCGGGGGAATCCTTCTCTTACCGGCGTCTCGCAATCGACTGTTCCGAACAGTCTGAAACTGCTCTGGACCTACGAGGCTGGAGAATCAATTGAATCTTCCGCGGCGATTGTGGGGCGGACTGTGTTTTTAGGATCGCAGAAGGGCGAACTGGTCTCGCTCAATCTGGACAACGGCACGGTCTACTGGAAATTCTCGACCGGCGGACCAATTGGTGAATCGTCTCCGGCTTACAGTTCCGGCGTAGTCTATATCGGAAACCTCGACGGTTGGCTTAATGCGTTAAATGCTTCAGATGGAAAAAAACTCTGGGCGTTTAAGACGGAGAGTGAAATCAAATCGTCGCCGGTCGTAATCGGCGATCGAGTTCTCATCGGTTCATACGATCAAAATCTTTACTGTCTCTCAACGCGCACCGGAGCGGTTTTATGGAAGGTCAGAACCGACGGCCCCGTCCATGCGACCCCCGGCATTGCTGACGGGATGGCTTTCATCGCCGGCTGTGATGAGTTGTTTCGCGCGATTCGCATCTCGGACGGCAAGGAAATGTTTCAGGTGTCGTCCGGCTCGTACACCGGCGCTTCGCCCGCGCTGCGAGGCGGTTCCGCGTTCTACGGCACTTTTGGAAATGAAGTCCTGATGCTCAGCCTGGCGGAAAGGCGCATCGTCTGGCACTACGAACATCCGCAACGCAAATTTCCTTTTTACTCATCGGCCGCCGTGACTGCTGACCGAATCGTGCTCGGGGGCCGTGACAAAATGGTGCACGGAATTACGACTGCGGGCAAAGCTGTCTGGACTTTTACGACGCGCGCTCGCGTAGAGTCATCGCCCGCAATTGCCGGCGAACGGGTCTTCATCGGTTCAAACGACGGGATGTTTTATGTCTTGAACCTGAGCAACGGCGCAAAGCTTTGGGAATTCAACGCGGGCGCGCCGCTCTCTGCCTCTCCAGCGATCGCCAACGGCCGGATTGTCATCGGCAGTCAGGACGGACGGCTGTATTGCTTTGGGTAAGTCGGTACGCACGCCTCTGGCGTGCTATTCAAGAAACGATCAACGTCAACGCAGGCACGCCGGAGGCGTGCGTACCGACCCGGTCGCTACCGCTCCCGGTACTGACTTCACTTCAATACTGCCACAGCTTCAATCTCGATTCGCGCGCCGCGTGGTAACGCTGCCACCTGTACCGTTGTACGCGCCGGCGGATCGCCTTTGAATTGTTTCCGATAAAGTTCGTTCATGGTGTTGTAGTCCGCCATGTCCGCCAGGAAAACCGTCGCCTTGAGGATGTGTTCGGTGCTGCTACCCGCTGCTTCAAGCGCCGCGCTGAGATTCTTGAACACCTGTTCGAGTTGCCCGGCCGTCCCACCTTCAGCAAGTTGACCCGTTTTCGGATCCACGCCGATTTGCCCGGAAGTAAAAACCAAATCTCCGGAGACGACCGCCGACGAGAAAAGGCCGTTGGGCGTCGAGCCCGGCAGATTCACGGCGCGACGGCGCACGGACTCGGGCTTTTGGGTCTTTGAAGCTGCAGGTTGAGCAACAACAGTGGCGGCGCAACACACGAGAGCCAGTGTCAGCAGAATAATTTTCTTCATGGTTCTTAACCTCGGAAGTATCTAGCCAGAGTTGATTGTTTCGGCTTGGCCGTGAACAGCGACACGAGGAACATCAAAAGCGCGGAAACCAAAACCATCGGCACGACCGGCATGAATCCAAACACCGCCGTGCCGCCGGGCGTGCGCGAAATAACTTCCGTTCCCCCCAGTGACCAAATCACGCTGGCAGGTCCGGGCGCCGGCGCCGGCACGACCGCTTGAAACGCCGCGACCGCCACGACGGCGATTGCTACCCAGACGGTAACCGCGAGGGCGCCCCACTTTGTGCTTCCCTTCCAGAACAACGCGGCAACCAGCAAAGGCGAGAGCGCCGCAAATCCGGAAAATGCATATTGGATCGCTAACTCAAAAATTGTTTCCGGCGCACGCAGGGCCACGGCGTATGCAATTACGGTGATGATGACGATGAAGATACGTCCGGTTTGAACTTGCACAGCTTCGCCAAACCGCGCCTTCCCTCCATAAAAGGCAAAGACATCCTCGGTGAACATGGTCGAAAGCGCCAGAATCTGTGAATCGCTGGCCATGACAGCCGCCATGATGCCCGCTCCCAACAATCCAGCCAGCCACAACGGTGCATATCTTTCGAGCAAGCGAAGTATCACGTCATCGCCCGCCGCTTGTTCCCGCAACTCATCACGCTGCTCCGGCGCCATGGCCTTGCCTTGCGTAGCCAGAACGCGACGAGCCTCCTGCTTGGCGCGAATCTGCGGCACGTCGGTGACGCGATTAGCCATCACACCAAGGAACACACAAGGTAACCAGATGGCCAGAATACAAAGCGGATACAGAATCACGGTCCGCTTGAAGTGGTTCATCTTCTCGGCCGTCAGCGTGAAAATCAGAATGTGCGGAAACGCGATCGCCGAAAGTGGAATGAACGTGTAACTAAAGAAGTAGAGCGGCGAGATGCGCTCGCGCGTCATCAACGGGGCCAACGCCGGGATTGAGAGCATTTGCTGCGCGGCAGTGCGATATCCGCCCATGCCGACACCAATAACTATCAGAGCGATGGCGCCGAAGACCAAAAACAAAACCGTCTGAAAGGTATTGACCCAGGCCGTACCTCGCATCCCCCCGAAGAAGACGTAACCCATCACGACCAGCGCTACGATTGCCCCGCCAAACCAGAACGGTACGAGTCCGCCGCTCACGGTGTTCAGCACTGTGCCACCGCCCATGATGCCGATGATGATGTACGGAACCAGCAGGGCTGCCTGAACCACAGAAATCAACGTGCCGATATGGCTGCACTCCCAGCGATCGCGAAACATCTGGACCGGAGTCATGAAGCCATGCTCCTTGCCCAGGGCCCAGACCCGAGTGCCGATTAGAAAGATCGACAGCGGAATCACCAGCGCGGAGGACGAAGCCATCAAGCCGAAAGTGACGATCCCATTCGTGAAGGCGTGTCCTGACGAGCCCAGAATGGCGAAGGCCGTCATGTTCGTGCCAAAGAGTGAGAAGAGAAAAACAAACGGTCCGATCGAGCGTCCGGCGAGAAAATAATCTTCAGCCTTCTCTTTTCCTTTCGCGCGACGAAAGGCAAAGATGCCGATGTATAAAACTATGCCGAGATAAATGAAGACAACGATGGCGGGAATCAAGAGGCAGCGTCCTCCTGCTTCTGATGTGCTGCAACCTCTTCCTCGAGGTGTGCGGGCCAGGCGAACTTCACGAGCAGCCACATAAGCAATGCCGCGGCGACAGCGAAGGCTCCATGATAGAAAAGGCCAATCGGGATAAAGCCAAAGACCAGTGGGTAGGCTGTGCGCCAGAACCAAAAATCCTGGTGCAGGACGTACAGCACGACAACAGCGAGTACCAGCAGGACCTTTTTCATGATGTGTCCGCCAACCTTTTTGGCAAAAACCGTTCGCGCACGAACCGCAGGCTCGTACCAGGTCAATTCTTCCACCTCAGAAAACTGCTACGGAAAAAACTGCTGCCTGCGTTGCGTGTTGAAGCACAAATTGCGGCTTAACCGCGCGACACTTTATCATGAAGAGGGTGACCGTACTAGACCCGATTAAGGTCATTCTTTCCAGTCTCCGCAGATTACGCAGATTCAAAAACATCAACTCAAAGAAAAGCCTGGGTGTAACCTACTGGAAACCATCGCCGCTTTGAGATCTTGCACCTCGCAACTGTCAATTTCTTATCTGCGTAATCTGCGGATAGTCGTAAGCTGCCAAAGCGACCTGCTACGGCAGTATTCGAGGTTGTTTCGCGCCTCGATCAATTTACCGTCTGACGCTGCTAAGGCCGTTTCAAATTCCTTTTGAGCTTCCGATAGATCGCCTCTTAGTGCCAGGAGAACACCAACGTTGTTATGGCTCCAGGCGGAGTCTATGCTTTTGTAGCTGATCGAGTTTCTGAAGGCCGCTTCGGCCCCGGCGAAATCGCCTGCGGCAAGATAGGCTAACGCCAGATCGAACCAGGCCTCGCCGTTTGATCTATTCACTCGCAGCGATTCCAAAAATGCCAGGCGAGCGCTTTGCCAATTTTCCCGCGCCGATTCCGCCATCCCAAGAGCATAAAATGCTGTCGCATAGTTATCGCCTTTTAGCTTAATCGCAATCTTGAATTCTGCGACAGCTCTTTCCGGATGATTCAAGTGGTATTCACACACGCCGAGGTTGTAATGCAACTGCGCCAGACGATCGCTGTCTAAACGAACGCTTTCGGATCTATCAAGCGCCTCCAGATAGAGCGATAGTGCCTTTTCGAATTCTCCGTTTTTCGCAAGTTTCGTCGCCTCGTTGAACTGAAGCATAATCCGTCGCGGCTGCGCCGACACGCTGACCACAAATGCCAACACAAAAATGAACGACAACGTTCGCATTGCTTAGCCTCCCTTAGACTTTTCCCAATTCTGGCAACGAGTTTAAGGAATGCGATCGTCCAAATCTTTCGGCTGGCTGCTATTAGTGTTCTGAGACTGCTCAAGGAAGACGAACGGGGGGAAGGAGAGCTGTGATGGAGTTGACCTGTCAAACTTCCGCCAATTCTGGTGGGGTCTTACTTTGCGGTTGTTCTTTGCGGCTTGGCGCCTTCGCGTGAGTGTCTCGCATGAAAAAGGTAATGTTCACGCAAAGACGCCAAGGCGCAAAGATACGCAAAGTCAAACAAGACACTACGCCAACTCCTGACGACTAAGCGAGGTTTAGATCGCGCCAGACCTTCGGCGTAACGTTCGTAAACTTGCGGAAAAGCGTAGTGAAGTGACTCTGGTTTTTAAAGCCCGTTCGCAGGCTGATTTCGACGATCGGCAGACCATCGTCACTCAAGAGCTGCTTGGCGCGTTCGATCCGCCGTTCCATCAGATAATGCTGTGGCGTCAGGCCGGTCGATTTTCTAAAAGCGCGGGCGAAGTGGAACTGGCTCAGGCCCGCGACCACGGCCAGTTCCGCCAGGCCCAGATCGTGATCGAGATTCTCTTGAATAAACTCTTTAACCCGGCGCAGTTTATAGCCGGTTAGCCCGCCGTTCAGACGACCATTGAGTGATTTTGCCGTGCTATAAGATTTCAGCACGTGGAGCGTCAACGTCTGGATCAGCGAATCAGCGTAGAGTCTTCCCGCGGGCGTGTCGGACGATGCTTCGTCGAGCAGAGCAAAGGCCAGGTGAGTCAGCAGCGGATCTTTTTTCTTATAAACCTCGATCAAATCGAAGCTGGGGCTGAGCTGATTTTCAACCGCTGTTTTTTTGAGGAATGCCGGAAGCAGCCTGATATGCATTATGTCGATGGGCGCTTGCCAAAACGCGCTCAGAGACTGTCCGGCCGGCGTCAGGCAAATATTGCCGACGCTGCCGCGCGTCGAGATCAGACGTCCGGTCCCCGAGATCTTTTGGGTGATGACTTCACCCGCAATCGAAACGTTCAGGTTGTGACCATTGAGCGTTTGTTCGGGCATCCGGCCGGGTACGACGCGGGCGCGACCCAGGCCAATGCCGGTCCACTCAGCTGCCTGTCTGAATAGGTATGGAGACTCCCTTTCGGATTCCCATTCTATTTGCATTTGAAACCTTTGTAACCCTCTTTGGAAACAAAACGCAAGTTCGCGTGGTGGCCCATTTTGTAGGCGCGTCCCTCCGTGGGCGCCCGCTTATTGCCAGCGACGTGAGAAGGCCGGGCGCCCACGGAGGGACGCCCCCTACAAAATTGGGCCACTACCCAAGTTCGCCCTATCGCGAGGTTGTAGGGGCTAGGTGATCGAGCGTCGACGCCGGCGTTCTGGCCTGCGATCAACGACTAAATTACCGGATCGTGGGAATTGTCACATGTGATGGGTAGCGACTGCTGCGAAATACTTTCTGAGTTGCAGCTACGTAATCGGAATCGCGCGCGAGAAAGATGTTGTCAACGAATTTTTGCGGGTTGCGATCGTAGATCGGAAACCAGGTGCTCTGCACCTGCACCATGATGCGATGACCCTTCAGAAAGGCGTGATTGCTGGTATGCAGATCAATGGCGTATTCGATCACTTGATTCGCAGGAATCGCCTCCGGTTTCGTGAATGAATTGCGATACCTGCCTCGCAGTATTTCGTTGGCAATCATCAGCTGATAGCCCGACATCTTCGGGTCTTTGGCATAGGTTTCCGGGTAGACGTCAATTAACTTCACCACCCAATCACTGTCGGTTCCGGAAGTCGAAGCGAAGAGATGCGCAACGATGTCGCCGGCGATGACCGTGTCATTCTGCAAAGCCTCAGTTTCCCACGTGAGCACGTCCGGGCGGCTCTCGACAAAACGCTGATCTTCAAGCAGCCACGTGGACCACCGCGAACCACCGCTGTAGGTTGGTTCAATGGGGCGAGGCCGGTAAGGCACCGGATGAGCCGGATCTGAAACATACTGATCGACTTCTGAAGGTCCGTTTGCGGTCGGCCGCTCAAAAGACAATTGGCCATTCGCCTGGAAATAGAGGTCGCGGGAAATCACATTCGCGCGCGGCGGCCAGGAATCAAAAGAGGTCCAGCGATTCGAGCCGGTTTCGAAGGTTGTTGCTTCTGGCTGGCGAAGCTGTCCTTTGTCCTTCAAGTAAAATGCGAACCACGGTTGAAAGATGTTCGCTCGAAAATACTGGCTGACGGGGCTGCCAAAATCGATGTTTCCTAATTTGTCGCCCGTCAGCCGATTCCAGCCGCCATGGTTCCATGGTCCAACAACCAGATAGTTAACGTGATTTGAATCCGTCTTTTCCAAAATCTCATACGCTTTCACCGGGCCGTAGAAATCCTCCTGGTCCCACCAGCCCGCAACATGCATGATGGGCACGGTCACCTTCTTAAGCTGATTCACTAACGCCTGGTCCTGCCAGAACTTGTCGTAGTCCGGATGCTGCACGAAGTTATTCCAGGTCGGCAGCTTGCCGTGAAAGTATTTCGCATCGGCGTTTGAAAGAGCGCCGAGTCGTAGATACCACTGATAGGTGTCATATCGATCAAACTGAAAACTCGACGTCAACTTTGAGGACTCCAGCGCAAACGAGTACTCGAAGCCATAGCTGAGACGGAAAGCGCCGTTGTGATGAAAATCGTCGCCCAGATACATGTCGGCCGGGGTCGCTTGTTCGGTTACCGCCTTCAGGGCCGGATGCGGCTCAAGCACCGCCATGACTACGAGCCAGCCGGGATACGAGGTTCCGAACATCCCGACGCGGCCGTTGTTGTTCGGAACATTCTTGACCATCCATTCGATTGTGTCGTAGGTGTCGGTGCCCTCATCTATCGCCTTTGGATCCTGAGATTTACGAAGCGGGCGTAGCATCACAAACTGGCCGTCAGATTTGAATCGGCCGCGAATATCCTGAAAGGCGAAGATATAACCATCGTCAATCACTTCCTTCAAAATGCCGCTGGGAAAGGCGCGATAAGTGTTGTCTATTCCATAAGGCGTGCGCTGAAAAAGAATCGGCAAAGGCTCCGGACGAGACTTGGGTGTGTAAATGATCGTATGTAGCTTCACGCCATCCCGCATCGGGATCATCTGTTCACTCTTTTCGAAACCAACCGGCGGATCGGGTGGCTGAGTCTCCTGGCTGTAAAGCGGTGTGCAGAAAACGAGGAGAAGCAGAAACGGAAGATAGATCTTTGGCCTAAGTAACATGCAATGATTCCTCAACCTGTGTTGGTCGTGGTCGCAAACCTGCGAAGCAGGTGACAGCATAAAGCCTGGGGCGTCAGCCCCAGGTCAAAGCCCTGAAGGGCCTTGCCTCAAAAGTCTGAAAGCGGCAGGTCTCATTCACACCGGGCTTCAGCCCGGTGACCTCAGAGCCGGAAGAACAAAAACCGTTTCAACGGTTTCTCGAATGACTTTTTGAGACCACGTCCTTAGGCTCAACCGTTCAGTGGTACTCCAGAGGAAAAACCGTTAAAACGGTTTCACCCATCTACCCTGCTGCCGATCACCGGGCTAAACCCCGGTGTGAATGAGAAGGTGAATGCTTGATTTCTCGTCTACTTAATCTTGCCCGGTCCCCACAACGCTCTACCGGGCTTTGCTCCGGTGTGCTCGCCATCCTTCAGCACCTGAACGCCATTCACGAAAACACCTTTGACGCCGACTGATAACTGGTGCGGGTTTTCAAACGTCGCGCGATCCGCAATCGTTCGTGCGTCAAAGACCACCACATCCGCGAACATTCCCGGCTTGAGAAAGCCTCGATGGTCCAATTCCAGATTAGTCGCCGGCAGGCCGGTCAACCGCCGTATTGCTTCCGTCAGGGAAATTACTTTTTCGTCACGCACGTATTTGCCCAGGAGCCGAGCAAAGTTTCCGTAAGCGCGCGGGTGTGCGGAAGACCTCAGGACGTTGCCTTCTGGCGCAATCGAAGCGGCGTCAGAGCCAAACGAAACCCAGGGCCGGCGAATCTGTTTTTTGATGTTTTCTTCGCTCATCAGAAAATAGATCGTGCCGATGCGCGAACGATCTTCCAGGACCAGGTCCATGATCGTCTCGACCGGATCTTTGCCGCGCATCTTTGCGACTTCACCCAGAGTTTTGCCAGCCAGCGGCTTCAACTTTTCGGTGCGAAAACTCGCCAGCAGAAGCCGATCAGGCGAGCCTGCCAGCATGTAGAGATTTTCCCAATCGTTTGAGGGCGTGCGAATGGCTTGAGCGATCTTCTGGCGCGTCGCCGGATCCTGCAGGCGTTTGTAACCAGCTTCGCGTCCACCATCCCAAACCCACGGCGGCATCGATGCGTCCAGGCCCGTGCCGCCGGCCGGGTACGTGTACATGTTGGCAGTGATCTTCAACCCCTTACGTCGAGCACCCTCGATCATCCTGATGACCTGATCCATCTTTGGCCAATTCGATTCGCCGGACGCCTTAAGATGGTAGATCTCAGCGGGAAGACCGGCTTCGCGACTGATACGAATCGTTTCCTGAACAGCTTCAAGCAACTGATTGCCCTCGCTGCGCATGTGGGTGGTGTACTTGCCCCGGTATTTCGCGGCCACCTTACACAACTCGATCAGTTCGTCAGTTTTGGCAAAAAATGCGGGCGGATAAATCAAGGCGGTGGTGATGCCGAGCGCTCCGGATTCCATCTCCCGGCGGACCAATTCGCGCATCTCGTCGAGTTGTGCAGGTGTCGGTTGTTTGTCTTCCAACCCAATCACGTGCTCACGAATTGTCACTGCTCCGATGAATGAGGCGACGTTTTGTGAGACTCCACGTTTCTCGAGATAGGTGAGATATTCGGCCAGCGTGGTCCACTCGATCTGATATTGGTTCTCCCCTCGTGTTTCGCGCAGGCGTTTTTTCATTTCCTCATTTAAAGGCCCCATTGAAAACTCGCCGAAGATTTGGGTGGTCACGCCTTGCTTTAGTTCGCTCAGGGAACGCGGGTCCACAATCAGAGAGGATTCAGAGTGGGCGAGCATGTTGATGAAGCCGGGAGCAACTGCCAATCCTTTGGCGTCAACGATGGTTGGGGCAGTGGCCCGACTCAGGTTACCAATGGCAGCGATTCGATCTTTCAGAATCCCGACATCGGCGAGGCGCGGCGCCCGGCCGGTGCCGTCGTAGACAGTGCCACCCCTAATGATGATGTCGAATGAAGACGGTTGTGATCTTTGGCGAGGCTTTGATTGCGCCCCCGCGACCAGGCATAGCGCCAGCACGAGGGTCTGAGCCAGAGCTTTTCGGAAGTTGGTTCTCATCTTGTTTCGAGGCTTCGCTGTATCTCGAGTTTCTCCGTGTCTCTGTGAATTCTCTGTGTCTCTGTGGTGAGATGTTGCTGAATATTCTTCACCACAGAGACACAGAGGACGCACAGAGACACAGAGGACGCACAGAGACACGGAGAAAACCAGCAACTTATCCCTTCACCGTCGTCGCTTTCTCAGTACCGCTGTACTTCTTCATCAAATCGATCGCCTTATCTGCCAGCTTGAAGAGGTGAGGGTGTGCGCGATTGCCGTTAGTCAATATTGCAAAGCCTAGTTTGCGATCGCGGTTGCCCAGCAGGAAAGCGGTATAACCCGGAACGCTGCCGCTGTGCGCAAAATAGCGATCACCATCACGCACCTGATTCCACCAAGTCAAGCCAAACCCGGCAGTCTCGTTTCCCCAGATGCCTTCTATCGTTCCTTTGAATTGGTCGTATTGGCGCGTGAACATCTGCTCCAGCGTTGCCTCGCTGATTATTCTCTTGTCCTTGAATGCTCCGCCGTTGAGATTGGCGATCAGCCAATTAGCCTGGTTACCCACCGTGCCATAGACCAGACCCGCGGGCCACACTGATGCCTTCAATCGGACGGTGCCCACCTGCGCGCCCGTCTTTTCATCGACCGTATAAGGAATTGACAGCCGCTCCTCCATATCGGGACGCGGCTCGAAGGCGGTACTCGTCATCTCCAGCGGCGTAAAGATATGCTCCTGAATGTATTGCTTGTAAGGCATGCCTGAAAACTTTTGCACCAGATAACCAATTAACGTAAACGCCATGTTCGAATACGTGACCGACGTCAGTGGCGGCTTGGTTACCTTCAAAGACTTCCGCAAATACTCATCGAGCGATGGCGGTACCGTGTCGCCCCAGACCGGAAACGGTCCGAAGTCCCCGGGCAGCCCGGATGTATGCGTCAGCAGATGACGAAACGTGACGGGATGCTGTGGATCCTCGCCTTGAATCTTAAAGTCGGTCAGATAATCGTTGACGCGATCATCCAATTTGAATTTGCCCTGCTCCATCTGCTGAAGCAGAGCAATGGTGGACATCGCTTTAAACGTCGAGCCGATCAGATAAACAGTATTGGGTGCCGCCGGGGTCCGCGCCCAAAGATTCGAGTAGCCATAGGCGCCAGTCCAAACCACCTGGTTGCCTGAAACTAAGGCGATGCTGGCTGAAGGAATATTTCCCGCGAGCAGTGTGCGTTGAATCTCAGGTTCGAGCTCGGCGACGACCCGGTCGATGTTTACGGTCTGCGAAACGCCAATGGTGGGAGCAAACAGAACGATCGCCGCGAAGATAAAACCGACCAAAAGGAATTGACGTTGAGTCAGTGTTGGAGCGTGTTTGATTCTATTCATGGTCAATCGATATTAGACGTGAACATTCAACCAGCTGCGGAGCAGTGGACAGAGTTAAGCCCAAGGCGAGGCTTTGCGAGCCTTGGGTAGTGGTTCGTTAGATTTGCGGAGCCGCGAAGCGGCGACAGAAAGTTCATAACGAGGGTCCCGCCGATTACCAATGATCGCTGTCGCCCCTTCGGGGCTTGCTCACCTCAGGGGCGTTGACCCAAGGCTCGCAAAGCCTCGCCTTGGGCTTAATTCTGTCCGCTGCTCCGCAGCTAGTGCCAGGAATCCTCCTACCTCGTTCGAGGTTTGGAAACACGATCGATTGGCGCGGGCCGCGGCACCCGTCGCACCGGGTTCTGCTCGAGCAGCCTCATGCCCTCCTGTACGGCCCGCTCAAGTTGCGGATCCGTTCCTTTGATGACGGCGGCCGGCGTGTATTCCACTTCGATATCCGGCGCTATGCCTTCGTTCTCTACTGCCCACTTGCCTGACAGATCATAAAAGGCGAGATTGGGGGCGGTGATCCCGCCACCGTCAATCGTTGAGGGAAAGCCAAGTGTGCCTACAAGTCCGCCCCAGGTCCGCGTCCCGACCAGTGGGCCGATTTTGCGCAAATGGAACATATAGGGAAGAGCGTCGCCACCAGATCCGGCAGACTCATTAATAATCATTACCTTTGGACCATAGATGCCCGCAATCGGAGAGGTTGCCGGTTCACCATCGCGCTGCGCGAAATAGCCCATGAGTTTTCGGTCCAGTTCGTTGACGATGTAGTCGGCCACCTGGCCGCCCTGATTGTAGCGCTCGTCAATGATCGCACCCTCTTTGTCTTGCTGCGCATAGTAGTAACGAGTGAAGTAGGTATAACCAGGCCCGCCGGTATTAGGAAGCCAGACGTACGCCAGTCTGCCGTTGGAAAGCTTGTCGACAGTCCGGCGATTGTCTTCGATCCAGGCTCGCGTGCGTAGACCATCTTCACTGGCAACGGGAATCACGGTTACCACGCGTGACCCTTCCATCGACGGAGTTTTATTAACGCGAATCAGGGTTTGCCGGTTTGCGCTGCCTTCAAACATGCTGTAGATGTTTGTCGGCGGCGTGAGCGGACGGCCGTTCACCTCCAGGAGATAGTCTCCTTCGGCAACCTGAATTCCTGGCGCGCTCAGCGGCGCGCGCAATTCTGGATTCCAGTTCTCGCCAGTGTAAATCCGTTTAATCCGGTAGCGTCCGTTCTCCAAAGCGAAGTCCGCGCCCAACAAACCTACCGATACGGGATCTTCACCCGGCAGGTCGCCCGTGCCCTGCAGGTAGGAATGTCCCACCGTCAGCTCGCCGCCGATGGTGGCAATCAGGTAGCTGAGGTCGGTCCGATGGGCGACATGCGCAAGTAGCGGGCGGTACTTTTCATAGATGGCCTGCCAATCAGCGCCATGAAACTTCGCGTCGTAAAAATACTCACGCTGAATGCGCCAGGTTTCACGATAAATCTGTTCCCACTCAGCACGCGGATCGACCTGCATTTCCAACTGGGCCAGGTTCAGAGGTCCATCGCCTACTCTAACCGGCGCCGGCCGATCCGTCGGCACGACGCCCCAACTGGTTCCGCCGCCGGCAGCGTTCTGGTAAAGGAGTTTCTTCTTGTCGGCCGAAAGCGAGTACGAGCGAATGCCTTCGAGGAAGGGCGCAGCAGTGCGCTCTCTCAGTTGATAGCGCTGCAAACGCAGAGCAGCTCCCGGCGTCGTTGAAATCGGCTCAGTGTAAAAGAAACTCCCGGAGGCCCCGCCCACCAAATTGCTGTAATCACCGGGCGGTATATTCACCGAAATTATTCGCTGTCCAATTTGATCAAAGTCTATGCGAACGTTTAGGGTTCGCGGGGCGGCTGTTGGTGGTGACGTCTGAGTTTGGGGAGGTGCGCCTTCCGGGGGCGTGGGGGGCTTGGGCGGTTCATCGCCAGTCTCGGGCAACAGCGGCGAGGGTTCACTGGCGCCGAGTACGGCTAGATAGATGGCGCGGCGGACCGGCCGATCAATCGAGCTCATCTCGAGCCATCCAGTGCTTGGCCCGAAGTTAGTACTCGCCATGAAATAGAGATACTTGCCACCGGCGTCAAAGGCCGGAGAGATTGAATCTGCCAGACCATCGGTAATTTGATGGCTCTTGCTGTCAGTCAGCGAATAAATGAAGATGGCGCGTAGACGGCTGGGCAAATTCTTTGAGTAGGCCACCCATTTGGAATCCGGCGCCCAAATGGCGTCGAATGAACGCCCCGGATCGGGATAATTGTCCGTATCGATCTTGTTTGCTTTGCCGCCGGCCACTTCGATCATCCAAAGATTCCGGTGATTGTCCTGGAGCAAGATGTTTTTTCCGTCCGGAGACCAGGCAGGTGCCGAGAAGAACGCGGTCGAAGGCAGCGCAATCGTTCGCGGCGCGGTCAGCCCTAACGGATCGCCGACCATCAATTGATATTCTCCACTGGCATCTGAAAGCCAGGCGAGTTGCGCGCCATCGGGCGACCATGCCGGGCTGCGATCATGCGCCCCCGGACTCTGTGTGAGATTGCGGTAGTCACCCTTCTCTGTCGGCACCGAGAAAATTTCACCCCGCGCTTCAAACGCTGCCCGCACTCCCGTCGGAGAAAGCGTCGAGCTGCGAATCATGCTTACCACTTTTTTGAACTGTGGGCGCGCCCAGGGGAAATCTCCGGTTACCTCGATGTTTACCTTTTGCGACTTGCCCGATTTGGCATCGAGTAAATAGATGTAACCCGCCTGCTCGTAAACGATCGCATCGGGACCAGCTGAGGCGGTCATCACGTCAAAGTCGTCGTGATGCGTCAGCTGAGATACCTGCTTCGTGTCTGCACGATAGGCAAAGACGTTGGCGGTGTAATTCTGATCGGAAACGAAGTAGATCGTATTGCCGATCCACATTGGGAGTGTGTCATTACTGTTGTTCCACGGAAGTTTTTCGACCGAATTGTCGTTCAAATTCATGACCTGGACCGGGTGAGTACGGCCTCCGCGGTAATGACGCCACATGCTGGCTTCGTACCAGGCGGGGATGAACGCCGTGGTGATCTCTTCGTAGGCGATTCGCCGGCCGTCCGGTGAGTAAGCTCCGCTGAACGCGCGGGGCATTGGCAACGCATCGGGCAGTCCGCCATCCAGACCGACGGTCCAAAGGCGAAAGTACGCCTGTTGTGGCGCGCTGGTCCGGCCTGAAGCAAAGATGACGCGTTGACCGTCAGTCGTCCATCCGCGTGCGCGATCCACCCCCGGATGGTAGGTAAGCCTCCTGGGATTTCCACCTGCGGCCGGAACGACATACACATCCGTGTTTCCCGCGACCGTTGACGTGAAAGCGATTTGAGAACCGTCGGGTGAAAAGTACGGATCGATCTCAGCGCCCGGGGTGGAAGTGAGCCGCCGCGCCTGGCCGCCGCTCCGTCCCACAATCCATAAGTCGCCGGCGTATTCAAAAGCGATCGAGTCACGACTCACAGTCGGATGACGCAATAGTCTCGTACCCTGAGCCGATGCAATTTCTGATATGAAAAAGGAAAGGAGAAGAGCGACAGTTAGTCTTAGGCCATTCATAGATCACCCTCGAAGAATTCGGCGGAGCATGTCGTAGTTTAGAAAGGTCACAGCAAAAAGAGCAGGCCTTGTTTACCGCAAGCGCTGCAAAATGTCAATCATGTCCTCAGATGCTGCAAAATGAAAAACTTTTTACCAGCCAGCGAGGCCCGTCCATGTCCGATAAGCTTTAGCTTGTCGAAGGTTCGCGACAAACTAAAGGAAGATCTGATTTAAGTAGATGCCCCTCCCTCTGGGAGGGGTTAGGGGAGGGGCGCAGCTACGAGTCGATACCCAAAAAAGATCCCGCGCGGGCTGAAAGCCCGCGCACACAGGTAATTGCTTTTCTCTTTGCCTTAGCTGCGCCCCTCGCCCGGCCCCTCCCAAAGGGAGGGGAGCAAAATGCTATTTTCAATCGGACCTTGATCAGAGCTTCCTAAAGTTTGTCGGACCTCTATCCCGAAATCGCCTTTTGGATTTTGTTAAGGGCGATTTGCAGCACCTCATCTTCTCGCGCGATGCAAAAGCGCATATGGTCGTCGAACAGATCAGAGTCGGCAAAGGCACTGCCCGGTACGCCGGCCACCCCGGCGCGGCTGATTAGCATTTCATTGAACTGCATGGCGTCCCCGAACCCTTTCGGGATGCGCGCCCACAGATAGAAAGTGGAGCCGGAGTCATAAACCTCAAAGCCGAGACGCTCCAGGACGTCAGTAGCCTCTCGGCGCTTGCGGATAAAAGACGCTCTCAAGTTGGCGTAGTATTCCGGGTCTGACATCAGCACCTCGGCCAGCGCTCGCTGCAGCGGTGTTGGCGAGCAAACATAAAAGACGTTGTTGGCGTTATTGAGCGGCGCGATCAACTTGCTGTTGCCGTAGGCATAGCCAAGTCGCCAGCCGGAGATGTTCCAGGACTTGGAGAATGAGTTGACCGTGATCGTACGCTCCCACATGCCTTGAAGTGTCGCCATGGAAACGTGAGCGTCTGCTCCCTCGACATAATGCTCATAAACCTCGTCGGCGATGCAGAGGAGATCAAATTCCTGACAGGCGTTCGCGACCACCTCCAGTTCCCTTCTGGTGAATACTTTTCCGGTGGGATTTACCGGAGTACAGAGAATAATCGCGCGCAATGGAAACGAGCCGGCCTTCTTAAGATCACGGCAACGAGCGCGCAGTTCGTCTTCATTCAGTTCCAGGTTCTGGCCCTCCAGCCGCAGCACCTCGGTATGCCCGCCCAACTCTTCGAGGATGCGGCGGTGATAGGGGTAGTACGGTTCGAAGACGATAGCCGAGGCGTTCTGCAAATATGTGTGCGCGACGGCGATGAGTCCGCCGGTTGCTCCCGGAGTAATGAGTAACTCGGGCGGCGTAGCAATCGCATCGATCTTAATGCCATTCAACAGACTGATCTTCTCAGCTACCGCCTCACGCAGTTCGCTGACACCTTCGGCGGGGCTGTAATGATTCCTACTGGCGTTGATTACCCTGCTCGCCGCGCTCGCCAGAGCCGGGTTGATGGTAAGTTCCGATTGACCCTGGACCAGATTTCCGCTGGGCGGAACCAGCCGGGTGATCATTCTGATATCCGGCCGGGTCTTTCTTGATGTGTCTCGAATCACCTTAGCGTTTGTCGACATAAGCCACTTTCGTAAACACATCCCGTAGGGATGAAATGTTTATAGACACCAGGCTTTTTAAGTTCAAGAGCTCCGTAGGAGCGCAATGTGTTTGGAGGCCTCATTTCGCTCCTCTGGAGCTAGGATCCATTTCTCATTGGCTGTGGCTATAAACATTCTGCTCCTACGGAGCTTGAAAGCATTTGGTTGCGGCTCGGGCCACGATGTGCCTGTGTGGTGAAAATGTATACGAGCAATCTCACCACAGAAACAACCGAAATCAGTCCCACACCTCAAAGCGTCGCCACCAGACCAGCCAATAACGCGCCACGCCGCGGAATATCGCTGACAATGATGTGCTCGTGCGCTGCGTGTGCTCCGTCGCCGTCAACTCCAAGTCCGTCCAGCACCGGTACGTTTAAGGCGGCCGCAAAGTTACCATCCGACGCACCGCCTACCGAAAGCTCCCCGAGATCAAATCCCAGCAGCGCGGCGATCTCGTGCGCGTACTGGAAAAGCCTCACGACGCCCGGAGTGCGTTCGAGTGGAGCTCGGTTGATGCCCCCTTTGACCTTGAGTTGCACCCGTTCGTCGAAGGGATGAAGCGTGTTCATAAGATATTCCACGCGACGAGCCTCCTCTGCTGTACTGAAGCGTACGTCGACCTCCATCTCAGCCTGAGCTGCAACAACGTTGCTGCGCGTTCCTCCCCGAACGATACCGACGTTAAAACTCGTGTTGCCTGCAGGATCGCGGAGTGAGTGCAGACGCTCCGTTTGTCGCGCCAACTCAAGAATAGCGCTGGCGCCAGCTTCAGGATTTAAGCCCGCGTGCGAGGCAATGCCCCGAGCTTCAATCGTCCACATGCCGACTCCCTTGCGCGCCGTTTTTACGCATCCTCCCTGCCCCGGTGGTTCAAGCACCAAAACCTGCTCCGCGCGGCGAGCTTCTTGTTCCACCAGTGGACGACCCGTGAGGCTGCCGGTTTCTTCGTCGCACGTGAGCAGTAATGTTACCGGGCGCGACGGTGTAAGTGAAAGAGCATCGAGGCAGCGCAAGACTTCGACGGCCAGCACGCACGCTGCCTTCATATCGAAGATGCCCGGGCCAAAGAACCGATCTCCATCCGCGCGGATTGGGTTCGAGTGATCCGCGGTGCCCACCGGATGAACGGTATCCGTATGACCCAGCAGCAGCGTTGTACCCTTCCCGTTTTGAACACCGAATGCACGAATCAGCAGATGCTCACCGTAACCCTGGCTGGTGATGCGTTCAACCGAGTCGATCGAAGGGATGCTACGGCTGAGCTCCACCAATAACTGGTTTACCGCCGAACTCCCTTCGGTGTCGCCTGAAGGAGACTCATATTCCACCAGGCGGCGGATTATGTTCAGGATCTCATGCTGGCGTTGCGCAAAGAACACACGGGCGGCAACGAGTTTGGACAGATCTAGTTCGCTGGTCATCGCAATTTGCTTCTATGGTAGTTAATAGCCACCGATTCACAGGGGTGTCAGAACCGCGAGCGGTAGCGACCGGATCAGGAAATCTGCCCGAATCAAAACGAACCTCGCGGAAAAAGGATTACTGCGAGCCGCCGAGATGAATTTCGCGGCTCTTCCTGATCCGGTCGCTACCGCTCGCGGTTCTGACAAACCGTCTGAGGCTCTCCCCACTCGAGTCTAGAACTCGAGCCGGAACCCGATCTGTCCTTCGCGGCCCGGCAATCTTTGTCTTAAGCCTCCGAACGGAACTGCCGGATTTGTAGTTCGATTCTCAATTGCGGCAGGATTCTGGCGGTTAAAGACATTGAAAAACTCAAACAGCACCTGGGCTTTGAATCGCTCACCGATATTGAAGCGTTTCGCCAAGCGCATGTCCAAATTGACGTAAGCAGGCGCGGTAAACGCATTGCGACCCGCGACCACATCGATGCCGTTTAGAGTTCCATCCCCGTCCGGGTCGGTAGTCGAGTTGTTGCGGCTGAAATGAAATCCACTTTGTGCCCGGAAGATCCCGCTCAGTTGTACCTGCCAGGGAAGGTCCAGCAATCCGTTGAGCTGAAATGAGTGATCGAGAGACAAATCGGAAGGGCCTTTGTCCAGATCGGGACCATTTACAAACGTATTAGCCTGGGCCACAAATCTGCCGTTGGCGCGAGTGTAAGGCCCACCGGCGTTGGTCATCAGCACGCCATTCTCAGTACTGGAAACCAGCGGTGCGATGCCGACGAAGCTGTCAGAGGGAAGCGAGTTTATGCCGAGTTGATTATCCGTCTCTCGGGCGTAGGCATAATCTCCATTCAGCATGAAGCGATGACTCAGCCTTTTGTTAAAGCCAATAATCAGCGCATCGTATTTGCCTTTGTACCACGGACCGAAGGTGTTGATCGCGCCGGCCGCGAAGGGTGGCAGGAACGTTCGCGCACCGGAGCGCGAGACAAATGAAATATTTGATTCTCGCACTCCCAGCAGATTGTGCATGGTGCGATGATAGTAGTCTGCTGAGACGACCAGATCTCTTCCGATCTCGCGCTGCACCCCAAGGCTGAAAGCATTGGTATATGGAATTTGAAAGCTCCCGTCGATGCTGGTCGGAAGCAGCTGGGCCGGGATAGCGGCATGTGTTAGTGCTCCGAACGGCCCCCAGAAAAAGAATCCAGCCGCTTTACCGACTGCCAGGCTGGCAGCGTCCGCATACTGCTGCGGACTCAACCCCGACAAACTTTGAATGTTCGAGATGTTGATGACGGCGTCAGCCGGGATCAGAGCATGCCCGCCTGCCACGACCCGGTTGAGTCGATCTCGGCCAATGAATTGGTTTGCTGGTCCTCCTCCGGAGGCCGGACACCGCAATCCGCCGGCCGTGATCTCAGCATCAGTCAGGTTCGGTGAAACGCATAACCCTCCGACAAACAGAGAAGCGCCGATGGCCTGCGGGGCAATACTAGGGGATCCGTAGAATCCTCTTGGATAGGAAAACGGTTGGACGACTCTGCGGTCGGCGCCGCCAAAAGAAGGAACGTCGCGCGCCAGGCCCAGCCGGAATTGATCATAGAATTTTCCGCCATGGCCGCGAATTACCGTCTTCGGTGTCGCCTGCCACGCAAACCCGATTCGCGGAGAGATGCTGTCTTTTGATCGGAACTCCGAGTCGTAGTCCCAACGCACTCCGAAATTCAGTGTCAGGTTGGGCCGAAACCTCAGGTCGTCCTGAGCAAACAGACCATTGTAATTATTTCGCAGATGGATCTCGTTCGCCCGCGGATCCAGACCCGCAGCCGTGGTAACGGTAAAGAACCCCGCGTTTGGCGGTCCGAATCTCACGAAGTCGTCTACCGTGGCAAAGAGCTGCATGTTTTGTATCAGCGACTCGTTGCCGTCGACTACGGTGCGCAGGTAATTCCAGCCAAACTTTATGTTGTGATCGCCAAACAGCCGGCCGGCGTTAGCCGATAACGAGGTATATTTCTGGTCCAGATTTGTGGGCGATACCGGATTGCCGAAAGCAACCGCGGCGAAACCTCCGACCGAATTGGAGGTGAAGTTATTGAACATTTGGAACGTTGTCCCCACGCCGGCTTCCGGATGGGCCGGCGCCGCATTCGCGAGGTCACCGCGATAACCTCCCCGCAGATTCAAGATCCATGGATTGGCCTGGTCGCCCAGCATTGCCGTGTCTGCCAGACCGATGAGCATGCTGCGCCCGCTGGTGTCATTACGCCGCGACGGCAAACTGTCAGCCTGCGAGAGCGGCAGAAATTCCTTGACCACACCGTTCGTATAATTCACTTCCTGCGACAGGCGATGCCGTCCCAATTGCTCTTCGACTTTGAAGAAGCCACGAGTCTCGCGTGTCAGTGAGGGGCTATCGAACGGCGCTTCAAAGTTGCGCAGAACCAGATCGGCCTGCGCATTTCCAGTGGCGGGGAAGGTAAAGTTGAGCACGCGGTCCTCATGAATGCGTTCGGCGGAGCCAAAGAAAAAAACTCTGTTCTTAACTATCGGTCCTCCCAGAGCCAGACTGTAATCGTAACGGCCCAGGTCAGGCGCCTCTGCCCGGGAAGGGTTGTTTGAAGAGTCGAACACATCGTTCCGATAAAACAGGGAACCAACTCCGTGATAAGTGTTCGTGCCACTCCTGGTGATCACATTCACTATGGCGCCAGATGCCTGACCAAACTCGGCTTTATACCCGGCGGTCAATACTTGAAACTCCGCGATTGTCTCCTGATTGAACTGCGCGGCGGCTCCCCCGTTGACGGTGTTCTTGTTCGGCTGTCCGTCGATCATGAAGTTATTGTTTCCGGCGCGTTCGCCCAGCACCGGAGTCGAATTGTCAGCGCCTTGATTAGCCTGACGATTTACGACGACGCCCGGCACGAGCTGCATCAAGTCCAGATAGTTGCGCCCATTCACCGGCATATCGTTGATTTGCCGGGGTGTAACGGTTGCGCCAGTCGCGGCCGTCGTCGGATCTATTACCAGCGATTCCGCAGTAATGCTGACTGATTGTTTCACGCTGCCAACTTCCAGTTGGACATCCAGCGTCAAAGTGCGATTTAGCGTAAGCTCGACATCTTCTAACGTGCTACTCGCAAAGTTCGGAGCCGAGACCGTGATCAGGTAAATCCCTGACGGCAGTGCGGCCAGCCGATAGAATCCATCCCCATCACTGGTCGCAGTTCTTTCTACGGATAAAGCCTCGGACGTAACTTTGACCTCGGCGCCCTTGACGACGGCGCCCTTCGCGTCTTTGACCGTGCCTTGAATGTTAGAGGTCGTCTGCGCCACGGCCACCGAACTGAAAAGAAGACACAGCAAACCCAAACAACAAACCATCAGGATTGTTTTCATCGCACCCTTACCTCCGTATTTGTAGTCGGTCCGATTAGTCTTATCGGATCAGGGATTCACTTCCAAAAAGGAGACAGCGTCTAAAAAATCAGGCTCTCTTTACCGCAATCGCTGCAAAATGTCAATGACTGCCTCAGATGCTGCAAACTGATCTTGCGCGGATTATTCTGATTTGCTATCTTGCGCGCCCATGCAAACCAAATCGGTCAACGTTGCTTCCTCTCACGCAGCCGACGCCGCGCCAGTCACCATTTCGAACATCGAGATGCGGACAGTGCGACTACCACTGCATGAGCCTTTTGAAACCAGTTTTGGGCGGATTGATTCCCGCCTTATTTTTCTGGTCAGTGTTACCGGAGACGGTTTGACCGGCTGGGGTGAAGTCGTTGCCGCGGAAGAGCCACGCTATAGCTATGAAACCGTCAGGACCGCTCAACACGTGATCCGCGATTTTCTCGCGCCGGCCATGGTGTCTCGCCCCGTAAGCGATCTCGCTGATCTAACGGAGAGGTTCAATTCTTTTCGCGGGCATAATATGGCCAAAGCGGGATTGGAATTGGCGTACATGGACCTGCTCGCACAAACCAAAAGGAAATCCCTGGCCGATTTGATTGGGGGCACACGCGCGGCGGTGCCTGTCGGAGTCAGTCTGGGAATCCAGCCATCGCTGGATCAGCTTCTCGAGAGAGTTGATAGCTATCTCGCGAAGGGCTATCAGCGAATCAAACTAAAGATCAAGCCCGGATGGGACGTCGATGTGGTGCGAGAGGTTCGCGGGCGGCATCCGGACATCATGTTGTCAGTGGATGCCAATAGCGCCTACACACTTGCCGCCGAAGACACCCTGCGGACCCTCGATGATTTTGGGTTACTTATGATCGAGCAACCGCTGAATCACGACGACCTCCTGGACCATGCGAAACTGCAAGCAAAGTTGACCACATCGATTTGTCTCGATGAAAGCATCACCGGCGCCGGGACAGCCAGGCAGGCGCTCGAGTTGAAAAGCTGCCGGCTCATCAATATCAAGATCGGGCGGGTTGGCGGGTATTCACAGGCCCTCGCCATTCACAACATTTGTTATGCGCGAAACGTGCCCGTCTGGTGCGGCGGAATGCTGGAGTCGGGAATCGGTCGCGCTCATAACATCGCCCTGGCGAGCCTGCCTGGGTTCTCTCTTCCCGGCGATATCTCTGCCAGTTCGCGTTACTTTGACAGAGATCTCATAGTGCCTGAAGTGGAGGTCGCGCCTGACGGCACCGTGAAGGTCCCCACGGATTCGGGACTCGGATTTACGGTCGACTTGGACTACATTAAGGCGCGAACCCAGGACTTTGAACGGGTTGCATCCACATCCTAATGCGGCAGGTTTGATTCAAGCTCATGAAGCATCGCTCACCGAAGAGATCTCCAAACCATAGTTTAGAGGACGGCCACGGTAAGAACTCGCCTACCGATATCGATCAGCGTTTTGCTGCGGCCGCCTCAAAACTCAACGCTCGTCGGCAGCGTCTGGTCAGGGCCATTCTCGATTCCTCGGATGAGACCTGCTTTCTCTCGTCCCGCGAGATGGCCAAGCGATACCACGTCGACGCGACCACGATCCTCCGGACCACGCAGGTGCTCGGCTATAAAAGCTTTGCAGATTTCACGGCGGATCTGCGCCGGCACTTCGTCTCACGCATTACGCCTTACACCGTACTAAAGGCCGCCACTCGCGAAAAACGCAGTGTCGAAGATCACATCGACCATACTTTGGAAAAGGCGCTGGGGGATCTCGATATTTTGAAGACCGAGTTAGATCGTCAACGAATCATCGAATTGGCCCGACTGATCAGCCGTTCGCGTCATGTCCTGGTGGTAGGTCTGGACTTTGCTTCATCGCTTTCATACTACCTGGCTTATGGATTGTTAGCGATGGGCTTCGATGCCGAGGCTCCCATGGGAGGCAGCGGCAATCTCCAATATAAGGTTGAGGTGCTCACCTCAAAAGATGTACTGATCGCGATTAGCTTCGGCCAATGTTTGAGAGATACCGTCGAAGCCGCATTACGGGCCAAAAAGCAGGGCGTTCCCACCTTCGGCATCACCGATAGCCATACGTCGCCCGTCGCTCGCTATTGCGATGCGCATGTGATCGCGCCGGTAATCGGTCCCTCATTCGTCAATTCCTACGTGGTGCCGATGGCGGTGATTAGTGCAATTCATGTTGCCTGCGCTCACATTGATCCCAAGCGCGCCCTAAAGCGCCTTAGACCAACCGACAAGGAATACACGTCAGGCGCCCGCTGGTATCGCGAGCCAAAAGGGTCCAATGGAGATCCGCGGTAAAGCCAGGCTCGGATTAAAGCTTGCCGACCCAGATGCTCCAGTTCGCGATGTCTTTCTTGCTCGTCTTATAAGGAAACTGCGAAGCAACCCAAATCGACGTGTCGTTCGATGGGTCGACGCAGGACGCGGTCGTTTCCCCGTAGTAGTTGTACGTGCGGCCTGAGCCTTCAAAATAAGGTGATTCGCCCGCGTGCAGCAGGACGCTCGAACGGATGTCGGCTTCGGCAGCGAAGTAAGCGCTCAGGCGGATTTCCGGAAAGATGGACTTACTCGTGCGGGTAGTCGAGAGCACCATATCTCCCTTTTTGTTAACTTCGATACTGGGCCAACCATAATGGAAAGTCTTGCCCTGTGCGTCGCCTTCTGACGCACGGCCGAAGGTACGATCGATCTCGATGGTAACATTCGGAAAGTTAGCGACGTTCGCGCGAATCAACCGCCCGCACCCGAGGGCGCCAGTTCCGTCCCAGTCTTTGGCGTTGTTGGCTGTGAAGTAAAGTTTTCCGCCACGGTAAACCGCCTTGAGAAAGGCATCGTTAATCTGCGGACCCATCGCGATCGGAGGTGGATTGGCCACCAGACTCCCTTTTTGAGGTCCGTTAATCAGACTGCCTGATGTGCCGGGCAGCTTTACGTCAGCGCGCGCGTAACTCTGTTGCGGCGTCAGTGGATGATCAATCGCCCAGACTTCGGCGTTATTACCCCACTTGTTCACCAGAAAAATCCGGTCGCTACTGCTTCCGTGATGCACGGCCGGCTGGATGATGTAGGTCTTGTTTCCGTTGGGATTATTCCAGCCCCACCATTCCCATCCATCGATCTGGTTGCCGGACAGCCCCTGGGCCATCTTATCCGCGTTGCGCAGAACGACGCGCCAATGTTTGTAAGCGGCGCCGGCCACCTTGTTCGTTTGAATGAACACGTGCTGCGCGATACCAATGCATGGATAGTCGGCCCCGTCGCCGGCCTCAAAGCCGGAACCCGGCGAGGTCGGCACTGCGTTCCACCAATAAAGAAAAAACCCATCGAGCGGATTTTCAGTCTTGGAGACCGCGCACAGAAAAGAAGGAACTGTGCTGTTCGGTCCGGGCTTCCCGGTCAGCGCGCAAACCCAGAAGCGCTTTCGATACTCGTCAAAGATCATTCGCAGATCGAAGATGCCATATCCGTTCTTGGCACTGGGCAGGCCCTGCGCGATAAAGAAGGCCTCCGCGCCGGTCACGCCGTAAACCTTGGTGCCGGTTTTGGTGTAGAAAGCGAGTACGGCGCGTCCGCTTACGCCGACATGAGAACTACTGACGGCAATTTGCTGGTCCGAGCCCTCACCGCCTGAGTTCAATCCGCCGGTCGCTTCCCAGCTTACTGATGGATTCGGAGTGATCATGAGGCCTCCTTTTTGGGTTGAGTTTCTTTACGGCGGCGATCGCGATCCTCTCCTGGTTGCGGGACCGATCCGGGTGGAATGACGCCGTTGGTTTTGGCCATGTGCTCGGCTTTCAGCTCGTGAAATCCAGGGGTTGGGCTGGCGGCTCCCGCCTCGCCAATCTTTTTTCGTTCAGGCATGGGACTCCTCCGCTTGTTGGACGTAAGGAAAAACTATCGATGTTCGAAGTGCCGCGAATTATATGTCTGCAAAGTTAACAAAGACAATAGCAAAGGTTCAGCTCGATGGGCTGAATCAGTAATGCGTCTGTTGTGCCTTTACGGCTTGCTGGTCTTTGAAATAACACTTCGCCCATACCGCTCGGTCGGGTGGCCCCTCTTCTCCACTTCCATTACCGAAAGGTTACCTAACCTTTACGGCAGATTTATGACTCGCCTGCACAGCCGGGATTAATCTCCACGCTTGAATGAAAGACCTCTTCAGTTTCGCAAAGCTTCATCGGCGAGTCTGCAGCCGTCTTCAGAATTTGATCAGATCGAACTTGAGGAGATTGACATGTCCCGACTAAACAAACTTTTTCTCGTGCTAACTGCCCTGGCTTGGTTCTGCTTTACAGTTCACGCAGTCCATGCCCAGACAGTCATCGTTGGACCAAGTAATGATCTAAGTAGATACCCGATCGGCTTGGATCCAGCTTCGGCAACCAGCGCCTTTCCGGACTTTGCTGCCGGAGGCATTTACCAACAGGTCTATGCCGCCAGCGCTTTCTCAGGCCCGATAACGATCACGAAGATTGCTTTCGCTTCAAGTTCAAATTTGACCTCTGGTGCGGGAATCGCGACCTACAATTTCAATATTGGACTGAGCACTACGGCCGTCGGGCCAAACAATCTCAGCACCAACTTTGCCGGCAATAGAGGTGCTGATTTTGTGCAGGTCTTCTCGGGCCCGCTGGCAGCGACGATCACGCGAAGCGATCAGTTTGATATGATCATCGATATCACGCCGTTCACTTACGATCCGGCCAACGGCAATCTCCTGCTCGAGGTGACCCTGAATTCGCCCACACTGTTCAGCGGTGGTTCAACTCTCTACTATCGCGCCGGCAATAGTTCCAGCATCAGCCGAGCTGCCAATCCCGCCAACGCTCCTGGGGGCGCTTTTGTTACTCAGGGCTTTGGCCTGCAAACACGTTTCTCAGCGCAGTCCAATACCGCGCCTGATGCGATCGACGACGCCGCAATCATTGACGAAGACAGCGGCCCCAATTCAATCAACGTATTGGCAAACGACACGGATCATGAGAACGATGCCTTAACCGTCACGGCCATCACGCAGGGCCTGCATGGCGCAGTCGCGATTAGCGGCGGCGGACCGGGCCTGACCTACACGCCGGCGGCTGACTATTTTGGGCCAGACACTTTCACCTACACCATCAGCGACGGACACGGCGGCAGCGACACGGCCAACGTTAATGTCACCGTCAACGCAGTTAACGACCAACCCTCGTTCACGAAGGGTGCAGATCAAACAATCAACGAGAGTGCCGGCCCCCAGGTGGTCGGTTCCTGGGCGACGAACATCGTGGCGGGTCCGGCGAACGAGTCTGGCCAAGCGCTCGATTTCATCGTAACCAATGACCGGAGCGATCTCTTCTCTGCTCAACCATCAGTCTCAGCCGATGGCACATTGACGTGGCTTTGCACAAAAACCCCAAACTGCACAAAAGCGATAGCGGGGCATCGTGGGACATGGTGACTTGCACAAAAACTGCTTAAGCAGTTTCTTCGTCAGGTTCGAGCTTGTCGAGAGCGCAAACGGCAAGCGTTCCGGCCCGATCCCCGTCCACGCGGCGCACGGTGGCACTATCGCCTTCGCAAGACTCAATCCTGACTCGCTGGCCGTCCGGTAGGCGCGCAAGATGGCCTTCAGATTTAGTATCCATAGGACAAATCGTAGCAGGCCGAGCAAGGAAAGATTTTTATCAACTTAGGTGCTTTGAGGTGAGGTAGCCGTCAAAGATACTGTCCAGCTTTTCCTTGATGGCGGCTAGCCGTTCTTTCTTCTCACGCGCTCCGGTGAACTGAGCCGCAATTTCCTTTTGGGCCTTAATATCAAAATGCCCGTGCTTGTCTACAGGGATTGTTATGGTGAATTGGCGCATGTTGGTTAGCGATGCTCGGAAAGACCGATCAAAACTTTCTTCCATGCGGCGAAGATTCAGCGCGTAGAGCAAGTATTCCGGCACGATGTTCGGATCAAGTATTTGGATAACGCCACAGTGATCCGTTGTGGCAAAAACTTCCCCAGCGGCCACCAAGTTAAAGTCAAAATTCCCGTCAATGCCCCAACGGATGCTGGGATTGCTGAAATCCTCAATGTTACTTTTCTCTGCAAAGCCCATTGGCGCAAAAACGTTGGCGCTGTAAACCGGGATCTCCCCTACACTCTTACCCGCGTTCTTCTTCAAGACTCGCGGCCCGATGAACAGGTTAAATAGAGACGTGTTGCCGAGCGTGATTTCTTTGGTATTCGGGACGGCCTCCAGGGCGTCTGTTGAAATAAATTGGTCGTACTCTTTCAGGGCCGCATTGAATTCTCCCACCAGGGACTCTATTTCATTTCTACTGGCTGACGTTTTAGACTCTTCCGAGCCTAGCGCGACGCGTTCACTGCGGGACCACCACCGATCAACGACCCAGTGAGACGTTGATCTGAATCGATCAATGTCCTGAATCTTACAACGCGCTGATTGCTTCTCAATTAACTCTTTGCTCGCACCTTTTGACGTGAAGATTCTAAACAGTCCTTCCATCTCTGGCAGATCGTCATCGTCTATTTCTTCACGCTATACGCTTGTAAGACGTTCACCGATGCTTGACACCAGATAAGTGAATACCGGATCGGTCTGCACATCTTCGGCTTGATGCTTTTTAGTTATCGCCAGGATGTAGGTGTGCTCAAAATTGGCAAAGAATGTTCGATCTGGCAACGACACAATTGCGTCCAGGTAGCACTCCCGGAGAATGTAGTCCCTGAGCTTTTTCCCGCCTACTCTACCGAGCAAGCCGTCTGGAATAATAATGAATGCTTTCCCGCCTTGCCGTAGCGACTTGACGATCCATTCCAAAGATAGCCCCTCAAGGCCGAGCGCGTTAATTGGATATTCTTTTGTTGTGCGGGGCGTTTTCTTAATTTCTTCTTTGATAATGCTCGACCCGCTTGTAACGTACGGCGGATTACTCAAAATAAAATCATATTTCTCGGGTTCGTCTTTGATGATGTAGCCGAAGGTTCCCAGATTATCTTGAAACAAGGTGAACGTCTCGTTAAAGACTTCGGCGAATTCTTTTGAGCATTGTGGATGCGCAAACAATAACTCAGCCAGATAAATCAACATGTTGGCTTTGGCGAGAATGATTGTTCTTTCATCGTCCCGCTCAAAACCTTTATCAAAGCCATGAATGACGAAGGGTGTTTTGATGATGCACTCACTGCTTGGCGTGTAGCACATGCGCATCGTCTCATTCATGTTCAGCAGTTCCATGGGGAAACCACCTAGACCACAGAACGGGTCTACGATCCGTTTCCCGGCAAACTGGAACGCCGGACTATCTAGTCCGGCCATTCTAATAACCGATTGGATTATCCTTCGCGGCGTAAAGTATTGACCCAACGCCTCGACTTCTTGCTGAAGAAAACTCTCATACAGCTTTGTCTTAAACTGCTTGTTGATTTTAGTAAGACTGCCGAATTCTTCAGTGTACTTGCGCAGATGATCCAGCGAACGGAAAAACAGAATTGACTGCGAGAGGTTAGCTTCCCCGGTCTCAGTGACAAAGATAGTTCCGTTTATGATCGTCGTTCCGTCTTTACCTTGCGGGAACAATCGATAGATTTTGGATCGTGTGTTTTTCGCATAAAACTCAAGGGCTTCTTCCGGGTTATCCAGCCATTTTGTAAATGCGATTAAAGGCATAGTCCTCGCCTAGCACTTGGAGATCACTGAGAAATTTGAATATGAAAAGCTCGACTACGTTGTAAAGGCACTTGACGGGCGACTTACCAGTAGCTACCCAGATCGTTTGCCACAATCGTGTGGCTAGCGGCGTAGGATCAATTAGCTTTGCGCTTCTGATAATCGAATTTTTCCGAGTCAGCGAAGCGCCGATTTCATCCAACAAGTATTCCAGGTTAGCAGTGTTCTTAACCGCAAAGGGATGGAATACCGTGGAAACCTCATGGCCCTTTGCGTCCATGACGCGCTCACCATTCAGCGCGTTTATCCAGAACGTTTGCGAGCCGTCAGTTACAATCAGGATTTTACAAAGAGCTTTAGCGACGTCGATTTCCTGATTGATTGCCTTTTCAATCTGTCTCTTTGAGGCTAGGTCTTTGGGTTGCTTATATTCGACCACGGCTTTGATGTCCCCGTGGTACAGAACAAGACCATCAGGCTTCTTGGCCTTCAGCTTCTGATAGTCGCGCTTAGGGATGATGCCGTTATTTCTAAGTTGATCGAGGGTAGTTGCCCCTAGTCGGTAGTAGGTGTACTTACCGATTTGCTGGGGAATGGTTTGAAGCAGTTCTTCACTCATACGCTCGATTCAACCGCTTCGGGTTTTGGGTTTTGGCAATTAAGAGAAGCCATAGGATACGCAACCGCTTAAGGTTTGTCACGCCAATTCAGACGACCAAAATTCAGGCTTAAGGTTCAGTTCAAACATGGACTGGATCAGGCAGCACAGATTATGCGCAAGTATCTTGCAGAGGGCTTCGTTGATTTGTGCCGTCTCGGTTTTACTGCGGAGGGCGTCACCAAACTTTGCTTTGATCATCGAAAACGTGGTTTCGACATTGCTACGCTTGTGGTAACTGCGCATGAAATATTCTTGGTTGTAGCAGAAATAATGGTACATACGACGCCATGTTGTGTTCTTACTTTTCTTCGCCGGATCGCTGTTCGACTTGAACGGGATAAACGGCATTGCGTTGTGATCCAAAACGGTCTGAAGGTTCGCGGCGGACAGGTAGGCTTTGTCCGCGCTCACTTGCGCCATTGTGAAGTTCTGCGCGGTCGTTTCGACTAACCCTTTGAATTGCGGACTGTCACCAGAGAAGCGGTCGGTGATTTCAACTGCGGTGACGACGTTGGTTTTGACCCCGCACATCAAGTGAACCTTAACCCACTGCCGCGCTGTTAGCAGTTTAGGATCGTGATGCTTTGCTTGCACCCACTGGACGAAACGCGAAGTCGAGAAGCCGGACGAATCAACCGCGAAGTCTGATTCGATTGCCTGTAGCGGTAAACTGCTTTCCTCGATCAGCATCTTGAGGTAGGGCGTCAAAACTTCGCTGTCAAGGTAGTTGGAGATTGAATTGAAATGCGGGACTTTGGAAATGTAGCCCTTAGCGTGAGCCGAACGCAGATCGCTCATGAATCGGCGTTGCGAGACAGTCGAGTAGACCTTAAAGGTCGTTGCGAAAATCATTTCGTCAAACGGCAGACGGGGACGGCCATTCTTTTGCGATGGTTCGCCGATGCCGTTGCACAGTTCCCGCAACAGGACTTGGAATTGATCCTTTTCCAGCGTCTGCGCCTGATTGTAGGCTGTCCATTCCTGGCTATAGGTTTTCTTGACGGTGACAGTTTCTTTTACGGTCTGCGTCTCGCCATCGTCTGTGAATTCGCGCCGGATCGTGTATTCGACAGCGTAAATATGCTTGCACTTGAGGCCGCGCATTTCGTGGTCAGGGCAATCGCATTTCGGATTAGAAACGTCCGGCTTGACGGTGTAGTAACTGTTACCCGCCATATGCGTGCGCTTCGACTGTGACGGCACAAACCAGCGGTCGCCGCTGCGTTGCAGTTTTGCGTTGTCTGCTATCTCAAGTCCTCGTTGTTCTCTCGCGTCCATGTCTCTCGACCTCCAACATGAGCGAGTATACCGAGTAGGTATATACTTGTCAAGTATATTCTTTGACGGGATATTCCTTTTAGGTGTATAGTTCCGCCTATGGCGAAAGAAACCCGGAAAGTAACGTTCTTTATTTGCGAGCGATGCGGCCATGAGTGGATACCCCGCGATCCTGAGACTGAGCCGCGCAACTGCGCCAGCCCTAAATGCAAAAGTCCCTACTGGAACAAGCCCCGCCGCGACCCCGCCGCGGCGACCAAAACCGCCAAGCGAAAATAAGCGAACATCGCGGTTATTATACGGCGTTTCACTCATGGCACAAGTGTTTCTTTAAGTGTCGGCGTGATATCCTCTCGCTCCAGTCGAAAGGGGCGTAAAAACCAATATGAACTTTGGTGAAGTTAGGGAATGTGCTCATTGCCAGGGATCGGGGTTTTGCAACTTCGGCAGCAAGCCTTGTGTTCAATGCTACAAAGGCCCCAACTCTCCACGTCAACGTTCAGAAGCTACCCGCATAACCTGTTCGATCTGCGAAGGGAAAGGATCGGTCTGGATAGGGCCGACAACCATTTATATCCGCGAAGACGATTAACCTCCCGCTTCCATTGGTCTGCACAAAAAGTGCTTAAGGTTCCCGGTGCTCTGGTGAGCCTGCACAAAAGAGCGGGTCAGCGGAGGGCTTTATGTGCAAAGCCCATTGACGTACACAGCGGCTACCGATGCCAACGGAGTCGCCACGGTCAGCGTCAAACTCCATGACAATGCCGGGGGACAGGACACTTCGGCGATCCAGAGCTTTAAGATTACGGTCAACGCCGTCAACAATGCGCCCTCGTTTACGAAAGGCGCGGACCAAATCGTCAACGAAGATGCGGGCGCGCAGACGGTCAACGCCTGGGCGACGAATATAGTTGCCGGGCCGGCGAATGAGTCGGGCCAGACCTTGAACTTCAGCGTGACCAACGACCGAAATGATCTCTTTGCAACTCAACCATCGATCAATGTGGCCGGGCTTCTGACTTACAATTCGGCGCCAAACGCATTTGGCGTGGCGAATATCACAGTGGCTCTTCACGACGATGGTGGCACTGCGAATGGCGGGCAGGACTCGTCTGCAACTCAGACATTCACCATCACAATCAACCCGGTCGCGGACTTCCCGAGCGTTACCAATGCGACGACCAATGTTAATGCGCAAACGAACTCAGGTCTGGTGATCGACCGCAACCCCGTTGACGGCGCGGAGGTGACGAACTTCAAAATCACCAGCATCACCAACGGCCGGCTGTTCCAACATGACGGGACGACGCCAGTTGTTAACGGCGGCGTGATCACGCTTGCCCAGGGCCAGGCTGGATTGAAGTTCACACCCGATGCCAATCTCTTCAGTCCTGCATCGTCTTTCTTTTTCACTGTACAGGCCGGCATTGGTGATTCGGACGAAAGCTTCAGCCCTGCTTTCGTAACAGCCGGTATCGACGTCGGCTGCTCCAGTGCCAATCTCGTAGTAACCAATAGCAACGACAGCGGTGCCGGAAGTCTGCGAGATGCGTTAGCCGTCGCGTGCCCCGGCAGCACGGTCACCTTCGATATGACATCTGGTCACGTTACCAGTCCAATTACTTTGACCGGCGGCGAATTACTAATCGATCGCGATCTGAGAATCACCGGGCCAACGTCAACGAATTTGAGTGTTACCGGCAATGACAGCAGTCGCGTCTTTGACATCAGCTCGGGCCACCGCGTGGCAATCTCGAACCTGACGATCACCGGTGGCAAGGCGGATTCCGGCGCAGCCATCCGGAGTCAGGGAAACCTAACCATCAGCAACAGCACGCTCACGGGCAACCACACCACTGGTGAAGGCGGCGGCGGCGCGCTTGATATTACCGGCGGCAGTCTCTTCATGATCAACAGCACCATCAGCGGCAACGCGGCTGAAGGCGACGGTGGCGGATTGCATAATCAATCTGCTCTTGCGACTTTGATAAATGTCACGATTACGAACAATCGGGCAGACAGTAATAACGATGGATCCGGAAATGGCGGCGGGATTTTTCAGGCGTCCAGTCAACTGAACCTGCGCAATAGCCTCGTCGCCGGCAACTTCAAGGGCAATGGTGCGTCGACCAGTGATGTGGCGGTCTCTCAAGTTGCTGAACCATTTGCCTCGATTAGTAGCCACAACCTGATTGGATTGGATGATGGCTCGAGTGGACTGCTTCCCAATATTAATTTGTTGGGCTCAGTTGCAAATCCGATTGACGCACTGCTTGGCCCACTGGCCGACAACGGGGGAGCGACGGCGACCCACTTGCTTTTGCCCGGCAGTCCGGCGATCAAAGCGGGTATCAACACCCTTGAAGGCGGGAATCAGACGGTGCTCGCCAGGGACCAGCGCGGTTTCGATCGCGTTGTGGAAGGTCCAATCGATATGGGCGCTGTGGAAGTGAGTTATGCGATAAGTGCGGGCAGCGATACTCCGCAGTCTGCAGTCATCGGCAACGCCTTCGCGTCACCCTTCCAGGTAACCGTGACTGAGTCCGGCAGCGGCCGGCCCGGAATCCCGGTAACCTTCACTGCGCCCACAAGCGGGGCCAGCGGTTCGTTTTCAGCCAGCGCCGTGGTCTTGACGAACGTCGACGGTTTGGCAATCGCACCACCATTCACGGCGAACTCGATCGCGGGCGGGCCATACAATGTAACGGCCGGTCTGGGAGGAGGCTCACCATCAGTGGTGTTTGTGCTTACGAATACGATCGGGACCGCCCAGGTCACGCTTGGCAATTTGGTCCAGACGTTTGATGGCGCCCCTAAGAGCGTCTCCGTCTCCAGTGAGCCTGCCGGGCTGAACGTCGTCGTTACTTATGACGGATCCGCAATCGCTCCTACAAATGCCGGAAATTATGCGGTGAGCGCGATTGTCAACGACGCGAATTTCAATGGCCAGGCCAATGCTGTTTTGATCATTCAACCCGCAAGCCAGCTGATCACGTTCGACGCTTTAGCAGACAAGACATTCGGTGTTGGTGACTTCAATGTCAGCGCCAACGCGTCGTCAGGCTTACCGGTTACGTTTGCTGCTCTCGGTAATTGCACGGTCGCGGGAGCGCAGGTTCATCTCACCGGCGCCGGGGCTTGCACAATCAGCGCCAAACAGGACGGCAACGCGAATGTAAACGCAACCTCAGTCGCGCGCACTTTCTCAATCAGCAAAGCCGATCAGCAGATCACGTTTGCGTCTTTGCCTGATAAGAAATTTGATGATGCGGACTTCAATGTCACCGCGACAGGTTCGTCTAACCTCGCGGTCGGCTTCACTGCGGCCGGCAACTGCACGGTCAATGGATCGCTGGTCCATCCGACTGGCGCCGGAATCTGTACCATCACTGCTTCACAGGATGGCAACGCCGACGTCAACGCGGCCTCGCCGGTTGCGCGCACGTTCTCAATCGGTAAAGCAAGTCAGACGATTTCGCTGGCAGCCGTGGCGAACAAGGTTTTTGGTGATGCTGACTTCAACGTCACGGCAACTGCGTCGTCGAACCTGGCTGTCTCGTTTTCCGCGACGGGTGACTGTGCAATGGTCGGCGCGCAGGTTCACATCAGCGGCGCGGGCACCTGCACGATCACGGCATCTCAGGGCGGTGATGCGAATTTCGAGGCCGCTACGCCGGTGGTTCGCCAACTTGCCGTGGCGAAAGCTGACCAGCAGATCACGTTCGCAGCTTTACCGGACAAGACCTTTGCCGATGCTGACTTTCCGGTCATCGCCGGTTCCTCGGCAAATCTCGCGGTGAGCTTTTCTGCTGCTGGGAATTGCACGATGAATGGATCGCAGGTGCATTTGAACGGAGCCGGTTTATGCACGATTACGGCGTCGCAGGATGGCGACACGAATATCAACGCCGCCAACCCGGTCGCTCGGACGTTTTCGATTGGAAAAGCCGATCAGCAAATTAGCTTTGCGGCGTTGGTCGATAAGAAATTTGGCGATGCGGATTTCGTCGTTGCGGCGACCGCTTCATCAAATCTTCAAGTTAGCTTCACGGCCAGTGGCAACTGCACTTTGACTGGCGCGCAGGTCCACCTGGGCGGCGCCGGAGCGTGCACGATCAACGCGACTCAGGAGGGGAACTCAGATTACACCCCGGCAACTGCTATCGCGCGGACCTTTGCGATAGGCAAGGCCGATCAGCAAATCACGTTCGACGTTCTGGCCGACAAAAAGTTCGGTGATGCCGACTCCGAGGTGACCGCAACGGCCTCATCACATCTCGGCGTAACCCTGGCCGCGACCGGAAATTGCGCCTTGCTTGGATCGCGGGTCCACTTAAACGGAGCGGGCGCCTGTACGATTACTGCTTCACAGGAGGGTAACGAAAACATCAATGCGGCAACTCCGGTCGTTCGGACCTTCTCAATCGGCAAGTCCGAACAGCAAATCACATTTGCAGTTTTGCCGGACAAAACCTTCGGCGATGCGAACATCGCCCTGGATGCGACGGCCTCGTCAAACCTGGCAGTCTCGTTCGCGGCGCTCGGCAAGTGCTCGTTAACCGGGAACGAGGTACATCTCACCGGAGCCGGTCTTTGTACGATCACGGCGTCACAGAACGGCAATTCGGACTATGACGCCGCGACTAACGTGACTAGAACGTTTGCGATCGGAAAAGCCGAACAACAAATCACGTTTGGAGCTTTAGCCGACCGGACTGTTGGTGACGCTGACTTCAACGTTAGTGCTACGGCCTCGTCCGATCTAACGGTGGTATTTGCTGCGGTGGGCAGTTGCGCCTTGAACGGCACACAAATCCATCTTACCGGCGCCGGCACATGCACCGTGACTGCATCGCAGGATGGAAACGCCGATTTCAATCCGGCAGCCGACGTCCCGCACACATTCACCATCGCGGACCAACCGAATAATCAAACGGTGTTCAGCTTCGGCTCTGCCGCCTATGAAGTGAGCGAGGGTGCCGGTTCGATGAGAATCGAAGTTAAACGAGGCGGCGACACTTCTGCCGCCGCGACGGTTGATTACAGTACCGACGACACGGGCGCTTCACTTGATTGTGCGAGCTTCAACGGACTTGCCTCCTCACGGTGTGACTTCAACACGGCCCTGGGAACGTTGAGCTTTGCGCCGGGTGAAACGCTGAAGACCTTCGACGTATTAATCAACCGTGACAGCTACATCGAAGCTCCGTTCGAGACGTTCACGGTGAAACTCTCGAATCCCACGGGAGGGTCAACGTTAGGACTGCCGGCCATTGCAATGGTGAAAATCGATGACCGGAACGATGGCTCTCCGGACGCGCTGGCCAACATCATCGATCGAACACCAGTTTTTGTGCGCCAGCAGTATCACGACTTTCTAAATCGCGAACCCGACCAGGCCGGCCTGGCCTTTTGGGTAGACAACATCGACCAGTGTGACGATCCAGCGCGCCGGCCAGCCGACCAGACCGTGTCACAGTGCAAAGAAGTCATGCGGATAAACACCTCGGCAGCGTTCTTCCTGTCCATTGAGTGGTCACAGACAGGAGGCCTGGTGAGAGCTTTTTACACACTGGCTTTGGATCGGCCACGTCACCTGCCGAGATTTCAGGAGTTCATCCGTGACGCTCAAGAGGTGGGTCGTGGCGTCATCGTAGGCGAGGGTGATTGGCAACGGCAATTGAACGACAACCGCGAAGCGTTCACGAAAGATTTCGTTACCCGGTCTGAGTTTGTGGCGCTGTACCCCACCGTCGATTCGCCGGCGATCTACGTCAACAAGTTGTATCTCCATGCCTTCGGCCGTAACGCGACGGCTGCTGAGCTGGCTGATGCGGTCGGCGAGTTTGGCGGCAGTGCAACCGCGGCTGATCCTTCGGCGCGGGCCCACGCGCTGTTGCGTCTGACGGCGGCCCCGGAGTTCGCTCGTGAAACTACCATTGCTTTCGTGCAGATGCAATACCTTGGTTATCTGCGCCGAAATGCAAACGACTCACCCGACTCGAACTTCGACGGCTTCGACTTCTGGGTGACTAAGCTCAATCGCTTCAATGGCGACTTCATTAATGCGGAAATGGTGAAGGCGTTTCTCGAGTCTCGCGAGTATCGCGCTCGCTTTGGACCATGAAAAGAATCCGCAGCAATTAATTATGGACCGGCAGCACAGCACGAGCCTCAAAAGTGAGGCTTTGGCTGTGCCGGATAAAAAAGAAGGAGAACTCAAAATGAGTCATCGATCTGAAATGTTAGCTAAACGAATCGAAGAGGGTGCGGCGCAATTGGCGTCGTTCGCGGAAGGTCTTTCAGAGACAGAATGGGCCACGCCCGTTTCGGACACCGACAGTCGTCCAATTGGAGTGATAGTGCATCATGTGGCCTCTGTCTATCCGATCGAAGTTGAAGTCGCCCGAACAATCGCCAGCGGGACACCTATCACGGACGTTACGTGGGACGTAATCGCCGAGATGAACAGTAAACATAACCGCGAACAATCAGGAGTATCCAGGACTGACGCGCTCGAACTGTTGCGGCGAAACAGTAGCGCGGCTGCTGACGCAGTCCGCGAATTCACTGATGAACAACTGGACCGGGCTGCACCGTTCTCGCTGAGCTTTGGGGCGCCAATGACGGCCCAATTCGTAATTGAAGATCACGCACTGAGACATAGCTGGCATCATCTGGCGCGTATTCGCAAAGTCCTGGGCCGCTAATCTCTTGCTGGGGTCACTCGCTCCGTTACCAAAAAGTTACTCCAAGTTTATGACTCTGGTGCTTCGCTCGACTTAAGCTCTGCGCTCGGTGAAAGGGTGATCTTACGATCGCACCTGGACAACAAGCACCGGCTTTTTAGACTTTGAGAACAACGCCAAAAGCATAGTGAGCCGGTTCCTGCGTAAAGCATTTCGAGACTCAATCAAATTTCGACTGAGTCATAGGAGTTAAGAAGGAGAATAGCTATGAGACCCATAATTCGCAGTACCGCTCTAATCGTATCGCTGACTCTCTTTGTGACGCCTGGCTGGATACAAAGTCAGGCACAGCCTGCTGTCAAATCCAGCGCGGTCGTAGGCAACTGGAACCAATTGGCGCTGGCCACTGCGCGAACGAAAAATGCCAGTGACGCCCAGGCCGCACGGCTCTATGCCATGGTCAATGTCGCAATTTACGATGCGGTCAACGGGATCGAATCGAGACGCAGCCCCGCGGATCGTGACTTCGCTCTGGTACCGCCACATGGCGCTCCCGCTCAGGGGAATCTCGTTGCCGCGGCGGCCAGCGCGGCACATGCCGTGATGGTCGGGCTCTATCCGGATCTGGCGGCGCAGTTCAATGCGCAACTGGCCAGCGATCTGGCGGGCCTGCGTGACAACGGGCCGGTGTCGGCGGGACGCGAGTGGGGTGAACACGTCGGCGCAGAGGTCCTAGCCGCGCGCGCAAATGACGGCTCGAGCCCGGTTGAGAGCCAGCCGCCAGGAGCTGGTCCAGGACAGTTCCGGGCAGCCTGGTCCGGCACGCAGTTTCGCAATCTATTGCCATTCGCGATTGCTGATTCAAGTGTTTACGTTAGTCCTGGCCCTCCGGCGCTGACCAGTCTTGACTACGCCGCCGCGTTAGCAGAGGTAAAGCTGCTGGGCAATGCGGCAATTCCGGATGCGGACAAACTCGCCACCTTCCAGTATTGGAACCTTCCCGCCGGAACCAGCCAACCGCCGGGAGCATGGATCCAGATCGCTCTCACGGTTAGTAATGATCGAGAGCTTCGGCTTCCGGAAGCGGCGCGGCTGTTGGCGCTACTCACGATGACGATGGCCGACACCGTCGCGCCTACCTATCAGACCAAGTTTCTCTTTCACGCGTGGCGACCGGCGACGGCGATTCGGGAAGCAGACACAGACGATAATCCGAACACCATTGCTGACGCGGGATGGAGTCCCCGCGCTGGCGGCATCGGAGGAACGCCTGAGCACTGGTCCGGACACAGCTCGTTCGCCGGCGCCGGGGCGCGCGTGCTCGCCGGCTTCTTCTGCCAGGACAACATTCCATTTACTCTCGTCACCGATTCCGCACCGGGCGCTCAAGCACGAACCTATCCCAGCTTCTCGGCGGCCGAGGCCGAGATGGGGAGATCGCGTGTACTTGGCGGAATCCACTTCGAGTTTAGCAACCAGGCGGGCATTAAAGCGGGCCATGGGGTCGCCGCGGAGGTCCTATCTCGTAAGCTCCTTTTGCAGCGCGGCCCAACACACTTCGGCCAGTGCCCGCTGTAAACAGGGAACCGCTGCTACGAATTCACTGAAACGCAGAAGGGAGAGTCTATGACTGAGTCGATGATCACTTATAGGGGCACCGTGTATCCCTGGCAGTGCGACCACATGGGGCACATGAATTCAATGTGGTACGTGGAAAAATTCGATGAAGCGTCGTGGCAGCTGCTGGCGAGGCTGGGACTCTCCAGATTGCGTTTTCACGAGCAGGGAGTTGGCATGGTCGCCGTCGAGCAACACATCGAGTATAAGCGTGAATTGCTCGCCGGCGATATTGTCAGCGTCAGCTCAGTGATAACTGAAGTCATGGATAAAGCGCTGCGCATGGTTCACGAAATGCGAAATGATGAAACCGGACTGCTCGCGGCCAGGACGACGATTGTTGGTGTCCACCTCGACTCAAAGGCAAGAAGGGCGCTCTCGCTGACGGTCGATGTGCGGGCTCGTGCCCGCATGATGGCCCTCGGGTTTGACAGCAGTGATAGTGGTGATGCTGCACTGCAACCGGTCTCAGGTGGTTCTTACGTCAGCGCTCGCCCCGGATAACTCATCAAGCAGCGCCTTTGCTTCTCGCAGATCCGCTGTATCGAATCCCTCGGTGAAGCTGCTGTAGATTCGTTCCAGCAGGCCGTGTGCTTCTGTCCGCTTGTGCTGCTCTTGATAAAGGCGGGCCAGGCTCATTACTGCTCGCAACTCCCACGATTTCGCTTTCTGCTGGCGGGCAATCTTAATTGACTGGTGAAAACATTCTTCTGCCTGAGCGGCCCGAGGGGTCGTGACGTCTATCACGGCCTCTCCAGCTGCGGCCGCTCGCGAGCGGCGTCGGTCTGTAGCCGGTAAGAGTAGAAGTTCGCCCTTGATCCGGAACAGCTCCGCGAGGTAATACCTTTCCCCGTTACGATCGATCACCGCCAACGCCTCCTCCAATATGCGGAGTCCTTCCTCAACCTGGCCAGCTTTGGCAAACGCCTCAACCATTAGCGCCAAAAAGTGAGGAAGTATTACTTCAGCGCCCGTCAGGCGATGGGCAGCAAGTCCTTCACCCATCTGTTTCATCCCCTCCTCCTGTTGGCCCTGCAAGATCAAAGCCCAACCGCGCGTGGCCGTTGACATTGCCTGATACAACGACAGCCCGTGTTCACGCGAAACAGCAATGGCGGCCTCGGCATCTTCCTGGGCCTTTCGCTCTTCCCGCCGCAACTGATGAAGCCCTGCTGCAAAGAACAGTGCCTGCGCGAGACCGTGAGGTTCGAATAACTCGCGCGCGAGGTCAACGGCCTCGTGAATCCGCTCCAAAGCCTGATCGGGTTGACCGAGAAACCAGAGTGACCACGCAGCAAAACACCGCATCGCGACCCCCGGGTTCTGCACATACAGGAAAGCATCGTCGAGATGATGGTCAGGATCGTAAAACGAGAGCGCTTTCTCGTAATGTTCCAGGGCCAGAGTAAACTCCCCGAGGTGCAGGAAAATGATTTCCATAGCCCAGTGACCTCGCATCGCGAGTCCCGGGTAAGAGAGACGCTCAGCCAGTCGCAGAAACTCTTCCGCGATCTGCCGGGCCGTCGCGAACTCCGCTCTCAATGTGTGATAGGTCCTGAGCCCCCAGAGAACTTCAGATACATCCGCAGTGCCACCTAACTGCTGACATAACTCTCGCGCCTTCAGGTACACATTGCCCACGTCCGGAGCCGCATAGCCCTCGGTCGCGATCAATGGCACGCCTAAAGTGAGTTGCATAAGTAGTTCCTGTTCGGCGCGCCTGGCAGTATTCGGCAGCTTGCGAAGCAATTCCAGCCCACGGCGTGCGAGTCCCACCGCCTCGCGATAGGCAAAACGACGGACGGCGTTGTTTGCCGCTTGCTGAAAATGCTTTGCTGCCCGCTCATAATCCCGTCCGCGGTCAAAATGCATCGCCAGCTCTGCCGCAATTTCTCTGGCGTTTTCGCCGTAGATATCCTCGCCTCGCTCCCCAATTCGCCGGTGAAGTTGCACGCGCCTCGACGCCGACATGCGCTCATACAAAACGTTCTGGTACAAAGCGTGTATGAAGCCATACCGTGTCGACGCTTCTCCATTTGGTAGCGCTTGCACCCCGCGGTCCTGAATAAACTGATGTTGACTGGCCAGTTCATCACACCGTGCCTCTACGAGTGTTCGGTCTTCTTCCAAACCAGCAGCCACCGCGACCGTCGGAAACTCAGCTCCCGCCACGCTGGCCGCTTCAAGAGTTCGCCGTTTATCTGCATCGAGATGATCGAGCTGTTTCTCGATCATCTGCTTGATACTGTCGGGCACTCCCACCTCAACCTTCCCGATCTCCACAACCAGTTCCGAGCCCTGTTCATGTTCAACTATCAAACCTTCTGTCACCAGAAAGTCGACGGCGTTGACCATAAACAGGGGATTTCCTTCCGTTCTTTCATGTATTAACCTCGCAAGTCCCCCCGGAAATCGATTCCCCGGAAATCGAATGGCCAGATACTTACCAACTGCTTCTTCGTTGAGGTATTCAAGCGGCAACTCCTCGCATTGCTGCTTGGCCAGCAACTCCCGTTTAACTGCCTTCAGCGGATGGCCGCTCACGATCAACTCGACAGTACGATAGGTCCCAATCAACATAAGGTGAGCTGGCTGGCGCTGTCGGGCCAGGTATGAGATCAGATCCAGTGTCGAGTAATCGCTCCAGTGAAGGTCTTCCAATATGAGAACGAGCGGCATTTCAGCCGTGAGCGCCTCCAAAGCCTCACCCATCTCTCGCATCATCCGCTCACGTGTTGCTCCCGATACTCCTCGATTCAACAACGCACGATCTGAATCGCTGACCAGAGAGGGCATTTGCATCAGCCACATCGGAGCATGAGCGTGCAGCACGTCAACAACATGTGGCTGCTCTCGGCACAGCCGCCCGATAGCTTCCAGTACCGGCAGGTAGGCTTCCCCGGTACCGTACTGTTCAAGGCATTGCCCTCGGCCTGTCCTAATTCTCTGATCAGAAGCGATTGTCAAAGCGAAGGTATCTACCAACGCGGTCTTCCCGATGCCGGCTTCTCCCGTAACAAAAATGATCTGACGTTCACCCGCCAGCATCTTCTGAAGCCAGTTTTGCATTCTTGTCAATGCTTCATCGCGACCAACAAATCCCCAGGACAAATCCTCGCCGGGCAGACCCGAAGACCGAGTTGTTCTGACACTCCCGACTCGGCCTGCTGTCATCTGTTCGCTTTCTGCCAGTTGACCGATAAACCGATAGCCCCGACGATGCGCAGTTTCAATGAAGCGAGGAGACTTTGGATCATCGTTGAGAGCTTCCCGGAGTTGGCGAATCGTGACCTTGAGGACGGCGTCGCTGACAAAGGTTTGGGGCCAGATGGAATTCAGGAGTTCCTCTTTGGTGACGAGTTGTCCCGGATGCTCGAGGAGATAGTTCAGCACTGCGAAGGCCTTGGGTCTGAGTTTTATGGCCTGAGATCCTCGCCACAGACACTCGTTGACCAGGTCGAGGCTAAAGGGATTGAAGATTATGTGCGATTCGTTCCCCACGGCAATCGAGAACGTTACCAGAACTTTGTGTCAGGCTTAAGGAGTCAGAAGCGCGGAAGGCTGATCGGGCAGATGCCCCTGCGATTTTCGGCTCCTCCCGACCACAATGTCACCCGGCCGACATCGGCAATAACATACTTGACGAATCACCCTGTTTTCAGTCCGCGAAGCGGACGCCAGCATAAAGCCTGGGGCGTGAGCCCCAGGTCAAAGTACCAAAATGTTAATTGAACCCGCGAAGCGGGTGATAGCCGTAGCGCTTAACATATGTCGATGATTCGGCTGCCGCCCACTTCGCGGGCTTTGTCGCTTTTCCTAACACGATCCTGGGGCTCACGCCCCAGGCTTTATGCTGGCGCCCGCTCCGCGGACTTTCAGAGTTAAGATCTTGAGGTGTGCTGCAGGGCAAGCGGCACCCGCATTAAAATGCAAACTGTGATTCGTCAACTATATTATTGCCCCGACATCGAGAGTTTCCCCTGAATTGTTAGCAGTTGAAACGCTACAAAAGCCGGCTCATTGACCTTGCCAGCGACGCTGGGCCATATTGTGCACTTCTTATCTATCTCCGCCCCTGATGTCACGCCTAGCGAACGCAGCCATTGCCGTCTCTGCCCTGGTGCTCAGTCTGTCCATGGGCAGAGCGCAAGCCCAATATCGTTTTGAAAACTGGACCACCGATAACGGCCTGCCGCAAAACGGAGTGCGCGGAGTTGGCCAGATGCCGGATGGTTACCTGTGGTTCACCACGTTCGATGGGTTGGTCCGCTTTGATGGTGTTCGATTCACTGTCTTTGATAAAAGCAACACCCAGGGGATCTACAGCAATCGATTTGCGATGCTGCAGATTGAGACGGACGGTACCTTGCTGGCAGGTACCGAAGACGGGTGCCTGACGAGTTATCGCGACGGAACTTTTCGTTCGTTTACCGCGGCAGAGGGCCTGCCCGGCAATAATATTGCCGATTTTGGCAGAGACAAGGACGGGCGGACCTTTGTCGTGACTAACCTCGGCAGATTCTATTTTCACGAAGGAAAGTTTCAACCAGTGGCGGACGCGGCACTCCCGGGGGAAGGACGATTCTACCTGGGACCAACGGGCACCCTCTGGACCTATGATCGAAACGGCGTCCGGCAAAGCTCTGCCCACCAGGCCGAGACGATTTACTCAATTAAGTTCAACTTTGACGTTCGTTTCCGGTTTACCAGATTGTTTGAGGATAGCCGTGGCAATCTCTGGATCAATGATCTGTCAGCGCTCTATCTCCTGAAGGACGGCGTGGTCAAAAGGTTTACTGCCGCCGACGGCTTACCGGCGGTGACGATCATGCCCTGGGTCGAAGATAACGATGGCAGCATCTGGTTTAGTTCTTCCTCAGGCGGCCATGGCGCAGTCAATTATCAGGATGGCCGATTTACGGTGTGGGGCAAAGAAGCCGGGTTCGCCGCTGACTCAATCAATCGGATGTTCAAAGACCGTGAAGGCTCAATCTGGGTCGTGCCCGCCGATCACGGCTTAAGTCGGATCCAGAAACAGATAGTCAAATCTCTCTCCAGCGCTGATGGTCTGGTCTATGACGAGGCCTATCAGGTACTACAAACCAGAAACGGCGACGTCTACGTGGGCACCACGCGCGGGGTCAGCCGGCTCCGTAACGACGGACGCTTTGAAGACGTGCTGGTGAAGAATCCCGAAGGGGTGAACGTCCTGGTCAGCAGCCTATACGAGAATCCGCAAGGCAGGTTGTGGGTAGGAAGTAGAAAGGATGTTTTCCTCTTGCAGCACGGAAAGATGGCCCGGCTCAAGCTGAGCGTTGACGCGTCGGTCCTGACAATCACGGCTGACCGGTTCGGTAACACCTGGCTCGGCACCGAGAGCGGCCTGTTCAAATTCAGGGATGACAAGGAGGTTAGGCGATACACGGTCCAGGATGGTCTGCCCAGCGACGATATCAAAGTAATTCGGGAGGATCATGCCGGCGCGCTTTGGCTGGGAACCTATGGCGGTCTGGCGCGAATCGATCCCCGGAGTGAGCGGCTCGCGGTCACGATTTACCGGACCAGTGATGGACTTGCCAGCAATCGCGTGCGGGCCATCCACGAAGATGAATCAGGTACCTTGTGGATCGGGACCTACGACGGAGGCTTGAGCCGCTTTCGCGATGGCCGTTTCTTCAACTTCACCGTTCAGAATGGATTCTTCAATAACGGAGTCTTCGCCATCCTCGACGATGGTCGGAATAATTTCTGGATTTCCTGTAATCGAGGCATCTATCGTGTGAGCCGTCAGGAGTTGGAAGCGGTGGCTGCCGGCCGCGCATTCAAAGTCAACAGCGTCTCCTATGGCAAACAGGATGGAATGCTGAGCACCGAATGCAACGGCGGCCGTCAGCCTTCAGGGATCAGGACCACCGACGGCAGACTCTGGTTTCCGACTCAGGCCGGCGTGGCGATCGTCGATCCGCGAAGAGTCATCACCAATCCCTCGCCACCAACAGTACAGATCGAAAACGTTCTGATTGAGCGTCAGCCAATCGATTTTCATTCCGGCGTGGGACTGCTGGCCAACGATCACAACCTGGAGATTCGCTATACCGGGATCAGTTTCATTAAACCAGAGCAGGTCAAGTTCCGTTATCGCATCGAAGAGTTGGCTGAGGAATGGACTGACGTGGGCACGATTCGCGAAGTCTATTTTCCTTCGTTGCCGGCCGGTGACTACACGTTTCATGTAATCGCCGCAAACTCCGACGGCGTTTGGAACAATGAAGGCGCGCGGCTGAGATTTCGCGTGCAGGCGCCCGTCTGGCAGAGGCCCTGGTTCATTGCGCTTTTGTCACTCGGAGCAATTCTGATCACTTTCGCGGTGTTCCGTCTGCGAGAAATCGAATTAAGACGTCGCCAGCAATTGCAGCACGAGTTCTCACACCGCCTGATCGATTCACAGGAACAGGAGCGGAAGCGGATCGCTTCAGAACTGCATGACAGTCTTGGTCAGTACCTGCTGGTGATTAAGAACTGGGCCCTGTTTGGCTTGAATTCGCTGCCGGAACAGGATCCCGGCCGCGAATATCTGAATGAAGTTTCAGAGACGACTTCGCTGGCCCTGGGCGAGGTCCGAGAAATCGCTCATAATCTGCGGCCATATCAACTCGAGCGGTTGGGTTTGACCAACGCCCTGGAATATCTGCTCCGGAGTATGGACGCATCCGGAACGATCAAGTTTTCCAGTGCGGTGGAAAACATTGACGGCTTACTTTCAAAGGAAGGTGAGATCATTTTCTATCGCGTCGTTCAGGAATGCATTAACAATGTCGTCAAACACAGCGGCGCCGCTCACGCCTGGATCACAATCAAGCGCGGCCAGGACGCGATTGAGTTTGGCTGTCGCGATGACGGCCACGGATTCAATGTCGATAGCGCCCGCAATTCGCTTCAGAGTGGTCTTGGTCTGGCAGGCATTGCTGAGCGGGTTTTGATTCTCGGCGGTCATCACGAAATCAATTCTGAGATAGACAAGGGCAGTATAGTGTTGGTGAAGGTGCCCGTCGGCAAATCTGGTAAGGGTGACGGAGAAGGTTAAGGACATTAATATTGACTCACGTGAGTCGGGGTCCTTTTCAGCAACAAGCAGGAGCAATACTTTACTACACCGATCGCGCATCCGGAGTTGCGAGCAGTGACCGAGGGGTCGCAGCGCAGCGGAAACCAGCTGCGGAGCAGCGATCAGAGTTAAGCCCAAGGTGAGGCTTTGCGAGCCTTGGGGAATGGTCCGTTGGATTTGGAGAGCCGCGGAGCGGCGACAGAGAATGCGTAAGAAGAGTAGCTCTTGATTACCTTGATAGCAGTCGCCCCTTCGGGGCTCGATCACTTTAGACAATTCGACCCCAAGGCTCGCAAAGCCTCGCCTTGGGCTTAACTCTGATCGCTGCTCCGCAGCTGGTTGAATGTTTTACGTCTGATGTTGTGGCTGCTCGCTACCGCTCCCGGTACTGACATTCATCCATGCAGGGCGAAATCACAATTCTGATCGCTGACGATCATCCGCTCTTTCGCCGTGGTCTGCGGATGGTAATTGAGCACGATCCGGAGCTGCGCGTCCTCGCGGAGGTCGATGATGGGGTCAGCGCGCTCGCCCAGATCGAAGCGCTCGAACCCGACGTTGTCGTGCTCGACATCAACATGCCCAGCGCTGACGGGCTGGAGGTGGCCCGGGCAATCCAGGAGAAACAGTTCTCCACCATTCCGGTGTTTCTCACGATGCACAAGGACGAGGCAATCTTCAGCGCCGCCCTCGATGCCGACGTGCGCGGCTTTGTACTCAAGGACGGCGCAGCCTCCGAAGTCGTCACCTGCATCAAGGCGGTGATGCGCGGCGAAAGCTTTTTCAGCCCCGCGCTCGCGCAATTCCTGGTTGAGCGGCGCGGCCGGGAATCATTTCTCGGCAACCTTACGGAAGCTGAGCGCCGCGTTTTGCGTCTTCTGGCCGACGGCAGCACCAGCCGGGAAATTGCCCGCGAACTCTTCATCAGTGTGCGGACGGTGGAACATCACCGGGAACACATTTGCGCCAAACTCGATTTAAAGGGCAAAAACGCGCTGCTTACTTTTGCAGTCTTAAACAGGTCCAGGCTCTAGTCACTCCTTCCCTTCCCTCGATTGGCAATCACGCGTGCAAAGAAAAAATGGGTGGTACTACCTACTTCCAAATGGGTAGTACTGCCGATGTCAGGGGGCGACATCGCTGCTAGTTTCCGGCTTGGTCTCGGGAAATGACCGGTAAATCATTGGCAGCATTCAAATCTTTGTTGATTGTCGACGACAACTCGTCGATGCGCCGGCTGATTGGACGTGTCGTCAGAGAGTTCGCCTGCGAATTGATTGAGTGCAGCGATGGTGCTGAGGCTTTCGCGGCCTACGAGCAACACCAGCCGGATTGGGTGCTGATGGATATCGAAATGCAGAAGAAGGATGGGTTGACAGCCACTCGCGAAATTTGCGCCGCCTATCCTGACGCCAGAGTAGTGATCGTCACTCACTATGGCGACCCGGCTTTTCGTCACGCCGCCGGACGCGCCGGGGCCTGCGGATATGTGCTCAAAGAGAATCTGTTCGAACTAAGAAATATGCTCAGTTCAACCTGAACTGGGAAGCAACGCGTGAAACATCATCCCTCGCAAACTGGTCGTCCGACCATCCCCCGTATCTTCAGGTGGAGTGCGCGAACTTTTCTTCCGGCTCAAACGGCCCGGCTGCGACTGATTGCGATTCCTGGCCTCGCCATTGCGATTACCTGCTCGTTATTTTTCAGGTCAGGTCAGGCCGTTGGGCTCACAAACTTTTCCGTCACCAATACGAACGATTCCGGCGCCGGCAGCTTGCGTGAAGCGATCGAGCAAGCGAACACGAATGCGACTGATGACACGATTGATTTCGCCCTCCCCGGTTGTAATTCAACTACGCCCTGCACCATCTCTCTCACCAGTGGTGAACTGCTGATTGCCAATAATGGCACGCTCACAATCACTGGCCCGGGCGCAGAGGCCTTGAGTGTCAGCGGCAACAACCTCAGTCGCGTCTTTAATGTTTCGCCCGGCGCGATCGTCACCATTAGCGACCTCAAAATTACGGGCGGCCGAACCGGCAATGGCGCCGCCAGTGTTGTTACCGGGGCGAGCGGACAAGACGGGACAAACGGCGGCGGCATTTATAACGATGGCGGCACGCTGACCGTCAACAACTGCAACATCAGCGGAAACGTCACCGGCAACGGCGGCAACGGCGGACCCAGCGGATCCGCCGGTAGCGGTGTTCCCGGAGGGACCGGCGGCCAGGGAGGCAGAGGGGCTGGAGTCTACAACAATACCGGTGTGCTCACTTTGAACAACACCACGGTGTCAGGCAATACCGCCGGCAATGGTGGCCCGGGTGGCGGCGGAGCTCAGAATGGCGGGCGAGGCGGCGATGGTGGAAAGGGCGCCGGAATCTACAGTCTTAACGGCTCGCTCACCCTGACGAATAGCACGTTCAGTGGCAACAATGCGGGGAGCGGCGGTCCCGGCGTCAGTGCGGGCTTCAACGGGGGTTCGGGCGGCACGGGTGGTGACGGCGGCGGACTATACGCCGACGGGAGCTCGCCCACTCTGACGAACTCGACGTTTAGTAACAATCGCGCCGGCAATGGCGGAACGGGAGCGCAAGGCAGCAGCGGCAATGCCGGTGGCTTTGGTGGAGTCGGTGGTTCGGGCGGCGGTATTTACAACAACGGTGGGACGCTCACGCTGAGTAGCAGTACTGTTAACGCAAACTTCTCGGGTACAGGCGCGAACGCGGGCTTTGGAACTTTTCAAAGCGGGGCCGGCGGCCCGGGCGGAAACGGTGCGGGAGTGTTTTGCGCCAACACCACCCTCAACGTTGATGGTGGATCGATCGATAGCAATCGAACCGGAAACGGCGGCAGCGCTACCGGCAACTCATTCAGCGGCTCTAACGGAGGAAACGGCGGAAGTGGATCAGGAGTCTACTTCAATGGCGGGACCGCTACTCTTACCAATCTCACCTTACGGAGTAATGTCACGCTTAACGGTGGCAATGCTTCAAACGGCGCGTTCGGTGGGGCGCCCGGCGGCACCGGCGGGGACGGCTCAGGCCTTTACATAAATGCCGGCACGGTCACGATCGGCTCAAGTGCAATCTACAGCAATACCACCGGAAATGGTGGCCTTGGCGTTTTGGGCGGCGGCGGTGGCGCCGGTGGCTTCGGTGCCGGCGTGTATAACCGGGGAACTCTGACCGTCGTCAACACGACCATCAGCGGCAACGCAGGCGGCAACGGTAATAATGGGCAGGCTTCTAACGGCTCTGCGAGTGGTGGCGCGGGCGGCAGCGGCGCCGGCATTTACAACTTCGGCACGCTGAAAACCATAAACGTAACGGTGGCCGGCAATGCGAGCGGCACCGCAGCTTCCGGGGGATCGAGTGGCACCGGCGGCGGGATCGTGAAAAGCTTCGCCGGGACAGCGCATCTTCGCAACACAATTGTCTCCGGCAACACCGCGCAGTTTGAGCCCGATGTCTCGGGCCAGTTTGTCAGTGACGGTCACAACTTCATCGGCAAGAATGGCGGCAGTGGATTCACGAACGGAGTCAATGGCAATCAAGTCGGCACTACCGCCTCGCCTAAAGATCCGCAACTTGGACCACTGCAAAATAACGGTGGGCCAACTCAAACACTACTTCTTCCACCTGCCAGCCTGGCGTTTGATGCAGGTGATAACTGCGTCCTGACACTCAACGGTTGCGGTGATAACAACCCCGCGGTCACGACTGATCAGCGCGGTTTGACTCGTGCCCAGGGAGCTAACGTGGACATCGGCGCCGTCGAAGCGATCCTGCAAATACCCAACGCACCTGATCTTTTGAGTGACACCGGCATCAGCAGTACCGACAACATCACCAACGCGACGAACCTGCAGTTCCAGGTCAGCGGCGGAATTCCGAATGGCACCGTTGAGTTGTTACGCGACGGAACGGTGGTGGCGAGTGCTACTGCGGACGGCAGCGGCGTGGCGCTCCTCTCTTACACTGACAACGCGGCGGACGGAAACCACAACTTTGCCGCGCGCAACTCGATCTCGGGCGTTGCCGGCTCAAACAGCTCCACCCTCGTCGTGACCATCGACCGTACCGCGCCCACGGTGACGATTAATCAGGCCGGAGGACAAGCCGACCCGACGCATCTTTTAGCGATCAACTTCACAGTTATTTTCAGTGAGGCGGTTAATGGATTTACTAACGGCGGCATTTCACTCACAGGTTCGACGGCGGATGTTTCAGCGGCGAGCATTAACGTGACCGGCAGCGGGACTAACTACAACGTTGCCGTCAGCAATCTCCTGGGCAGTGGCCTGCTTCAAGCGGCGGTGATTCAGAACGCGGCGCAGGATACGGCCGGCAACAGCAATGCCGCTTCGACCAGCAGTGACAACACCGTGCTGTTCGATAACATTCCGCCTTCGATAACCATCGAACAGGCCGCTGCACAAACCGATCCGACCAGCACGCTGCCGATCACTTTCAGCGTCGTCTTCAGTGAACCAGTATCCGGGTTTGCCAACGGTGACGTCTCGCTCACCGGCTCGACCGCGAATGTTTCGTCGGCTTCTATCAACGTAACCGGCAGCGGCGCTAACTACACCGTCGCCGTTAATAACGTCACCAGCAGCGGGACCGTCGTCGCATCCATACCTTCCGGAGTCGCGGCCGATGCGGCCGGAAATCTCAATACCGCATCAACCAGTAGCGACAACAGCGTCACCTTTAATCTTCCGGTTAATGTAACGATCAACCAGGCTGCCGGCCAGGCTGATCCGACAAAAACTCAGCCAATTAATTTCATTGTCGTCTTCAGTGAATCGGTGACCGGATTCAGTAGCAGTGGCGTTTCGCTGGCGGGCTCAACGGCGAATGTATCGGCGGCGAATATCAACGTCAGCGGCAGCGGGACTACCTATAACGTGGCAGTGAGCAATGTGATCAGCGACGGAGTTGTGCAGGCTGCGGTGCTGGCTAACGCCGCCAGCGATTTCGAGAATGTGTTCAATAGCGCCTCAAACAGTACCGACAACAGCGTGACGCTGGATACCACCGGAGCCACGGTTACGATCGAGCAGGCCAGTGGACAGGTTGATCCCACCACCGCTTTACCGGTTACCTTCACCGTCGCCTTCAACGAGCCAGTCACTGGTTTCACCGGTAGCGATATCTCACTTGCCGGTTCGACTGCCGATCTTTCATTGGCGACAGTTACTGTCAGCGGCAGCGGCGCGAACTACACGGTGAACGTCAATGGCCTCCGTGGCTCAGGATCGGTGCAAGCGTCGATTCCTGCCGGCGTCGCACTCGATGCTGCCGGCAATTTGAATCAGGCATCGACGAGTACTGACAACACCGTAACCTTCACCGAAACAACGACGAGTCTGACCATCAACGTCCCGGGAGATGCGGGTGACGGAGTGTGCGATGCGACTTGTACCCTGCGCGATGCGATTACGACGGCGAACACCACGCCGGGCACCAAGAACATTGGCTTCAACTTACCAGGCTGCACTACCGGCAGTCCCTGCACGATCACTTTAACCGGCGGCGTCCTGCAGCCGACCAATGGACCCGTCGTCATTAATGGGCCCGGCGCGAACATTCTCAGCATCAGTGGGAACAATTCAAGCAGGATATTCCTGGTTAACGACAACGTTGGCCTCAGTCTGAGCGGATTGACGTTGACCAATGGCAGGGCTCCTGGAGGCGCGCACGGCGGCGCCATACTTAATCAAGGCGCCTTAAGCTTGACGAGTTCCGCGGTTGCCGCGAGCGCTGCAGGCTACGGCGGTGATGGCGGCTCAAACGGTAGCCCCGGTGGACCCGGAGGTAACGGCGGCGGCATCGCCAGCAGCGGTACGCTGACAGTTGTTCGCAGTACCATCAGCGGCAACTTCGCAGGATCGGGAGGGACCGGCGCGTTTAATCTCAATGGCCCACCGGGCGGCAACGGCGGACTCGGCGGGTCGGGTGGCGGCATCTGGAACAATGGCGGAGCGCTGACCTTAATCAACAGCACCGTCAGCAACAACTCCGCCGGCTCTGGCGGCACGGGAGGGTTTGCGCAAAACGTCAGTCACGGCGGTAACGGTGGAACTGGGGGCGATGGAGGCGGTGTTAGCAGCAGCGGCGTGCTCGTTCTGATCAATACCACAGTGGCCAATAACAACGCCGGCAATGCCGGTAACGGCGGAGTCGGTTGCGGCGGCTGCGGTGACCAAAACACCTATCACGGATTACCGGGCGCGGCTGGTAAAGGCGGCGGTATTGCCACCTCGGCCGGCAACGTAAAGCTCAGAAACGTAGTTCTCGGATTGAACAATGCCGCCAACGGTCCCGACGTGTGGGGTACTTTCATTTCATCCGGTCATAACTTCGTCGGCAGGTCCGACGGTGGCACGGGCTTTACCGACGGCGTTAATGGCGATCAGGCCGGTACGATCGCTTCGCCAAAAGATCCGCTCCTTGGGCCTTTGCAGAACAACGGTGGTCCAACAATGACTCGGTCGCCGTTAGCGGGAAGTCCGATGCGTGATGCCGGCGATAATTGCGTGTTTTTGGCAAACGGGTGCGGTGATAACAATTCTGCGATCGTGACCGATCAACGCGGCGCCACCCGGCCAGGGGGCTCAGTCGTAGACATCGGATCGGTTGAAGCAGCGCCGATCCCGAATGCTCCCGATCTCCTCGCAACCAGTGACACCGGCGTAAGCGACAGCGACAATCTGACAAAAGAGACGAACCTGCAATTCAGCATCAGTGGCGCTGTCGCGAATGCGACCGTTGAACTGCTCCGCAATGGCTCGGTTGTCGCGAGCGGCACAGCCGATGGCAGCGGCTCGGCTACGCTTTCCTATACAGATAACTCTGCTGATGGTCTCTACAACTTCACCTGCCGGCAGACGAGCGCGGGATCCCTAAGCGAGCCAAGTGCATCGCTGCCGGTAACGATCGATCGCACCGGACCGACGGTCACGATCAATCAGGCCAGCGGTCAGGCGGATCCTACGAGCGCCGCGCCGATCAATTTCACTGCCGTTTTCAATCAGCCCGTTACAGGCTTTAGCAATGCGGGCATCTCGCTGGCGGGTTCGACCGCGGACACTTCGGCCGCGACCGTCAACGTGACCGGCAGCGGCACTACTTATAACGTCTCGGTGGCAAACCTGCTGAGCTCCGGCACTGTTCGCGCCTCGGTTTTAGCAAACGCGATCACTGATGACGCAGGCAATGGCAGTCAGGCTTCGACGAGCACGGACAACACTGTCACGTTCAACATCCCGGCGGTGACCGTCACAATCAATCAAGCAGCAGGGCAAGCGGATCCGACCGAGAGTTTGCCGATCAACTTCACCGTCGTATTCAGTGTGCCCGTCACAGGTTTCAGCAGTAGCGGTGTATCGCTCGCCGGGTCAACTGCGAACGTCTCTTCAGTGACAATCACTGTTACCGGCAGCGGCGCTACTTACAATGTGGCCGTCGGAAACGTCACCGGCGATGGCACGGTGCAGGCATCAGTGGCGGCAAACTCGGCCAGCGGTCTTGGCGGAAGCAATCTGGCTTCGACAAGCACCGACAACTCGGTGACATTCCAGGGTACGCCGCCGACGGTCGCCATCAATCAGGCAGCCGGTCAGAGCGATCCGGCTACTACCCAGCCAATCAATTTCACAGTTGTTTTCAATAAGGACGTCAACGGTTTCAGCAGCAACGGTGTTTCGCTCGCCGGTTCAACCGCAAATGTTTCGGCGGCGAGCATCAACATTAGCGGCAGCGGCACGACCTACAACGTCGCCGTCGGTAATATCCAAAGTGCCGGCACAGTCCAGGCTTCGGTACTCGCCAACGCGGCGACCGGGCTTGGCGGCGGCAATCAGGCTTCGACCAGCAGTGACAACACGGTCACCTTCCAGGCGCCGATGTTCACGGTTAACCAGACGAACGATCAGGGAGACGGTGTCTGTGACGCGACGTGTACGCTGCGCGATGCGATTGGCACCGCCAATAACACTCCCGGCCCGAAGACGATCAACTTCGATTTGCCTTCGTGCACGGCGTTGAGCCCTTGCACGATTACCTATCCGTACAGCGGTCAAGCTACGGCGCTTTTGATCGACAATAATGGCTCGCTCAACATTGCCGGACCAGGCGTTGACGTCCTGAAACTGAACGGCAATGTCGGCAACTCCACCCCTACGAGGGTGTTGCGAATCGCCAATGGCGCTACGGTAGACATCAGTGATTTGACGATCACTGGCGGCTCGCCGCCTCTCAGTTTAGACGATATCGACGGCGGCGCTATTTACAATGAAGGTAACCTCACCCTGACCCGCGTCAACCTGTCTGGCAATCGGGCCAGCTTCGGTGCCGGTGGTGGGTTCTGTAGCTGTAACGCTCCGGGGAACCCGGCAGGAAAGGGTGGCGCGATCTATAACACCGGTTCGCTCACGCTCAATAGCTGCACGTTAACCAGCAACGCCGGTGGCCGGGGTGGTCAGGGCGGCGGCACATTCACGCTGACCGGGGGTGGCGCGGGATCCACCGGCGGCGACGGCGGCGCGATTTATAACGCCGGGACCTTAAACGTCCTGAGCAGCACCTTTGACAACAACGCTGCAGGGGCCGGTGGATTTGGCGGAGCGAGCACCTCAAATGTTCAGCGAGGCTCGGCCGGTAACGGCGGCAACGGCGGCGCCATCTACAGCACGGGAACGCTGACTATCGTTAACAGTACGTTCAGCACCAATCAAACCCCGAATGGCGTAAACGGCGGCTCGAACGGCAACGGTGGCAGCGCCGGTAATGGTGGCGCCATCTTCAACGCCGGCGGCAACGCCCTCGTTATCAATACAACCGTCGCTAACAACAGTGTGGGCAACGCCGGCGTCAAGGGTGTTAACGGCACAACCAATGGGGTCAACGGCGCCGCCGGCGGCATCGACATTTCCATTGGAACAATCAAGCTTCGCAACACGATCGTGGCTCTTAACACAGTTCCGGCCGGCGCGAGCGGTCCTGACCTGTTGGGTGTGTTCACCTCGCTGGGTCACAACTTTATCGGAAAGTCAGACGGCGGAAGCGGATTCACCGACGCTTTTAATTTCGATCAGGTCGGATCGATCGCGTCCCCGAAGGATCCTCTGCTCGGCAGCTTGATGAACAACGGCGGCCGAACCTTCACGCTGAATCTGGCGGCCAACAGCCCCGCCAAAGATGCCGGCGACAATTGTGTTCTCAATAAATCCTGCTCGACGAGTAATCTTTTATTTAATCTGACGACCGATCAGCGGGGGTTCACCCGGCCCCAATTTACCGCCGTCGATATCGGCGCAGTCGAGTACGCCACGCCACCGACGGTGACAATTAATCAGGCGGCCGGCCAGGCTGACCCGGTGCATGCTCAACCGATCAATTTCACTGTCGTCTTCTCACGCGCTGTCACGGGGCTTAGTTCGGCGGGCGTTTCTTTAGCCGGCTCTACGGCAAACGTCGCCAGCGCAGACATCAATGTCACCGGCAGTGGCACAACCTACAACGTTGCAGTAAGCAATTTAGGCGACGGCATCGTCCAGGCGAGCATTCCGGCAGGCACGGCAATGGACAGTGACGGCATTGCCAACGATGCTTCTACCAGCACCGACAACACAGTCACCCTGGACGCGCCGCCAACGGTGACAATTAATCAGGCAGCCAGCCAGGCGGATCCCACGGGCCAGCAACCAATCAACTTTACGGTTGTCTTCAACGAAACGGTTACCGGACTAACGGGCAGTGCCATTTCTTTGGCTGGATCCACTGCGGATGTCTCAGCGGCGCAGGTTTCGGTGACGGGCAGCGGCACCACTTATAACGTTGCGGTTAGCAATATCCTCACCAGCGGTGTCGTTCAGGCTTCGATTACGGCCAACGGAGCGGTAGACACGGGAGGCAACGGAAGCCTGGCGTCCACCAGCGCGGACAATTCCGTAACCGTCGATATCACCCGGCCGCTGGTAACGATTAATCAGGCCAACGGTCAGCCTGATCCAACCGGCAGCGAACCAATCAACTTCTCAGTTCTCTTCACCGAGCCGGTTACCGGATTCACGAATGCGGGTGTGTCCTTGATTGGATCAACCGCGGATGTCTCGAGTGCTTTGATCACCGTGAGCGGCAGCGGCGCGAATTACACTGTTTCGGTCAGCAATCTACTGAGCGCTGGAATCGTCCAGGCCTCGATCCCCGCAAACTCCGCCATTGATTCAGCCGGAAATGGAAACACAGTTTCAACCAGTGCTGACAACACAGTGACTTATGCGCCGGCCACGACCAATCTGGTAGTTAACCAGACCGGCGATCCCGGCGATGGAGTTTGCGATGCGACCTGCACTTTGCGCGACGCGATTACCACCGCGAACTCCACGCCCGGGATCAAGAACATCAGCTTCAATCTACCGAGCTGCAACTCAGGCTCGCCCTGCACTATTACTTTGAGCAACGGTGAGCTGACGGTTGCGAATAATGGCGTGGTGAGACTCACCGGGCCGGGCGCGAACGTACTCATCGTCAGCGGCAACAATCAAAGCCGCATCTTCCGTGTCTCGCCGAGCGCATTCTTGAACGCCAGCGGACTGACCTTGACCGGGGGCTTCTCGGGCAACGGTGCAAACGGCGGTACCGCCAACAACGGATTCGGAGATGGATTGCCTGGCGGCGATGGTCAAAGCGGCGGCGCGATTTACAACCAAGGCTCACTTGCGCTGACGGACTGCATCGTTATCTCGAGTCGAACCGGAAACGGCGGCAACGGCGGCAATGGTGGACCGGATGGCAACCCGCGTCCGGGCGGCGCAGGTGGAGCCGGCGGGCTCGGGGGCGGCATCTACAGCACCGGTAATTTGACACTGAACAACTGCACGTTCAACGGCAACACAACCGGCAACGGCGGCACTGGTGGCATCGGTGTAAGCGGGTCGAGCAGCGGCAGCGGTGGAGCAGGCGGCAGCGGCGGCGGTGTCTACAGCTCTGGCATACTTAATGTGAGCAACACCACCTCGAGCAACAACACAACCGGCAATGGTGGCAACGGAGCAGATGCTAACGGCTTCACCTTCTCGGGCTCCGGTGGCGCCGGCGGCAGCGGCGCCGGAATTTTCGGCAGTGGCGCGCTCAACGTGAGGTCATCGACTGTCAGCGGCAATCATGCAGGCAGTGGCGGCACGGGCGGCGTCAACTCAGGTCATAACAATGGGGCAACCGGCGGCAGTGGTGGCAAGGGCGCCGGAATCTTCAGTTCGGGGCCTTTCGTTCTGACAAACAGTACGGTCACGGATAACGTCGCCGGGGCTGGAAACTTCGGCGGGTATGCGATCACTTTCGGATCCTGCCCTTGCGGCAGTGACGGGGCGGGCGGCAATGGCGGGTCCGGAGGCGGAATCTACAGCCCCGGCAGTGCGACCCTGGTCAACAACACCATCAGCAACAACACCGCGGGCGCGGGCGGTGGCGGAGTCGCCAACCCGTTCGGTGGGAATGGTTCGCCGGGAAGCGCCGGGAATGGTGGCGGCATCGCAGTCGGTGCGGGGACCGCGAGCATTAGAAACACGATTGTCTACGCAAATGCAGTCGCTGCGGGCGGCAGTGGAACACAAGGTTTCGGCACGTTCGTTTCCCTCGGTCACAATCTGTTCGGAGATCCGAGTGGCGCTTCAGGTTTTGGCGCTGCCGGCGACCTGCTTAACACCAATCCCTTGTTGGGAGCCTTACAAAATAACGGCGGACCGACGCAAACGCGGAACATCGACGTGAATAGTCCGGCGAAGAACAGCGGTGACAATTGCGTGCTCAATCGCAGTTGCGCCAGTGTGAACCTGGATTTGAATCTGGTTGTCGATCAACGCGGCATCAATCGTCCACAAGGCAGCACTGTGGACATTGGCGCGGTAGAGTTTAGTTTGAGCAGTTCTCAAACAAGTCTGACTTCGTCACAGAACCCTTCACAGCTGAACCAGACGGTCACCTTCACTGCGTCGGTCACCTCGGGCGCTGGTTCGCCCACAGGCACGGTGCAGTTCCTGGACGGCGCTACTCCGATTAGCGGCTGTACGAGTGTCGCACTCGCATCCGGCCAGGCGACTTGTCAGACATCGAGCCTGGCCCTTGGCGATCACACGATTACAGCCGACTACAACGGCGACGGCAATTTCAATCCGAGCAGCGGCAGCCTGACCGGCAATCCGCAGGTGGTGAACAAGATCACGCCCACGTTTGGTTTGACATCTTCCGTCAACCCTTCAGTATTTGCGCAGCAAGTGAGCTTTACGGCAACGCTCTCGTCGAGTTCCGGCACGCCAGACGGAACCGTGCAGTTCCTTGATGGCCTCAATCCGATCTCTGGCTGTAACAGTGTGAACCTCGCGAACGGCCAGGCGGTTTGTCTGACTTCAGCTCTTTCAGTTGCCAGCCATACGATTAGCGCTCAGTACAGCGGTAATGCGAGCTTCAATTCAGCGACGGTAGACCTGACTGGAACTCCGCAAGTTGTGAATAAAGCGAATGTGACTGTGGGTGTCACCTCATCGCTGAATCCGAGCGTGCGAGGTGATCAAGTAACCTTTACCGCGACAATTTCGGCAAGCAGCGGAATACCAACGGGAACCGTTCAGTTCCTCGATGCCGGTAATCCGATTAACGGCTGTAGCAGTGCGTCGGTTTCGAGTGGACAGGCAACTTGTCAAACTTCCGACCTCGAGTTGGGCAGTCATACGATCTCAGTGCAATACAGCGGTGACGGTAACTTCAACGGACAAAGCGCCAGCCTCAGCGGTCCCCAGGTCGTCAATCCGGTCCAGGCGACCTTTGTCCTGGCTTCGGCGCCGAATCCATCTTTCACAATCTCTGCCGTCACGCTTACCGCGACCCTCACTCCGGCCACGGCCCCGCCCCAACCGGCGAGTGGCAGTGTCACCTTCAAAGACGGTAGCAATAACATTTCAAATTGCACCGCCCTGACACTGACGGCGGGACAGGCACAATGCATCGTGCCCGGCAATACATTTTCTTCCGGCAGTCACAACCTCACGGCTGAGTACAGCGGCGACCTCAACTTCGGCGCGGCAAACAGCAACACAGTCGTCCAGCAGGTAGATAACTGCGCGACCAATCAGACCGTTACGGACCCGGGTGACAGCGGACCCAATACTTTGCGGCAGGCACTGATCGAAACTTGTGACGGCGGCACCATCAACTTCAACCTTGGCAGCGGTCCGCACACAATCACCCTGGCTTCTGAACTTTCGATCAGCCGGAGTGTGACGATCGTTAACACACTCAGTGCTGGTAACGGGCCAGTCACCATCAACGGCAACAATGCCACCCGCGTGTTTAATGTTTTGTCCGGTGCGACGGTTGCGATGGTCAATCTCACGCTGACCGGCGGGAATGGGTCAGGCGGAGACGGAGGCGCGATCGAGAACAGCGGCACGCTCACTCTGGCGGGCGTTACTCTCAACGGCAACGCTGCCAGTAACGGCGGAGCAATTCGCAATGATGGTAGCCTGACGATTCTAAATAGTACTCTGCCAGGAAACTCAGCAGCCCAGGATGGCGGTGCGATTTTCAACGGTGCCGCTCACAGCCTCACCCTGACGAACGTAACCGTCACCGGCAATTCCGCAACCCAGAACGGGGGCGGCATCGCTAACAATGGCATCGCCAGCCTGGGCAACACGATCATCGCGGGCAATTCGGCGACGACCTCAGCCCCGGATATTTTTGGTAGCTTTACCTCGCTGGGTCACAACCTGGTTGGTAAGTCTGATGGCGCCGGCGGCTTTAGCAATGGTGTTAACGGCGATCAAGTCGGAACGATCGCGGCCCCAACTGATCCCCTGCTGCGCGCTCTGGCGGATAATGGTGGCGGAGCATTCACGCATAGCCCTTTGCCCGGTAGTCCCGTCATCGATGCCGGCAACAACGCCCTCTTGCCCACGGACGCTCTCGATCTCGATGGAGACAGCGATGTTGGGGAGCCTCTGCCGCTGGATCAAAGGGGTAGCGGATTTGCCCGCATCATAAACAGCACGGTCGATATTGGCGCGGTCGAGGTGAATTACACAATCGCGGCCACGTCCGGAAGCGGGCAGAGTTCAACCATTAACACCGCCTTCGCCACGCTCCTTGAAGCGACGGTCAAAGAATCCGGCATTGATCAAAACGGGATTTCGGTTATCTTCACTCCCCCAGCCAGCGGCGCCACTGGTTCTTTTGCAAGTAGTGCGACCATCACTACCGATGCCAGCGGCGTCGCGAGGGCCCCGGCTTTCACCGCAAATGGAATCGCCGGCGGTCCATATAACGTCGTCGGGAGTTTGGCGGGTGGATCGCTTTCGGCCAACTTCGCTTTGACCAACACGGCAGCCAACCAGACTATCAGTATCAGCACGCACGCGCCGGCCCAGGCGAGCTTCAATGACAGCTTCACTGTGGCAGGGACTTCGAGCTCCGGATTGCCGGTGGGTTACAGCAGTAGCGGGAACTGCACGAATCTGGGTGCGACCTTCACGATAAACAGCGGCAACGGAGTTTGCACGGTAACTTACAGCCAGGCCGGCGACGGAAATTTCAATGCAGCGCCGCCGGTAATCGAATCTGTAAATGCACAGAGAGCCAACCAGACAATCAACTTCGCCGGCCTTTCGGATCGGGCTTTCAATGGTCCTGACTTTACCGTCAGTGCGACGGCCACTTCGAATCTGGCGGTCTCGTTTACGGCTAGCGGGCAGTGCACAATCAACGGCGCCACGGTCCACTTGACCGGGGCGGGATCGTGCACGATCGCTGCTCATCAGGCCGGCGATAATGACTTCAACGCGGCGACCGACGTGCCTCAGAGCTTTAATATCGGGAAAGCAAATCAAACAATTTCATTTGGATCCCTTCAGGACAGGTCCTTCGGCGATGCTGACTTTGCGGTGAGTGCGACGGCCACTTCGAATCTGGCGGTCTCGTTTACGGCGAGCGGGCAGTGCACAATCAACGGCGCCACGGTCCACCTGACCGGGGCGGGATCGTGCACGATCGCTGCTCATCAGGCCGGCGATAATGACTTCAACGCGGCGGCTGATGTGCCCCAGGCCTTTAATATCGGCAAGGCCAATCAAACAATTTCGTTCGGAACGCTTCAGGACAGGGCCTTCGGCGATGGTGACTTTGCGGTGAGTGCAACGGCAACTTCGAACCTGGCGGTCACGTTTACTGCGACGGGTTCGTGCGCGGTGACTGGAAGTACGGTTCACTTGTCTGGCGCTGGATCATGCACGATCACCGCTCATCAGGCAGGCGATAATGACTTTAATGCGGCAGCCGATGTGTCTCAAACCTTTAATATCAGTAAAGCAAGTCAGACAATTTCATTCGGAACGCTTCAGGACAGGACCTTCGGGGATGCTGACTTTACGGTGAGCGCGACGGCCACTTCGAACCTGGCGGTCTCGTTTACGGCGACGGGTTCGTGCGCGGTGACTGGAAGCACAATCCAATTGACCGGCGCCGGATCATGCACGATCACTGCTCATCAGCCAGGCGATAATAACTTCAATGCGGCCGCTGATGTGCCTCAGCCTTTTAATATCAGCAAGGCCAATCAGACGATTACCTTTGGATCCCTTCAGGACAGGTCCTTCGCCGATCCTGACTTTGCGGTGAGTGCGACGGCCATTTCGAATCTCGCGGTCTCGTTTACTGCGAGCGGCCAGTGCACAATCAACGGTGTCACGGTCCACCTGACTGGCGCTGGATCATGCACGATCACTGCTCATCAGCCAGGCGATAATAACTTCAATGCGGCGACCGACGTGCCTCAGGCCTTTAATATCAGCAAAGCAAATCAGACGATTTCCTTTGGATCGCTTCAAACCAGGACCTTCGGCGATGCTGACTTTGCGGTGAGTGCGACGGCCACTTCGAATCTCGCGGTCTCGTTTACTGCGAGCGGCCAGTGCACAATCAACGGTGTCACGGTCCACCTGAACGGCGCTGGATCATGTACGATCACCGCTCATCAGGGCGGCGATAATAACTTCAATGCGGCGACCGATGTGCCTCAGGCCTTTAATATCAGCAAGGCAAGTCAAACAATTTCATTTGGATCGCTTCAGGACAGGACTTTCGGTGATGCCGACTTTGCGGCGAGCGCAACGGCCACTTCGAATCTGGCAGTATCTTTTAATGCAAGTGGCCAGTGCACAATCAACGGTGCCACGGTTCATCTGACTGGTGCGGGCTCGTGCACGATCACGGCTCATCAGGGCGGCGACAATAACTTCAATGCGGCCGCTGATCTGCCTCAGGCTTTTAATATCAGCAAAGCAAATCAGACGATTTCATTTGGATCGCTTCAGGACCGGACCTTCGGGGATGCTGACTTTGCGGTGAGCGCGACGGCCACTTCGAATCTGGCGGTCTCGTTCAAAGCCCGCGGCCAGTGCACAATTAACGGCGCGACTGTCCATCTCACCGGAGCGGGCTCGTGCACAATTACTGCCAGCCAGAGCGGCGACAGCAGCTTCGCATCCGCGCCGGATGTTACGCAGACATTCAATATCGCCAAAGCAAACACGACTATTGCCGTAAACTCTTCCAACAATCCGGCCAGCCTCGGCCAAAGCGTGACCTTCACTGCAACGGCGGCGGGACCTGCCGGTGCGGCAATCCCGACGGGCGCCGTGCAGCTCAAAGACAACGGCGCTAACCTTGGATCACCGCAGAGCTTGAACGCGAGCGGCGTGGCGACGTTGATGACGTCATCCCTGACTGGCGGCAACCACACCATCACCGCGGACTACATTGGTGACGTGAATTTCAATCCCAACGCCGGAACGTTGGCGGGCGGTCAGACAATCACAAATCAGCCACTTATTAGCTTCAGCCAGTCGAATTACCTCGTCAATGAAAGCCAGGGCTTCGTCCGCATTGTCGTAAACCGCAGCGGCGATACCACCGCAGCGTTGAGTCTCGATTACGTGACCAGCGACGCGGGTGCGTCCGGGCTTTGCAGTGCACTCAATACCGGATTGGCGTCGTCTCAATGCGACTTCACGATGATGCTCGGGACGTTGAGGTTTGCCGCCAACCAAACGCAGCAGACTTTGGACATTCCCGTCAACCAGGATTCATTCGCCGAGAGCCCGGAAGTATTCACAGTGGTGCTGTCTAACCTGACCGGCGGCGCAAGCTTTGTGACCTCGGCATCCGCGACCGTCACTATTAGCGACTCAGCCGCCCCGGCGCCGAACGCGATCGATGACACCGAGATGTTTGTCCGACAGCAATATCACGACTTCCTGAATCGGGACGCCGATCCAGCCGGACTGGCTTTCTGGAAGAACAATATCGATCAGTGCAAAGCCCCCGGTGGAGCTGCTGGTTTCTCCAGTATCGCCCATTGCCTTGAGGTGATGCGCATCAGCACCTCCGCGTCGTTCTTCCTTTCGATTGAGTTCCAGGCGACGGGAAACCTGGTGCGGAGCTTCTATGTCGCGGCGTTGGATCGGCCGGCGACTAACAACATGCCGGCCTTTAGTGAGTTTGAGCAAGATACGCAGGCGATACAGCGTGACGTAATAGTCGGCCAGGCCAACTGGCAGCAACAGCTGGATGCAAACCGCATCGCCTTTATGAATGACTTTGTGACTCGAGCTGAATTCGTGGGGTTGTATCCGACTACCGATACGCCGGCGCAGTATGTTGACAAGCTGTATCTACATGCGAGTGTGACTCCGACAATTCAGGAACGGTTGGATGCGATTTCCGAGTTTGGCGGGGCGGCCACGGCTGCGGATACCGTTGCCCGTGGACGCGCGCTGTTGCTCATCACACAGCACCCGGCCTTCCAGGCCCGCGAGCTGAACCGGTCGTTCGTGCAGATGCAGTACTTCGGTTACCTGAGAAGAAATCCGAACGATGCTCCGGATGGAAACTTTAACGGTTACGATTTCTGGCTCAATAAGCTCAAGGCCGCCGACGGCAACTTCATTACTTCCGAAATGGTCAAGGCATTCTTCAACTCGATCGAATACCGGCGACGTTTTGGACCATGAAAGTGTGAGGTCCGACAAGCTTTAGCTTGTCGAAGCCTGGCGACAAACTGAAGGAAGCTCCGATTAAGTAGATTCCCCTCCCTCTGGGAGGGGTTAGGAGAGGGGCGCAGCTACGAGTCGGTACCCAAAAAAGATCCCGCGCGGGCTGAAAACCCGCGCACACAGGTAATTTGCTTTTCTCTTTGCCGTAGCTGCGCCCCTCCCCCCGGCCCCTCCCAAAGGGAGGGGAGCAAATACTATTTTCAGTCTGACCTTGATCAGAGCTTCCTGAAGTTTGTTGGACACTTATTCCCAAACTGCATCAGTACCTGGTGGTGGCCGGAAGTCATTGCTGAACACCTTGCTCTGTGATACAGTCCGCGACGTTCAAGGCAAGATAGCGGTCACTTTAAATGCTTTGACGGTGACCAGCTTTGTACACTGACTCGATCAAGCTGAGTCAGATCGCACCTGCAACTCCTCGCAATTGAAAACACAGTTCGATCGCTCTCAGCGGTCCGTCTCAACTGACTGACGGCCGAGGGCGTAGACGATCCGCAACTTGAATGGTTTCCTAGAGTGAGTAAACCACTGATCGCCATCCCACTCGCCGGGTTACTGTTGATTCTTCTGTCGCTCCGCATCGAAGCGCAGTCGGCTGCCTCTCTGGGGGGAACGATTGCGGACGAGAATGGCGCAGTTGTCATCGCCGCGGAAGTCCAGCTTTCAAATATCGCCAGCGGACGGAACTTCGAAACGAAGTCCGATTCGTCCGGCGGCTACACTTTGAGAGGACTGCCGCTCGGTCGTTATCAAGCCTTTGTCCGAAGCAAGGGTTTTGCCGCGGCCACACGAACTATTATCCTTCGTCGGCCCACGTCCTATCAGGAAAACTTTGTGCTGGTGCCAGGCGTGCTGGAGAGCAGCGTTACGATTACGGTTGCTAAAGGCAGCGGCCGGCTCGCCGATCAGATTCCCCAACCGGTCAACGTCGCTGATGCCAGACGCATAGAGCAGCGCCGGCCCGCGGCGACGTTGCGGGCGATTGACCAGACGCCTAATCTGACGCCGGTCGGCGCCAATCCTGCGCTTGAGCGGCCCCGGTTGCGCGGACTAACTTCAAACCGGGTCCTGGTGATACTCGACGGCGATCGCCTCAACAATGTACGTAGCGATCCGACCTCCGGCGTCTCACCCAGTGTGATCGACGTTACCCAACTGGACGCCGTCGAAGTGATAAGCGGAGCCGGTTCGAGTCTTTACGGCTCAGACGCGATGGCCGGAATTATCAATCTGGTTACCTCCGCTCCGGCGAGAAGCGCCAACCACTATCTAACGTTTCGATTCGGTGGTGATTTTCACAGCAGCGAGAGCTTTCGGCGGGGAGCGACTGAGCTTACCTGGAGTGAAAATAAATTTGCTTTACGGATTGCCGGTTCAATGTTTCGCGAGTCGAACTATCATTCCGGCGATCGACCGATCTCGATCGACGAGGTCGTGCGACTTGGCAACCTGGCGACCAACATGGGCAACGCAATCGGAAACAGTGTGGCGCGAACTTATGCAGTGTGGACCTTGCCGGGGCGCGCCGAGATTCCTAACGGCCAGGCTCATGGTTTCAACGATCGTATCGACGCCTGGTTTTACCCAACGGCCAATCAGAGCCTGCGTTACAATCAGGTGAATAGTCAGCACGCAGACCTCGGGTTCTCTTTCATCGCCACTCCTTTCGACCCACGGACGCAATTCAACAGCTTTCGCCGTTTGGATAAGTACGGCGTGCGGTACGAAGTGCGGGAGATAACTCCGCATCTCGCGCGGATCGAGCTAAGCGCCTACCGTCAAAAGTATTCATTTCCCGATGACACGATCACTTCGCCAATCGTGGCTGGCAGCAGCTTTACCTTCGTTCCCGACACGTCCGCGCCACAAAACCTGTTGGCGGTCCTGACTGGAAACCCCTCGACGTTCACGAGCGGAAATCTTTCGGCAAACAAGAGCTCGATTACGACCTGGGGGTTCAACGCCCAAACAACTCTGGCGTTCGGGGCGAGAACTCTGTACACCACCGGAGCCGGTTACCTGCGCGATAGCTCGGCGGATGAGTTTTCGCGCCGGGACTTTAACCCTCCTTTCACATCTGTCACCGGTCGCGCCAGCAATCCCAACGTGACCTACAAAAATGTTGGTTGGTTCAATTTACTCGAATATGAACCCTTGCGCTGGTTGCGGTTAACCGGCGGACTTCGCGTCGATCGCTGGCGGACAGATGCCGAAGCGACGCCCGGGTTTCCGCTGGGGACCGAATCGACACTGCTCGATGTTTCGTTCGACAGGTTGGCCGCCAATCCCGGATCGATCAATACAGCCGGCGCCGCGGGCATCCTGGATCTAATTAAGGGACGCCGTGGAATCACGACCGTCCGTACGGTGGTGACCGGCAACGCCGGCATTGTCTTTCGGTTGAGCCAGGGCATCAATCCATATTTTCGCTGGGGCAATAGCTATCGCGAGCCGGGCGTTACCGAACGGTATCTGTTGCGCGACTTCGGTGATCCGACCTTCAGTGTTCTGGTAGTTCCTAACACGGCAATCAAGCCCGAACGCGGACGCGGTTACGAAGCGGGCGTTAAGGTAAGGCGCGCTCGTGGGAATGCTCAGATAGGATATTTTCGCAACGATCTATTTGATTTTATCGGCTCCGCGTTTGCGCCGGCTTTGTTCGTACCCGCCGATCCAACCCACGGCTTAAATCCCATCTCCCCGTTCTTTCCCTTTCATGGCGTGCTTTATGTGCAGCGCACGAACACCGCGCGCGCGCGCATTCAAGGATTTGAGGCTACTTACGAGATGAGTCTCTCGTTGGGGCACGCCGGGATCATCACGCCGTTCGGGACCTTCGGATTGCTGAAGGGCTCAAACCTAACGCCAGATCAAAACACTCTGAAATTAATCGGACAGTTCTACAATCGCTCCGATACGCCAGTGCCTCTGCGCGGTTCGGCGAATGACGCGCCGCTATCCAGCATTACGCCCTTGCGCACAATCAACGGAGTGCGCTTCGACAGTTTGCAGCGACGCTGGTTCATTGAATACGAGTGGCGTTATCAAACGCGGGTAACCCGCGCCGATCCTTTGGATCTCTCGGCAACGATCTCAACTCAGTACGGCACAGTGGCGAGCCTCAATCCATTTGTGGTGCAGAGCCTTCGCGGTGGTTACAACTACCAAAAGGAAAAGTACCGGCTTTCATTCACGGTCGGCATGAATAATCTGACGGATCGGTTTTACTTCGAGCACTTTCAGACTGCGCCCGCGCCGGGGCGAAGTTTCGTGTTCGGAACGACACTCGAGATTTTTAATCTCTTGAGGAATTGAAGGCGGCCGGTAACTGAGGACGCGCTTTTGCGATTCACGTCGCGGAGATTGAACAGCGGCACCTGCCAGGAATGAAACGTTACGTACTATTAGTGGTGGCCATGATGGCCTTCTTCCTGATCACGTTTTTTCTGGTCCAGGCCCTGGGAATTCCTTTGCTCGGAGATCCCACGCCATGGATGCAACATGGTGGAGTCCTCGCGGCCAGTCTGGGAGTCGCCCTTCTGATCGCAGATGTTTTATTGCCAGTGCCATCCAGTCTCGTGATGGTTGCTCACGGCGCCCTCTTCGGTGTAGTCGGCGGAACTCTGCTTTCGTTACTTGGCTCTCTGGGCGCGGCACTCTTCGGATTTGCGATTGGACGCCGCGGCGGCCCGTTGCTCGAACGCCTGGTCAGGCCGGCAGAACGAGAGCGGGCTAATCGAATCCTGGCTCGTTGGGGAGGGCTCGCGGTAGTTGTGAGCCGGCCCATTCCAATATTGGCCGAAACCGTCGCGATCATGGCGGGCACCTCGTCGCTTGGCTGGGGACGCATGACGGTGGCGGCGCTGGTTGGATCGCTGCCGCCGGCGCTCTTGTACGCGCTAACCGGGGCCACGGTCGCAAACTTCGAAAGCACTTCGCTGATGTTCGGAGTAGTCCTGTTTGTGACCGGCGTCTTCTGGCTGATCGGACAATTATTACAACCGTACGCAGATGGAAGAAAAACCCGAGGGCGTGAAACTCGCGATGCAAAGTCTCATGAAGGAACGATAGGAAACTCTGATTAAGTACATTCCCTTCCCTCACCGCAGCGCAACCCGGGGGGGTTGCCAGAAAGTAGCCGGTGGTCGGAATCCGCGGAGACCACCGGAAAAGTCATTAGTCATGACCGCACCCCGAAAGTGTGCCAGACGTCAGGTCAACTAAAAGATCTTTAAGGTGAAGGATCTGGCACCCCTCCGGAGTCTGTCGGGAAAAAGTATTTCTCTGTGAAAACTCTGTGTTCCTCTGTGTCTCTGTGGTGGAAATTGCTGGGAATTCATTCACCACAGAGGCACAGAGGATCTCACAGAGGTCCACAGAG
>Ga0105243_10000040_pt1 | contig 160788 bp, 149 predicted proteins | sample KBSM34metaG_FD_81525 | JGI IMG/M metagenome (GOLD analysis project Ga0105243, IMG submission 81525) | Miscanthus rhizosphere microbial communities from Kellogg Biological Station, Michigan, USA - KBS M3-4 metaG | ecosystem: Host-associated > Plants > Roots > Rhizosphere > Soil | place... | reverse complement strand
TCAAGCGAGGATCGGACTCGCTGCAGGCCGGATCACCGGGAGGCCACCCGGTGATCCTTCTTGATCGCTGGTGGGCAGGAGAGCACACCTTGCGGTCGCAACGAAGATACAAGCCGAGGAAGGTTTTCCTGGGCGGAGCCTCTTGAACGCACCGTTCATTCTTCTTCTCTTCCCTGGACACCGGCCCCTAACCACTGGCCACTAAAGGCGGACTGACCAAACGACTCCCCCGAAGAAGGCTCCGCCCCGGAAAACCTTCCTCGGCTGAAGCCTCAACTCCTTACGCTCCCAGATTCGAGATCGTCTGGAAGATCGCGGTGATCATCAGGTAGGCCATGGTGCCGATCAGGCCGGCCATGATGATGAGGATGCTCGGCATGATCAGCGCCATGATGCGCTGGAGGTCCTTGTTCAGCTCCTTGTCGTAGCGCTCGGCGGCGCGGCGCAGCGACTGGTCGAGTTTGCCGGTCTGCTCGCCGACGGAGATCATGTCGACGAACAAGGCGGGGAACGCGCCGGTGCGGATCAGCGCGCGGGAGAACGCCCGGCCGTCGCCGACCTGGTCGATCACGCGGTCGAGCTCGCCGCGCAGCGAGAGGTTCTGGGTGGCGTCGCGGGAAAGCTCCAGCGCGCGCAGCAGCGGCAGCCCGTTGCCCACCAGGTTCGCCATCGTTTCCAGGAACTGGACGTAGAACCGGCTGGCGATGACCGGGCCGATCAACGGCAGCTTCAGTTTCATCCGGTCCCACGCCGGCTTGTTGGCGTCGTTGTCCTTCCACGCCTTGAAGACCAAGCCGCCGGCGGCGAGCAGGATCAGGTAGACATACCAGAACTGCCCGAGGTGGTGGCTGATGAAGGTCATCCACTGGATCGGCAGCGGCAGTTTGCCGCCCGGCGTGCTCTTGATCAGTTCGGTGAGCTGCGGGATCAGGGTGGTGACGAACACGATCGAAACGCCGATGCCGGCCAGCACCAGGAACGCCGGGTAAATCATCGCAAGGATCAGACGACCCTGGAGCTCCTGCAGCGTCTTGAGGTAATGCGCCTGGCGCTTGAGGATCGTATCGAGCGCGCCAGACGCCTCGCCCGCCGCGGCCAGCGAACAGTAGAGCGGGCCGAAGCTCGGGCTCACCCGCTTGAGCGCGGACGAGAAATTCATGCCGTCGCGCACCTCCTGCCGCACCTTGTAGGCGACCGCCTTGAGGTTGCCCAGCTCCTGGCGGTTTTCCATCGCCTTGAGCGCCGGCTCAAGCTGGAGCCCCGCGCCGAGCATGTCGGACAGCTCCTCGGTGAACATCACCACGTCGCCGCGCTTCAGTTTGACCGGCCCTTCGGGGATCGGCTCGTCCGCCTTGTCGCCCCGTTCGCCTTGCGCGTATGCGGCGTCGGGCTTGGCCTTGCCGCGGGTGGCCGCCGGCACGACGCCGCCGCCCGCCTTTTCCCGCAGGCTGACCGGCTGCAACCCGCGCTTGTCGAGCGTGCGCAGCGCCTCCGGACGGTCGGCCGCGTCGATCTCGCCGGTGGCGACGGATCCGTTGGTGGCGAGGGCTTTGTAGGTAAAGACGGGCACGGGAAGAAGTGACTAGCGGGTGGATCCGAGGAGCGAAAGGGCGCTTTCCTTCCTCAATGATTCAGCTTTCGCCTCCGCCGACATCGGAGGACGTAACGGAAATGACCTCCTCAACCGTGGTCAGGCCCTGCATCACCTTGAACCAACCGTACCCGCGCATCGGAATGTAGCCGTCACGCACGGCCTGGGCCCGGACGTCGTTGGCGGGAGCGCTGTGGGCGACCAGTTCCTGCATCGCGTGGGTCAGCACGACGATCTCGTAGATCGCGAGACGGCCGGAGAAACCGGTGCCGCGGCAGCGGTCGCAGCCGCAGGCGGAATACGCCTGGCCTTCGAGGCTGAGCGGGATGCCGAGCTCGCGGCGGTCCTCGATCGACAACTCGCGCGGCACCTTGCAATGCGGGCACAGGCGGCGGACGAGGCGCTGGGCGAGGAACGCGCGCACCGCGGCGGACACGAGGAACGGCTCGACCCCCATGTCGACCAGACGGCTGATGCCGCCGAGCGCGTCGTTGGTGTGGAGCGTGGAAAACACCAGGTGGCCGGTCAGCGAGGCGCGGATCGCGATCTCCGCGGTCTCGAGGTCGCGGATTTCCCCGATCATCACGATGTTCGGGTCGGCGCGGAGGATCGAGCGCAGCGCCGAGGCGAAGGTCAGACCGATCTCGGATTTCACCGCGATCTGCATCACGCCCGGCAGCTTGTTTTCCACCGGGTCCTCGACGGTGACGATGCGCCGCTCGGGGTGGTTCACCTCGCTGAGGAAGGAATACAGGCTCGTCGATTTGCCCGAACCGGTCGGGCCGGTGATCAGGATGATGCCGTTCGGCAGGTGCAGCAGCGACTCGATCTTCTTCCGCACGAACGGCTCCATACCGAGGCGTTCGACGTTGAATTTCTGCTGGTTGAGCAAACGCAGCGACACGCTCTCGCCCTCAACCGTCGGCACGGTGGCGACGCGGACGTCGATCGTCTGGCCCTCGAACTGCAGGTTGATGCGGCCGTCCTGCGGCAGCCGGCGCTCGGCGATGTCGAGGCGCGACATGATCTTCAAGCGCGCGATCACCGAGCTTTGCAGCGCCTTGATGTTCTCCGGCACGGTCACCTCCAGCAGCCGGCCGTCGACGCGGTAGCGGATGCGCAGGTTGTCGCTCAGCGGCTCGACGTGGATGTCGGTCGCGTGCTGCTCCAGCGCCTCGCGGATGATCTGGTTGACGAACTTCACCACGCTCGCCTCCTCGTCCTCGTCGGCGTCGATCACGTTCGCCTCGTCGTTCGCCTCGAGGTTGGCGAAGTCCAGCTCACGCCCTTCCAGGATCTGCTCGAACGTGTCCGCGCCCACGCCGTAAAGCCGGCGCAGCGACTCGTGGATCCGGCGGCGCGACGCCATGCACCACTCGACCGGCAGATCGAGCTCCTGCGCGGCGGCCTGGCGCGCGACCAGGTTGAACGGATCGAACGTGGCCAGCAGCAGCCGTTTTTCCTCCCCATCGCCCTCGATCGCCACGGGCAGCAGGCGGTGGCGCAAGGCGATCCGCGGGCCGCAGGCCTCGCGCAGCGGCAGCGGGGCCTCGGCCAGCGGGATGCTGTCGAGCCATGGCAAACCGAGGTCGTGCGCCAGTTCGCGCAGGTATTTCTCCTCGTCGATCACGCCCGCATCGAGCAGGTCGTCGATCGGCGAACGCTGGCGCTGGGCGGCCGCGTCAAGCACGTCGGCGACGGCCTTGAGGTCGTCGCATCCGGCGCGGCGGGCGGGTTCGAGCAAAAGCTGGGTCATTCGGCTGGCTGACTTCTCCCGTAAAACCCCCGCCGAGGCAACTTTGTCTCACGAAAAATGGGCGTTCGGGCCAAGAACCGCGATTTTCCACCCTTTGCCGCATCATGAGTAGCCAGGGTTTAGGTGCCGGGGGCCAGAGAAGGCCCCGAAAAATCGGGACAACCATCGCCGGGACCGCGGAATTCATTTCGCCCCGCCGTGAATGGAAGCCTTTTCCCGAAATTCCCGCCTTTCTCATTACATCCTCTTGCGGGATCACAGCCCACCGATCACGGATCACTCATACCGGTTGCCCTCCCCGCCCGTTCCTGTTTGAAACAGGCGTGGCCTACCTCGAAATCCGCGAGCTGACGAAGCACTTCACCAAGCGCTCCGGCGGTCCGTTCTCCCCGCGCACCGAAACGATCCGCGCGGTCGACGGCGTCTCGCTGGAAATCGAAAAGGGCGAGATCCTCGGACTGGTCGGCGAATCCGGCTGCGGGAAATCGACGTTCTCCCGCACCCTGATGCAGCTCACCCCGCCCACCTCCGGCTCGGTGACGCTCGACGGCGAGAACCTCTCCGCCCTGCCGCCGAAGGAAATCCGCCGCCGCCGGCTCGATTTCCAGATGGTCTTCCAAGACCCCTACGCTTCGCTCAACCCGCGGATGACCGTGTTTTCCACGCTGGCCGAGGCCGTTCGCCGCCGCCATCCGAAGCTCAAGGGCCAGGCGCTCTACGGGCGGATCGAAACGCTGATGGCGACCGTCGGCCTCGACCCGCAGGCGATGCGGAAATACCCGCACGAGTTCTCCGGCGGCCAGCGCCAGCGCATCGCCATCGCCCGCGCCCTCGCGCCCGAACCGAAGCTCGTCATCGCCGACGAACCCGTCTCCGCCCTCGACGTCTCGATCCAGTCGCAGATCCTCAATCTGCTCAAAAAGCTACAGAAGGACCTCGGCCTCACCCTGATTTTCATCTCCCACGACCTCGGCGTCGTCCACTACCTCGCCGACCGCATCGCCGTGATGTACCAGGGAAAAATCGTCGAAAGCGGCAGCGCCGGCGACGTCTTTCACCAGCCGCGGAACGACTACACCAAGCGCCTGCTCGCGGCGATCCCGAAGCTCGCCGACACGCCCGCCGCTTGAGCCGGGAATAATCCGCCCTTTTGCGTCTCTTCCGATGAGACGTATGATGCCTTCACCGATGATCCCGTCCCGCCGGCTTCTGATTTTGCTCGCGCCGTTCCTGTTCGCGGCGTGCCACGCGGACGAACCGAAGAAACCTGCCATGGAAACGTCCCACGAAGCCCCCGCCCCGCCCGACGGCAAGGTCGAGAAATCCGACGCCGAGTGGCAAAAACTGCTCTCGCCCGAGCAATACCGCGTCCTGCGCGAAGCCGGCACCGAGCGGCCGTTCGGCCAGGTATACGAGGAGTTCAAAAAGCAGGGCGGCGGCACCTACTACTGCGCCGCCTGCGGGGCCGAGTTGTTCTCCTCGAAGGAGAAGTTCGACTCGCACTGCGGCTGGCCGAGCTTCTACGACCCGTCGAAGGCGAAGAACGTCGTCACCAAGACCGACTATTCCGGCGGCATGACGCGCACCGAGGTCAACTGCGCGGTCTGCGGCGGCCACCTCGGCCACGTCTTCACCGGCGAGGGATTCAACACGCCGACCGACAAGCGCTACTGCATCAACGGCACCGCGCTGAAGTTCGTCCCGGCGAAGTGAGCGAAAGCAAAACCACGAAAGACACCAAAGTTCACAAAAACCGAAGAGTCCCTCTTCATTTCGTGTTTTTCGTGGCCTTTCGTGGTTTCCCCCTTCCAAATGCCCGTTGAAGGGAGGCGGGTCAATGCCCCGGCGTCTCGTGTTCCTCGATGTATTCCTGCTTCAGCCCGAGCGATTCGGGCGCGTGGAGGACGAGCATCTTGCGCCGGACGTCGGCTGGCACGGTCGCGCGCGTCGCCTTCGACACCACGACCATCAGCCCGAGCGCCAGCGGCAACCCCCAGATCGCCGGTTGCTCGGCCAGCGTGCGGACGAGCGGATGCGCGGCGTACCACGCCTTCAGCCCGGCCGCGGCGGGATTCTGGTCGGCCACCATCGTGCTGACCACCGTCGCCAGCGAGCACAGGCCGCCGGCGAGCATGCCGGTCGCCGCGCCCTTCATCGTGATCCCGCGCCACCAGGTGGAGAGGAACAACAGCGGGAAATAACTCGTCGCGGCGATGGCGAACGCCCAGCCGACCAGTTTGTTGACCTCGAAGCTCTCGACCGTCAGACCGAGCAGGATCGAGGTCGCGCCGCAGATCACGGCGCATAGTTTGAACATCCGCAGGCGCTCGTGCGGCGACGATTGCGGGCGCAGGATCCGGCCGTAGATGTCGTGCGCCAGCGCTCCGGTGATCGAAACGAGCAGACCGCTGAACGTGCTCATGAACGCGGCGAACGCTCCGGCGCAGGTGATCCCGCTGAGCACCGAGCCGAGCACGCCACCGGCCTTGAGCGGCAGTTTCAGCACCGCGCCGTCGGTCCCTTTCACCCCGCTCAGGCCGTTGTAGAGCTCGGGCATCAGGTTCCGCCCCATCACGCCGAAAATCGGCGGGAACACGTAGAACACGCCGATGAGAATCATCACCCACATCGTCGTCTTCTTCGCCGCCACGCCGTCCGGGTTGGTATAGAAGCGCACCAGGATGTGCGGCAGGCCGGCGGTACCGCAGACCAGCGCGACGATCAGCGAGTAAGTATAAAGCAATGAATACGGCCGTGCCTGCTCCGGCGTGAGCCCGGCGGCTTTCGCCGGCTTGGTGGTCAGCGCGCCGAACGGCGAGATCCACGCGGCGGCGGCGGGCATCGCGGCCGCCCGCAGCTGCGGCTCGCGCACGGTTTCCACGATCGCCGAGGGCGCTTCCGGCGCGGTCCGGTTGGCGTTCAACTGCGTGCCGTAGGGACCGAACAAGGCCATCAACACGAACACCGGCACCGAAATGGCGAACATTTTCATCCAGTACTGGATCGCCTGGATGAGCGTGATGCCCTTCATCCCGCCGAGCGCGACGTTGAGCGTGATCACCGCGCCGACCACCGCGACGCCGACCCAGTAGGGCAGGCCGGGAAAAATGTAGGCCAGCGTCACGCCCGCGCCCTTCATCTGCGGCATCGTGTAGAAGAAGCCGATGAACAGCACGAAGCAGACGGCGATTTTCCGGAACAGTGGCGAATCGAAGCGGCCTTCGGCGAAATCCGGGATCGTGTAGGCGCCGAAGCGCCGGAGCGGCCCGGCGATGAACAACAGCAGGAACAGATAGCCGCAGGCGTAACACACCGGATACCACAGCGCGTCGTAGCCGCTGCTCATCACCATGCCGGCCACGCCCATGAACGAGGCCGCGCTGAGGTATTCGCCCGAAATCGCGGCGGAGTTCCAGCCGACCGAGACCGACCGGCCGGCGACGAAGAAGTCCGACGCGGTCTTCGATTTCCCGGCCGAACGGAAGCCGAGCCAAAGCGTCACCACCACCGTGACGAGCGAGAACGCGAGCACCCAAGGGTCGATTTGCATAAGAAATTCAGGCTTCGCGGTTCTGCTCCATCGCCCACTGCGCTTCCTCAGCCTCCATCCGCAGCGACCGGCGGATGAACACGTAGCTGATGATCCACACGAACGGGAAGAACAGCACGCCGAGGATCAACCAGGTCAGCGGGAAACCGCCGACCCGCGTGGCCATCAGGTCCGGCAGGAAATAGTTCAGCAGCGGCAGGACCAGCAGCACCACGCCGAACGTCGCGCCGCACGCGACCGAAAGCTTCAACTGCCGGTGTTTCAGACGCCGCAAAAACGCCTCGCTGTGAATGAAATCCTGCCGTCCGTCCATGATCGTCCTTTGCTAACGGGCGGGCCCTCCCCTTGCCAATGTTAAACCGGCCCGGCACGTGACGGATCGGACGTCGCCGAGTTCGGCTCTTGATCCCGCTTCTTCCACCCGATGCAAAAGACCGCCCGCGAATGGCTTTCGACCCCTCTCGAAATGCGAAGCCGCCGTCCCGGCTTCCTCGGAACCGCTTCGCTGCGTGGCCGCCCTGCCGCCGGATTTTCCTGCCCCGCCCCGCTGGAGGATCGCCCTCCCGGTTTGTTCCGGAGGCCATTCGCGATGCAAAAGCGCCCCGCCGACTTTCGGTTTTGGTCGCTCAAGCACGTGGATCGCCCTTCCGGGCGATCGAAGAACGCATTTATCAGGAAAAATGGAGTAGAGCGTTTACGCGAGGAGGGTCTTCCGGGCGGAGCCCCCACTGGGATCGCGGGATTCATCCGCCCACTTGGAGTGTGGCGCATTCATCGCCTGGGAAAGGGGCGAATTTCTCCTTCGTCTGGATGAGAATGAACCACGTCCGCCCCCTCCAACGCCCTTTCCGGCTTGGCCCGCCAGCGCCCCTCCCCTACAAACGGATCATGTCGACCCGCGCCGAACCCCGTGCTTCCGGGTCACCTTTTACCGTGATGCCCGACCGGTCGGGTATCACCCCTCAAACCCGACTGGTCGGATAATAATACTATTCGGCAAATATTTTCTATGAATGCACAGGCCTACCAAACCATCTGTAATATCGCATCTTTTTTCGGAGCAGTTATCGTCCTATTGTCAGGCATCGGGATATGGTATTTTGGGAGCAAAGTAGACGACGAAAAACAGGCAAAGATCGCTGAGCTCATCTCGGGCAAGAACATGCTTCTGGAGCAAAGTAATATTTACCTGGCTGATTTAAGAAATAAGGATGCGAAAATCACCGCACTAAATACTTCGATTGCGGGCATGCAGCCAGCCTTAGGGATATTAGAAATAAAGGCACTCGGCACTGACGGACGATCTGCGCAGATTGTCACTAGTGCGACATTCCCGCTCGATCTTCGCGAGGTCGATATACAGATTGAGTTCACATCCAAGATTGTTTCGGCCTCACGTGCTGTCGTTGGGTCGGGAACGGTTCAGTGCAACTTCGGAGATCCCGAAATTTTAGGCACGAAGTTGCGACTGAAAGGCGGCCCCCTGTCGGCCACGAATTATCTCGTTATTACAGTAACCACCGAAGATGAGGTTCAGATCAGAACGCATAACCTTAAGAAGAATCCTTGATCGCCGAACCAATCGCTGAATGAAAACCACGGAGCCGAACCAGACGCTAGAGCCAACGACCATGGCTGTCACACTTCGTGCTCCGAGCCGCACGAAGCGCGCCAGCCACGGTCGCGGCTCATCTTGAACGTTAGCCAGAAGACCATGGCCGTAATCACGCTGGAGACACCCATCGATGCACCGCGTGAGCGCGTTTTCGATTTAGCGCGAAGCATCGACGCGCATCAGGATACCGCGGCGGCGACCGGTGAGAAGGCAGTCGCAGGAGTGACGTCGGGACTCCTCGGCCCGGGGGAAGAAGTCACGTGGGAAGCACGGCATTTCGGAGTGGTCCAGCGCCTCAGGGTGAAGATGACCCGTTTCGAGCGGCCGGTGCGTTTTCAAGATGTGATGGTCGACGGCGCGTTCCGTTCGATGCAGCACGATCATATATTCGAAGAGAAGGGCGGCATGACGCTGATGCGGGATCGTTTTGAGCTCGTCGCGCCGCTTGGAGTTCTCGGTCGGCTGGCTGAGCGCCTCTTTCTTACGCGCTACATGCGTCGCTTTCTGGAAGAGCGGAATGCGGTTTTGAAGCGCACCGCGGAATCGAATGATTGGAGGAAGTATTTGCCCGATGAAACAAAGGGCTAAGCCGGGGTTCACCCTTCCTTTCACCGTGGACGCCGTTGGCGTCGGGAAGAAGCAGGACGCGCGGGGGGCCAGCGATTGGGTCGCCTGATGTATTCCGCCGCGGCCTCGACCCCGCCCGGTGAGAATTTCCCGCTTCGCCCTTGGAACCCGGCCGGACGCCGCCCATGCTCCGCGCCCACCCATGACGACGGTTCTGGAAATCCTCGACGGCGGCACCCGCTATTTGGAAAAGCGCGGGATCGAGGACGCGCGCCGCAACATGCAGCACCTCGTCGCCCACCAGCTCGGCTGCACCCGGATGGAGCTCTACATGCGCTTCGACCAGCCGATCGAGGAAAGGGATCTGGTCCCCTTGCGCGACGTCCTCAAGCGCCGCGGCGAGGGCGAGCCGCTCCAGCACCTGCTCGGCACGGTGTTCTTCCACCAACACGAGTTCAAAACCGACGCCCGCGCGCTGATCCCCCGGCCGGAGACCGAGGAGCTGGTGGAAATGATCCTGAAATTCCCCGGCCTGCCGGAAAACGCCCGCGTGCTCGACATGGGCTGCGGGTCCGGCGTGCTCGGACTTTCACTCGCCGCCGTCCGTCCGGGCTGGCAGGTCATGCTGGCCGATGTTTCGCCCGACGCCCTCGCGTTGACCCGCGAGAACGCCGCCAAACTCGGACTGGAGAACGTCGCGTTCGCCCGATCCGACCTCTTCGCCGCGGTCGACGGCGACTTCGACCTGATCGCCGCGAACCTCCCCTACGTCCCGGAAACCGAGCGCCCGACGCTGACCCGCGAGGTGATGCACGACCCGGCGCTGGCCCTATTCGGCGGTGACGACGGGCTCGACGTGATCCGGCGGTTTTTGCCGCAAGCCGTTGAAAAACTGCGACCCGGCGGGTGGATCGCGCTTGAAATCGGCCACGATCAGGGTGCACACGTCGCGGGCCAGCTCGACGCGGCCGGCTTCACCGGAATCGAGGTCCGAGCCGACCTTTCCGGCGTCGAACGCTTCCCCGTCGCCCGCGCGGCGCGCTGATTTTCCACCTTCTCCTTTTCCACGACACATGGACAAACTCCTCGTTCACGGCGGTGCCACCCTGCGCGGCTCGGTCAACATTTCCGGTTCCAAGAACGCCTCGCTGCCGATCATCGCCGCCGCCCTGCTGACCGAGGACGATTGCATCATCCGCCGCGTGCCGGACGTCTCCGACACCAACTACATGGTGCAGATCCTCAACGCCCTGGGTGGCGAGGTCGAGCGCTCGTCCGGCACCATCCGCGCCAAGTGCGCCGACATTTCCGACACCGCGCCGTATGAACTCGTCCGCCGCATGCGGGCGTCGATCTGCGTGATGGGCCCGCTGCTCGCCCGCAAGCGCCGCGCCGTCGTCTCGCTGCCCGGCGGCTGCGTCATCGGCGACCGCCCGGTCGATATCCATCTCAAGGGTCTCCAGGCGCTCGGCGCCAAGGTCGAGTTCGAAGGCGGCAATATCATTCTGACCGCCCCTGACGGCCTCAAGGGCGCGGAAATCGATCTGCGCGGCGAGCTCGGGCCGACCGTGCTCGGCACCGACAACGTGATGATGGCCGCCACCCTTGCCGAAGGCGTCACCGTGATCGAATCCGCCGCCGCCGAGCCCGAGGTGCTCGATCTGGCCAATTTCCTCAACTCGATGGGCGCGAAGATCACCGGCGCGGGCACCAGCCGGATCGTGATCGAAGGCGTGGAAAAACTCCATGGCACCGAGCACACCGTCATCCCGGACCGGATCGAGGCCGGCACCTTCATGGCCGCCGCCGCCATCGCCGGCGACGGCGTGACACTGCGCCGCGTCTGCCGCGACCACATGAAGGCGATCACCGCCGCCATCGTCGCCTCCGGCCACTCGGTCGAGTTCAACGCCGCGGGTGACACCTGCACCGTGCGCCGCGGCGACCAGCTCCAAGGCTGTGACCTCGTCACCTCCCCCTACCCCGGCTACCCGACCGACATGCAGGCGCAGATGACCGCCCTGCTGGCCACCACCCCGGGCCTCAGCGTGATCAAGGACACGATCTTCCCGCAGCGCTTCATGCACTGCGCCGAGCTCAAGCGCATGGGTGCCGACATCAAGGTCGACAACGGCAGCGCCATCGTCCGCGGCGTGCCAAAACTCTCCGCCGCCCCGGTGATGGCCTCCGACCTGCGCGCCTCCGCCGCCCTCGTGCTCGCCGCGCTCACCGCCACCGGCACCACCGAGATCAACCGTCTTTACCACATCGACCGCGGCTACGAGCACATCGACGAAAAACTCCTCGATCTCGGCGCCGCCGTGGAACGCGTTCGCGTTTGATTCCCAACGGCCCCGGCCGGAATCGTTCGGATCGCCTGAAATTTCGGGGGAAAATATTTCAGAATGAGCTTGCGGTTTCGAGCGGTCCGACTCATACTTCGCCCGCGCCCCGAGAGGGACGCCAAACAAATACCAACGCCTCGTTAGCTCAGTTGGTAGAGCAGTTGACTCTTAATCAATTGGTCCTAGGTTCGAGTCCTAGACGGGGTACCAAACAAAGGCCGGAATCGACGAGATTCCGGCCTTTTCCATTTCCCCCGGCCGCGCGCGGATGCACGAAAGCGCCCACACCCGCCGTTCTTATCTTCTAACCGTTTGAATCGGCAGGATCTGCACCGGCAGGCTCACCGCCTCGCGCGTGTGCCATTCCGTCTCGAACGGCCGGCGGTAGCGCGAGGTCAGCAGCACTCCGGAGGGATAGCCGTGGCATTCCAGCAACACTCCGAGCCTCCGGAATTCCTCGGGTCCGCGACCGTCCGCCGCCTCCACCTGTACGACGACCGACTCGACCAGAAAATCGATCGTGCCGTAAGCGGTCTCCAGTGCGCGCTGGAACGGCAGCTCGGCATGCCGCAATGCCTCGTCCACCCAATCATGCACCAAGGAAAAATCCCGTGGCTGGATCGACTCGATCGCTTCCCTGATCCGCTGGATGATCACCGTCATGTTGAACGGGGCGGGAGAATCAATTTCTAACAGCAACATGTCAATAGACATGCCGAAATTATTCGTGCAAGATGCATCGCTTGGCGACATGGATGCTCCTAACACTATCAGCAATGTCCGAAAATGTGGCTTCCCATGATGCATCCCCCTTTCATGTCCCGCCTGACCGGCACCGGCCGCGACTCTGGATTCCGGAACGCGACCGCCCCAGAGCGGTCCTTCTCCATGGTTGACCGCCTTTCCGGCATGGGGTTTTCTTTTCAAACATGGCCTACCGCACGATCATCTTCGACTTCGACGGCACGCTCGCCGACACGCTCGAAGAGACGCGCAAGGTCTACAACGGGATGGCGGAGGAATACGGTCTTCGCCAGGTCTCGGCGGAGGAGTTGCCCGGGCTGCGGCATTTCTCGCTGAAGGACCTGCTGGACCACCTCGGCATCCCCAGCCGCCGCGTACCCGTCCTGCTGGCCAAGGGCACGTCTCGCATCCGCGGCAACATCGCCCGCCTGCCCCTGATCCCCGGCATGGACGATCTGCTTCCGCTGCTGCGCCAGCGCGTCGAGAGCTTCGGCGTGCTGACCTCCAACGCCGCCGACAACGTCGACCTCTTCCTGCGGGCGCATGGCATCCGCGGCTTGTTCGATTTCATCTCGTCGACCTCGAAGCTCACCGGCAAATCCCGCCACCTGCGGGCGATCCGGCGGACGTTCTCGGTGAAGGCCGACGAGATGCTCTATGTCGGCGACGAGATCCGCGACGTGAAGTCCTCGCACAAGGCCGCCTGCCCGGTGGCCGCGGTGACCTGGGGCTTCAACTCGCGCGAATCGCTCGCCGCCGAGAACCCGACCTACCTGCTGGACCGGCCGGAGGAATTCCTCGATCTGATCCCGGTCCGGGGCGGTTGACGCCCGCCGGCCGCTCCGGCAACTTCCGGCATGCCGGAAAGCCCCGAGACCGTCACCGCCATCCCCACCGTCCCGCTCGTCGCGCCCGGGCGTCCGCCGCTGTCGAAGTCCGTCCAGATCCTCGGCTTCCTCTGCTTCCTGCTGCTCGGCATGGTGATCGCGCTCAACTTTCGCCGCCTCGCCTCGCCCGCCGTCGAGTCGCGGGGCGAATCGATCGCCACCCTGGCCGAACGCCTGCTCCACGACGCGGGCGAGATCGCCGACCGCACGCAGGCGCTCGAAACCCAGCTCAAGGCGAAGGACGACGAACTCGCCCGCCAGAAGGCCGCCCTGCTCGAGGCCGAGGCCCAGAACCGCGCGCTCATCGCCCAGGTCGGCCAGCTCAAGGCCGACCGCGCCGCCGGCGATTCCGTCGATTTGAAGCGCCAGCTCGACGAAGCCAACCGGGCGAAGACGTTCTTCGAATCCCGCGTGAAGGAGCTGGAGGCGAAGGCGGATGGGAAGTGAAGCCGGGTAGGCTCACCCGGCTGAAATCCGAGTTCTCTTCCCCACCATCGGGAAAGCCCCCCTTCAGGCTCCGGCACCTGCCAGGAGCCGGCCCGCTTTTTCCCAGTCCTCCTCGCTGAGGCAGCAGGGGTCGGCGGCGACGTGGTGGCCGGGTTCGATTTCAACCAAGGAAAGATCCATCCCGACGGTTTCCTCGTAGCGCGGGTGGTTGATCCGGTGGCCGAAGGCGCTGCCGGCGGGGGGATTGAACGGCGAGGGCACGTCGCCTTCCAGCGGCACGCGGGATTTCCGGGCGAGCGGGTCGGGCGTCGGCACGGCGGACAGCAGCGCCTTGGTGTAGGCGTGGCGCGGGTCGCGGTAGAGGGTTTCCGACGGGGCGACTTCCACCAGCTTGCCGAGGTACATCACGGCAACGCGGTCGGAGAGGTGTTTCACCACCGCCAGATCGTGGGCGATGAACAGGTAGGAAAGCCCGAGGTCGCGCTGGAGCTCGAGCAACAGGTTGAGCACCTGCGACTGGACGGAAACGTCGAGCGCGCTGACCGGCTCGTCGCAGATGACGAGCTTCGGGTCGAGGGCGAGCGCGCGGGCGATGCCGATGCGCTGGCGCTGGCCGCCGGAGAACTCGAACGGATACTTGTCGGCCGAGGCTTTCGACAGGCCGACGCGCTCGAGCAGCTCGTCGACGCGTTTGCGGCGGGCGGCGGCATTGCCGAGGCGGTGGATGACGAGCGGTTCCTCGATGATCTCCCGCACGCTGTGGCGGGCGTTGAGCGACTCGACCGGGTCCTGGAACACCATCTGGAGGTCGCGGCGGACCGGTTGCATCGCCCGCCGGCCGCTGCGGGTGATGTCGCGGCCGTCGAAGGCGATCGTGCCGGCGGTCGGATCGAGCAAACGGACGATCGCCTTGCCGAGCGTCGATTTCCCGCAGCCGGACTCGCCGACCAGTCCGAGCGTTTCTCCCGGCGCGATGTCGAGCGACACGCCGTCGACCGCTCGCACCGTGCCGGTCTTTTTCAAAAACAAGCCGCCGTGCACGGGAAAGTGCACTTTCAGGTCGCGGACGGAGAGCAGCGGTTGCATCAGGAAAGATCTTCGAAACAGTTGGGACAGGTTTCCACCCAGTGGCCGGGCGAGATTTCCTCGAACTCCGGGCGCTCGCGCAGGATGCCGCCGCCGCGGCCCATGCGCTGGCAGAACCGGCAGCCGGGGACCAGATCGACGAGCGAGGCGACCATGCCGGGGATCACCGGCAGCACCGACTTCGGCGGCCTGTCGAGCTTCGGGATCGAGTCCAGCAGCCCGCGGGTGTAGGCGTGCATCGGGCGGGCGAACAACTCGCGCACCGCCGCGCGCTCGACCACGCGGCCGGCATACATCACGACCACCTCGTCGCAGGTTTCGGCGATCACGCCGAGGTCGTGGGTGATAAGGATGACGGCCATTCCCATTTCCGCCTGGAGCTGCCGGATCAGATCGAGAATCTGCGCCTGCACCGTCACGTCGAGGGCGGTCGTCGGCTCGTCGGCGATCAGGAGGTCCGGCTTGCAGGCGAGCGCCATGGCGATCACGACGCGCTGGCGCATGCCGCCGGAAAGCTGGTGCGGGTAATCGCCGGCGCGCAGCTCGGGCGACGGGATGCGCACCTTGCGCAGCATCTCGATCGAGGCCTCCCACGCCTGCCGGCGGCTCATCTTCGTGTGCAACAGGAAGCACTCGGAGAGCTGCTTGCCGATGCGCTGCACCGGGTTGAGCGCGGTCATCGGCTCCTGGAAAATCACGCCGATCTCGTTGCCGCGGATCTTCCGCAGCTCCTTCGGCGTCGCCTTGAGCAGGTCGCGCCCTTTGAACGCCACCTTGCCGTGCAACACCTTGCCGGTCGGCTGCGGCAGCAGGCGCAGGATCGACATCGCGGTCACGCTCTTGCCGCAGCCGGACTCGCCGACGATGCCGACGGTCCTGCCTTTCGGCACCTCGAACGACACGCGGTCGACCGCCCGGATCAGGCCCTTGTCGGTGTCGAAGGCGGTGATCAGATCGTGAACCTGGAGCAAGGGGTCGGACATGGTCATTTCGCGGCCGGCTTGCGCCGGTATTGGTCGAAAACGAGGTTCTTCTCCGGGAATTTCTTCCCGCTGGGCATGGCCTCCTCCGTCTCCCGTTTGAGCTCGGAATCGATCCAATAGACGTAGTTCATCTCCGGCTCGTTCCCGAGACGGACGTTGAAGTTCTCCGGCCAGCGGATCCAGCGCCAGTAGCCGACGCGGTAGAAAGGGCGGTTGAACGCCGGCACCCAGACGGCGCGGTCGTGGAAGATCTGTTCGAGCTTCCAACTGGTATCGCGGATTTCCTCCAGGCTGCGGGCGTTGCGGTTCGCTTCGAGGATTTTATCGACCTCCGGATCGGCGAACACCGTGATATTGTTCGTCATCGGCCGCGGCTTCGTCGTACCCGGCTCGTAGGCGTCCTTCGAGTGGAACTGCTGGTAGTAATCCGGAAACGGCGGCGACAGCTGCCAGCCCATGAAAGCGATCTCATGCTCCTTGCGCGAGACCTTCTGGAACGCCGCGGTCGCATCCAGCCCCTCAAGTTTGTATTCCACCCCCGCGCGCCGGGCCTCCTCCTTGATGCGCAGCAGGATCGGATCGATCGCCGGACTCTTCGGATAGTTGATCGTGAACGAAAGCCGCTGGCCTTGGGCGTTTTCAAGAATCCCATCGCCGCCGGTTTTGGTGAAACCCGCCTTGGCGAACGCCGCGCGCGCCAGCTCCACCGAGAACGGCCGGGTGCGGATGTTGGGGTTGGAAAATTCGCCGTAACCCGCATTGACGAGATGCATCCGCTCGGCGTCGCCGCGCAGGTCTAGCTCGATCACCTTTTCCCAGTTCGTCGCATGCTGGAGGCCGATGCGGACGTCGAGGTTCGAAAGCAGCGGCCGGCTGATGTTGAAATACAGGCCGCGGGAAACCGCCGGGTATTCGTTGTAGAACGTCGCCTTCTCGATGTAGCCGTCGAATACCTGAGGCACCTCGGTCTTCTCATACCACTTCTTGGCGTCGCCGAGCAGGTAGGTGTCGATTTCGCCGCGCAGGAAGAGCTGGAACGTCTTCTCCTCGTCGCGCACCTGGATGTACTCGATCCGATCGGCGTTGAAGCGGTAGCGGTAGTATTTCTTGTCCCGTGCCCACCAGTCCTTCACCCGCGCCAGCGAAATCGAGCGCCCCTTGACGATGTCCTTTGCGAGGATCTCATACGCGCCGGTGGTCGGCCGCGGCCGCCAGTTGTAGCGCGATTCGAAGTCCGGGCCGAACTCCCGGTAAAAGTCCTCCTGGAACGGCGTGAGCCCGGCGAAGCCCGCCGCAAGCGGCTTCGGATAAGCGAGCCGGATGCAGACGTAGTCGTCGCCGTAGGTCGCAATGCCCCAGTATTGTTCGCCGTAGTAGGCGCGGTAAAACGGCTCCGTCAGGTAGGGCGAAAGGTAGACATACAACGTCATCCGCCAGTCGCCCGATTTCACCTTCTTGCCATCCGACCAACGCGCCGCCGGATCGATATGAAAATACACCGTTTGCCCGTCCGGCTCCACCGCCCAGCGGTCGGCCAGCCCCGGGATGATTTTGCCCGTGTCCGGATGGAAGCCGGTTAGAGAAAGCTCGATGTCGTCCCAATGGTTGCTGCGAAACGAATTGTTCGCCTCTTTGCCGCAGCAACGGATCGTCGGCGGATACGCCCCGCCAGGAATGTAGCTGTGGAAGGTGCCGCCCTTTTTCGCCTCGGGCGAACCGATCTCGGGTTCGTCATTGCCATCGACCCATTCGAGGTTCTTCGGCAGATCGGCCTCGGTCAGGACTTCGAAGAACTTCGGCCGCTGGAGCCGGCGCAGCAAGTCGGCCTGCTCGGCGAGCTTCTCCTTGCGGTCGGCCTCGCTCAGTTCGCCCGCGAGCTCGGTTTCCAGCTCCTTCTTCCGCGTTTCGAGCGTCCGCAGAACCTCCGCGTTGTAGCGGTCCTGGAACGCCGCGCGCTCCGCCGTGTTGTCGTACGGCGGGAACTCCACCGTCCGCTGGCAGGCGGCGAACAGCAGGCACATGGCCGGAACAAGAACGAGGAGCAGGCGGTTCATCGGTAGGTCGTGAATTTTTTCGGATCGAACGCCTCGCGCACCGCCTCGCCGACGAAGGTGATCAGCAGCAGCAGCCCGACCATCGCGGTGAAAACCGAACTGACGATCCACAGCGCGTCGAGGTTCGCCGTCGCGTCGTCGAGCACGCGGCCCCAGCTCGGGTAGCGGTCGGGCAAACCGAACCCGAGGAAATCCATCGCCGTGAGCGAGGTGACCAGCCCCGCGATGCTGAACGGCAGCAGCGTGACCAGCGTCGACATCGAGTTCGGCAGGATTTGGCGGAAGATCACCCGCGTCGTCCCCGCCCCCTGCACGCGGGCGGCGGCGACGTAATCGCGCGCCTTTTCGCGGAACGTCGTCGTGCGCAGGTAGACCGCCACGCCGATCCACGAGAACAGGCAGTAGATGAGAAGGATGTTGGCCAGCGCGATGTTGTCACGACCCAGGTTCGCCGTGATGATCATCACCACCAGCAGGAAGGGCACGTTCGAGAGCACCTCGATCAGGCGCTGCATCACGAGGTCGAACAGCCCGCCGAAATAGCCCATCAGGCAGCCGAGCGTGATGCCGAGCGCGTAGGTCAGCGCGAGGTAGAACGCGGACGCCTTGAACACGACCTGCAGGCCGCCGAACAACTGCGCCGCGATGTCCCAGCCCTTCGAGTCGGTGCCGAGGAAATGGCGCTCGGCGAACGACGGCGGCGCCGGCGGATAGACGAGCTGGAACCATTCGCCCGCGGCTTCCGGTGCCTCGCCCGGCACGGTCGACGCGGTCCGCTCGCCCTTGCTCCAGGTTTCACGGCCGAGAAACTGCCCTTGCGCGTCGTAGACCGAGGAGACGCCCTCGCGCACGCCGTGGCGGAAGCTCGCCGCGCGCTCCTTCACCTCGGGCGCGTCGGAGCGGAACCTCACGGCCTGGCCGTTGTAGGGTTCGCCGCCCTTCGGCGAGGCGTACAACACGCCGTCGATCGCGGTAAGCGGGTACTTCAACACGTCGTCGGAATCGAAGGTCGGATCCCACGGGATCGGCGCGAGAATCACCCGGTCGCCCGCGTTCGCCTTGAGGAAACGCTCGCGCAAGGCGCGGTAATCCGCCTCCTGCTCGCCGCTGCCGCCAAAGTCCTTTTCGCTGAAGATCTTCCGCTGGAACGCCGGAAAGCACCATTTCCCCTGTTGGCACACCGCGAGCGCCTTTCGCCCGACCAGCGCCTGATCGAGTATCGCCACGCCCAGCAGCAGCACCAGCAGCCGGAACGACAGCCAGCCGCGGCCGATCGAGCGGAAGCGCGTGAATTTCCTCAGCGTCAGCGGGTTCCACTGGAAATCGCCCCCACGGAACACCATCAGCAGCCCGGCCAGCGCCATCAGCCCGCACAGCGCGTGGCCGATCCACCGCCCCTGCTCCGCGCGCCAATCGCCCGCGGCGAACGCGCCCGGCTCGGCGTCGAACGAGAAGAACCAGCGCAGCGACGGCAGCGCGAGGCCATACTCGTGCCCCGCCGCGGCGGCCACGGCGACGAGCAGCAGGAGAAGACCGATTTTTCGCGGAAAGGTCATTTGAAACTCACGCGGGGATCCACCATCGCGACGCACAGGTCGGAAATCACGTTCCCGACCAGCATCAGCACGGCCGAGATGAACAACACGCCCATCATCAGCGGCTCATCGCGCTCCAGGATGGCGTTGAACTGGAGCAGGCCGAAACCGTTGATGTCGAACACGCGCTCGATCAGCATCGACCCGCCCACGAAGATCGTGACGTTGTCGCCGAAAGTCGACGCCAGCGGGATCAGCGAGTTGCGGAAGGCGTGCTTGAAAACCGCCGACGGAAACGAAACGCCCTTGGCCACCGCGGTTCGGACGTAATCCGCCGCCAGGTTGTCCATCAGGCTGTTCTTCATCATCAGCGTCATGAACGCGAAACCGCCGACCAGATAGCAGAGCATCGGCATCGCCGTGTGCCGGACCAGATCCTTCGCCTTGTCCGCCGCCGTCAGCGTGTCGAAGTCATCGCCGGTGAAGCCGCGCAGCGGAAACCAGCCGAGCCGGGCGCCGAGAAAAACCACCAGCAGCGAACCCAGCGCGTAGCCCGGCACCGCGTAGCCGGCGAACACCGCCACCGAGCTGGCGTTGTCGAGCCACGTCCGGTGCTTGATCGCCTTGAGCACGCCCAGCGGCAGGCAGACGCCGTAGATGATCACCAGGCTGACCAGCCCGAAATAAAGCGACACCGGCATCCGCTGGAGGATCATCGCGCCGACCGGATCCTGGTATTTGCTCGAATTGCCCAGGCTGCCCTGGAGCAACCCGTCGAGGCGCGGCTTGAAGATCACCGCGCGGTAGCCCGGCGGTTTTTTCATCTCCACGGCCTTAAGCCACTTCGCCCAGCGCGCCGCACCCTCCTCGGGTGTCCGCAGCCGGACCTGCCATTCGCCCAAGTCCACGCCTTCCGGCGCGATGAGCTCGGCGTGGCCCGCGTCGTCGCGGCGGACCTTCGCCACGTGCACCGTGCCCGGCACTTCGATCTCGACCTCCTTTTCGCCCGCCGGAAACTCCTTGCCCGCCTTCTCGACGTCGCGCGGCAGCACGCCGAGCCACTCGGCGTAGGCCCGCGGCAGTGACTTGTGGCGGTCGTATTTCTCCTCCAGTTCAAGCACTTGCGAAGGCGTCAGCGAAAATCCGCTCTCCGCCCGTGAGCGCTTCCCCTCGCCGCCCAGCAGCCGCGCCAGCCCCTGCTCGACCGGACCACCCGGCGCTAGGCGCATCACCGCGAACACCAGCATCGTGATCCCGAGCAAGGTCGGGGGGATCAGCAGCAGGCGGCGGAGGAAATAGGTTCTCAAAACGGCTTCGGGAAAAGATTCAGAGGTTCTAACTCCGATCCCTCCTCATGCAAGCTTTGGCGTGGCCAAAGCTTGGGCTGAACCTCCGCGTTCGCCCTTGCAAAACCCCTCAATTCCCGCCGCGGCGGCCCCGGCCGCCGAAACCGCGGCCTTCGAGCACGCGTTGCTTCGCGTCGTCGCTCAAGGCGGTCGACTGCTGGATGTAGGCCTTGGCCGCGGCCTCGTCCTCGCGCATCCATTGCTGCGCCGCCATGCCGACGACGCGCTGGCGGTCGCGCTCGTTCTGGACCGATTCCGCCAGCTGCATCACCGCCTGCGGGTTGTTCGAACGGTTGCTGAAGACGTAGGCTTGGATCGCGTTGTCGCGCGCCTGCCCGGCTTCCTGCTGGTTGACGTAGGCCACGGCACCGGCGTCGTCCTGGCGCGCCCAACTCGACACGAGCTCGCGCGTCGTGTTGCGGGACACCTCGACGCCGTTCTGGGTCGCCAGCCAGGCGGCGGCGGCCTTCGGATCCTCGCGCGCCCACGCCTGGGCGATTTCGCCCGCCGCGTCGTTCTTCGAGTCGCCCGCGGCCATCGCCGCGACCTTCTGCGAGGCGAGTTCCGGGTTGTCCCCGGCCAGCCCGCGCAAGGCGGAAACCCTCGCCCGGTCCTGCTCGTCGGCTGGCAACGAGGCGATCCACGCCTCGGCTTCGGCGAAATTCTTCGCGCCCCACTGGCGGGCGATCGAGGCGTAGGCATCGCCGCGGTCGTCGCCCGTGATGCCCGCCGCCAATTCGGCGGCCTTCTTCGGGTCGGTCTGCGCGACCTCGCGGACCACCGCCGACATCGCCTGGCCCTTGTCGCGGTCGAGCGACTTCGCCCAGGCCAGCGCGGCCTCGGGGTCGTTTTTCGCCCACTCCTGCGCGATGATCGACGCGCCGTTCTGGCCGCCGCCCGGACCACCGCGGCCCATGCCCATCATCGCGAACTCCTTCGGATGCTGGGAGAAATACTGCGCCGCGTTCTCCGGGTCGACGCTCGCCCAGCTCTGGAGGATCGTCGGTTTCACGAACATCCCGGCGAAGCCCATCTTGTCGGTATAGGCCATCGCCGCGGTCGGAGCCGTTTCCGCCCAGCGGCCGAAAAGGAGGAACGACGCCATCATGCGCTCGCCCATCGGGAGATTCTCCAGCTTCGCCGCCTCGGCCTCCAGCTGTTCCGGGCTGAGCTTCTGGTAATATTCCAGCAAGCCCTGCATCCGGCCGAGCTGGCCCGGCTGACGATAGATTTCGTCCAGCGTCTTCGCCCGGGCGGTGCCCTTGGCGCGGTCGCCCGCCTCCGCCGATCCGCCACTCGCGCCGCGGCCGCTGCGGGTGTTGAGCGTGTCGGCCTGGCCGGACGAGGTCGCGACCGCGTCGCCGCCGGACTTGCCGGCGATGAAACCACCCGCGCCTCCGACCAGGAGGGCGGCAGCAGGAAGCATCCAAGGATTTTTCATGGCAAAGAAGAACCGGCTCTAAAACCCCGGCCGGGCGGGAAAGTTTTCAGGGTTTTTTCGCGTCGGGACGGATCAGCGATGCCGGATCGGGCAACTTCCGCTCCCCCACACGTTCCAAACCGACGAAAAAAGCGCCCACGATCCGTTCGCCCGGCAACTGACCGTCGAACCACGTCTCGAACTCGACCGCGCCCTGCGGCAGGTCCATCCCGACGGTCACCGCCGTGGCGTTCTCCAGCACGGCCGAGCGCAGCTCGAATTTCCCCGCGCGCAGGTGCACCGTGCCCGCCCGCAGCGTGCCGAGCCGCTTGCGCTCCGCCTCGCCCGCCTCCGGCGGCAGCTTCGCCAGCGTGATCCGGTAATGGCCCTCACTCGCCACCTGGAGCTTCCAATGGCCGGAAACCGACGTTTGCCCGGCCGCTTTGCCCGGATCGGCCAGCGTTTCCAGCAATCCGAGCAAGGCCGCCTGATCGCGGCACGCCGCCGCGCCGTCCGCCTGCGCCATCTCCCGGCTCGGCCACCAATCGGCCGCCGTCAGCCGCACAACCGGCTGGCGCGCGTCGCCGACGATCGCCCGCACCGGTTCCTGCACCGCGGGCAGGACGCGCCGCCACCACGCGCCGTAGTCGCGCAGCCACGCGGTCGCGAGCCCGGCGTGCGATTCGAATTCATTCGCCCGCTCCGCCGCCGGCTTCGTCAGATCGAAAAACTCCAGCCCGCTCAGCAGCCAGCGCTCGTCCCGCACCGCGAAGCCCTGCGACGCGTGCCGCTCGGGCGAATCGTCGCCCGGCCAACCGCCGGCATGCAGGAAGACTTTCCGGCCGCTCGGCAGCTCCGCCTTGCCCGCCAGCACCGGGCCGAGATCGATCCCGTCGCCCGCCGGAAACTCCAGCCCGCAGGCCGCGGCGAGCGTCGGCGCGACGTCCAGCCACGACGCCAACCCCTCCACCGTTCGCCCGTCGTCCGTCCGCCCCGGCCACCGGATCGCCAGCGCCGCCGTCGTGTTTTCCGGAAACGCGGCGTCCGCCGACGGCTTGCCACCCGCCACCACGATCGTTCCGCCCGCCAGCCCGAGCCGGTCGAGTTCGCGCAGCAGCCCCGCCAATGGCTCGCCCGCAGGCCAATCGACCGCCAAAAAGAACGGTTTCCGATCGCCCGCCCGTTCGCCCAGCCAGCGCAGCGCCTCGCGCTTCCGTAGCTCGGCCGTCGACCCCGCCGCCACGCCCCAGCGACCGTCCAACGCGCCATCCGGCTCCGCGCCGAAAGTTTCCTCAAACCCCCGATCCACCGCCCGGCACGGCAGCGCGCTCCCGAGCCGCCATTCGCCCGCCAGCGCCGTGCGGTAGCCCGCCCGCCGGAACGCCTCCGGCAACAGGGGCGCGTCCGGTCGCACGAAATTCCGGCCCTCCCGCATGTGGCTCACCCCGCAGGCGAACTCGTGCCGGCCGCTCAGCAGCTCCGCCTGGTCCGCCGCCACCGTCGGCCCGGCGACCGCCTGGGAAAACCTCGCGACGCCCGCCCCCGGCTCCGCCAGCGCCTTCCCGTCCACCCGCACCAACACCACGTTCGGCCCGGCCGCGGCCACGCCCGCCAGCAGGAACACGACGGCGTTTGCAATTGCGGCCAGCGGACGGAAAGCGAGCATGGGCATCATCTGTCTCTCATGAACCCCGCCCGCAAGCCCTTCCGAGTGATCTTCGTCTGCATGGGCAACATTTGCCGCTCGCCCGCCGCCGAGATCGTCTTCCGCCAAAAAGTCGCCGACGCCGGGCAAACCGACGCCATCGAGATCGATTCCGCCGGCACCCTCGGCTACCACGCCGGCAAAGGCCCCGACCCGCGCATGGCCGCCACGCTCAAAAAACGCGGCTACCCCATCGCCGGCCGGGCCCGCCAGATCCTCGCCGCCGACCTCGACGCCTTCGACCTCGTGCTGGTGATGGACTCCGAGAACCTTGCCAACGTCCGCACCCTCGACCGCGTCGGCCGTTTCCACGCGAAAATCCGCCGCTTCACCGATTTCTGCACCCGCCACGACACCGACGAAGTCCCCGACCCCTACTACGGCGGCCAGCAGGGTTTCGACCACGTCGCCGACCTCGTGGAAGACGCCGCGGAGGGGCTGTTGGAGGCGATCGTGAGCGGGAAGGCGTGACCCGCGCCCGGCGCAGACCGCAAAATGGTACCGCGGATGCACCGCGGAACACGGATGGAAATGACTTCAGATCCGCGTTCATCCCGTTCATCCGTGGTTCTCTTCCATTCCTCCCCATGCGCATCGACGCCCACCTCCACATCGTCGGCACCGGCACGGGCGGCACCGGCACGGGCGGCACCGGCACGGGCGGCACCGGCACGGGCGGCACCGGCACGGGCGGCACCGGCTGCTGGTATCGCCCGCGCGGCTTCACCAAGCTCGGCGAGCCGTTCCTCGTCCGCGCGGTCGGCCTCACCACCCGCGATCTCCACGGGCCGGATTTCGACCGGATCTACGTCGAAAAAATCCTCGCCCACCTCCGCGGATCCTCCATCCGGCGCGCACTCATCCTCGCCCACGAGCTCGCGCACCGCGAAGACGGCACACCGATCCCCGAAAGCGCGTCGCTCTACGTCCCCAACGCCTACGTTCTCAAGCTCGCGCGGGAGCACTCCGAGTTTCTCGCCGCCGTCTCGATCCACCCGTCGCGCAAGGACGCCTTCGACGAACTCGAGCTCGCCCTCGCCGGCGGAGCCGCCGCGCTGAAATGCCTGCCCAACGTCCAGGGCATCGACTGGAACGACCGCCGCCACACGCGTTTCCTCGAACGCATGGCCGAGGCGAAGCTCCCGCTCCTCGCCCACACCGGCAGCGAACGCACCATGCCCGTCGTCGACCCCAAGCTCGCCGACCCGCGCGTGCTCACCCGCCCGCTCGAAATCGGCGTCACCTGCATCGCCGCCCATTGCGGCACCGGCACGATGCTCCTCGATCCCGACTACCTGGATGTCTTCGAGGCCATGACCGCGCGCTTCCCCCACCTCTACGGCGACAACTCCGCCCTCGCCGCCCCCAACTTCCGCCTCCGGCCATCCGCCCTCAAACGCCTCACCACCGGTCCGCTCGCCGACCGCATCCTCCACGGCAGCGATCTGCCGGTGCCCGTCAGCGGCCTCCTCGCCTGGGCCTTCCGCATGATGCCGTGGCGCGACTACCGCGCCGCCGCCGCGATCCCGAACCCCGTCGAACGCGACGCCTTCCTCAAGCGCGCCCTCGGTTTCAGCGAGGAAACCTTCACCCGCGCCAGCCGGATCCTCCGGAATGCCGGGAGCCAGATCCTTTGACCCGTGCCACGGATCTGCGAAAGTCATCTTACCGATCCGACCATGAAAAATCCCGCCCCGAAAAACACGATCTGCCTGTGGTTCGACAAGGACGCGCTCGACGCGGCGCGGTTCTATGCTGCGACGTTTCCGGACAGCGAGGTGCTCGCCGTCCACCACGCGCCCGGCGACTACCCGTCGGGCAAGGAAGGCGACGTGCTCACGGTCGATTTCACCGTGCTCGGCATTCCGTGCATGGGCCTCAACGGCGGACCGGATTTCAAGCATAGCGAGGCGTTTTCCTTCCAGGTCGCGACCGACACGCAGGAGGAAACGGACCGCTATTGGGATGCGATCGTCGGCAACGGCGGCGAGGCAAACGTCTGCGGCTGGTGCCGCGACCGCTGGGGGATTTTCTGGCAGATCACGCCGCGCGTGCTGACCGAGGCGATGGCCGCCGGCGGAGACGAGGCGAAACGCGCCTTCGCCGCGATGATGGAGATGGGCAAGATCGACGTCGCCAAAATCGAGGCCGCGCGGCGCGGGTGAGTTTCGTTCGGGACGCGCCGCCCGGTTTCTAACCGAACCCAGACACGGGAAAAGCCGCTGGCGGGCGAAAAGTGTTTTCCCGGCAGTCGTCCAATGGCATTGCTGAGGTCGCCGAACGTCCAATTTTGCGTCCCCAGTTCATGAATGCCGAACCACCCCCCTCCCTTCCCGGCGTCTCCGCGAAACGCCGCCTGATGCTGGCCGGGATTGGTGCCAGCCTGTGCGCCGCCACCGCGGCGTGGTTGCGCTGGCCGCAGCCCACCGCACAGCCGGCGCCGACGGCCAAGGCCGGCCCCGCGCCCCGGAACCAGCCGGAAGCAGACGCCGGCCACACCGACGCGGCAAGCCCCGCGCCGTCCCCGGCGACGCCCGGCGGCTTCTCGCGCGAACGTTTTCTGCCCCATCTCCACAGCATGTTCCTGGTGGAGGACGCGAACCTCGCCCTGCGCCTGGAGGAAGTCAGCCCGGCCAGCACGATCGCCCAAGGGGCGACGGTCTACACCTGCTTCAGCCTGTTGTTCGAAGGCCCGGCGGGTCCGACGGTCGAGTCCGCGACCTACCGTCTGAACCACGGCGAACTGGGCACCTTGGAGCTGTTCCTCTCGCCGGTCGGACGCGAGACCCCCCGCCCCCATTACGAGGCGGTCTTCACCCAACGGGTTTGAGATCCATCCCGCCGCGTGGCGCGCCGACGATGGCCGCTACCGCAGGTTCCAACGAAAAAGGAGAGCCCGGATTGCCGGGCTCTCCTTTTTTTAGAAGGCGAACGTTGGGAACGCGCGGGCCGGATCACACCGGCTCGTCGTCTTCCGCGCCGTGGTTGAGGATGAACTGCAGGTCTTCCAGGCCGAGGTTCGAGGCGAAGCCTTCGTCGCAGAGCACGTTCGTCACGAGCTGGGTCTTCTGGTGCTGGAGGATGCGGATCTTCTCTTCCACCGTGTCGCGGGTGAGCAGACGGTAGGCGATGACCTTGTTCTTCTGGCCGATACGGTGCGTACGGTCGATGGCCTGGTTTTCCACCGCCGGGTTCCACCACGGATCGTAGAGGATGACGTAGGACGCCGAGGTCAGGTTCAGACCGGCGCCACCGGCCTTCAGCGAGAGCATGAAGACGGACGGATCCTTGGTCGTCTGGAAGCGCTCGATCTCGCCCTTGCGGTCCTTGGTCTGGCCGGTGAGGTAGTGGAACGGGCGGGCTTCCAGCTCGAGGCGCGCCTTGATGAGGTCCAGCATCGAGACGAACTGCGAGAACACGAGTACCTTGTGGCCTTCCTCGTGGAGCTGGTCCAGGAGGTAGAACAGCGACTCCATCTTGGCCGATTCCTCCTTGAGGTACTTCGGATCGATGAGACCCGGGTGACAGCAGATCTGGCGCAGGCGCATCAGGCCCTGGAGGATGGCGAAGGAGTTCTTCTTCACCGCCTCGTCCGAGTCGAGACCGAGGAGCGCCTTCTGGATGCGCTTGAGCTCCGCCTTGTAGAGCTCCTGCTGGATGTTCTCCATCTTCGAGTAGACCTCCTCCTCGGTTCGCGGCGGCAGGTCCTGGGCCACCTGCAGCTTGGTGCGGCGAAGCAGGAACGGACGCAGACGCGAGGCCAGGCGGTTCTGCGAAAGCGGGTCCTTCCTCTTGTCGAAGCGCTTCTTGAAGTAAGCGCGGCTGCCGAGCACGCCGGGCATGGCGAAGGCCATCAGCGACCACATGTCGAGCAGACGGTTTTCGATCGGCGTACCGGTGAGGACCAGGCGGTTCTCGGACTCCAGCTCGCGGGCGCACTTGGCGGCCTTCGAATCGGGGTTCTTGATCTGCTGGCCTTCGTCGAGGATGACGGTGATCCACTTGAGCTGGTTCAACAGGTCGCCGCAGACGCGGAGCTGGGCGTAGTTGAGGATCAGGATGTCGATATTGTTCTGGATGTATTCGACGTCGAGGTCCTCGCGGTTGCGCAGGATCTTGGAAACGAGCTCTGGCGCGAACTTCTGCGCCTCGCTCTGCCAGACATCGAGCACCGACTTCGGGCAGACGACGAGCACCGGCATTTTCGGCTTCTTCGCCTTCACCGCTTCGTCGCGCAGCCAGAGAATGTAGGTGATCGACTGGATGGTTTTACCGAGACCCATGTCGTCGGCGAGGATGCCGCCGAAGCCGTTGGTCGCGAGGTAGGCGAGGAAGCGGTAACCGTCGACCTGATAGGGACGCAGCGTCGCGTTGAGGTTCGTCGGCACTTCCGGCATCACGTCGATCTGGATATCGCCGGCGCGATCCTTGATGCGCTTCCACGCCTTCGGGTCGAAGACCTCGGCCGCCTTCGGGTCGGCGAGTTGCAGCGCGTGCATGCGGTGCGTTTCGCCGGAAAGGTCGAACGGATCGAGGCCGAGGCGGGTGACGGCCTCGCGCTGGTCGGCGTCGAGCTTGATCTCGAGGCGCATCCACGAGCCGTCCTCCATGCGGACGTAACCGCCGCGGGCGGCGACGAGCTGGCGGATCTGCGCTTTCGAGAGGTTGACGCCCTGGACGTCGATGACGATGCGGAGGTCGAACCAGTCGATCTCCTGGTTGACCACCTCGAAGCGGACCGCGGCGGTGACCGGGTCGTTGAGGATCGACTTCAGACGCAGGTCGATATCGAGATCGACCGACTCCGGCATCGCCTTGATCCATTCGGCGAATTTCTCCGGGAACTGCTTGGTGATGCGCGTTTTGAACGCGAGCAGCTTCTCGTCGTAGGTGAGACCCATCTCCTCCAGGATGCCGGGCACCGGGTAGAGGTCCTCGCGGGCGAAGCGCAGCAGCTGCTTACCCTTGACCGACTGCTGTTCGACGAGCTCCCAGCCCTCCTTGGTCAGACGCTCGGTGCGGCGGCCCTTGGTCTCGAGCGCGGTCACGTCGATGACGAGGTGCTCGGTTTCGGCGGCGGTGAGGCCGGCGACGAGCTTCAGCTCGAACTTCGGCTTCAGGTCGAGGTCGAGCACGCGCTTCTTGAGCGACTCGGGCAGCTCGGCGCCGATCTTGCGGAGGAATTCGACGCCCTCGAGCGAATCGATCACGCGCTTGGGGATCAGGTAGCGCGGCATCACTTCCGTTTCCTCCAGCCAGCGCGGCGGGCCCGGAAAGACGGTTTCGTCGGATTGATAGAGTTCCTTGCGGCCGGGCAGCAGGCGGACCGAGTGGGAGACGTTCTCGCCCGAGGCGGTCACCAGCTGGAGCGCGAAGCTGTTCTGGTCGTAGGGATCGTCCTCGCACATCCAGCTCAGCGCGTCGGGGACGACCTTGAACTCCCTGTCGTCGAGGTTGACCAGATAGCCCTTCAACGCCGGCTGGCGGAACAGGCGGTTCATGAAGCGGCAGGCTTCCTCCTGGTCGAAATCGAGAGTCGTCTCGCCGTGCTGGCGGTAGAAGGAGAGGAAATGCTCCCACAGGATCTGGCTGGAAGCGTCCATCCGCAGCGCGGCTTCCTGGAACAGCGAGACGTATTGCTCGATCTCGTTCTTCTCGCGCAGCGCGACCCACAGGCCGGCCTTCTCCTCCTTCACCTCGAGGCGGGCCTCGTTGATCGTGGCGACGAGGCGGTAGGCGATGTTGAGCGGGGCGGCCTGCGGCGGGCGCTCGTTGACCTGCTCGATGCGGTCATACCAGGCCGCGACCTCGCGCTCCTGCTCCCATTCGGCCATCTTCTTCTGAACGGCGGACAGGTCCGTAATCACGTTCATGAACTCCGGGAACTGGAGCTTCCGCTTGTAGAAGGCGTAGGCGAGGTAGTTCCAGAATTCGAGGATGTCGCCCGGCGGCATCGGCCACAGTTCGAGCGGCTCGTAGGTGGTGATCTCCCAGCGCGGCGTGATGCGGACCATGTCGTGGTCGTGCAGCTCGCCTTCGATCACGTAGCGGCGGTAGCGCTTCTCGATCTTGGAGACGAAATCGGCCTCCTTGTCGTCGAGTTCGCGGCCGACCTTCTCCTCGATGATGTCGAGGATCGGGGTGTCGTCGAATTCGTTCGGGGACTCGGGCAGGTCCTCGCCGCGATGCATGCGCTCCATCATCGTGGCATACTGGCACGCGCCGGAGACGATCTCGTCCTCCGCCGTGCAGGAGCCGAACCAGCGGTTCCCCTGGAGGCGCAGGCTGGTGCGGAACGTCCCGGTTTCATCCTCCACCCGGCCTTGGATGAACAAGTGATTGCCGAAAATCTGCGTGACGGTGCCTTCTTTTTGAAGGAGTTCGCCGCGCTTGCGGGCCTCCTCGGGGAAGCTGTTGAGGAAATTGAGGGTCGCTCTATCTGGATTCATCGCGGGTGTTCGATTTGCCTGAAGGGGGAAGCAACGCCATTCCCTCGGCGCGACATCATACTGACGCGCCGACGGAATGGCGGGGGCCGAAGATAGGCACCGCGGGCGACTTCCGGCAACAAAAAGTCTAGCGGCGAAATTGCGGAAATTGCCTCAATTTTTCTTCCGCCGCAGGCAGAGGCCGTCCATCGGCCCGAACAACCAGGCGCCGGTGAACGCCGCGGCACCGGCCAGCACGATGGCCGCCGCCACGTTGCAGTTCAGGGCCACCGCGAGGTAAAGACCGGCGACGCTGGAGAACGCGGCGTGCGCCACGGCCACCGCCAGCACGCCCCGCACCCGCTTGGCGCAGAGCAGGCCGGTGGCCCCCGGCAGGATCAGCAGGGCGACGGCGAGGATCGCGCCGACCGCTTGGAACGCGACCACGACGACCACGGCCACCATCGCCATCAGCAGCACATTCATCACCCCCGGGCGGAACCCGGCGGTGCGCGCATGCCCCGCGTCGAACGAGCTGATCAGCAGCGCGGGGAACCCGAGCGCGAGGAAAAGCGAGACCCCCGCCGAGGCCAGCACGCCGCTCGCCGCGACGCGCGGCACCGCAAGGCCGGCGAGCATCCATTGCTCGCCGTGCACCGCGGTTTCCAGGCTGCCGAACAGCACGCAGTCGGGGTCGAGGTCGACCTTGCCCGCGTAACTTTTCAGCAGCAGCACGCCGATGGCGAAAAACGCGGTGAAGGCGATCCCGGTGGCGGCGTCCTCGCGGATGCCCGCCCCGCGGTGGAGCCCTTCAATCACCAGCATCACGATCAGCCCGGAGGCCGCCGCCCCCGCCACCAGCAGCGGCGAGTCGAGCGAACCGGTGAACAGGAAGGCCACCACGATCCCGGGCAACACGCTGTGGCTGATGGCGTCACCCGCCAGCGCCATGCGCCGCAAAATCAAAAACACCCCCGGCAGGGCGCAGGCGAGCGCCACGAAAAACGCCGACACCACCAGCCACACGTTCGCCTCCGAGCGCCACGGCGCGATCCACCACTCCAGATTCATTCCGCACTCTCCTTTCCATCCCGCCCCACCGCCGGAATCGGCCGTCCATGCGGGTCTTTTTCCGGGAAATCCAGGGTTTCCTCCAACCGGCGCACCTTATCCTCGTCGATCCAGTGCTCGACGCGCTCGGCGTCGTCGTGGACGTGGTCCGGCGCGTAATCCGCCCGCTCGGTGAGGTAGCGCTCCCACAGCCGGTGGTTGCGGACGACTTCCTCGGCCCGGCGCCGCCCTGCGGCCGTCAGCAGCACGCCCGAGCGCCCGCCGGTCCAGATCGCGTCGCCGCGGGCGACCAGCCCCCGCACGCGCTTCGCCGCGGCGGGCAAGGTCGAGCCGCCTTGCATCGCGAGCGCGACGAGCGGCACCGCGTCGTGGCGGAAGCCGTCTTTTTCCAAGGCGCGGAAAACGGCCTTCAGCCCGTTCTCCCGCTCGATCCGGCGGCGCATCGCCCGGTGCCGCCACGTTTTCACCACCAGACCGTCAATCGGCGACACCAGGGTCACCACGAAAAACACCGCCGTGACCGACAGGGCGATCATCGGCCCGGTCGACAGGCCGGCGCGCATGTTGGAAACCGCCACGCCGCCGACCGCGCCCGCCGCACCGAGCAGGCACGACAGCAGCACGACGCGCCCGAACTTCCGGCTCAGCCGCTGCGCCGCCGCCGCCGGGGCGATCAACATCGCGCTCACCAGCACCACGCCGACCGCCTGCATCGCCACCACGATCGCCGCGGCCAGCAGGAAGAAGAACAAGCGCTCGATCCACGCCACCGGGTAGCCGAGCAAACGGGCGAAACCGGCGTCGAACGACGAGACGTGCAGCACGCGGAACAACCCCGCGATCACCGTCAGCGTCAGCAGGGTCACTCCCGCCAGCATCATCAGATCGCGCGGGTCGACCGCCGCGAACTGCCCGTAAAGGTAAGCCTGCACGCCCGAGGGCTGCCGCATCGAAATCAGCGCGATGCCCGCCGCGAAGAACACCGACAGCACGATGCCCAGCGCCGCGTCCGGCTTCAGCCGGGTCGTGCGCTGCAGCGCGTGCATCACCCCCGTGCCCGCCATGCCGGCGACCAGCGCCGTCGCGAGCACCAGCATCGGGTTGCGCGACCCGTTCCACACGATGCCCGCCACGATCCCGGGCAGCACGGCGTGGGAAAGCATGTCCCCGGTCAGCGCCATCCGGCGGACCACGACGAACGCGCCGAGGCTGCCGCAGCACAGGCCGAGCAGCAGCGCGGCGAGCAGCGCAGACTCCAGAGCGGTTGGAATCCAGGCGATCATGACTTCGTCTCCCGCGCGGCGCGCGCCGCGATCTCGCTGAGCAAGGTCAGGCGGCCGCCGTAGGTCTTGTCCAACAGCTCGGAGGTGAACACGTCCTCGGTGTTGCCGAACGCCACCAACCGCAGGTTGAGCATCATCAGCATGTCGAAATAGCGCTCCGCCGTGTGCAGGTCGTGGTGGACGACGAGCACCGTCTTGCCGCGGTCCCGCATCTCGCGGAGCAGATCGACGATCGCCCGCTCGGTCGCCGCGTCGACGCCGGCGAACGGTTCGTCCATCAGGTAAAGATCGGCCTCCTGCGCCAGCGCGCGGGCGAGGAACACGCGCTGCTGCTGGCCACCGCTGAGTTCGCCGATCTGGCGGTCGGCGAACGGCAGCATGCCGACTTTTTCCAACGCCGCGTGCGCCTTCATCTTCTCCGCCTTGCCCGGCCGGCGGAACCAGCCGAGCGAGCCGTAGGTGCCCATCAGCGCCACGTCCTCGACCGTCACCGGGAAGTCCCAGTCGACGCTCTCGCGCTGCGGCACGTAGCCGACCCGGCGGAGCGATTTCTCCAGCGGCTCGCCGAAGATCTTCACCCAGCCGGCGGCGGGCTTCACCACCCCCATCACGGCCTTGAGCATCGTCGACTTCCCCGCCCCGTTCGGGCCGAGGATGCCGACCAGGCGCCCCGGTGGCACCGCCACATCGACCCCGTACAACACCGGCTGGTGGCGGTAGCTCACCGATAAATCGTGCGTCTCCAACGCAGGCGCGCTCATGGGATCAAAATTAGAATCGGAAACTCACGCCTTGGAAAACCGAGAAATCCTCGGCCGCGTCGTTCAAGCCGGCGGTGAAACCGACGTCCCACTGCAAGTTGTCCGTCTGCGCCCAGGTGAGCCCGCCGCTGGCGAGCGCCTGGTAATCGCCCGGGCCGGAGATGCCGATGTACTCCAGATAAAGGCCGACGGTTTCGGTCAGGTCGAAATCGAGCACGGCGGTGTGCACGAACTGCCACTCGTGGTCGCCGCCCGCGTCATCCCACACGCGGTCGACCTCCGCCATCAGGCCGAGCCCGACGCCCTCGCCGAGCTCGACGGAAAACGGCACGATCAAGCCGCCTTCCCATTCGCCCGTGCTGACCGCCGTTTGCGTCGGCACGCTGACGAAGGGCATCAGCCCCATCGCCGTTTTGCCGCCATCGTTGCCCCAGAAATTATACTTATAGCGGACATCGATGTCGCCGAACCCCTCGGCGCGGGATTTCACGCCGGCGGCCTTTTCGGTCTCCGAAATCCACGGCCGGATCACGAACTGGATGTCCTGGTTGGAGGCGAGGCCGAACTTCACGTTCGATTCGCCCAGCGTCCATGCCTCGGTCGTCACGCCGCCCTCCTTGTCGCGGGCGAACGCCCACAGGCTGGACTCGACCTGTACGCCGCCGGCCTCGACCGAAACCGGGCTCTCGGTGGCGTCCGGCCGGTCGGTGGACATCTCCCGTTTGAATTCCGTCGCCTGGGCCAGCCCGCAGCCGAGCAAACCGATCAAAATCATCCGTTCCTTCATCACTTCAGTCCTTCCACGATCGCGTTGATGTTGTGCTTCACCATGCCGGTGTAGACGCCCAGGTCGTAGGTCTCGCCGTTCACGGTCTCCAGATCGCCCGGCTTGCCCATGGCGTCGGAGAAAAGCGTCTTGCCGGAGATCTTCGCCCCCGCTTCCTCGGCGACGGCCGAGATGCCCTTGGCATTCACCGACGACTCGGCGAACAGCGCGCGGATGCCGCGGCCTCGGATGAAGGAGACGAGCTCCGTCCGGTCCTTGATGCCCGCTTCGGTCACGGTCGAAACACCCTGCAGGCCCTTCACCTCGAAGCCGAACGCGCGGCCGAAGTAGAAGAACGCGTCGTGGCTGGTCACCAGCGCGCGCTGCGCCGGAGCGATCTCGCCGATGCGGGATTTCGCCCACGCCAGCAGGGTTTCCAGCTCCTTGCGGTAGGCCTCGCCGCGTTTGGCGTATTCCTCCGCTCCCGCCGGATCGGCCTTGGACAGAGTCTCCACCACCGGCCCGATCGTGTGCAGCCATAAACCCGGGTCGCCCCAGACGTGCGGGTCCTTCGTGCCTTCGAAGCCTTCCTGCGGCGCGAGCAAACGGTCGGCCGGAATGCCTTCCTCGGCCACCGCCACCGCGATGCGGCCGCGCTTGGCCATCGCCTCCAGCGTCTCGACCATCTTCCCTTCGAGGTGCAAGCCGCTGTAGAACACCACGTCCGCCTTTTCCAAAACCCCGGCGTCGCCGAGCTTCGGCACGTAGTTGTGCGGATCGACACCCGGACCCATCAACCCCTGGATCTCCACCCGGTCCCCGCCGATCTGCTTCACCAGATCGGTCACCATCGTCACCGTGGTCGCCACCTTCAGTTTGCCCGTGCCGCCCTGCGGCTTCGGCGAGCACGCGGTCGCCATCAGGCAGGCGGCCAATACCATCACGCATTTCCGTAGCATGCGCACCAGATAGAACCCGGCAGGCTCACCTGCAACCCAAATTTTAGCTTAGGCTAATTTTTGTTCCATGATGGATTTTTTCTTCCCTAAGAAAACAAGACCACCCGGCAGAAGCCCCGTAATCAATTTCCGTACTTCGAACCGCACCGCTCTTTCATTGTCTTCTCTTTCAAAGTGTTATAGGTTTTCCATCCCTCCTATCCATCCATGCCATGAATGTTCGCAATGAAATCACCAAATGGAATCCGTTCCGGGAACTCGATGAATTGCAGGATCGCATGAAATCGCTGTTTCTCCGGTCGGGCGACAGCGGCTCCCTGCTCGGCCACACCACGACCGAAGCCGATTGGTTACCCGCCGTGGATGTCGCCGAAGACGACAAGGAATTCACCCTCACGGCCGATCTCCCGGACATCCCGAAGGATCAGGTCAAAGTCTCGGTGAAAAACGGCTTCCTGACAATCCAGGGCGAACGCCATCAGGAGAAGGAAGAGAAGAAAAAGAAGTATCACCGGATCGAACGCAGTTACGGGAAATACTTCCGTCGCTTCCAGGTTCCCGATTCGGTCGACGCCTCGAAAATCGAAGCCGCCTACACCGACGGCGTGCTCACGGTGCATCTGCCGAAATGCCCGGAAAAAGCCCCGGCGACCCAGAAGATTGAAGTCCGCTGAGCCTACCATCCTCTCGCCCGCCCCGTTCCGCCACCGGAGTCGTTCTCCTGAAGGACCTCCACGCGCGGAGCCGGCGGGCTGAACCGAATTTACCCGTCACCTCAACCTCCGTTCACCGACCGCCACCCATGAATGCTTCCGATCGTCCCACCCGTCGTCCCCGGATTCTCATCGTCAGCCCGGAAATCGCCGCCTTGCCCGCGAGCATGGACATGACCGAGCGGGAGATCGCCGCCATAGCGGGTGGCCTGGCCGATGCCACCGCCCTGCTGGTCGCAGCCTTGGAGGAAATGGGCGCGGACGTTCATGTCGCCCTACCGAATTACCACCGGCTGTTCGGGCACGAACCATACCAGCTGCCGCAACGAGAACTCAGGCGCTATCATGAAAGGCCGGAAGATTGCCGGGTCCACCTGGCGGAAGACCGCGCGTTCTATTACCAGAACCGGGTTTACAGCCCGAACGACGATCTCGCGCTGCACCGCTCGCTCGTGTTCCAGCGGGAGGTGATCCACCACATCGTGCCCCGCGTGAGACCGGACCTGATCCATTGCAACGACTGGACCACGTCGCTCATTCCCGCGATGGCCCGTCGCCGCGGCATCAAAAGCCTGTTCACCTTGCATAACATCCACAGCCACGACGTGACCTTGGAGCGGATCGAAAGCACCGGCCTCGACGCCGCGGAATTCTGGACCCAACTCTATTTCGCCCACCCGCCCGGTTGCTACGAGCAAACCCGCGGGACCGTGCCCGTGCAGTTGCTGGCCTCGGCGATTTTCGCGGCCGACCACGTCAACACCGTGAGCCCCGGCTTCCTGCGGGAAATCGTCGACGGGTGGCATGACTGCGTCCCACCCTCGGCTCGGACGGAAATCCGCAGCAAGCACGCCTCGGGCCATGCGTCCGGCATCCTCAATGCTCCGGACCCTTCCTATCATCCCTCCGCCGACCGCGCGCTCGCCCGTCCGTTCACCGCGGCCGACCCGCTCGCAGGCAAGGCCGCGAACAAGCTCGCGCTGCAACAGGAACTCGGACTGCACGTTGATCCGGACGCGGCCGTCTTCTTCTGGCCATCCCGCCTCGACCCCGTCCAAAAGGGGCCGGAACTGCTCACCGGCATTCTCCATCGCACGGTCTCCGATCACTGGTCGCGCCCGCTGCAGCTCGTGGTCGTGGCGGACGGCCCTCACCAGCAATGGTTCCACCAGATCGTGCGGCAATTCTCGCTGCAATCGCGCGTGGCCATCCGGAACTTCGACGAACGGCTGGCGCGGCTGGCCTATGCCGGTTCCGATTTCACCCTCATGCCCTCACGGTTCGAACCGTGCGGCCTGCCCCAGATGATCGCGCCGCGCTATGGCAGCCTTCCGGTGGTTCACGCCACCGGCGGTCTGCGCGACACGGTGCGGCATCTCGACGCACAAGCATCCACCGGCAATGGCTTCCGCTTCGAAGTGTATGACGAGAATGGCCTGCGCTGGGCGATCGAGCAAGCCATGCTCTTCCACTCCCGGCCACAAGACGTGCGCGAACGCGAAATCCGCCGCGTGATGGAACAGGCCCATCGCGACTTCGATGCCGACGGCTTCACCCGGCAGTACATCGCCTTGTACGAATCCTTGCTCGATCGACCGCTGCTCGGAGAAGGAGCGGTGAAACTGCCGCTGCCTCTTCCCGCCGCCAGTCCCGCCATCGTCAAACCCCACCGGTCGAAAGCCCCAGTCACACCGCTTCCTCTCGTGCACGGCCTGACACATCCGTCCGGTCACCACCACCCGAGCACCGCCCTGGCGTGATCAGGACGGCGGACCGTCCATCGCCATCAATCCCGACTCGACCCAGCGGATCGCGAAACGCGTCAGCTCACCGCCGTCGCCCAAGCCGAGCTTTTCCCGGATGTGCGCGCGGTGGGCGTCCACCGTGCGAGGGCTGATCCCGAGCGCCTCGGCAATCTCGTGATTGCCCTCCGCCCGGCCGATCCGCTCGAAAATCTCCATCTCGCGATCGGTCAAGCGTTCGATCGGAAAACTCGCCTTGGGCTGATGCCCGCCACCCGCGAGGGCCTGGAGGAAATGCAGGTTCACCGCATCGCTGACATACACCCCGCCCTGCAACACCACCCGGATGGCGGCGATCACCCGATCCGGCGGTACATCCTTCATCAAATACCCCCTGCCACCCGACCGCAGCGCCCGTTCCGCGTAGATCATCTCATCGTGCATCGAGACGACCAGTACCGGCAGCTCCGGGTGGATCGCCCGCAGGTCCTTGATCAACTCCAAACCGTTCCTTCCGGGCATGCTCAGATCGGTCACCACCACGTCCGGCCACGTCGACTCCACCAATCCAAGCGCCTCGGAAACCGAACCCGCCTTCCCACACACCACGAATTCTCCCGACTTCTGCAACACCCACTCAAGCCCCGCAAGCACGAGCGGATGGTCGTCAACAATGAGAACGCGAGGGAGCATGGGTTTAAAGCATAGTTCTCTTACACCATGCAAATCGCTTCGGTTCGAGGCAACTGAATTCTCCCCCTTGGCCATGAGCCATGGAGCGCCCTTGGCGAAAATCGCACTCCGCTATTCCGGCTTCTTGAACAAATCGAGGAAGCGGTCCTCGTATTCGTGAAAGGCCTTCAGCCGGTCGAGTTCGCGCTTGAGCAGGTATGCCTTCGACCGGTCCGCGCGCGCCTCGTCGAACAGCTTCTCGATCCGCTGCCGCTGGTGCGCGTCGAGGTGCGGCACGTCTTCCTCGATTTCCTCCGGCTTCGGCGCGACGGATTCCGACGCGCCCGATTCCACCTCGGACAGGCTTTTCTCGATCTGCCGCAGGAAATCGGCCAGCCGCGAGCTCACCTGGTTCGCCTGCTCGCGCAGCTCGGTGAAATCGATCGAGGTGCCGGCCATCAGCGTGAAGAATTCCAGCACGCTGAGCGCGGCGCGGGGAAACGGAAGCTGTGAGAACACCGCCGGCATTTCCCCCAGCAGGCAACCGCCGCGCAGCCCGTTCTCCGCCGCCACCCCCAGCAGCACGCCGTTCAGCCCGCCGATCTCGCCCTCCTCCAGCTCCTTCACGTCGAGCTGCTTGAACTCGTCCAGCGTCTCGCGGTCGATCGCCGCGCCGAACACCGTCGGCTCATGCTCCGGGCGCATCCGCGTCGCCATCGCGGCGAAGGTGAACACGCGCACCACGCCCAGCGCCTTGGCGTGGGCGATGAGCTGGCGGCAGAACGCCACGCCCCGCGCCGGCGGCTGCGCCTCGCCGAGGAACACGATCAGGTCGCGCTTCCGGTTCGGGTCCTTCCACAGGAACATCCGGCTGCGCGGCAGGCTCGCCCGCTGGATCATGCCATCCTTCACGTTGACGTGACCGATCTCGAAAAACTCCCCGGCGGCGAACTCGGCCAGCATGTGCATTTCGAGCTTCGCCATCAGGTAATAGCCGGCGGTGATCGCCACCGATCCCATCCCGGGCCACACCGCCACCAACCAAGGATCGTGAAGTTTCTCTTCCTCCAGCATGTTCCCAACCTACACGGGATCCCCCGCTTGAGAAACCGGGGATTTGCCGTTCTAACGAAAAATCTCGCGGGGGCGCGGCGTCACGCCCGCGCCAGCAGGCGTTTCTCCAGCTCGTCGAGCGGTTGTTTCGTCAGGTCCGCCGCCAGCGCGCCGGTCAGTTTCGCCGCCACCGCGGCGGGCAGAGCCTTGCGCAGTTGCGCGGCGAACGGCGGCGTCGCCGCCAGCGTCCAGGACGGATAGCCCGCGTCCGCCACCACGCCAGCGATCTGGCTGGCGATGCGCTCCACCGCACGGCGTGCCTCCTCCAGTTCGAAGTTGTGCTCCTCGCCGGTCGACATCCCGTTGCCCATGCCCGAGGTCGTGCTACGGCCCCAGCGGCCCTGTTGGTCGGTGACGATTTCGCGGATCGGCTTCAGGGGTTCGCGGATGGCTTCGCGGTCTTCCCGAAGGTGGCTCTGTTCCTGCGGATCGTCTCCGGCTTGCTGGAATTTCAACACGCGCACGCGCGACAGGTTGGCCAGGATGATGAGCGAGTTCATGACAATGGCGATAGGAGGGGTTTATCCACCGTAACGCGCTCGGAACGAGCCCATTCACGGGACTAAGGACCTTCGCACAAAACGGCGGCAGCTGCCGACAAAAAACGTCTCACCGCCCTTCCGGAGCCGCGCCCTGCCGCAGCGCCAGCACCCAGGCCGCCACGTCGGCAAGCTCCTGGTCGGACCACGTTTCGTGCCCCGGCATGTCGGTCCCCGGCAGGCCGAAACGCAGCACCCGCATGACGCTGACCTGCGGCGATTCGCCCGGCCGCTCCGCGCTCATGCCGAACGGCCCCGCCACCAGATTCCGCGGCGGTGTTTGCATCGCCGCCGCCAATCGCCCGTCGCCGCGCCCCTCGTATCCGTGGCACAGTGTGCAGCTGCGGGCGAACCGCTCGCGGCCGCGCGCCGCGTCGCCCGACGGCACCTCCCGCGGCTGCCACGCCCACGAGGATTTCCAGACGCGCGCGGCCTGCGACGCCGCATCCTGCCGCAGCCACGCGATTAGATCGTCCGCCCGGCCGTCGCCGAGCAGGTGCGCGTACGAGGGCATCGAGGAGTCCGGCGAAAACGCCCGCGGGTCGCGGAAATGCTCGCGCAACCAAGCCTCCGAGCGCCGTCCGCCGACGTGCAGCAAATCCGGCCCCTGCCGGCGGTTGCCGATCAGCACCGGGTGTTCCACCCGGATCGATTCCGGCGGGTCCGCCCCGCCCCAGCGGTCCTCCTCGGCGGTTTCCGGACGCACGTAGCGCGAGTGGCAATGGATGCAGCCTTCCGCCAGATACACCTGATGACCGCGCTCGACGGCGCTTGCCGGGCGAACGCCGCCGCCTTGCCACAAACCGGCCAGCGCGACCGCCGCCAACGCCGCCGCGCTGCGCCAATCGATCCGGCGGAAACTCGCGCCAGCGACCACCACCGCGCCGGCGATCAGGAGAAACGCGCCCGGCACCCGTTGCAGCGATTCCACCATGCCGATGCCCAGGCCGGACGCCAGCCAGCCCGCCGCGCCGAACAACCACGCCGCCCGCGTCATCGCCGGATGCCTGCCATTTCCCGCCCGAGGCTCCGCCAGCAGCGCCGGCCAGGCGACCAAGGCCGTCGAATAGAGCGAAACGCCCGCCGGGTAGAGCCAGCCCGCGAGCTCGCGGTTTTCGGGCGAGTTCACCCACCAGCCGGCGAGCGCCAGCAGCGCCCAGGCGGCAACCCACAACGGCCGCAACCCGCCGCGCGCCAGCCAATGGCCCGCCGCCACCGCCACGGCCAGATGCACCGCCGCATTCCGCCACAGCAGTTCCTCGCGCCACGTCCCCTGCTTCAGCTCCGACGCATGCTGGATGACGAAAAACGCCGCCGTGTCCATCCACACCAGCGCGCCGAACACCGCCATCGCCCGCCACGGCATCCGCCAGCCGCCGGGCGGCGCTTCGCCCGCGTCCATGAACCGCCCGCCCGCCAATGCGGCGAGGGCCACCGCCGCGGAAATGCCGCACTGCGCGGCCGGCCCCGCCGTAAACACCGGCGGCAGATTGCAAAACCCATACGCCAGACCCGTGCCCCAGCCGAGCCAGACGCAGCCGCGCCGGCGGTCGGCGATGCTCGCTATCCGTCCGGCGAGGCACACCGTTGCCACGCCCATCGCCGCGCCGGTGACGAACGAAACGATCAGAAACGCCCAGCCGGGCAACGGCATGGCCGCCACCGCGGCGGTGACCGCGCATAGGACCAGCGCCGTCGACAAACCGCGCCTTGGAGCGAGCCAGCGGGCGGCGGCGAAGCCCGACCCGATCCCGCCCAGCGCCATCAACCCGAGCACCGCCTTGAGCGTCGCCCCTTCGCCGACCACCGCCCGGATCCGCTCCAACAGCGCGAACTGTGCGAACAGCAGGAAATACGCGTAGATGCCCGCCACCGCGAGCACCGTGCCAAGTGCCGATGCCTTGCCCGCCGTTTTCATCGCCCGCCGATCCACCGCCGCTTCAGCCCGATCCACTGCACCGCCGCCACCGCCGCATCGGTGAACGCCACGGTCGCCCAACCGGACGCCAGCATGCCCGAGGCGATCTTCCCGGCCAGAAACAACGCGACCACCGTGCGCGCCATCGCGGTCATCCGCCAGACCGTCACGCAGACGATCCGCCGTTCGCGGTCGACCGGCGGTTTCAGCGCGAAGAAGTAACACGCGCCCACCGCGAACACGAAGGCCCCGATCCACGAAACCCAGATCCATTCGCCCGACGGCACGGAAAGCCCCATCAGCCGTAGCGCGAAACCCGGTGCCGCCATCAGCAGCACACCCGTCAGCGCGTCCATCGCTCCCACCGCCGCGTTCCAGCGGGGGATCCAGCGAGGCCAAAATCCTTGTTCTTCCGGGTTCATGATTCGTGTTCTTTCCAAGATCGGATCCACCAGTTCAACGCCACGCCGGCCATCGCCGCGCCGGCGGCCAGCCGGACGCCGAAACACGCCGCCCGCCACCACGGACGCTCGTCCATCCACGACGTCGACCCGCCCTCCAGCCAGCCGCAAGCCACCAGCGCCAGCACGTGCGCGGCCACCGCCGCGTGCCACGGCCAGCCGCCTTTCGCCACCGCCGCTTTCGCCCGTTCGCCCCCGCCCAGCGTGATCAACAGCAAGCCGAGCGACGAGGTGAAACCGCCCATCGCCAGATGCGCGTGGCCGACCAAGCCGCTGGTGAATTTCATCCGGTCGAGCACGCCGGGCAAAAACTCGACCCACCCGCTCGCCACCAGCACCGCCCACCACACGAGCGCGGAATTCCGCCAGAACCGCGTCCCGTCCGGCCACTCGAACCGCCGCCAGTCGAGCGGCAGCAGCACCAGCCATGGCAACAGCAGGCCGAGCCCGGCGATCTGGCTCGCCATCCGGTGCGTGCCGCCCGCCCATTCCAGCACCCCGAAGGCCACCGCCGCGACCGCCCACAGCGCCGCGACGAAGCGCCGCAGGCCGGCGCCCGGGCGTTTCGGCAGCCCGAAGGTCACCGGCACCAGCAACAGCAGCAACACCACCGGCAGGGTCGATCCCAGCAGGCTCGCCCCGGTCGGGCCGCCGGTCGTGCGGTCGAAGGGCGGATAGGTCGCCGGCGACGAAGCCGCCGCCATGCCCGCCGGCACCGCCGCCAGCGCCAACAGGCCGACGATGGCGAAAAACCGGAACCAGCCGCTGCGACCGGCCAGTCCGCGGCCGAAACCCGCCGCCAGCACCAGCCATAGCGCGACCTGCGCGACAAGGAACGCCGCGAGCGCGCCGCCCTGCCAATCGAGGAACAATTTGCCCGACGATCCGCCCGCCAGCCACGACGCCACGCCCAGCGCCAGCGCCGCCGACCACGCCCGCACCGCCGGTGCCGCCCAGCGCGACGCCCGGCCGCGGGACACGCCGTAGATCGAAAACAACCAGCCGATCAGCGGCAGGCTCGTCCACCCGTAGAGCTGGCCGTTCAGGTGCGCCGGCAGGATCCGCCCGTAGGTCGCCTCGCCCGCCAGCCCGCCGAGCCGCGGCCACAGCAGCAGCGCGGCCAGCCAGACGCCGAGCGCGTTCGCCACGACCAGCCAGCCGAGCGCGTGCCGCGCCACAGTCGCTCCGCCGTCCTGACCCTGCCCGTCCATGTCAGGGCGAAACCATTTTGCCGTCCCGCATCCGCACCACCCGGTCGCAGCGCGACGCGAGCTCGAGGTCGTGTGTCGCGATCACCAACGTCTTGCCCGAGGCTTTCGCCAAATCGAGCAGCAGGTCGAACACCCGCTCGCGGTTCTGCTCGTCGAGCGCGCCGGTCGGTTCGTCCGCCAGCAGCACCGGCGGATCGTTCAGCAACGCCCGCACCAGCGCGCCGCGCTGCCGCTCGCCGCCGCTCAGCTCGCGCACCCGGCGGTCGAGCCGCCCGGCGATGCCCGTCCGCTCGGCCAGCTCATGCACCCGCGCCCGCGCCTGCTTGCGCGGCATCCGCGTCGCCAGCGCCGGGATCAGGCAGTTTTCCTCCAGCGTCAGCCCGGGCACCAGCTGGTGGAGCTGGAACACGAACCCGACTTCATGACGCAGCAAGGCTAGCCGTTCCTTTTCGCCCGCGCGTTCGCGCCCGGCGATCGCCACCCGCCCCCGCTCGGCCGGTTCCAACCCGCCGATCACGTTGAGCAGCGTCGATTTGCCGCAGCCCGACGTGCCGCACAGCGCGACGATCTCGCCCGTTGCCACGGTCAGATCCACCCCCTTGAGCACCTCGATCCGGCCCCGGTCGAAACTCTTCCAAACGTCTTCGACGACAATCATCGGCTCCATGGGGAAATCGGGGAAAAAGCGTTCATCCTACCAAGGAAAACAGAAACCACGAAAAACACCAAAGTTCACGAAAACCAAAGAGTTGGACGCCTAAATCGCCACACCACCGGGTGAGGGTCTTGATTGCCGCCAATCCTCTTCATTTCGTGCCTTTCGTGGTTTTGAAAAATTCTGAAATCCATCCGTGGTTCCATTTCCCGTTTGGGACTATTCGTGGCGCAGGGCGTCGGCCGGCTTCAACCGCACCGCATACCAGACCGGATACAGCGCTCCCAACAGGGCGGTCGTCACCGCCAGCGCGAGCGCGCCGGCGACCTCGCTCCAGCCGAGGTTCGGGTCGATGTAGCCCTGGAACTGCGGCACCGCCTTCAGCACGCGCAGGCCGCCGAAACTCAGCGCCAGCCCGGCCGCCATCCCGAGCGCCGAAACCGCCAACGACTCGCCGAAAATCATCCGCGCCACCTGCACGCGGGAGAACCCGCACACCCGCACCACCGCCAGCTCGCGGATGCGGGTGAACACGGAGAGGATCATCGTGTTGGTCACGCTCAGGCCGCCGAGCAGAAACGCGCAGCCGCCCACCACCCAGGCCGTGGTTTTGAGAATCCGGAACTGAGAGTAGCTCTTGCTGAACTCCTCGTTCTCCAGCGCGTTGAACGACGGATGGTTCGCCTTCATCCAGTCCTTCACCTCCGAGGTTTCGTGCCCGGGCGCCATAGCCACCGTGATCACCGAGGCCACGCCCTCCTTGTGGAACGCCTTCTGGCACGCCGCCAACGGCATGAACACGCCGCCGTTCTCGAAACCGTTCTCCGTCCGCACCACCCCGGCGACCCGGTATTTCCCCTGCCCGAGCTCCAGTTCCTCGCCCGCCTCCGCCTTGAGGAAATCCGCCGCCCGTTCGCCCAGCACGATCGCCTCGCCGTCGTCGCGGAAACCCGCCGCCGACCCTTTCAGCCACTGCGCCTTCCGCAGCCGGCCGTCCGACGCCCGGATGCCGAAGCAGGTGACCACCGGCCGCTCCGGCGCCGCCACGATCGCGAACAACACCGGCTGCGCGTCCTTCACCGCGTCGAGCTTCATCAGCTCGTCGGCCAGCGGCACCGGCACGTTGCTGAAAAACAGGTCCGACACGTTGCGCTCGAACACGACCATCTCCGCGTCGCTGCGCAGGATCCGCTCGAACATCCGCACCGCGCCGGACAGCAGGCCGACCACGCTCAGCATGGTCGCCACGCCCAGCGCGATCCCCGCCGCGCCGATCGCCGTGCGCACGCGGTGGCGGCGCAGGTTGGTGAAAATCAATCTCCAGAGTGACATGGCACGTTCTCTCTCCGCATGCTTCTAACAATCCCGCCGGCACCGCGCCACCCTTTCATCCCGCCGCCAGGCCGCCGGATTGCTCCGCGAACCCCGGCCAGGGAGCCCTGACCCGCAGGAACGGCAGCATCCACCAGCGCTCGCGCGGCCCGGGCAAACGGGCCTCCACCCGGTCGCCGAGCGCCTGCAGCCGCTGGAACCGCCGGGTCGCCCCGGTCACGCCCTCGGCCAGAGCCAGATTCGGCCGCCCCATCGCGCTGTCGCGCCCGCTCGTCTTGCCGCTTTCCTCGGGCTGGCAGAGCACGTCCTTCAAATCGTCCGCCGTCTGGAACGCCAGCCCGCGCAGGAACGCCAGCCGGTCGAGCAAACGGATCTCCTTCTCGGTCGCGTGCCCGGCGAGCGCCGGCAGCACCACCGGCAGCCGCACCAGCGTGGCCGTCTTGCGCGCCGCCACCTCGACCACTTCCGCCGCGTCCTGTTCCTCGCGCCATCCGCGCAGGTCGTGCGCCTGCCCGCCGACCAGTCCGGCCGGTCCGAGGCAGGATTCCAGCAAATCGCCCGCTCGCCGGCGGCGATCCGCCCCCGCCCCGCCGATGCCCTGCCAGATCAACGCGTAGCCGCGGTTGATCAAGGCCAGCGCCGCCAGCGTCGCCATCCCCTCGCCATGCGCCACGTGCAGGCAGGGCGCGCCACGCCGCGTCCGCGCGTCGTCCATCGCCGGAAAGTCGTCGAAAATCAGCGACGCCGTGTGGAGATACTCGATCCCGCAGCCGATCGCCCGCGCCAGCTCCTCCGCCAGTCCCATTTCCACGCCGATGAAATAGGCCACCGCCGCGCGCATCAGCGATCCCGGCCGCGACAGCACGTCGCCGAGCGCCGCGCCCAGCCGCGGCTCCATGAGGTCGAGGCGTCCCATCCCTCCGTGGAAGGCCTGTCTCATCACCGCCAGCCCGCAGGCGAAGCGGTGGGCACCGCCGGAATCCTGGATCATCGGAAAAAAGTGGGTTGGGGAGCAGGAAACTTACTTCGCGTCGCCTTCGAGGTGGAACGAAACCTTGAGCTTCGGATCGACCGTCATCACCGCCATGTTGCGGATGATCGGCAGGCTGAAATCGCGGTAGTCGATCCACACGAAGCCATCGACCGCCACCCGGTCGCCGCTCTTGGTCGCCGCCACCGGGAACGCGATCGATTTGGAAACCGCGTGGATTTTCAGCGAGCCCTGCACCCAGGTCTTGCCCGCGTTGTCGGTCCACGATTTCGCGAACTGGAACGAGCCCTTCGGCGACTTCGCGTGCTCCAGCCACTTGAGCATTTCCGCGTCGCGCTTCGGCTCGTCGGTATCCAGGTCCTTGAAGTCCCACTCCAGGCTCACGCCCGACGGCTCCAGCGTCTGCACATCGCCCGAAACCTTGGCGTCGAACTTCTTCAGCGAACCGCTGAACGAATGCCCGGTCGCGCTCGCGTCCACTTTCAGCCAGCTCTTGCCCGGATCGATTTTCAGATCCGCCGCGCGGGCGGAATGAAGCAGCGCGATCGGCAATAGGGCGACAAGCGGGAATCGTTTCATGCGGGGTGAAGGTTTAGCGCTGGCAACGCCATGATCCGTGTCTAAATTCGCACGGATTCCAAAGAAAATCACCCCGACTATCCTTTTCATTATGAAGCAATTGCGATTCATTCTCAGCACCGCGGCCGCGGCGCTTCTGTTAGGCACCGCCGCCGCCCACGCCGACCCCTACGCCGTCGGCTCGAAGGTCGCCGCCTTCTCCGCCAACGACCAGCACGGCGCCGCCTTCACGCTTAACGGGAAGGACACGCGCTTCCTGCTCGTGAGCTTCGACATGGAGACGGGCAAGAAGGCCAACGGCGCGCTCGACGCCCTCGGCGCGGCCTACCTGCCCGCCCGCAAGGCCATCTACGTCGCGAACATCCACGGCATGCCCGGCATCGGCCGCATGTTCGCCCTGCCGAAGATGCGGAAGTACGCCCACCGCATCATCCTCGGCGACGACGAGAACCTGCTCGCGCCCTACCCGCAGCAGCCGGGCAAGGTGACCGTGCTGAAGCTCGACGACGGCAAGGTGGAGAAGATCGCCTACTGGGATCCCGCCGCCGAAGGCGTCGACGGCCATCTCAAGTGAGCGTCGTCGTTCCGCCGGGCGGAACCGACACCCTGACCGTGCAGGATCTCCCCGGCCATGCCGACCCCTCCCCCGTCATGATCTATCTCCACTTCATGAAACGACCGGGAGCGGGCGCGCCAAACACGCGCGACCTCGGATAAAGCCATCTCTTCATCCACCGATCTTTCCGCTTGGCCCGCCATCCTGCCGCTCATTCAACACGAGCCATGACGAGCCCCCAGAATTCCACACTTCCGGGTCGCCTTTTACCCTGATCACCGACCGGTCGGGTATCACCCTCCAAACCCGACCGGTCGGTTAATAACATTGTTCGGCAAGATAATATGACCCCGCAACAGACAGCAAACAGCTACGACAAACTTGCCTCGCACTGGAATAGTGACGATTTCAATCGCGCCAACGGGATTGCACAGCACAAGAGAGCCATTCGTTTTGCGTCACGGAAGGGGAGCGCTATCGACATTGGTTGCGGCAGCAGCGGACGAATTATTGATTTGATGATTTCCGAGGGTTTCGACGCCGAGGGCGTAGATATTTCACCTGAGATGATTCGATTGGCGCAGCAACGACATCCAGATGTGGTTTTTTATCTTGCCGACATCTGTAGTTGGGACTTCCAGAAGAAATACGATTTGATTTCGGCGTGGGACAGCATCTGGCATGCTCCACTCGCTGAACACGAAGCAATCCTTAAGAAGCTTTGCGGAGGTTTGAGCCAAGGAGGGATTCTGATTTTTACCAGTGGTGGCGTTGATCAGCCAGGGGATGTGACCAATCCATTCATGGGGCAGCCATTGTATCATGCTGCCTTGGGGATTCCTCGGCTCTTGGAGATCGTCTCCGAGTGCGGCTGCATTTGTCGGCATCTCGAATATGACCAACATCCCGAACTCCACCTCTATCTAATCATTCAAAAAGCCGAATCGGGTCCCCGGGAGTGATTAGCTCCCGGGTCCCACACCACCCTGCATACGGCTCCGTACAGGGCGGTTCCAATCAGACTCGGGCGTCAGGCCCGTAGTCCCGATTGAGGGCGGATCCACGCGGATGAAGAGGTTGAAATGAGGAAAGCAGGAAGTTCGGGAAGAGGCTCTTCACCATTTCAAATCCCCCTACAGCCCGCGGTATTCCGCCGCGAGCCGTTTCGCCGCGGCGATCGTGTTGCGGTGGATCTTGGCGGTGAACTCCGCCTGGCGGTTGCAGCCGCCACCGTAGAGCACCGCCACCGGAATGCGGTTCTTCAGGAACGCCCGCAGCAAGACCTCGTCGCGCCGCTGCAGATCCTTCAGCGAAAGATACATCTGGCCGAAGCGGTCGTTGCGGTGGTTGTCCGCACCCGCCACCCAGATCACCAGGTCCGGCGCGAACACATCCAGCGCCGCCGCCAGCGAGTTGAAGAGCTGTTTCAAGTACATCCCGCCCTCGACGTAGCGCACCGTCTCGACGTCCATCGAGCCCGCCACCGGCCGGTCCAGAGCGTCCCGGCCGACGTGGATCGAGTAGGTGAACACCCGCGGGTCGTCCGCCAGGATCGCGTTCGTGCCGTTGCCCTGGTGCGCGCTGGTGTCCACCACCATGATCCGGATCCCCGGCTGCCGCGCCTGCAAGTCGCGGATCGCCACCGCGATGTCGTTGAACACGCAATACGCCTCGCCGTGCTCGCGGAACGCGCGGTGCGTCCCGCCCGCGAGACACACGCCGATCCCCTCGCTCAGGGCGGCCAGGCAGGCCAGCCGCGTCGCCTCGACTTCGGTCGCGCTGCGGGCGAAAAGCCTCGGCCCCGCCGGCAGCCCGAGCAGCAGCTGTTCCTTCCGGTCGAGCCGCGCCGACTCGATCTTCGCCACGTACTCCGGCTGGTGCGCCAGCTTCAGCAGGTGCGGCGACACCGCCCGCACCTCCACGATCTCCTCCGGCCGCAGGATGCCCCCTTCCAGCAGCATGTCCTTCGACACCCGGAACTTCTCCATCGGAAACGGATGGCCGTTCGGTAGATCGAGCTCGAACTCCTGCGAATAGAAGCAGCGCATGGGGGTTCTCTAGAAAACAAGGGAACTCCCCGAAAGCCAATGGGAAAAGACGGGCCGCCGCCGGAGCGTTCCGCTCCCGCCGTTGACACCCGCCCTCTTCAGCCCCAACGGGGAGAACGATGACAGCCCTGAGCAAGCGCAGCGCCGCCCTGGGTTTTCTCGCCACATGGCCCCGCCGCCACTTCTCAGATCAGGGCGCAGCCCTGATTCGTCTACGTCACCGTCCGCCGCAAGCCCTATGCCTCCACCGCCCAGCCATCTCCGGCCAGTGGCCGATGGCAAACCCCAGCTCCCCAAACCATTCGAGGGCGGCTTCTTCGACGAGAGATTCCGTGAACGAAGGCATGATTCGCTCAATGCCTCGCCATCGGCTGACGGTTGGACTCAGGCTGTTCCATCTTCATGTAACGGCCGAAAAGTTCGCCCGCCACTTCCCCCGGATTCTCGGTAAGGATCGTCCGCACCTCACCGAAGCGGAGGACCGATTCCCGCGGGCGCACCGCCTCGCGTCCTGCTGCGGAAACAGCGCCTGCACCCGACACGGCATGTCTTGTTCCATCCGGAAGTCCAGCAGGCAGGGTTGCTGGCAGCTCACCAACACCCCCACATTCACAAACTCCCCCGTCTCCGGATAAGGGAGAAACCGGAGCATCGCGTAGTTACAGGCGGCTTGCGGGGCATTCATGGCAGTTTCCAGAAGGTCTCCGGGTCGTTGAAGGGCAGCTCCAGAAGAGAAACTACCCGCTCCAACTCCAGTTGCACAGGCAAAGAGTCCTCCACATGCAGCCACTACAGAGGGAGATCTTCCGTGCTCATTCTCATCACGGATCGTTAGAGGCAGGCGATCCCGTTCACGAATTGTTGGAAGCTGCGCGATGCTCCAGCAACCGGATTGATCCTCGCCCCCATCTCCCGCGCCACCTCGATCTTGGGCAAACCACCTGGAAAGTGCCCCGCCTTTTGAAGCAAACGCTCCAATGCTTCCCAAGTCCCTCCTCTGATCCCATCCGGATCGCGGTACGCCACCTTCGTCCCGAAGTTCGGAGAAATGCCCGGATATGCAGCAACCAAGGATGGTGAATCTCCCAGAAACCATGCTTCCAGCTCCTCGACCGCGATCCGGTTGAGAACTTGAAACTGCCCATTTCGGGCAGAGGTTTTGGTTACGAGAGCGGCCGCCCGTGCTGCGGCCTCAAGCTTGTTTTTCAATTCCCGGCAGTCCTCCCGATCCTCGTCCACCAGAACGACAATGCGCCAATCCGCGGGCAACCACGCTTTGTAGCCCTTGAGCCGCTTCTCAAGATTCAACAGAAGATCGCTCTTTCCTTGGAACACGATCGGATTCCACGTCACTCCATCCGGCAGGATTCTCGGGAAAAATCCTCTGAAAAACGCTTCCGCGGACGGCTCTTCAAGCAGCAGTTCGATATGCATGGCTCAAGCGTTGCGGACTCTCCTGCGATCCGGCTGCACTCGCGCCCCCCCGGAATTGGTGAGCGGATCTCCCGCTTCAAAATGCCCTTCCATCCATAGATTCCCGAGCAGTGCCCCGGCCTCGATGAACTCCTTGATTCCACGCATATCAGACGCCCGCCGGACGTTCGTGTATCCATCCTCCGTCCGGTAGAGCACCCATGTTTCCTCGGGACGCAGTGAATTCACGAAAAACGGCGAATGGGTGGTCACCATCAATTGCGCGGCTCCTGAGGCATTGCGGCATTCCTCCGCCAATTCCGGCAGCAGGCGTGGATGGAGCTGGTTCTCCGGCTCCTCGATCCCGATCAGCTCGGGTGGAGCCGGATCGTGCAACAACGTCAGATAGGCCAGCATTTTCAACGTTCCGTCCGAAGCGAACTTCGCCATCACCGGCTTCTCGAAAGGCGCATCCTTCACCTGTAGCAAAAGTCGCCCGTCAGGCATCACCTCTGCATCCACCTTCTCCAACCGCGGTACCCGCTCGGCGAGTTTTCGCAGGATCCATTCCAGCCGTTCGCCATGCTGTTCCTTCAGATACTGGATAACGTTGGGAAGATTGTCGCCGCTCGAACTCAATCTCTCCTGCGGGCCCGCCTCTGGAACGCCCCGCGTGTTGTCCGCCGAAAGATACGAGAGATACCAGCCCGTAATGAACCGGCGGAGCGCCGCCACCCGCGGATGTTTGGCGAGCTGGCCGAGCGTATTCACGGCCAGCAATTCGCGGGAATCCAACCGTTCGGGAGTCCGGGTGTCCTTTTCGTCCGGCATGTCCCCGGTCACCACCTCGCCCGTGCCGGGTTCCTCCCGACCGAAGTCGAGAAATGTGAACGGTGCGGCGGGGTGTTTCCTCTTCCAACGTAGAAACTCCCGTGCGACGAACGGCCCTTTTGCGTCCTCGGCGATTTCCAAGTGATAGGTGATCAGAGGAGTGTTCTTTTTCTCCCGATATTTGACCTCGAAAATGATCGGTCCGTTCTGGCCACGTGTCCGCAATTCCTTGAAACGTCCCCGCTTGTCCCACGCCTTCCGCAGCCCCGAACCGAAACTCTCCGCGAGGAATGCAAAAGCGTCGAAGACCGTCGACTTTCCGCTGCCGTTCGGCCCGAGCAGGACTGTCAGCGGCGTCAGATTCTTCATCTCGACATCCCGCAAGGCGCGATAGTTCTGCACTCTCAGGTATTCGATTCTCGGGCGGTCAGGCGGGCGGGAAATCATGGGTGCAGATTGTCAGAAAGTGACTGGAATTGGGAAGAGAGATCCCCGCTCAGCAGCTTCGGCAGCAGCGTGTCGCGCAGGGTGGCGAGGGTGCGGGGGGTGATTACGATTGGCTTCGGCCTGTTGAAAAACCGGCGCGCAGATTCGGTGGAAGGCATCGAGAATCGGCGGCGGAGGCATCTTAGGAGGCGACTTTCTTACAAACGAGCATCGGGGAGACAGATCTAGCAGAGGAAACGCGGGGGGATGAAGCGAGAATTGCCCGGATTTTCCGGCATGGGCACGGACATTTACGGGGGGCGGGAAAGTGAATATTTGGAAATGGGAAGTGAGGATTGCGGGGGAAGACCAACACGACGGGGCGGGATGAATCCCGCGGTCCCAGGGGGCTCCGCCCTTGGAAGACCCTCCTCGCGTGAACGCTCAACTCCGTCTCCCCTTCCCCGGCGATGGCTCGCGCGCGGCCCGGAGGCCACGGATGAATCCCGCGCTCGCAGAGAGGCCGAAAGGCATTTCGGAACGCGCACTTTCGATGCTCGATGGCCGAAAAGGGATTTCGGTTTGGGCATTCCACGTACTCGGCGTTGCAAACTGAAATTCGGTTTGGACGTCATGAGGGCTCCGGCGTGCAAACTGAAATTCGTTTTGGGCCTCCGAGGTGCTCGGGTGCCCAAAAGGGAATCCGGTTTGGGCCTTCAACGTGCTCCGCATTGCAAACTGAAATTCGGTTTGGGCCTCATGAGTGCTCGGGGGTGCAAACTGAAATCGGTTTTGGGCACTCTTGCATCGATGGTGGGCAAACCGGAATCGGTTTTGGGCCGCCGAGCACGCGTATGGGGCAAATCGAAATCGGTTTCGGGAGCCATGGCATCGCGAGGGGGCTCCCGGAAATTCCCTTCGGGCGGTCGCGCATCGAAAATGGCCAAACGGAAATCCATCTTGGGCGCTCCGGCACGTCGGGCGCAAAAAAGCGTGCCCTCACGATGGCCGATGTTCCCCCCGCATGAGGCGTCCTTGCAGGACGCGAACGGGTTTTTACTCCTACCAGGGGTTTCACCCCTGGCTGGCATGAGGCGTCCCGTTGGGACGAGGAGCCGGAGCAATCGGGTAAGGGCAGCCGGATCAGCCCACCAGGTCGGCCGAAGCGTAGCGGTCGAGCTCGATGCCGGCGGCGGTTTCCTCCTGGAGGTTCGCCCGCAGCATCGTCGCCACCTTGTCGAAGCCGGCCTGCACGGCCTCCGCCAGCGTCCGCCGGTAGGCCGCCTCCCGGTAGCACTGGAGCTGCTTGGTCACGGTGATCCGCGCCTCGTCCAGTTCCTCGCCGGTCAGCGGTTCACAGGACTCCTCGCCGCGCGCGAAAATCGCGTCGAGCTCGGCGCAGCGGCGCACGGCGGGATCGCAGCCGAGAAAGGCGAACGCCCGCTCCAGCCGGGCCACGTGGCGCTCCGCCTCCTTCTGGTGGCAGCTCAGCAACAGAGCGCGCTCCTTTTCCGCGATTTCCGAGGAAATCCGGCTCAGGCGCTCCACCCGACGCCGCTCGGCATAGAGCAGCGTGGCGAGTTCCTCCGCAATCGCGCGCTTGGCGGCGGTCTGGTCGGCGTCCCCTTGCATGGCTCGGAATTCGCAGGCGGCGTGCCAATCCGCGTCACAACTCATCGCAGCTCGATATATCCATTCATTGCCGCCATGAGCAAAGCAAATGGCGAGCGGACGCGTGCTTTCGGTCACCGGCTACCGCAGACGAACCGCGCCTCGGATTTAAAAACCACGAACCCGGCGAATTTTGGAGGGAATGAGGAAAGCAGGAAGTTCAGGAAAAGAATCCAGTGCTTTCCTTCCTGAAATTCCTGCTTTCCTCATTCAAAATTAGAGATTCATCCGCTCCTCATTCCATCTCCGCCTTCTTCCGGATGCCCGGATGCGTCATGAGGGCTTCACGCCGCTTTCCGTAGCAGCGCGATCATCACTCCTTGGATGATCAGCTCGCGGGCGGGGATCAGGTCGGGGTAATCCGGGTTCTCGGCGTGGAGGAACGGCTTGCCGTCCTTGACGAGGTAGCGCTTGAGCGTCGTTTCGCCGTCGATCAGGGCGGCCACGATCTCACCGTTGCGCGGCACGCGGAATTCCAGGATCACCGTGTCGCCGGAGCAGATGTGCGCGTCGATCATCGAATCGCCGCGCACCTTCAGGGCGAAGGTCCGGGCGTTGCGGTTCACCCCGAGCGAGGCGATGTCGATCGACACGCAGCCTTCGCGCTCGGATTCCACGTCCTGCGCCATGCCGGCGGCGATGCTGCCGTAGATCGGGATGTCGACGATTTCCTCGCGATCCAGTTCCTCGGGAAACACCACGGCGCGCGCCTTGCCCGGCACGCGTTGGATCACCCCCTTTTTCTCCAGCGCCCGCAGGTGGCTCATCGCCGCCGTCTGGCTGGCGAAGCCGAAGAAGTGCTGGATCTCGCGGGTGGAAGGCATCAGGCCGGTTTTCCGCTGCTGCGCGCGGAGGTATTCCACAATCTCTTGCTGGCGTTGGGTCAGTCCTGACGACATGGCTTTTGAACAGTGTTCTCTAGAACAAATCAGCCACGCACCGCACTGGCAAGCAAAGAATCTCCGGCACGGACCCTGCTTTTTCCGGAATCCGGACGACTTTTGACAAATAGGCGAAAGCGTCCGTGACGTTATTCTCAAGCCGGAATCCGTCCGCGCCGCACCACCTGCCCGCGTTCCGTCTTGCTTCCCCGCCCCCGCTTTTCCAAACATCCCGCCCATGTCGCGCCCGCCCCACACCCGCCTTGCCGCGCTTTTCCTTTTCGCCGCGATGTTCAGCTCCTGCGGAGGGGCGCCTCCGGGCCCGGTGACCCGCACGAACGTAAGCACGCCGCTGATGGCCGAGCCGGCCGAACCCTTCTTCAGCTCCGCGGTTCCCTCGACCCCGCCGCCGCCGATCGCCGGCCAGAGCGCGATCGTGATCGACGCCGATTCCGGCCGCGTTCTTTTCGCCAAAAACGCCGACGCGCAACGGCAGGTCGCCAGCACCCAGAAGATCGTCACCGCGCTCTGCGTGCTGGAAGCCGGCAACGTCGACAAGGCCGTCGTGATCGACTCCAGCGACAGCAACTGCGAACCGACCAAGCTCGACCTCAAGGCGGGCGAAGCCTACCCGCGCCGCGAGCTGCTCAAGGTGCTGATGGTTAAAAGCGCCAACGACGTCGCCCGCGCGCTCGCCCGCGACGTCGGCGGCGACCAGCAGGGTTTCGCCGACCTGATGAACCGCAAGGCCGCTGCGCTCGGCATGCGCAACAGCCACTTCTGCAACCCGAACGGCCTGCCCTCGACGAGCCAGTATTCGACCGCCCGCGACATGGCGATCGCCGCCCGCGCCGCCTACCGCAGCCCGCTGCTCCGCTCTTACTTCGCCACCAAGAGCTTCACCTTCCAATACGCCAACGGCCGCACCCGCCAGATCGAGAACACCAACCGCGTGCTCAAGACCGTGCCGTATTGCAACGGCATGAAAACCGGCACCACCGACGCAGCCGGCCGCTGCCTCATCTGCACCGGCTCGCTCAACGGCCGCTCAGTCATCGTCGTGGTGCTCAAGTCGAACACTCCGAACATCTGGAAGGATTCGGAAAAACTGCTGCGCTGGGCGCTCGAGCGTCCGGTCGCCGGCTGATCCGGGCGTCATGACCCGCGATCCCGCCACGGAGCTCGCAGCGCTCGCCGCCGATGGGCTGCTGCGCACGCTGCGGCCGCTCGATTCGCCCGCCGGCCCGCGGGTGACGCGCGACGGCCGCGAGCTGCACAATTTCGCCTCGAACGACTACCTCGGGCTCGCCACCGATCCGGAGCTCGCCGCGGCCTTCATCGACGGCATCCGGCGTTACGGCGCCGGCTCGGCCGCGTCGCGGCTCGTCTGCGGCACGCTGCCGCCGCATGCCGCGCTGGAGGAAACGCTGGCCGGGGCGAAAAGCGCGGAAGCCGCGCTCGTGTTCTCGTCCGGCTTCGCCACCGCCGTCGGCTGTCTGCCCGCCCTCGTCGGCAAGGACGACACCGTGGTGCTCGACAAGCTCTGCCACGCCTCGCTGATCGATGGTGCCCGGCTGTCCGGCGCGACCGTCCGCGTGTTTCCCCACAACGACACGGGCAAACTGGCCCGGCTGCTCGCCTCGATCCGGGCGAAGGACGCCACCGGCCGCGTGCTGGTCGTCACCGAGTCGGTCTTCAGCATGGACGGCGACCTCTGTCCGCTGCGGGAAATCGTCGACCTCGCCGACGCCCATGACGCGCTGTTGTGGCTCGACGAGGCCCATGCCTTCGGCGTGCTCGGTCCCACCGGCATGGGGCTGGCCGAGGCGCTCGGCCTACAGGACCGCGTCGCCTTCCAGATGGGCACCTTCAGCAAGGCGGCCGGGCTTTCCGGCGGTTACCTCGCCGCCTCGCGCACGTGGATCGACCTGCTCGTCAACCGCGCCCGCGCCTTCATCTACTCGACCGCCCCGCCGCCCGCGCTCGCCCACGCGACGATCGCCGCGATCGCAAAAATCCGCTCGGCCGACGGCGCGGCGCGCCGCCAGCGGTTGTTCGAAAATCTCGCGCTCCTTTCGCCCGGCCACGGCTCGGCCATCGTCCCGGTCGTGCTCGGCTCGAACGAGGCCGCGCTCGCCGCCTCGCGCCGCCTCGAGGAACTCGGCCACCTGGTTCCCGCCATCCGCTTCCCCACCGTGCCGCGCGGCACCGAACGCCTGCGTGTCAGCCTGTCCGCCGCACACGAACCGGCGGCCATCGCCTCGTTGGCGCGGGCCATCCGCGAGCTGACGATCGGCGGTTGACGGCGCGCTCTCTCATGCCGCCGCGTTTCCCTCTTGATCGCCCGTTGCCGCGGTCTTTGTTTGAGCCATGACTTCTCCTCTCCGCGGCAAAACCGTTCTCATCACCGGTGCCTCCAGCGGCATCGGCCGTTCCTTGTGCGAATCACTGGTCGACCGCGGTGCCAACGTCCTCGGCGTGACCCGTCGCCCGGAAGCCCTGCCCGAGGACGTTTCCCCGATCCCGGCCGACCTCTCGCGCGAGGAGGACATCCACGCGATTTTCCGCGGACTCGGCCGCATCGACGCGCTGGTGAACTCCGCCGGCGTGGCTTTGTTCGCCCCGATGCTCGACGGCAAGCCCGCCGATTGGGAGGCGATGTGGCGGGTGAACGTCTTCGCCCTCGCCCTGTGCTGCCAGCTCTCGCTGCGGCATTTCCCGGCCCACGGCGGACGGATCGTCAACGTCTCGTCGATGAGCGGCCACCGCGTGCCGCCGAGCGGCGGTTTTTACGCGCCGACGAAGTTCGCCGTCCGCGGCATCACCGATTCACTGCGGCACGAGCTCAAGGCGATGAACTCGAAAATCCAGGTCTCCACCGTTTCGCCCGGCTTCGTCGACACGCCCTTGCTGGAAACCTACTTCGCAGGCCGCGAGGATACGCTCGCCGGCATCCGCGCCCACATGCGGATGCTCACCTCGAGCGATGTCGCCGCCAGCATTCTCTCGATCCTGGAAGCGCCCGAGCACGTCGAAATCACCGACGTCCAGCTCCGCAGCGCGGACCAGCCGCAGTGAGTTCCTAAGATCCGACTGAGCTAAAAGAACGATCACCGTCGCCGCTTTTTCGCGGGCAATTCGTCCATCGCCTCCGCCACGGCGACCGGCAGGTTGACGCCGCCGTCGCCACCGAGCCGGCGGTCGACCGCCTCCAGCCGCTGGATCAGGTCGCGCACCTCGTGGCGGGCGTACGGGCCGCCCGCCGCGTCGCAGAAATGCGTGCGACAGCCGAACGGCCGGCCGTCGTAGATCTGGCAGAGGCCGGTTTTCCCGAGAAACGGGCAGGAGCCGTCGGCCGGCGGCACGACCTCCTTTCGCCCGGCGGCGCGCCACGCCAGGGCGGCCACCAGCGCCTCTCCCTTGGTCAGGAACGGCGTGCGGCCGTTGAGCCGGAAGCGGCAGCATTGCGAAATGCCGGTGCAGTTCCGCGCCACCGGTCGCGCGGCGAGCTCGGCGTAAATGGCACGCACTTCGGCGAGCTCGGGCGAATGCTTGTCCATGGTCACGGTCCGAAACGGTTCACCACAGCCCGTATTTGCCGTAGGCCATGATGTAGAGGCCCATCAGCAGGTTGGCGGTGGCATGCATGATGACGCAGGCGCCGAGGCTCTTGCCGCGGACGCACAGCAGGTAGGCGAGGCTGCCGTAAAGGAACGCCGCGGGACGGTCCGGCGCCGTGTGGACAAGCACGAACAAGCCGGTCACCACCACGAAGGAGGACCAGCTCGCCTTGCCGAACGGCTGCCGCCAGCAATCGCCCTCCCAATCGAGCGCGAAGCGCATCAGGAACCCGCGCCAGAAGATTTCCTCGACCAAAGCGACCACCACCACGGCGCGGAAGAAGCGCAGGACCACCGAAGTCCACCAGGCGGCGGGCGAGACGAAGATCCCCGGATCGAAGCCTTCCTTGCGCGCGGCGATGCCGAGCCAGCCCATCCAGCCGTCGGGATCGGCGGTCAGCCCGAGGCGGTCGTAAAGCGTCGTCGGCAACAACCAGAGGCCGATGCCCAGCGCGCCGCAGAGGACGCCCGCGAGGCCGCTTTTCCACGACCAACGGAAGTCGTAGGACTTCCAGAAACGGACCAGCACGGCGAACGCGGCGAGCGACTGGACCGGATAAAGCCATTGCTCCGGCGCGCGCCGCCACCAGGGCGCGTCCGGGTGCTTCCACTCGATGAACGGACCGGCGAACGACAGGGCCAGCAGGAACGCCATGAAGACGACGAACGGCAGCACGTGCGCCCGGGTCAGACGCGAGGAATCCGCCGGACGAAGGGTCTGCGCGCCGGCGGATTCCGCGTTCATAAGGCGTAACGGGCGCGCTTAGAGCGTGCCGACGAAGCGTTCCATCTTGTCCATCGCCACGCGCAGATCGTCGAAGGCGGTGGCGTAGCAGCAGCGGAGGAAGCCCTCGCCGCTGTGGCCGAACGCGCTGCCCGGAACGGCCGCGACGTTCTCCGCCTCCAGCAGGCGGGTGGCGAACTCCTTGCTCGAAAGCCCGGTCGAACGGATGTCCGGGAACACGTAGAACGCGCCGCCGGGCGTGTGGCAGGAAAGCCCGATCTCGTTGAGGCGCTTGACCATGAAGTCGCGGCGGTGGTGGTAGCTCTCGCGCATTTCGAGCATCGCCGGGGTGCCGTTTTCCAGCGCCTCCAGCGCGGCGTTCTGGCTCATGATCGGCGCGCAGAGCATCGAGTACTGGTGGATCTTCATCATCGCCTCGATGATCGGCTGCGGCGCGCAGGCGTAGCCGAGGCGGAAGCCGGTCATCGCGAAGGCCTTCGAGAACCCGTGCAGCAGGATCGTGCGTTCCTTCATGCCCGGCAGCGAGGCGATCGAGACGTGCTTCACGCCGTCGTAGCGCAGCTCGCTGTAGATCTCATCGGTCAGCACGATCAGGTCGTGCTCGATGCAGAGCTTGGCGATGCCTTCGAGATCCTCCTGCGACGCGACCGCGCCGGTCGGGTTGGTCGGGAAATTGAGCATCAGCACGCGGCTCTGCGGCGTGATCGCGGCGGCGAGTTTCTCCGGTTTCAGCGAGAAGCCGTCCTCCTTGCAGGTCTCGACCGACACCGCCTTGCCATAGGCCATGACGATGCTCGGACTGTAGGAAACGTAGCAGGGCTCGTGGTAGATCACCTCTTCGCCCGGATTGAGCAGCGCGCGCAGCGCGAGATCGATCGCCTCGGACACGCCAACGGTGACGAGCACCTCGGTCGCCGCGTCGTACGAAACGTCGAAGAACCCGCCGACATAGCGCGAGATCGCCTTGCGCAGCGAAAGCAGGCCGAGGTTCGAGGTGTAGGTCGTCTGGCCTTTTTCCAGCGAGTAGATGGCGGCCTCGCGGATGTGCCACGGGGTGACGAAATCCGGCTCGCCGACGCCCAGCGAGATCACGCCTTCGCGGCCCTGCACGAGTTCGAAGAAATCACGGATGCCGGAGCGCGGAATGCCCGCGACGTGCCGGGCGATTTTGGAAGAATAGTCCATGGAAACAGAGATCGGGAGAAGTGGGTTCGGAAAGCGGAGAGAGCGGAAACTCCGGCCTCTCACCCGGTTTCAGCTCTCCTGGGGGGTCACGGCGCCACGGCGAGGCGCTCGGAACGGGCCTCGTGGTCGAACAGGAAGCCCTTTTCCTTATACGTCTTCAGGCGGAAGTGCGTGGCCGTCGACAGCACGCCGTCCAGCGTGCTGAGCTTTTCCGAGACAAAGCGGGCGACGTCGCGCAGATCCTTGCCCTCGACCACCACCATCAGGTCGTAGCCGCCGCTGGCAAGGTAGCAGCTCGCCACCTGGTCGAAGCGGGCGATGCGCATCGCCAGACGGTCGAAGCCGCCGCCGCGCTCGGGCGTGAGTTTCACCTCGATGAAGGCGGAAACGTTGCCGGCCTCGGCCAGCTCCGGATCGGTCACCGCCTGGTAACCGAGGATGGTGCCGTCCTTTTCCCAGGCGGCGATGCGCTCCTGCACCTGGGCGGGCGAGAGCGAAAGCAGCTCGGCGAGTTCCGCGTCGGTGTGGCGGGCCTTGCTGCGGAGAAGCTGGAGAAGCGGATCGGTGGGCATGCGGCGGGCAATGTGAACGAAAAATCGCGGATTCCAAGCGCAAGGAATCACTCGCCGAAGCTCACGCCGATGGCGCGCGCCGCGGCGACGAGCTCGCTGTTCGCCTCGACCAGGCGCAGCTTGTTGACCGCCTCCTCGATCGGCACCGAATCCACGTGGTAGGCTTGGTAGCTGACCATCCGGCCGAAGCGGCCTTCCGCGGCGAGCTTGGCGGCCATCACCCCGAAGCGCACGCCGAGAATCCGGTCGAGCGAGGTCGGCGCGCCGCCGCGCTGGAGGTGGCCGAGCGTACACGAGCGCGTTTCCTTGCCGGTGAGTTGCTCGAGCCGCTTGGCGACCACATCGCCCATGCCGCCAAGGCGGACCTCGCCACCTTCGTTGGCGTCCACGGTCACCATCTCGCCGGACGGCAGGCAGGCGCCTTCCGCCACGACCACCAGCGAGCTGTGGTAGCCCTGGGCGTCACGCTGGCGGATGTGCTCGGCGACTTTCTCCAAATTGAACGGAATCTCGGGCAGCAGGATGGCGCTAGCCCCGCCGGCAATGCCGCCCCAGAGCGCGATCCAGCCCGCGTGGCGACCCATCACCTCGACGACCATCACACGCTTGTGGCTCTCCGCCGTGGTGTGCAGGCGGTCGAGCGCGTCGACCACGGTGGTCACCGCGCTGTCGAAGCCGAAGGTCATCGCCGTGGCGTCCAGGTCGTTGTCGATCGTCTTCGGCACGCCGATGACCGGCCAGCCTTCCCGGTAAAGCTGCAGGGCGGTGGTCAGCGAACCGTCGCCGCCCACGATGATGAGCGCGCGGATTTCCAGCTGCTCCATCGTGCGCTTGGCCTTGGCCACGATGTCCGCGGGCACCTCGGCGATGTCGCCTTTGCCGATCTTGGCGGCGAAATGGCCCTTGTTGGTGGTGCCGAGGATCGTGCCACCGTGCTTGAGGATGCCGACGGTGTCCTTGGGCTTGAGAATCGTGTAGTCGCCGGGTGGCAGCAGGCCCTCGAAACCGTCGCGGAAACCGATCACTTCCCAACCCAGCTGGTCGGCGGCGCCCACGACACCATGAATGACCGCGTTAAGCCCCGGGCAATCGCCCCCGCTGTTGAGAATTCCGATACGCATTGGCATGTTTGTTAGCGCCGACGGCACGGCAGGGGTAAGCAAAAATCCAGAGGATCGGAAAATTCGCGCCAATTAACGGACGTTTTCCACCTTCAGCAGCTCGCGCTTCGGATCCGCGACCGGAGCCCCCATCGCGAGCCATTGGTCGTAGATGCCCCAGCCCTGCCGCGCCAGCGCTCGGGCGCGGTTGAAGCGGTCCGGGTTGTTGAGCACCACCACGATCAAGCGCCGCGGCGTCACGCCCTTGCTGCCGTCCGGCTTCTGGCGGACCAGCGGGTCGCGGTCGACGCACACCGAAAGGCAGGGGCCGGCGGCGGCGGTGGTGCCGGTCTTCACGCCGAGCACGCCTTCCTCGCCGATCAGCTCGTTGGTGTTGCGCACCGTGAAGCTGCGGGTTCCGGCCGGGCCGTTCACCGTGATCTGGCGGTCCTTCTGGCGGACGATGAAGGAGAACGCGTTGCGCCGCATCGCGTAGACGGAAATGCGCGCGATGTCGGCCGCCGTCGAGTAGCCCGGCTTCTGGTTGCTCGGCTCGAGCCCGTGCGGATTGATGAACCGGGTGGAGTCCATTTCCAGCGCGTGCGCCAGCTTGTTCATCTCCGCCACGAAGGTCTCCACCGGATCGCCCTCGCGCCCGCGGCGGGCCAGCATGTCGCGGCCGATGTAATCGGCCACCGTCTGCGCCGCCAGGTTGTCGGAACCGAGTAGGGCGGAATAAAGCGCGTCGCGCAGCGACAGGCGGTCGCCCGGCTGCAGGCGCATCGGATTCGGCCCGCTGAGCTGGAGCACCGACTGCGGCACCGTGATCTGGGTGGTCGCCAAGTCGTGCTGGGTCGCGTACGCCCAGTCGACCGCGATGGCACCGGTCGCGATCTTGGTGAGGCTGGCCACCGGCCGTTTCACGCCGGCGTTCGACGCCTGTAGGATTTTGCCCGACCACGCTTCCATGACCATCACGCTTTCAGGCGCCTGCGCCCGGACGGCGGCGGGGGAAAACGCGAGCAACACAGGGAAAAGGCGAACGAAAGCTTGTTTGAGCATAAGTGATCCGGGCGAACGGCGGCGAATCTAGCCCCCGCCCGTCCGGACTCAACCCCAAACCCCGGGTTTCCCGCTTAAGACCTTGCCAAGACGGCCGAAAACCGTAGGTTCCCGCGGCAGCAGGATCTTTCCCGCATCCCGGATTGCCCGCCGACGGCCCGCTTGTCTTCTCCTCGGCACCTCGCACGGCCACTGCCGGCGCGACCGCACCCATCCCGGATTCCGGAAATTTCCTGCCCCCCGGGCGGTGGCACAAGCCGGCCGGCGCGGATCCGACGGAAGCTCATGCAATCCAGCAGCCGACCGTCCCGGCACCACAAAGCCGATCCCCCGCGCCACGCCGGTCCATTCCACGGACCCGTTCCGATCCATCGCTTCCCGAGAAGCCCGGTGCCGGACCGCCCGCAACCCTGACACAGCGACAACATGTCCAACGCCACACACGACTCCCGCGGCAGCAACAACCCGGGACGCAAACGCCGCCGCCGCAACCGCGGAGGCCAGAACCGCAATCCGCAGAACCAACAAGGCCAACAGGGCGGTCGCCCGCAAGGCCAGGGCCGCCAACAAGGCCCGGGCCAAGGCCCCCGCCCGTCCCGCCGCCCGCAACCGGTCAAACTGACCTGGTGGCAGAAGCTGCTCAAGGCCATCGGCCTCTACAAGGAGCCCGTCCGCCCCGCCCGCGCCAAGCGCGAGCAAGGCGGCGACGAGCGCCAGCCCAAGGAGCGCGCCCAACAGCCGGTCAAAACGAACATCCGCATCGCCCGCGGCAACGAGGGGATGAAGCGCGAAGCCGGCCCGGTCGAATCGCCCCGCCTCTACATCGGCAACCTGTCCTACGACGTTTCCGAAAGCGACCTGACCGACCTCTTCAAGGGCATCGGCGGCGTCCGCAACGTCGAGATTGTCTACAACCGCAACACCCACCGCTCCAAAGGCTACGGCTTCGTGGAAATGCTCCATGTCGACGACGCCAAGCGCGCCGTGGAAGTCCTGCACGACCAGTTCTTCATGGGCCGCAAGATGAACGTCTCCAGCGCCAAGTCGAAGGGCCAGGACGAGCGCGAAGACCGCGAGGAACGCGAAGAGCGCCGCCCGAAGCAGCAGGCCGAGCAACCGGCGGCCGAAGCCGCCCCGGTCGCCGCCGAAGCGCCCGCCGCCCCGGCCGAGGAAGCCGCTCCGGTTGAAAACAAGACCGAAGCCGCCTGAGCCTCCGAACACTCCCCAAACCCCGCCCGGTTCGCCCGCGGCGGGGTTTTTCTTTGCCCCGGCCGCCCGCTTTGCTTCGCTCCCGCACCCGTGACCGATTTCCCCCAGCCTCTCTACGTCTGCGGCCCGACCGCCTCGGGCAAGACCGCGCTCGCACTCGAACTGGCCGCGGAGCACAACGGGGAAATCGTCAATGCCGACGCCTTCCAGCTCTACCGCGGGCTCGACGTGCTGACCGCCTCGCCCTCCGCCGCCGAGCGCGCCGCCGCCCCCCACCATCTGTTCGGCGTGCTCAACCCGGACGAGCCGAACGACGCCCAGTCCTACGCGACGATGGCGTCGCGGGTGATCGCGGAAATCGCCACCCGCGGCCGCACCCCGATCGTCACCGGCGGCTCCGGGCTGTATTTGAAATTCCTCACCCACGGCGCCTCGCCCCTGCCCACCGGCGATCCGGCGATACGGGCCGAGCTCGACGCCCTGCCGCTCGACGAGCTCGTCCGCGAACTCCAGTCGCTCGACGCCGCCGAGGCCGCCCGTACCAACCTCCGGAACCGCCGCTACGTCAGCCGCGCGGTGGAAATCTGCCGGCTCACCGGCGGCAAGGCGTCCGAGCTGCGCGACCAATGGGAAAGCGCGAACCGGGAGCGCGTCGCCGCCCTGCGCGGCTTCGTGATCCAGCGGCTGCGGCCGGACCTGCACGCCCGCATCGCCCGTCGCACCCGGGCGATGCTCGACGGCGGCGCGATCGAGGAAGTCGCCGCCATCGGCCACGTTTCGCCCCACCTCGAAAAGGCGATCGGCTTCCGCGAAATCCAAGCCTTGCTCCGCGGTGAAATCGACCGCCCCGCCTGCGAAGAGCTCATCAACGCCGCCACGCGCCAGTATGCGAAGCGGCAGGAAACCTGGTTCCGCCGGGAAAGCTGGCTGACGCCGGTCGCGCGATAAAAAAGCCGGGATCCTCTCGATCCCGGCCTGTTTCTATCACCCCTTACAGCGGCAGATCGTAACTGCGGCCGCTCACGCCTTCATACCAGCGGATGTAGGCCTGGTTGACCATCGCGTAGCCGCCTGCGGTCGGGTAGTCGCCGGTGAAATACCAGTCGCCGCACGCGCCTTTGATCGACGCGTGGAGGTTGTCGATGGTCTGGAAGATCACTTCGACCTCGCCGTTCCAATCGATGTCCTCCGGATACACCATGCGGCTGATTTCGGCTGAAATCTCCTCGTTGGTGAAATCGGAGTAAACCCCCTGCACACGGTTGCGGCGCTCGGCGGCCGGCTTCTTCAACTCGGCGCGGCACTCGTCGTAGATCCGGTCGAGCAACGACTGGCGGCCAGCGCGGCGGTGCAACGCCACGGCGGCTTGGAACGCGATGAAGCGCCCGATGTCGGCCATGTCGATGCCGTAGCAATCCGGATAGCGGATCTGCGGCGCGGTCGAGCACACGACGATCTTACGCGGCTGGGTGCGGGCGAGAATCTTGAGGATCGATTTCTTCAGCGTCGTGCCGCGGACGATCGAGTCGTCCAGCGCCACCAGCACGTCGTCCGGCCGCACCACCCCGTAGGTGATGTCGTAGACGTGGGAAACCAGTTGGTCGCGCCCCTTGTCCTGGGTGATGAAGGTGCGCATCTTGATGTCCTTGTGGGCGAGCTTTTCGCCCCGCGGCCAGTTGCGCAGGATCAGGTCGTCGAGCTTCTCGGCGGTCAGATCGCCGTCGGCCACCGCCCGGAGGATTTCCGAGCGAACCTCCTGGCGGCGATACAGGCGCAGTCCGTCCATCAAGCCGTAGTAGGCGGTTTCCGCCGTGTTCGGGATGAACGAGAACACCGCCTTGTCGAAGCAGTTGTCGATCGATTTGACCACCTGCGACACCAGCGAGGCACCCATCGCCTTGCGCTCGCGGTAGATCTGCGGGTCGTTGCCGCGCGAAAAGTAGATCTTCTCGAACGAGCAGGGCGAGAACTTCTGCGGCGGCGAGAACGGGGAATCGGAGAACGTGCCGTCCGCCTTGATCGTGATGATCGAGCCGGGATCGACCGGCTTGACCTGGTCGGCCGAGGCCTCGAACACCGTCATGAGCGGCACGCGCTCGGAGGCGAAGGCGATCACCTCGTCGGTCACCAGCATGTGGCACGGACGGATGCCGCGCGGGTCGCGCATGACGAACATGTCGCCGTTGCCGACCACGCCGCAGATCGAGTAGCCGCCGTCCCACGCTTGGGCGGACTCGCCGACGATGCGCGGGATGTCCATCTCGGCGGAAATGCGCGCCGGCATCTCGCGGCCGTCGACGCCGGCGTCACGCAGCTTGCGGTAAAGATCGGTGTGCGCCTCGTCGAGGTGGTAGCCGATTTCCTCCAGCACCGTCTGGGTGTCGGTGCCGAACACCGGGTGCTGGCCGCGGCCGATGAGCACCTGGTTGAGCTCCGCCGCGTTGGTCATGTTGAAGTTACCCATGACCATGAGCGTGCGGGTCGGCCAGTTGCTGCGGCGCAGGTATGGGTGGCAGGAACCTTCGTCGAACTCGCCGGAGGTGCCGTAGCGGAGATGGCCGACGAGGATCTCGCCGCCGAAGTCGAAGCGCTCCTTGACGCTTTCCGGGTTCTTCGGATCGAGAGCGCCTTTGCGCGCCATCTTGTGGAAGGTTTTGACCTCCTTGCGGAAAATCTGCGCGAGCGCGTCCTGCTCGATGCCGCGGCGGCGGAACACGTACGGCTGGCCCAGCGGCATGTCGAGCTTCACGCAACCGATGCCGGTGCCGTCCTGCCCGCGGTTGTGCTGCTTCTCCATCAGAAGGAACAGCTTGTTGAACCCCCACAGGCTGGTGCCGTAGCGGTCCATGTAATACGCCAACGGCTTGCGGAGTCGCACAGCGGCGATCCCGCATTCGTGTTTCAGGAAGTCGCTCATGTGGCGGAAATTTGGCTCGTCGGCGTCACTCGCCCTGCACCTTCACCCGGACCCCTTCGGTGTCAACCATGCGGCCGATGACCGTGCCGCCGGGGCCCGCCTTGAGCGCGGCCTCGACGTCGGCTTCGGCCACGATGGCGACCCAGCCGATGCCCATGTTGAACGTGTGGAAACGGTCCTCCGCGTCGACGTGCGCCAGCAGCTTGTCGATGCCCGGCAGCGTCCACTTCGGGATTTCGAGATCGGCGCCCATGCCCACGAACAAACGCTCGAGGTTCTCCGGCAGTCCACCGCCGGTGATGTGGGACATCGCCTTCGGCTTCACGCCGCCGGCTTTCAGGCCGTTGACCACGTCGTGATACAGGCGGGTCGGCTTGAGCCAGGCCGCGAGTTCCTCGTCCGTGACGTCCGGCGCGTGATCCTTGAGCACGCGGCGCACCAGCGACCAGCCGTTGGCGTGGATGCTGTCTGACGCGTAGCCGATCAGCACGTCGCCCACTTTCACGGTGGTCGGGTCGATGAGGTCGGATTTCTCGGCGCAGCCGATGCAGAAGCCGGAAAGCTCGACCACGTCGACCGGCACGATGCCCGGCATCTCGGCCGTTTCGCCGCCGGCGAGGATGCAGTTGCAGTCGGCCAAGTAGTCGGCCATGCCCGCGATCAGGCGCGTGATCTTCTCCTCGTCCAGCGCGGCGATGCCGATGTAGTCGAGGAACAGCAGCGGATCGCCGCCGGTGGTGAGAATGTCGTTCACGCTCATCGCCACCAGGTCCTTGCCCGCGGTTTCGAGGAGATCGTGTTCGAGCAGAAGCTCCAGCTTGGTGCCGACGCCGTCACAGCCGGTCATCATCACCGGCTGCTTGTAGCCGCTCAGGTCGTAGCACGCGGCGAAAAGCCCGAACGCGCCGAATAACTTGCGGTTCGCCTGGGTGCGAGCCACATGCGATTTGATGTCGCCCACCAGAGCGGCCGCTTTGCGCGTGTCCACTCCTGCCTGCTGATACGTGAGTTTGCCCGCCATGATTGCCGTTGGCGCGGGTCATAGCAGCCCACCCCCCCGCGTCACGCGGAAAATCCGGGAATTTCCTCCCGGCCCGGCCGATCGCCCGTGCCCAGGCGGTTTCCGGCCGCAGCCGGAATACCGGTCGGCCGGATTTCCCGGCCGGCGGCTCCGCTCCCTCACGCCCGGACCCATGATCCATAAAACCAAGAATCGCGCCCACAGGACTCAAAATGTCCCACCCCTTCCCCATCCGTAAAATCACAAACGCTTGAAAATCATGAAGCTCCCGCCAAGCGCCCTAATTTTCCTTGAAGCAGCGCAGAATGCCGATAGACCCATCCGAATCTGGCAAAGTGCATGATGGACTCGCAATCCGCCCCTTTCATCCGGTTGAACGCCGGCTTGACGATCGGTTACCGATCCCCGCTCGCCCGCTCCGAGCGGGAAATCGTGCTGACGGAAGGCACCCATTTCCTGCTCGCCCGCAACGGCCGCGGCAAAACCACCCTGCTGCGCACGCTGGCCCGCACCCTGAAGCGGATGTCCGGCGATTTCGAGATCCAAGGTTTCACCCAGTATCTACCGGAAGAGCTCCGCTTTGACGCCGAGCTGCCCACCGCCGCCGCCTTCCGCAGCCTGCTGCCGAAGGCCCGCTGGAACGACGCGCTCGATCTCGCCCGCAGGCTCGAACTCGACACCGCCAAACCCTACGGCCGGCTCTCCACAGGCAACCGCCGCAAGGCCAGCCTCATCGTCGCGGAATTCTCTACCCGCCCCAATAACGGCAACGTGCTGCTGCTCGACGAGCCGTTCAGCGGACTCGACGCCTACTCGCGCGAGGCCTTCGAAACCCTGTGGTGCGACCCGCGCGACCCGGTCCTGCGCCTCGTCAGCTGCCACCCGGACTATGACTCCATGCCGATGCCCAGCGCGCTGATCATCGAGCACGGCCGCATCCTGCACCACGCGTCGCCGGATCAAACTTGGAGCAGCCTGAAAACCCTTCTCAACTGAGCGATGCGCCTTTTCCGCCTGACCTTCGCCACCATCCTGCGCCGCAAATCGTGGGCGATCTGCGCGCTCGCGACCGCCATCCTGCCGTTCGCCCTGCCCGGATTTTCGATGGCGAGCGAACGCCCCGTCCTGCTCCAGCCCGCCCGCATCCAAGCCGCGTGGGGCACCGTCTGGGTCTGCTCGCTGCTGTGGGGGTTGTTCACCGCCGCACGCCAGGGCGAATCGAACTGCCGCTCCGGCCTCGGCGAATATTTCCAGACCACCGGCGTGTCGCCCACCCGCCAGTGGCTGGAACTCTGGCTCGCCTCGCTCGCCTACATCCTGCCGCTCGTCCTGCTGGCCGCCGGCATCTGCCTGACCTTCGCCATGCCCGGCGACGCCGCCGAGCGCGCCATGTGGTGGCAGATCAACGCCCAGTACACCGTGCTCTTCCTGCTGGTGATCGCCTCCCTGCTCGGCCTCGCCATCGCCATCGCCTCGCGCTTCGGCTCCGCGGCAGGCTTCACGCTCACGCTCGGACTCGCCCTCTACGGCCTCTATGGCGTCGGCCTGATCGACAACCTGCAGCAGGTCGAGGCCGATCCGCTGCTGCAAACCCTCTCGCGCTTCTCACCCCAGTACCGCTGGGCCGATCTTACCCAGCGCCTTTACTTCAAGCTCGGTGCCCTGCCCGCCCCGGTTTTCTGGAAAACCACCGCCTATTTTGTCGGCGTCCTGGCCGTCAGCACCGCCGTTTCCCGTCTGCTGTTCCGCACCAAATCCGCGATCTGATGTCCCATCGGACTTCACACCTGCTCTCCCTGCTCCTCCTCGGCACCGGTGCCGCCGCATGGGCGTGGAGCGCCGCCGGGTTGGCAACGGAACCGGCGCTGCGGTTTCCGACCAATCCGCTGGGGGTGAAACGCAGCCCGTACGGCGAAGTGCTCGCAATGGCGATGCAGACCCCGATCAACCGCTACTGGGAAACCGGCGTCGAAGAGCACGAAGAACACGAAGGCCACCACCACGGCCCCGGCGAAACCTGCACGGAAGGCGACGATCACGACCACCCCGAACCAGCGTCCGCGAGCCAAGGGTGGTTCGACGAGCTCAACGAAGCCGCCAACCTGCGCAACAACCCGAAAGCCGCCCCGCCCGCCCTGAAGTTCTGGGTGCGCCGCCAGATCGAAGACCAGCTCCGCTTCGCCTACGAGCTCGATCCCTCCCACTACGGCAACTATTGCGCCTATCTCTTCTTCCTAGCGGAGCCCAGCCTCGGCACCCGCCCGGAACTGACGCCCAGCGCCCTCGCCCTGACCGAGGACACCATCCGCTACTCGCTCGCCCGGAACGACGACCCGCGGCCGGCGCTCACCGCCGCCGCCGCCGCCCAGAACGGCCTCGGACTCATGTTCTCCCAGCCCGCCAGGTATTCCATTCCGGATATGCGACGGCTGCTGGACACGCTCGATCAAAGCCTCGCCCGCCACCGCGAACTCCGCGACGCGTGGATCGCCTCCGGGCAGTGGGGCACCCTCTCCCAGGAACGCCGCGACGAGGCCACCGAGCGCTACCATTTCCTCGAACAACTCCGCCACGCGGCCGCCGCAACCATCGATCGCCTCGCCCGCGAGCGCGGCGCTCCCTGAGGCCGATCTCAAATCTCAAATTTCAAATCCCAGATGTCCTTCACCCCGCCCCCGCTGCCCGGCGTCTTCAGCACCCCGCACGCCCGCTTCTCCCACGGCATGGACGGCCGCGCCCTCCTCGGCACGATCTTCCGTGTCTGCAAGGAGCTGCGCGTCTCCGACATCCAGATGCGCGCCAACCGGCCGGTCTACATCCACACCAACAAGGGGATGGAAAAGCTCGACCATCTCGGCGTGCTCGACGCCGCCCAGATGGACGAAATCCTCAAGGAGCTCATCCGCAACCGCGAAAACGCCAGCCACGGCTTCGGCGAGGCCGGCGATCTCAACGAACGCTTCGAGGACAAGATCGACAAGGCGATCGGCGATTTCTCCAAAACCAAGGTCGCCGACTTCTCCTGCGACGGCATTCCGATGGGTGACGACGGCGAAAAATCCGGACGCCTCCGTATCCAGGCCCACCTCAGTTCCTCCGGCCTCGGCATCACCTGCCGTATCCTCAACGATTCCATCCCCGAGCTGGAGTCCCTCGGCATCGACATCGACACCACCACCACCCTCCGCCAGGCGGTCTTGAAACGCGCCGGCCTCTGCCTCGTCACCGGCCCCACCGGCTCCGGCAAGTCCACCACCCTGGCCTCGCTCATCGACTGGCTCCGCCGCCATCACGCCAAGCACATCGTCACCGTCGAGGACCCGATCGAATACCAGTATCCCGACGACATGCCGGACCCCGATTTCTCCGGCCGCCGCATCCCCTCGCCCTCCATCGTCACCCAACAGGAAGTCGGCCGCGACGTCCACTCCTACCGCCAGGGCCTTAAGGACGTCCTCCGCAAGGCGCCCCATGTCATCCTGCTCGGGGAAATCCGCGACCGCGAGGCGATGGAGACCTGCATGGAAGCCGCCCAGACCGGCCACCTCGTCCTCTCCACCCTCCACACCACCGGCGCGGTCAAAACCATCGGCCGTATCCTCGAGCTCTACCCGAAGGAAAACCACGAGGCCGTACTCAGCCGACTCTCGGAAATCCTGATTTTCATCCATTCCCAAGGATTGCTCAACGGATTGGAACGCCGCGTGCTCACCTACGAGTTCCTGCAGAACAACGACGACGCCGTCTCCAGCGCCATCGCCAACTACGGCGGCGGCGCCCGCTCGCTCGAAGACGTCATCCGCCGCGCCGGAAACATCGAGTGGGACGCCAACCTCGGCCGCCTGCTCCGCCAGGGCCTCATTTCCGAAGAAATCTTCGAAAGCACCCGCATGAACCGCAGCGACAGCGACATTTTATAGCTTGAAATGTTCAACGCAAACGTTGCAAAAAGTGCATTGAAGTGCCCTTCGCTCATTCGCTGAAGTCAACCTTCCCCCAACCCAATACCATGAACACCCCACAAACACCCAAACACATGAAACTGAATTCCCGTAACGTGAAGGCCAAGGCCGGTATGACGCTGCTCGAACTGACCGTCGTCATCCTCGTCCTCCTCTCGCTCATCTCCATCCTCTTCGTCGGCGCCCGCCAGTGGAAGAAAGGCTCCGACCGTGCAGGTTGCATCATGCTCCAACGCAACATCCAGCAGGCGGTTCGCGGTGACCAGAACATGAAGGGCAAAAATCCGGGCGAAGCCGGCTTGGTTGCCGCCCGCATCATTGGCTCCGGCGGCTACATTGAAACCACGCCGACCTGCCCCAGCACGGGTACCGCTTTCGTGCTCGCGGACGGCAATTACCCCGCGCTTAGCAATCTCGCGTCCCCGTGCCCGAGCATCGCCACGGAAACCGATCACGTGCCGAACAGCATCACCGGCTGGTAAGCCCTCCGTCCCCTGACGACTTACGCGGCCCGTCTCCCGACGGGCCGCCCTTTTCTTCGCTTCCCCTTCGCTTCCCGCGCCAATCCCTGACCCGCCGGACCCTTGGCCAGCCTCCAAAACCCCGAACAGCTCAACGAGTTCCAGCGCTACAAACAAGCCTGCGCGATCCTCAAGACCAGCCGCGGACGCAACAAAGCCTGGTTCCAGGAAGCGCTCGATCTCGATTTCCAGATCCACCTGCGCGTGGACGGATCCGGCGTCGTCTCCCGCCTTTACGAGCGCAAACAGAATCTCTGGTTCGACGGTCCCGCGGTCGAACCCGACACCTTCGCCAACGAAGAGAAGACCGAAGCCTTCGCCACGGAGATCATCCAACTCGCCCGCAAGAACAAGGCGAACGCCATCGGCCTGATTCTCCACTTGGCCGATGAGTTCGCCACCACCGAGCTGAAGTCGGAGTTCGACAATCCGGCGGAGCTCGCCGAATTACGCGCCACCGCCGAGCGCAACCCCGCCGCCCTGCTCGAAGGCGCGGCGATTTCCTCCGACGCATCCGCCTGGCGCGTGCTGCCCTATCCGGCCATCGGCGGCGAGGCGATCGCCACCACCATCTCGCTGAGCCGCCAGCACGCCGCGTTCTTCGACCGGCTGCGCCAAGCGGGCGAGACACAGGATTTTCCTATCGTCGCCCACGCTCTGAGCGCGCCGCTGCTCGCGCTGCAAGCCATCCCGGAGGCCGCCAACCCCGCGACGGGCCGCCCCTTCCTGGCGATCCTGCACTACAACCATTTCACGGTCCTGGCGTTCTTCAACGAGTACGCCGACCTCCGCCTGCTGCGCACCCAGCAGCACCGCGGCCAGCGCCGCGCGCCCAACCTGCGCCACGCCGTCGCCACCACCCTAGCGGCCTTGGAGCTGGCCGAACCCGACGTGTTCGTCCTGCCGCTGACGCCGGAATCGGACGCCTCGCTCGCCGCGGAAATGCGCGCCGCCTTCCCGAACCGCCGTGTCGAGACGGTCGATTGGGCGAAATCGCCCTATTCCAACGCGAAGCTGCCAGTCCATTGCCCGGAGCCCCTCGTCGCCACCGCCCGGCCTGACCCGGCAACGAAACCGCTCAGCACCACCTTCGCGATGTACGCCGAGGAGCGCTGGACGCTCCAAAATTTCCTGCCCATCCCGCCGGAAATCGCGGATACCTACCCAACTCGGCAGGAAATCCAACTGCTGCGGACGGTGCGTTTCGCCCGCGTCGGCATCGCCGCGCTCGCCCTTCTCGGCGCGGGCTGGATGGGGTTTGGCATCTTCCAGATGACAAACCGCCCGGAATGGTCGTTCACCCCGGCCGAAGCGAAAACCATCCAAATCCGTGTCGCGGCCCTGAACGCCGAAGGCCAGAAAATCGAACACTGGGACAACCTGCTGGAAGACCGGTCGAAGGCCTGGGCGACGATGGAGTTGCTATGCCGCCTTTTCCCGGAAAACGAAGGCATTCAGATCAAGACATTCAGCCACACCGCCAAGCCAGAGCCCGCCCCCGGCAAACCGAAAGCCGGCTTCGTCAAGGAATGGCGGATCAACGGCATGGCCCGCGTCGAAGCGCTTGAAAAGCTCAACCTGATCGGCAGCCGCGACGGCATCACCCGCGTCTTCAACGAAGTGGCCGGTGTCACCGGTAACAGCGCGTTCCGCCTCGACCTCGGCAACCGCAGCGTGCTGGCGAACGTCCGGACCCAGGAAAACAACCGCGCTTCCCGTGGCGCGGCCGGCGATGCCAACGATCCCGCGTCCTATCCGTTCACCTTCGATCTGACCATCACCCAGCGCTTCGAGGCGACCGATCCGCTCGCCCTCACCACCGCCAAGGCCCCCTGAAATCCCGGCCATGCATTACCGACAACCCATCGTATTCTTCGGCCTGGTTCTGCCGCTGATCGCCTCGGCCGCCATTGCCGGCGGCGCATTCTACGCGCATCAAAACACCGCCACCACCTTCGCGGGCCGACAAAAACAGTATCAAGCGGTCCAACAGAGTAAACGCGCGGCGGAGGTGACGGAGCAGCAACTCACCGCCAAACGGCAGTCCGTCGCCGAATGGCAGAAACTACTGGCCAAGGAAACCAAGAGCGAGGTCAGTAACCATTTGCGAAAAATCCAAGATTCGCTCTCCTCCAAAGAGTTCCAGCAAACCGGAGCCGATTCGCTGACGGCAGCCGGCGGCTTCGCCTCGGGGTCCGCACAAAAATCGAGCCAGCTCCGCCTCGGATTCCGCGGCACCTACCGCTCCCTCCAGCGCGCCTTCCTCGAGCTCGAAACGCGTATGCCCCAGCTCCAGCTGCAGGAACTCAGAATGGACGCCAACACCAACCAAGCGGCGCTGGACAACGTCGACGTGACCTACACCGCCTGGGAAGCCGACGCGTCGACAAAACCATGAGCCTTTCCCCGCAACCGCCCATGGAGCATTCACCCCGATTCTTTCGTCCCGTGTCGAGTCCCACCCACCGTGGCGGCCTGAAAATCGCCGCATGTCTGCTGCTTGCGCTTCCCGCGCACGCGCAACCCGCCGCCAATGTGGCGCCCGCCAAGCAACCGCCCGGTGGCGCGGAGGACATCCAACCGTCCCGCTACGTCAGCCAGGATCCTTCTTCCTACATCGCCAAACTCGCCTCGCGCTTTGCCATCCGCACCCGCGCCACCGACCCGTTCGGCCAGCTGCAGGATCCCGCGGCCAAGCCCGTTCGCCCGGTGGCGACCAAGACGGCCACCCAACAGACGGCATCCGCCAAGCCTTTCTCCGACATCGTCAGCCGGATCCGCGTGACCACCGTGATGCCCGCCGAGCGCCGCTTCCTCATCGGCACCCGCAGCATCCGTCAAGGCGACAGCCTGCCCTTGCAAACCAATGGCATGCGTTACCAGATTCAGGTCATGGAGGTCAGCTCGCGCAAGATCGTATTCAAGAACGTGGAGAATGGCGAGACCGGCGAGCTCGCGCTCGACGTCCTGCCTCCCGGCATGTCTCGCGGTGCCCAAGGCGTGCTCGCCCCCGGCATGCAAGCCGCCCGCCCGGACGCCCCCATCGAAATCGACAGCACCCCGGCCGCAGGCTCCCGACGCGGCTACTGAAACTCATCCCTTTCATTCCCCTTCCCATGCAAACAACCCGTCTTTCCCTTCTGGCTCTCGCCGCCGCCATGGCCGCGGGTAGCCTGCGAGCCCAAACCCCCGGTGGCGACTCCCTGATCGAACCGGTCACGCCCGAATCGGTGCCCACGGCCGCCGTGCCACCGCCTCCCGCACCCGAGCTCGCCCCGAACGCGCCGGCCACCACCACGGTGGAAGCGAACGGTGCAGGAAAGCCCGCCAACGGTTCGTTCGCCCCGCTCGAACAGCAGAAAAAGTCGATGGCCGACAGCGAGGACGGCTACCTGATCAAGGACGCCAACCTCAACGACATCTTCCAGTTCCTCGCCAAACAGGCGAACCGCCAGTATTTCCATAACGCGAAGATCTCCTCGCCGGAGTACCGCGTGACCGGCCACCTGAACAACGGCAACCCGCTCCAGCAGATGGAAGAGCTGGCGTTCATGTACGGCCTCACACTCTACACCAAGGGCTCCACCATCTACGCCCTCACCCAGGCCCAGCTTAGTCAGCTGCCCGCCGCGGAGTTCCAATACCAGCTCAGGTATCTCCGCCCGACCGACATCGCCCAAATCAAGGAGCTCATCAAACCCGTGCTGAGCCCGTCCGGTGTCGTCAATTTCGAGCCCAAGACCAACACCGTCGTCATCATCGACAACGCGCAGAAGATCGAGGCCGCCCGCAACCTGCTCCATGATGTGGACAAGGTGAAGGGCCAGATCGTGGTGGAAACCAAGATCCTCCGCGTCACCAGCAGCGCCGCCGAACGCGTCGGCATGGACTGGTCGTCCACCCTCGGTGCCAACGGCCTGCCGATCGAAGGCGTCCGCTCGCTCAACAGCATGTTCGGGCTGCAATCGGCTTGGATCCCTACTACAGCTCCCGGGAAAGCTACATCTGGCAATACAAGCGGCCAAAGCCTTTTTGCGTCCGAAATCCCCAACCCGGCCAACAACATCGTCCTCTCGCCCGTCCAGTTGAACGCGGTGCTGCGCGCGCTGGCCGAAGGCAACCTCGCCAAGCAGGTGTCCAACCCGACCCTCATCACCGAGGACAACGAACAGGCGACCATCTCGATCATCGACCGCGTGCCGATCATCACCACCACCGCCAGCCAGGGAGCCGCCACCACCTTGTCGTCGGAGCAAGTCCGCTACAAAATCGACGAGAGCGACCCCACGATCGACAAGAACCCGGAGAAACACCGCGAAATCGGCATTTCCATGGTGGTGACGCCCACCCTGCTGCCGGACGGCACCGTCCGCATGCGCCTGCGCCCGCGCTCCGCTCAGATCACCGAGCAAGTCAAGAGCGCCACCACCGGCAACCTTTACCCACGCGTCACCGAATCGATGGTCGAGTCGCTCGCCCGCGTGCCGGACGGCTACTCACTGCTCGTCGGCGGTTTCTACGGCGAGGTCGAGAAGAACAACCGCAACAAGGTGCCGCTCCTCGGCGACGTGCCGGTGTTGAACTTCTTCTTCAAGAGCAAAGAGAACGTCAAAGAACAGGCCAGCCTGGTTTTCGTCGTCACCCCGAAATCCTATGACCCGCGCGACCGCTGCCAGAGCGTCAAACGCAACACCATTGCCCGCGACAAGCTCAACATGACGGAGGACTACGACTGGGTGGACGAACACAACCCCGGTCCGGCCCACGACCCGAACCTGCGCCGTGGCGTCCGCGGGCTGAAGCCGGTGCAGGCACCCTACTACCCGGACACCGGCGAGACGGGCTACCCCGCCACCGAACCTCCGACGCTGCAGGGCACCTGCGATTCTTCCAAGGAAGTGATCGATGGCCCCACCACCCGCGCTCCGCAGTTCAGCCGGGCCCGGCGCTGAACGGGCGGGCATCCCACCCATCCTCATCTCTTGATGACCTCCCTTCACCCCACCGCCCCTCCTCTCGTGCCAGGTCATGTCAGTCCGGAAGACGCGCTGAACGAGTGCATCGCCCGCACGGCCGAAGCGCTCGGTGCCAGTGGCGTGGTGGACACCTCGGACATCGCGGCGGGCGCGCGGGTGCTTCAGGACTCGCTGCTGAAGGGCCGGCCCGCCGACCTGCTCGAATGCGTCGCCCGCGCCCAAGGGCATGGGGAGGAGCACCTCGGGGAGGCCATTCTCAAACTGTCGGATTCCTTGTCGGCGCTCACGGCGCAGCATCCTCCGATGCTGCCCTTCGCCGGCAAGCTTATCACCCCAACCGCCTTCTACGAGTCGTATCGTGAAATCCACGAACTCTCGAAGATGCTGTTGGTGCCCGTGATCTACGCCGAGGATACCGACGCCATCGGCATCGCCTCGATCAACCCGGTCGCCTCGTCGATCCTCGTCGATGGCATCGTGGCGGCGGTCGAGCGCCGCGTCGGCATCCGGCCGTTCGTGACGATCGCCCGCGTCGACTACGAATCCTGGGCCTTCCTCTGCCGCAAGCACTTCGTGCTCTGAACCATCCTCGTCCTTCACGCAGCTTGCGATCAAGCCGCGATAATCCCTGTCCGGCACGCCTCACCTCGCCCTTCACATGATCGAATTCGACGGCATCGCGTTCAACGAATCCATCAGCCGGCGCATCATGACGGCCCTGGCCGAGCACTCGCCCGCGTTCGAGGATCTGGCGCACGACCAGGTGTCGAACCGCGTCACCCGCTATAGTTTCATGGCGGCCGTCGCGCAGATCAATGGCCTGCCGTTCTTCCCGAAGATCGCCGAATTCTGCGACCCCTCGCTGCACGCCAACTGCGATCCCGCGGTGATGACCCGCGGCTTTTTCACCCCGCTCAGCCAGGCCGCGGGCAACAAGCTGATCGTCGCCGTCGCCAACCCGTGGAGCCCGCTCGCCGAGGAATACCTCGCGCCGCGCTTCCCGGAATTCGAGATCGTCCGCATCGTCACGCTCGCCTCGGAAATCAGCCGGGCGATCGAATCCGTCGGCACCAATAGCGGCCCGAGCCGCTCGGAACTCGAGGCGATCGACGTCGAGGACCTCGACGAAGGCCACCGCGACTTCGACGTCACCAGCGACTACAACGAGCCGATGGCCCAGCTGGTGGCCACCATCATGGCCGACGCCGTGAAGCTCCGCGCGTCCGACATCCACTTCAAGGTCGAGAAGGACGTCTTCTACTATTGCTACCGCGTGGACGGCGACCTCGGCAACAAGATCGAGATCCCGATGAAGCTCAAGGACCGCCTCGACGCGTTCCTGCTCAACCTGATGAAGCTGCCGACCGAGATCCGCAACACGACGCCGGGCATCTCCGGCCGCTTCACCATTTCGTATTTCCACCGCCCGATCGACATCCGCTACGAGCGCCACCGCACCTACCGCGGCTACCATGTCACGATGCGTCTGCTCGACAAGAGCCACATCAACGTGACGCTCGGCAAGGGCACGCTGGCCTTCGACGACGACACGCTGTTCGAGCTCGGCCGCGTGATGAAGATCCCCGCGGGCATCATCGTCATGTCCGGCCCGACCGGCTCGGGCAAATCGACCACCCTCAACGCCATCCTGCGCGAGCTCAACCGCCCGGAGGTCAATATCCTGACGCTGGAGAACCCGGTCGAGGACGAGGTCCCCGGCATCACCCACTGCGACCTCAAAAGCCCGAAGGAGTTCAAGCCGATGATCAGCTCCTTCATGCGAAGCGATCCGGACATCATCCTGATGGGCGAGGTGCGCGACATCGAGTCCGCCGAACTCGCGATCGAGGCGGCGGTGACCGGCCACAAGGTGCTGACGACCATCCACACCCCGCGCGCCTCCCAGATCATCGAACGCTTCGAACAGCTCGGCATCGAACGTTGGAAAATCGCCCAAACTCTCAAAGCCGCCTGCGCCCAGCGCCTCGTCAAACTGCTCTGCCCCTACTGCAAGGAGATTCAGAACGGCATCGACGAATTCAACCGCCGGACCTTCAGCCTCGACGACACTTGGAGCGACGTTCCGGTGTTCGCGGCCAAGCACGGCGGCTGCCCGGAATGCCGGCACACCGGTTACAACGGCCGAACCGCCATTCTCGAAATCATCCCGATCACCCCGAAGGTCTCCGACCAGCTCTCCAAGGGCGAAATTTCCCCTTACGAACTGGAATTGAGAATCCAACAGGAAGGCCGTCTGCCGAGTCTCCGCCGCAGCGGCCTCCGCCTTCTGCGCGAAGGCAAGACCGATCTCCACGCCATCAGCCAGGTGATCGACATGACCTATAACGATGAGTAACGCCGGTTCCACGGTCAAATCCGCCCCCCTCGGCACCCAGGCCCCCGCGAAAAAGGGCACATCCCTCTTCAATTCCGGAAAACCCAAGGAATTCAAAAAGAAGGAACTGGTGCAGATGTTCCGAGGCATCAGCTCGATGCTGCGCGCCCAGATCAACACGGCCGACGCCCTGAAATACTACGCCCAAGGCTTGGACAACAAGATAATGGCCGAGGCCCTTCTGCGGATCCGCGAGGACATCAACGCCGGCATCAACATCCACGAGGCATTCCGCCGCACCGGCCGCTTCAGCGACATGATCGTCGGCCTGATCCAAGCGGGTTCCGACGCCGGACAGCTGCACGAGGCCTTCCGCTCGCTCGCCCAGCGTCTCACGAGCGAGCTCCATTTCATCAAGGCGATCCGCAAGGCGACGGTCATGCCCGCCGTCGTCATCAGCATCCTCACCGGCGCGTTCATCGTCTCCCAGGTGAAGATCGTCCCCCAGGTCGAGCAGATGCTCGGCCAGGTCAGACAGAAGCCCGACGGTATGACGGCCATCGCCTTCAACGTCAGCCACTTCACCCAGAAGGTTTGGCCCGTGGCCGTGCTTTCGATCATCGGCCTCGCCGTCACGATCTGGCGTTCGGAAAAAGTCCGCACGCTGATTCTCGGCTTCGCCATGTCGAAGTGGCGGCTGCTGCGCATGCTCATCATGAGCGTGAGGCAGATGACGTTCCTCGCGACGGTTCGCCTGCTCCACGGCAACGGCATCAACCTGGCCAAGTCGATCCGCGTGTCCGCCAACAGCGTCAAGGGCACGCCGTTCTACCACGAGCTCCGCGAGGCCGCCGACAAATACGAGAATTCCGGCGTCCCGCTTTCCACCGCATTCGCGAAATATACCTCGGTCGACCCACAGGTCGTTCACATGCTGGCCATCGGCGAGAAATCGGCCTCGCTGGACAACCAACTCGAGATGCTCACCGGCATGTACGAGGAGGACGCGGAAACCCACATGGCCACCTTCACCGCTTCCGTCAACTTCCTCGTCCTGCTCATCGCCGTCGGACTGATCGGGGCGGTGTTCATCGGCACCTTCCTGCCAATCTTCCTGATGGGACCGAAGATGATGCAAAGCGGCATTTGACCGGGCCTGCGTGGCGGCCGGGCGAGAAAGGAGACGCGAAAGCCTCCTGACGCCGGCCGACCGCGCCCATGATCTGCCACACATCCTCCACCCTCATGCAGCTCACCCGTTTCGACCGCTGGTTGCGCGCGCGCTTCGTGCACGAAACCCATGTCTATACACTGCGCCCGGCGGTGCGGGTGCCGGCCGGCATCCGGCACGAGGAACTCCCCGCGGCGGTGGGCAAGCGCTTCCGCCATCGCTACATCGCGCACCGCCCCGAGCTGGCGCAAACACTGATCGCGCAACTCAAGGAGGACAGCCAGATGTTCGCCACCCGTGTCGTGGATCGCAAAGCCTGGTTCGTGCCCTACCTTGCGCCGAAGGAACGCTCGGTGACCTGGTGGATCGCGTGGAAAGTGGTCGCCATCGTCGTCGGCATTTTCGTCCTTACCCTGGTCAAAGCGCTGTGGGACAATCCGAACATGCGCGCCAACATCCTCGACGCCCTCAAGGTTCTCAAGAACTGAGCCTGTCGGAATCCGCCCTAGCCCAAGCCCTCTCACCCTCATGAAACCCAGGCCAGCTCCATCCACCCGCCGCGGCGTGACTTTGATCGAAATGTCCGTGGTCATCTGCGTGTTGCTCGCGCTGATGAGCACCGGCCTGTACTTTTCCAACCAAATCGGCAACTGGAAGGCCGGCAAGGAGGCCGCGGAAACCCTGCGCGCCGTCTATGCCGCCCAGCGCATGTATCTGGCGGATCACCCCACCGCCGCCGTCGGCACGCTTACCCAAGAGAAGTTGCTGCCCTACATGCCCAATCATCCAAGCGTCATGCCCACGATCACGTCGCTCGACGATGAGGAACTCGGCATCAACGTCACGGTTTCGCCCCCCGTGGTCGATGGCGGCGGTGGTGCGGCATACGACCCGTCCGGTAGCAGCAGCGACTCCCTCTGGGACGTGGGCGAATGAAGTTCGCCCGGACATCCGCGCTGGCCTGGCTCAGCGCGTGCGCGCTCGCCTCCGCCGACGAGTTCCGCCACGTCGGCGATTACCTGCTCCAATCGCGGGTCAAGCTCACCGGCACGCATGCCCTGGTGATGCCGATCAAGCCGCTGCTGCTGCACGCGTTCACCGACGGCGTCGAAGTCCGCATCACCGCGGAGGGCGACGACGACGCCCGCTCGACTTTCGAAATCTACCGCTCCGATGGCGTCGGCCGCCCGTCACGCGCCGGCGGAGCCGTTGAAATCATCCCCGGCGTACAGGCGATCAGCCACCAGGGCGGCCAGTTCCGCCATCTCCGGCTGAGCCGCGAAACGCTGACCATCACCGCGTTTCCCGGCATTTCCGATCAAACCATCATCACCCACGCCGTCGCGGCAAACCCTGCCGCCAGCGAACCCACTTCCCCCGACCCGGGCAAAGCGCCCGCCGCTCCATGAATCCGCTGCCTCCCGCCACCGGTGCCTCCCAAGCCCCGGCCTTTTCTCCGACCGACCGACCGACACTCGCCTATCCCTGGCTGTTGTTGCTGAGCACCAGCGTGGCGGGGTTATTCTGCTACCTTTATCTCACCAAGCCGGTGATCGTCAGCTCGCCCGCTCCGGCCGCGGTGGCGAAATCCGAGCCGCCTGCGGTGCCTGCAGCCGTTCCTGTTTCAGCGCCCGCTCCCGTCACGCTGGCGAAAGCGGAGCCAAAACCCACGCCCGCCCTCGCCCCCTCGCCCAAGCGTTTGCCAGGAGACTCCGCAACGGCGCCTGCCGTGCCCAAGGAGACGCTGGGCAAAACAGGCGCGAGCGCCTTCGAAGAAACCAATCTGCGCGTGCAGCACATCCTGATCGCCGAAGCGCCCGGCGGCGCACGCAGCCGTTTGGAATTCGAAGTTCCCGTCCTGTACCGCAGCCGCAACCTGCGCTGGAGCAAGCAGGAAGTGACGCGCGCCCGTGAACTGCTCGGTAAGCTCGCCGATTATCAGGAGAAATCCCGGGCCCTGCGCGCCGAAGGCATCGCCTTACTCGATGCCTGGAACCATCTGGTGAACCACTCGATCCCCGGTGCCGGACTGCGCGCCGACAGCCCGTCCCTGCCCGCCAACCAGGACGAATCCGCCCGCCCCGCCGCGACGCTGGACACCCAGAACGCCATCCGCCTTCAATCCGACGGAAAATGAACCTCCGCATTCTTTCCCTCGGCGTCGCCGCCGGCCTCACCTTGCCAGCCGCCGCCCAAACCCATGATCCGGTGGTGGAAGCCCTCAAGCATCCCGAAGGCGGTGCGCCGAAGCGTTCCGCCGAAGTTTCGGTCGTCCTAGAAGAGGAAGGACAACCGCTCGTGCCTGACGCCGCCAAGCCGAAACCGGACCAGAAAACCCCGCGACCCGCCACCGGCGAGCCTCAAGCCACCCCGGCCACCCCTCTCCTCGTGACCGGCAAACCGCCGGCCGACGCGCAGCAGCTCGACTCCGAAAAAGAACCGGAAAAAGGCGTCGCCGTTCGCGTGGAATCGCTGCAAACCGGCAGCGGTCCGATCGATCCCGCGCAGGTCAAACTGCTCGCCCCGTTCGCAGCCAAGCCGCTAGCCGAACCGCCCGCGGGCTGGGTTTACGACGCCACCGCGGCAGCCCCCCCGTTCGTCAAGCAGGTCGAGCTCTCGCCCGGCTCCCACATCACCCTGAGCATCCGCCCCCACGTGCTGGTTCCGGTGAGCGATGGCGCGAACTTCTTCAACCTCCAGGAGCCCGGATTCGAAGCCGGCCTCGGTTACAAGCAAGCCAGCACCGTCGGTTCCATTCTCTCCGACTCCATCCACCAGCTCGACGAGGACTCGAAACGGCTCGGCTTTGTCATCGACCGGCTGCAGCAACTTTTGGTTTCGCTTCCGCCCGACAAACCTGCGAAAGAAGCCCCCATCGGTCCGGTTCCCTCCCCAATTCTCCAATCCCGATGAAACCGTCTTTCGTCCCGCTTGTTTGCAGCCTGGCGCTCGTCGCCATGCTCGCCGCCGGCGCCACGCACTGGTGGTCGGTCCACCAGCTTGTCGCCGGACGCGCATCCGAGGCCGCGCCGCTGGCGGTCGCTCCGGCACTAGCCGCGCCTCCCGCGCCGGTCGCCATTGCAACTCCCCAGCACGCTTCGACCGCCGCTAAACCCGTGGTGGCTGTCGCAATCCAGCCCGAACCAGCCGCTCCGCGCGCCGAATCCACCGTCGATCCTAGCCAGCGCGAATTCTTCACCTCGCTGATCAACGAGCTGAAGGAAGTCCGGAAACAAAACCAAGAGCTTCACGACCAGGTCGCCGAAACCAACCGCGACCTCATGGAGCTTCAATTCCGGGTCGACACCCATTCGGAATCGTTCCGCCCGCTCAAGGTCGCCTCCGAGCCCGCCACCCTGGAAAGCGAGCTGAACGGCGTCCTGCCGCCGAAGGCGCTCCCGGCGGAGTAAGACTTCGAGGATCAACGATTTGCAGTTGCGTCCGCGCTTGATTTGCCCATCCTGAGAGTCCCCCCGTTTGTCCCTGCAAACACCCCTTACGCCGTGTCAGCCCGCATTCTCCTTGTCAGGACCGGTCCCGGTATTTTTTCCGCCAAGGTTCTGGTCGCCGTTGAAACCGGCTTTCACATCCGCACCATCGCCGACGCGAAGGAGCTCGAACTCGTGCTCCAGTCCGAGTCGTTCGATCTGATTCTCTTCGACGGGCGGGAGCTGAACGAAAGCCCGCTGAACTTCGTCGAAAGCGTCCGTGCCCACCAGGCGTCGACCCCGATCGTCCTGCTTTGCGCCAAACCGGAACTGGACGTCATCGTCAAAGCAATCCGTTTCGGCGTCCGTGACTTCTTCCACCCACCTGTCAATCACGACGATCTTTTCGCCCGCATCGCCGAATTGCTGCAACCGCGCCTGAGCGGACGCACCGAGGCGATCACCCAGCACTGCCGCGCGGACATCACCCGTTTCCTGTCCGGCGAGGACATCCAGTCATCGGGCGGCCAGGACGCAGGTGCCGGATCGGGCGCGGGAAGCCAGCAGCTCAAGGCGCTGGACGAGGAATGCACACGGCTGAAGCAGCAGCTTCTGGAAGAGCGCGAAATGCGCGGTGCCGCCGAGGCATCCATCGAAGTCCAGCTCAAGGAGATCGAGTCCAAGACAAAGCAGCTGAATGCCCGCGAGGCCGAGCTCAAGGCCGAACGCGAATCCTATGCCGAAGCGATGATGCGCTTGGAGGAGGAGCGCACCAAGGTGAGCCAGGCCGGCGGACGCGGCAAGGACACCGGCGATCTAAAAAAAGAGAAGGAGGAACTGGCGATCGCCCGGGCCGAACTCGAAGCCGACGCCGAGGCGCTCGCGCTCAAGGAAGCCCAGCTGGTTGCGCAACAGAAGAAGCTGCAATCCGACCTCGCCCGCTTCGAAGCGGAAGCAGCCGACCTCGAAGCCGCCAAAGCCGAAGCCGTTAGCGCAGGTAAAAAGAGCGGTGCCGATCAAAACGCCGCCTTGGAAAAGCGCGAGGAAGAGCTGGGCAAACAAAAGCTCACCCTCGACAAGTTCCAGAAGAAGCTCGCCCAAGCCGAGGAGAAGCTCGCCGCGGAGGAGATCTCGCTGCGCGAGGAAGTCGCCGCCATCAAAAAACAGGCCGCCGATCGCGAAGCCGAAGCCTCGCGCAAACTGGTCGAGGTGGAGTCGCGCGAAAAAGCCCTCGCGACCTCCGAAGCGAAGCTGCAGCAGTCGCTCAAAGAGGGGAAATCCAAATCCGAAGCGGAATCCGCCGGACTCGAAGCCGCCAAGGCGGAGGCGAAAGCCGCGGTGCAAGCGCGCGCCGAACAGGAAGCCGAGCTGCAGAAGCGGGAGGCCGAGTTCGAGCAACAGAAAACCGCGCTGGAGGAGCTCCGGCAGAAACTCGCGCAGGCCGAGGAAAAACTCGTGGCGACGGAGCGCAAGCTGACCGAGACCTCCGACGCCCGGGCCAAGCAGGGCGCCGAACAGGAAACCGAAGCCGCCCGCAAGCTTGCGGACGTCGAGACACGCGCCAAGGCGCTCGCCGCCGAAGAAAAGAAACTGGCGGAGCGCGAGAAGGCAGTGAAAGCCGACCTCGCCCGTTTCGAAGCCGAAGCCGCCCAACTTGAAGCAGCCAAGGCCGAAACCGCCGCCGCGCTCAAAGCCCACTCGGATCGCGAAGCCGAGCTGCAGAAGCGCCAGGCCGAGTTCGACCAACAGAAAGCCACGCTGGAGGAACTCCGGCAAAAACACGCGCAGGCCGAAGAAAAACTCGCGGCATCGGAGCGCAAGCTGGCCGAGACGTCCGACGCCAAGGCCAAACAAGTCGCCGAGCTCGAAGCCGAAGTCGCCCGCAAGCTGGCCGACGCCGAGGCGCGCGCCAAGGCTCTCGCAGAAGAAGAAGCGAAGCTGGCGAAACACGGGGAAACCGTGAAGGCTGATCTCGCCCGCCTCGAAGCCGAATCGGCAGAGCTTGAAGCCACCAAGGCCGAAGCCGCCGCCACCAACAAGGTCCATGCCGCGCGCGAAGCCGAGCTGAAGAAGTGGACGGACGAGTTCGAGGAGCGCGAGGAAAAGCTGTCACTGGCCGAGGAAAAACTCGCCGCCGAAGAGCAATCCGTTCGCGCGACCATCGCCGCGCAGGCCCACCAGGCGTTCGAACGCGAGATCGAAACGTCACGCAAACTCGCCGAAGCCGAGGCCCGCGAAAAGGCGGTTCTCGCCGAAGAGGCGCGCCTTGCCAAACGCCAGGAAGCCTTCAAGGCGGAGGCCGCCGAACTGGATGCCGCCAAAGCTGAAGCTGCCGCCGCGCACAAGGCGCAGACCGAGCTCGGCAACGAACTGAAAAAGCGCGAATCCGAACTGGCCAAGCAGCAGTCCGGACTCGAAGGCCGGGAGCAGAAGCTCGCCCAGGCCCAGGAAAAACTCGCCGCCGAGGAAAAATCCCTGCGCGAATCCGTCGCCGCCGAAACCCAACAGGTGGCAGAACGCGAAGCCGAAGCCGGCCGCAAGCTGGCCGACGCCGAGGCCCGCGAAAAGGCGGTGACCGAGGGCGAAGGCAAGCTCGCCGAGCAGCAGAAGGCTTTCCAGGCCGATCTCGCCCGTTTGGAGGCCGAGACCGCCGCGCTGCAGGCCGCCAAAGCCGACGCCGACGCCGCGTTCAAGGCCCAGGCCGAACGCGAAAACGAACTGAAGAAGCGCGAGGCCGAACTTGCCAAGCAGCAGTCCAGCCTCGAAGACCGCCAGCAGAAGCTCGCCCAAGCCCAGGAAAAACTCGCCGCCGGGGAAAAGACTCTGAGCGAAACCGCCAACGCCCAGGCCAAACAGGCCGCCGACGCCGAAGCCCGCGAGAAAGCGCTGGCCGAAGGCGAGGCCAAGCTCGCCGAGCAGCAGAAGGCCTTCCAGGCCGATCTCGCCCGCCTCGAAGCCGAGACCGCCGCCCTGCAAGCCGCCAAGGCCGATGCCGACGCAGCATTCAAGGCCCAGGCCGAACGCGAGAACGAACTGAAGAAGCGCGAAGCCGATCTGGCCAAGCAGCAGTCCAGCCTCGAAGACCGCCTGCAGAAGCTCGCCCAGGCCCAGGAAAAGCTCGCCGCCGGCGAAAAGACGCTGCGCGAAGCCACCGACGCCCAGGCCAAGCAAGCGGCCGATGCCGAGACCCGAGAGAAGTCGCTGGCCGAAGGCGAGGCCAAGCTCGCCGAACAGCAGAAAACTCTCAAAATCGAAGGTGCCCGGTTCGACGCCGAATTGGCAGGATTGGAATCCGCCAAAGCCGAGCTCGAGCAGGCGCGTGCGGCGGCCGATGCCCAGTTCAGCAAACGCGAAGCCGCCCTCAAGCAGGCCGAAGCAAATGCCGAGGAAGCCACCGCGCGCTTGTACAACGACACCAAAGCGCTGGAACGCGCGCAGGCGACGCTCGCCGCCGAACAGGAGGCGATGGAAGCCGAGTCGGTCATCCTCATCCAGAAGCAAAACGAGCTTGAGTCGAAGCTGCGCCAGTTTCAAAAAAGCATGCAGTCGATGTTCGGCGAATCCTAAAGCCCCCGCCAGTTAGAGTCCGTCAGCCCTTCAAAAGCCCCGTTCCCGCAAAGCCTGCCCCATGTCTTCCTCTCAACGACTGCTCGTCGAACTCTCTCCCCATTCTCTCCAAGCCGCCGTGCTGACCGGTGACCGGCTGGACGCTTGCCACGAATTTCCTTTGGACGCCAAGGAGGCTCTGACGGCCTTCGCCGCCGAGCATTCCGGCACGCCGATCGCCCGGGCCTTGCTCAGCCCGCGCTCGGGTTTCGCCCGACTCTCCGATGACACCGAGGCCACCGGCATCCGCACCGTCGAGGCCCTGCTCGCCCATGCCGCCAAACTCGGCTCCACGCTGGACGGAACCATCACGGCGGTGGTCTGCGACGCGGCCACCGGAAAACTTCCCGAACCCGGCAAGTCCTCCAAATGGCTTCTCGCGGGAACCAACGCCGACGGCCTCAATCAGGCCAAACAGCCACTCGTCGATCTGGGCATTTCCGCCGAAGCCGCCACCCTCGCCCTGCCCTGCAAGCTGGGCGCGGTGGTGAGCCTCCTGTCGGCCGCGCCCGGCACCCGTGTCGCCGTCCTGGAACTCCGCGACTCGGAATCCAACCTCTGGCTCGTCTCCTCGACCGGCGTGGAAAAAGCCACCGTCGTCCCGCTCGGCTTCAATCAGGTTTTCGACGCGGTGCAGGCCGAACTCGGACTGAAATTCCGGACCGCCGCCGCCAAGCTTTTCCTGAGCAACACCTACGATTTCAGCGACCTCGCCGCGGGCATCGCCGGCCGCCTGAAGGATCCGCTGGCCGCCGCCATCAAGGCGCTGGGAGAAAGCCCCTCCGCGCTCTGGACGCTCGGCCTTTCGGCCCACCAGAACTGGTTCGGCAAAGCCTTGGCGCAAGCGGTGGGACTCAAGGTCTGGTCGCCCGACATGGCTGCGGCCTGCAAGCAGCTCGAACTCAACGGCCCCGCGGCCACCGCCGAACTTTCGCCCACCCTGCTGGGTCTACTGAAAGCGGCAGCGGCCAGCAACAAAGCCGGTAATGCCTGGCTCCCCGCCTGGCTCGATTCCGCCTCGTCCCAGCCGACACCCGTCACCGCCGCCTCGGAGTCCGCACCGGCGAAAGCGGCCGAGCCGGACCGGGCTCCCGCCGCCCAGAACGCACAGGTCCAAGCCGCCCCCGCGGCGAAAACCGCTCCGGCGTCCGTCGCCCCGACGCGGCCGAAACCGACCAAACCTGGCCCGAAAACCGTCTCCTCGCCGACCCGGCCGATCGCCACGGTGCCGGTCGTCGAGCCTGCCGCAAAAAAGTCCCGCGCCGTTCCCATCGTCATCGCCACGGTGGTCGTGGCGGGTCTTGCGGCCGTCGGCATGAAGCTTGCCAAAGGCGACGATCAGGCGGCCGCCAAAGCCGCCGCCGAGAAGCTGCCGGTGATTCCGCCCTCGACCGTCGCCTACTACCGCTTTGAAAACGGCCCGGCCGATGGCGCGCTCAGCACCCAGCCCAGCGACGTGGTGGCGGATTCCTCTCCCAATGGCTATGGCCTGATGGTCTACGGCTTCCCGTTCTACGACCCGAACGTTCCCGCGGAGAAAATCGGTGGTGCCCCCAACAAGTTCTGTGCCCACTTCAAGGAGCCCAGCAACCTCTCGAACATTGCCGTCCAGAGCCTGAACTCGGTCGTCTTCAAGGACTTCACGATCGAGACCTTCGTCAAGTTCGACTCACTCGGCAACACCCAGACCATCATCGGGCGTGACATCGATCCGCGGGCGAACACCGAGAACCTCGGTCCCTTCGCCCTTTTCTACCTCTCGAAGGGATCCTCCAAACCCAATCCGAAGAACCCGGATTACGTCCCCAACAGCTTCCAACTCCAGCTGACGACGGATCAGAAGCAGCAGGTCCAGATCGTCTCCCCCGTCGCCGCGAAAGTGAACAACTGGTACCACCTCGCGGTGGTCGGCGACACCACGAAGCAAACCTTGACGCTCTACATCAACGGCACGCAGGTCGGGCAGGTCACCGGCTTCCAGGGTATGCTCGCCCCGAAATCCAACAGCAGCTGGACCTTCGGCCGCGGCCAATACGACAAGAAATCCGGCGACTGGCTGCAGGGCAGCATGGACGAAATCCGCTTCAGCAACGTCGCCCTCACGCCGGACAAGTTCCTCGACTCGGAGCTCCGGCCGAAATAACCGGCGCCCGCCGAACCTCCACGCTCAAACGGGCTTCCCTCCTGCGAGGGAAGCCCGTTTGGCGTTTCGGATGAGGATGGAAAACCGCGGGGCGGCCGGAACCGCCCCGCGTGACAGGGTCAGAGGCCCTTGTCCGTCACGGCGCCTTCGCTGGCGGAGGTGACGAGCTTGGCGTATTTCGCCAGCACGCCGCGGCGGTAGCGCGGCTCCGGCTGCTTCCACACGGCGCGGCGGGCCTCCAGCACGGCGGCGTCGAGCTTTACATCGATGCGGTTCTTGACCGCGTCGATCGTGATTTCATCGCCGTCCTCGAGCAGGGCGATGGTGCCGCCGACGAAAGCTTCCGGGGTGATGTGGCCGACCACGAAGCCGTGGCTGCCGCCGGAGAAACGGCCGTCGGTGATGAGGGCGACCTGCTTGCCGAGGCCGAGGCCCATCACGGCGCTGGTCGGTCCGAGCATCTCGCGCATGCCGGGGCCGCCCTTCGGCCCTTCCATGCGGATGACGATCACCTCGCCCGGTTTGATCTGCTTGGCGAGGATCGCCTTCATCGCGCAGTCCTCGGATTCGAACACGCGGGCCTTGCCGGTGAAGACCTCGCCTTCCTTGCCGGAAATTTTCGCCACCGCTCCGCCTTCGGCGAGGTTGCCGTAGAGGATACGCAGGTGGCTGTCCTTCTTGATCGGGTTGGAAAGCGGGCGGATGATCTCCTGACCCTCGGGATACGGCTTGGCGAACTTCTCGATGTTCTCGCGCAGCGTGCGGCCGGTCACCGTCATGCAGTCGCCGTGCAGCAGCCCGGCATCGAGCAGCATCTTCATCAGCGGCAGCGTGCCGCCGATGCGCACCAGATCGGCCATCGCGTATTTGCCGGACGGTTTGAGGTCCGCCAGCACCGGCACGTTCTTGCCGATGCGCTCGAAATCGTCGATCGTGATGTCCACGCCCGCCGCGTGCGCCATCGCCGGCAGGTGCAGCGTGGCGTTGGTCGAACCGCCGAGGGCGATCAGCACCGTGATCGCGTTCTCGAACGCCTCCTTGGTCATGATGTCGCGCGGGCGGATGCCGAGGGCGATGAGGTTCATCACCGCGGCGCCGGCGTCGAAACAATCGCGCATCTTGTCGTCGGAAATCGCGGCCTGCGACGAGCTGTTCGGCAGCGACATGCCGAGCGCCTCGATGGCGGAGGCCATGGTGTTCGCGGTGTACATGCCGCCGCAGGAACCCGGTCCCGGGATCGCGCAGGACTCGACGGTTTCCAGCTCGGCGTCGGAGTATTCGCCATTGGCGTGCTTGCCGACCGCCTCGAACACGGAAACGATGTCGAGGTCCTTCTTCTCGCCCTTGAGCGTGGCGCAGCCGGGCAGGATCGTGCCCCCGTAGACGAACACCGCCGGGCGGTTCATTCGGGCCATCGCCATCACACAGCCGGGCATGTTCTTGTCACAGCCGCCGATCGCGACGTAGCCATCCATGCCTTCGCAGCCGACCACCGTTTCGATCGAGTCCGCGATCACCTCGCGTGAGACGAGCGAGTATTTCATCCCCTCGGTGCCCATCGAAATGCCGTCCGAGATGGTGATGGTGTTGAAAATCACGCCCTTGCCGCCGGCCGCGTTCGCGCCGTTGCTCGACTCCTGGGCGAGCTTGTCGATGTGGACGTTGCACGGCGTCACCTGGCTCCAGGTGGAGGCGATGCCGATGATCGGCTTTTTGAAATCCTCTTTCTCGAAACCGACCGCATAAAGCATCGCGCGGCTGGGCGCGCGGTCGGGACCATCGAGCATCGGGCTGGAAAAGGGGCGGTTGGAATCGGGCATCGCGAGCGATGTTTCCGCTCCGCGCGGCCGACGTCAAGAGCGCCCCTTCGCCCCGGACGTCTCGAACACTTGTATCATGCCGGAACGCCACCCGGTCCTTGCCAGCGGGTCCGGGGGCGGTTACACGACGGCCCACATGGCAACCTACCGCGTGCTCGTTTCGGACCCGATCTCGGAAAAAGGCGTCGACGCCCTGCGCTCCGCCCCTGAGATCGCCGTTGACGTCAACACGGGCCTCAAGCCCGACGAACTGCTCGCCATCATCGGCGATTACGACGGCCTTGTCGTCCGTTCTCAAACGAAAGTGACGGCGGAAGTCTTCGCCGCCGCGAAAAATCTCAAGGCGATCGGCCGCGCCGGCGTCGGCGTCGACAACATCGACCGCGGCGCCGCCACCGACCACGGCGTGGTGGTGATGAACACCCCGAGCGGCAACACGATCTCCACCGCCGAGCACGCGTTCACGCTGATGCTCTCGCTCGCCCGCAACATCCCGCAGGCCCACGCCACGGTGATCGCCGGCAAATGGGACCGCAAATCGTTCGAAGGCGTCGAAATGCACGGCAAGCGCCTCGCCATCCTCGGCATGGGCCGCATCGGCACCGAGTTCGCCAAGCGCGCGCAGGCCTTCGGCATGCACGTCGTCGCCTACGACCCGTTCCTCACCACCGCCCGCGCCCAGACGCTCAAAGTCGAGCTCGCGGAAACCGCCGATCAGGCGCTCGCCGGAGCCGACGTCGTCACGCTCCACATCCCGCTGACCGACGAAACGAAGCACATCCTCAACCGCGCCCGCATTTCCTCGATGAACAAGGGCGCGCTCATCGTCAACTGCGCCCGCGGCGGCCTGGTCGATGAAGCGGCCGCCAAGGAGCTGCTCGATTCCGGCCACCTCGCCGGCATCGCCCTCGACGTCTACGAAGTCGAACCGCCCGCCGCCGACCACCCGCTGTTCAGCGCGAAGAAAACCGTCTTCACCCCGCACCTCGGCGCCTCCACCGCGGAAGCCCAGGAAAACGTCGGCATCGAAGTCGCCCACCAGCTCAAGGACTTCCTCGTCAGCGGCGAGATCCGCAACGCGGTCAACATGCCGAACCTCGACGCCAAGACCCTCGAAAGCGTCGGCCCGTACCTCAACCTCGCCACCGCACTCGGCAAGCTGGTCTCGAAAATCGGCCCGGCCCAGGCCGACGCCATCCGCGTCTCCTACCTCGGCCCGGTCTCGGAGCTCGACACCGAGCTGATCACCCGCACCGTGCTCAACGGCTATCTCGCCGGCGCCCACCACGAAGCCCAGGTCAACCTCGTCAACGCCCCGGCCGTCGCCAAGTCGCTCGGCCTCCGCGTCACCGAGTCCACCGTCGCGATCTCGACCAACTACACCGAGCTGATCGAGGTTTCCGCGATCAAGGGTGACGAAACCTGCACCGTCGCCGGAACCTTCTTCGGCAAGGCCCCGCGCATCGTCCACATCGCCGGCCACAACGTCGAAACCAGCCCGACCGGCCAGTTCCTGTTCGTCGAGAACGACGACCGCCCCGGCGTCGTCGGCACAGTCGGCCAAGCGCTCGGCGCCGCCGGCGTCAACATCGCCAACATGTCGCTGAGCCGCACCTCGGACCGCACCAAGGCCGTGACCGTGATCGAAGTCGACTCGGAACCGCCGGCCTCGTTGCTTGAGCAGCTCCGCGCGACTCCCGGCATCCTCCGCGTGCTGTCATTCGGACTTTGAAACCTCAGAAATCCGTTGCCAACCCCGGCCTCCGCTTCCTAACTTATCCCCAGCATGAAAAAACTCCTCGTTCTTGCCACCGCTCTCGCGGCACTGGGCGGCGTCGCCAGCGCCGACATCCAGGCCCCGCCCGGATCGACCTATACCGCGACCCGTAAACTCGGCCGCGGCATCAGCAACATCCTTTACGGATTCATCGAAATCCCGGAGCAAATGGTGCGCAAGCAGGATGGTTACGGTCGCAAGGCCGAGTGGACCTACGGCATCGCGGACGGTACGCATCGCGGCCTCCGCCGCCTCGGCTACGGCGTTTACGAAGTCCTGACCTTCACCTGCCCGACCTACCGCGGCACCTTCAAGCCGCCGTACGAGCGCTGCGGTGAAGACAACCGGATCGAGATGAACCCGCACGACGGTCTGTCCGAATTCCCGCCGGAACTCGGCTTCGAATCGGCCTTCAACCACGTCCGCACCCAGACCTGGTAAGCTAGGATTCAGAGGAAACTTCCTTCCCATCCCGGCAGCGGCTCACGCCCTGCCGGGATTTTTTTTAGGGAGTGGAGGCATTGGAAGCTCTTCCGGGCCGGAGCCTTGCCCTGCACGGCATCAATCGCCCGCCAGCCGTCGCCTCGCCTCGGCCGAATCGGCAGAGATCTGGGACTTCAGCGCCTCCAGCGACTCGAATTTGCGTTCGGGCCGGATGAACGACTCGAAGGTCACCTCCAGAGCCTTCCCGTAAAGATCGGCGGCGAAATCGAACAGGTGGACTTCCAATGCGTGGAACACACCGTCGACGGTCGGCCGCACGCCAAGATTGGCAACTCCTTCAAGCATCCGCCCGTCCGTCGCGACGCGAACCGCCCACACGCCGTCGGGCGGCAGCTGCACGTCGCCGGTGGCGACGTTGGCCGTGGGAAAGCCGAGTTGGCGGCCGAGCTGGCGACCTTTCGCCACCAGTCCTTCCACGCTGTACGGCCGCCCCAGCATCTGCGCCGCGGCCTCCAAATTGCCGTCGCGGATCGCCTGGCGGATACGGGTGCTACTGACCCGCTCACCGTCGCCCATCACCGGCGGCACCGCTTCCAACACGAACCCGCGCTCCGCGGCGAAACGGCGCAGCATCGCCACGTCGCCACGGCGTCCGCGGCCGAACCGCCAGTCCTCGCCCACCGCGAGGGTTTTCACCCGCGTCGCACAAAGGCGGTCGAGAAATTCCTCCGCCTCGACCTGTGCGAAGGCCGCGTCGAACGGCACCGCCAGCAGCAGCTCGACCCCCAGCTCGGCGAGCAAATGCGCCTTGTGGTCGAGCGTCGCGAGCAATGCCCGGGGCGCCCGCTCCGGCGCCAGCACGCGGATCGGGTGCGGGTCGAAGGTCACCACCCCCGCCCGGCCTCCGGCGCGCTTCGCCGCGGCGATCGCCCGGCCGATGACCGCGCGGTGGCCGACATGGACACCGTCGAACACGCCGAGCGCGAGGTGGAGATCCTCGCCGATCGCAGCCAGTTCTTCGAACGTCGTCAGGCGCAGCACGCGGTCAGACATAGGCCCGAAATCTCAAATTTGAGATCTCAAATTTCAAATTCCGGCGTCACGCGCCGCGCATCAGCGAGATTTCCGCGAGGGAAACCATCGCCTTGAGCAGGTCCTCGCGCGGACCGTTCTTGAGCTGGTCGACGGTGACCGCGCGTTCGAGCGTGAACTTGCCCGAACGGGTGCGGCGCAGCGCGCCGAGGTGGGCGCCGCAGCCGAGCAGCTGGCCGATGTCGTGCGCGTAGGTGCGGACGTAGAAGCCCTTGGAGCAGTTCACCGTGAAGTCCACTTCCGGCAGTTCGGTATGGGAAATCCGGTAGTCGGTGACGTGGACCGGGCGCGGCGCGCGCTCGATTTCCACCCCCTTGCGCGCCAGCTTGTAGAGCGGCACGCCGTCCTTCTTGATCGCGGACACCATCGGCGGAATCTGTTCGAACTCGCCGGTGAACTTGCCGAACGCCTCGTCGATCTGCCCGGCGGTGAACTCCGGCACCGGCTTCTCCTCGACGGCTTCGCCCTGGCGGTCCTGCGTCGTGGTGGTCTTGCCGAGCACGAGCGTCCCCTCGTATTCCTTGTCCTCGCTCATCAGCAGGTCCTGGATCTTCGTGGCGCGGCCGATCACCAGCATCAGCAGGCCGGTCGCCATCGGATCGAGCGTCCCGCAGTGGCCGATCTTCTTGGTGTTCAGAGCGCGGCGGGCGATCGCCACCACGTCGTGCGAGGTCATGTCCGGGGCCTTGTCGATGAGCAGCACGCCGCTGGGGCCCTGGGGTTCGAATTCGTTCTTACGCATTGGGAAAAAAGGAGTTGAGGATTCAGCCGGGGAAAACCCTCCCGGGCGGAGCCTGATGGAAACTTCCACCGTGAGTGGCCGGTGGTCAGGGAAGGATCAAAAGAAAGCCGATCAAAGACCGGCGGCTTCGACGGCGCGGCGGATCGCGGCGAGCACCTGCGCCTTCGCCTCCTCGATCGGGCCCGCCATCCGGATGCCGGCCGCCAGCGCGTGGCCGCCGCCGCCGAATTCCAAGGCGATCCGGCAGACGTCGAGCCGGCGGTCCTTCGAGCGCATCGAGACGCGCACCTTGCCGTCCGGCAGTTCTTCGAAAAACACCGCTACCTGCACCCCGCGGATCGCGCGGATGATGTCGATCAGCCCCTCGCTGTCCTCGGGACGGAGCGCGAGATCGATCCGCGTTTGATCGCGCAGCGTCCAATTCGCCACCACGCCATCATCAGAACGCTCCAACGTGTTGAGCAACGCGCGCATCAGCTCGACGCGACGGAACGGATGGTTGTCGTAGGTCAGCTCGTTGATCTTACCTACATTGAGACCGCGACGGATCAGATCGGCGCCCATTTCGTAGGTCTTCGCCGTGGTCGACGGATATTGGAACGAACCAGTGTCGGTGGAAACCGCCACGTAGATCGCATCGCGCGTTTCGTCGGGAAACGGCAGGTCGAGCGCGGTGATGAGATCGTAAAGGATCTGACCGGTCGCCGGGCTGGTCGGGTCGATGTAATTGAAATCGCCGTAGCCCGGGTTGGAAACGTGATGGTCGATGTTGATCCACACGTCAGCCGCCGAGGCGGCGTGCAGCGCGGCGTCGCCGAGCCGCGGCTTGGTCGCCGTGTCGAGCGCGATGGCCACCTCCGCGTCCACCGGGTCCGCCGGCGGCGACTCGATCCGGTGCGAGCCGGGCAGGAACATCAGGTTGTCCGGCAGGCCGTCCTCGTTGATCAGGCGGACCCGTTTGCCCGCCGCCTCAAGGGCGAAGCCGAGCGCGAGCTGGGAGCCGATCGCATCACCGTCCGGACGGACGTGGCTGAGGATGACGAAGGACTCGTGACGGCGCAACAAGTCACCGATTTGTTCGAAAGTGGCGTTCTCGCTCATGGGATGGAACCGCGGCGCGGGGGCGCGGATGCTGCAAAGCCCCCCCCGCCCGCGCAAGACCAAAGCAAACGCGCACGCTCTTCATTCCGGGGGGAATGGCAGCCTGAGCCGGTGACCAAGGAGCGCGGTGACGCCACCACCGGATCACAAAGCACCGCTCGATCCGACCCCGGAGGGCGGCGCAGCGGGAGCAGGTGTCCCTCGGTTTATAAAGAGACAGGCAAATCCCATGCGGTTCGGCTCTCTTATTCTCTCATCCGTTGATGATTTCTCCTCCATTCGGATGAAGAACTTGTCCGGTCATATAGCTTGAAGCCTCGCTCGCGAGAAAAACATAGCATTCGGCGCATTCCCAAGGCTCGCCCGCACGTCCCATCGGACTGTCTGAGCCGAAGGTGGCCACTTTGTCCGCTGAAAAGGTGGCGGCAATCAATGGGGTCCAAATGGGGCCAGGAGCGACCGCATTCACCCGCATCTTCTTGTCCGCGAGTTGCGAGGCGAGCGAACGCGTGAAACCGATGATCGCGGCCTTGCTCGAGGAATAATCCACGAGCGCCGGGCTCCCCCGATAGGCCGTGACCGAGCTGGTGTTGATGATCGCGCCGTGACTCGATTGCCTCAGGTGAGGCAGGGCGCAGGCGGTGAGAAAAAACATACCGAACACGTTGGTGCGGAAGGTTTTTTCCAATTGGGCTTCCTGGATTTCCTCCAATGATTCGCAGGGATGCTGTTCGGCCGCATTGTTGACGAGGATGTCGAGCCTGCCGAATTTCTCGATCACCCGCTGGACTGCCGTTTGGCACTCCTCTCGCAGGGAAACATCGGCTTCGATCAATAGTCCTCGCCCACCTTTTTCCTCGATCCGGCGCATGGTTTCACGCGCATCCTCGGATTCTGCAAGATAAAGGATCGCCACACGCGCTCCTTCGCGTGCGAATGCGAGCGCAACAGCCCGGCCAATGCCCGAATCGCCTCCCGTGATCAACGCTACGCGTCCCGCAAGCCTGCCGCTGCCAGCCAAGGAGGGGTTTTCCGACTTCGGAGCTGGTCGCAAAAGGGCTTCGCGTCCCGGCTGCCGTTCCTGATGTTGCCCTGGTCTGATCTGTTCCTCTTTCCGGGTGGATTTGGATTGGTTCGCCATCAGACGAAGGGTCAGAGGGTTCGCTTGAGCGTATCCAGGCGGCTTACATTCCGCTGCAGATCCGGCAAAAACTCGGAGCGGATGATTTGTTGGATCGTCAGCATGACAGCGGGATCGTTGAGCGCGTCCTCATATTCACCAATGCCATGTTTCTCTCCGGCAATAAGCGCCTGCAGAGCGGCGGATCCCCCGAGCATTTTGGCAGTGCCTTCGACCGCACGGGCGAAATCGCCCCACGCTCCGGATTCATGCGAAGGAGAGCCGTTCATGGAACGAACATGTTCCTGTAGCTTGTGAACATGCTGGCGATGCGTTTCGAGGACTTCCTCCAGCACCATGGCTTCCGCCGGGTCCGGGAATTTTTCAAGGGCCTGCCGATAGGTTTCAATGGCCGCGAGTTCGCCGCGCAGAAGCCCGTTACACATTTCGATGCATTTCTGGTGATTCATTTTCGTAGCTAGTAGAGATGAATAATGGCGTCGCCAATCGGGGCGTGCACTCGATCCTCAACCGGCGGCCTTTTCGTTGAGTCCGTCGTGAAACAGGCTTCCCGTGGCGATTTCCGTGAGCTTTCGGTCAGCCGCTCCCTCTTCCGCGATGGACTCATCTAGAAGCTCTGCGTCTTCGTCCAAGTCCAAGCATTCGGCGAATGCTCGCGCCACGCCATAGGCCGCGATTTCGTAATGCTCGATCCGGTTGGCGGAAGCGATGATTACCGCATCGCGCAGTGGTCCAGGCTCGGTCTTTTCGATATGCGAGTTAGCCTCCTTGATCAGGCCTCGCATGGCCTGGCATTCCTCGCCGACGCATTGAATGCCATGTTTCGTGAAAATGCGATCGAGGCGCTCGCGCTGCGCGAGTGTTTCATCGAGATGCTTCGACACCGCATCGCGCAACCGCTCGTTGTCAGCGATTCCGACTATTTTCGGCAGAGATTCGATGAGTTGATTTTCAGCGCTGTAAATATCTCTCAGCTGCTCATGGTAAAGTTGTGTAAGATTCTGAATCATGATTTTTCTGGTTCGGATGGAATCATTGCTTTCGCATACTCCATGCCATGGCGTTCGCCGCCTGTTTCCATACAGAATTCTTAGAAAATGAAGACCCCATTGAGCTCGTGATGCATGCAGGACGCATCGGATTGATGCATCACGCAATGATCACGTGCCCCGTCTGGATGGGACGAAACAGTTGACACGGGCTGGAACCGCGAATTCAAGCGACCAGCTGACGACGGCTCGCCCGGGTGCTTTTCCGGCGCGGTCAATCCATCCGCATTTCTCCCGATCATCCGTGGCTTCTTTTCCTTCCCGGGCAAAACCGCGCGGGGATTTGAAAAGAGCGCATCGGATTTTCCCCAACGGGGTCGCGCCGCCCCACCGGCGAACCTGCATTCTTGCCCAGCCCCTCCGGTCGTGATGAGATGTGATAGAAGGCCTCAAGCAGTTCTATCCCGAACCCGTCCGCCGTCATGCACCTGCCCGATTGGCTACCCGCCTCCGCCTGGCTCCGCCGCTACGCCCCCGGCTGGCTGAAGGCTGACGTCGTCGCCGGCGTCACGCTCGCGGCCTACCTGCTGCCCGCCGGCCTGGGCGACGCCTCGCTCGCCGGTCTGCCGCCCGAAGCCGGCCTCTACGCCTGCTTGTTCTCCGGCCTCGTCTTCTGGGTGTTCTGCGGCTCCCGCCACACCGCGATCACCGTGACGTCCGCAATCTCGCTGCTGATCGGCGCCACGCTCGCGCCGCTTTCCGGCGGCGATCCCGCACGCCACGCGGCGCTCGCCGCCTGCACCGCCATGCTGGTGGCCGTCATCGCCTTCGGCGCGTGGGCCATCAAAGCCGGCTCGATCGTGAACTTCATCTCGGAGCCGGTCATGATCGGGTTCAAATGCGGCGTCGCCTTGTTCCTCGCCAGCAGCCAGCTGCCGAAGCTCTTCGGCTTCAGCGGCGGCCACGGCGATTTCTGGGAACGCAGCGGCCATTTCTTCAAGCACCTCGACCAAACCCACCCCGCCGCGCTGCTCACCGGGCTGGCCGCCCTAACCGTGCTCGTGCTCGGCAAGGTCTTCCTGAAAAACCGCCCGGTCGGCCTGTTCGTCGTCATCGGCGGCATTGTCGCCGCCGGCTGGCTGCACCTCGCGGAGCACGGCGTGAAACTGCTCGGCCGCGTGCCCCACGGCCTGCCCCGCCCCGGATTGCCCGCGGTCCACGCCAGCGATCTCAACGAGCTGCTGCCGCTGGCGATCGCCTGTTTCCTGCTCGGCGCGGTCGAAACCGCGGCGATCGGCCGAATGTTCTCCGCCAAGCACGGCCACCGCTTCGACAGCAACCGCGAGTTCCTCGCCCTCGCCGCGGCCAACCTCGCCGCCGGGCTCGGCCGCGGATTTCCCGTCAGCGGCGGCATGTCCCAATCGCTGGTCAACGAAAGCGGCGGCGCCAAAAGCCCGCTCTCCGGCCTGATCGCCACGCTGATCCTGCTGCTCGTCGCGTTGCTCCTCTCCGGCCTGCTGAGCACCCTGCCCCAGCCCGTGCTCGCGGCGATCGTCCTCGTCGCGGTGACCGGCCTGTTCAAGGTGAAGGCGCTGGTCAGACTCTGGCGCTTCGCCCGCCCGGAGTTCGTCGTCGCCCTCGCCGCGCTCGCCGGCGTGCTCTGTTCCGGCCTGCTGCGCGGCGTGCTGCTCGGCGCCATCCTGTCGCTGGTCCAGCTGCTCCGCCGCGCCGCCCGCCCGCACGTCGCGCTGCTCGGCCGGATTCCTGGCACCCGCAGGTTTTCCGACCTCGCCCGGCATCCCGACAACGAACCCGTCCCGGGGCTGCTCATCTTCCGCCCCGAATCCGGGCTGTTCTACTTCAACATCGACCATGTCCGCGACCACATCACCCACACCGTCGATACCGTGCCGCCCAAGCCCGAACGCGTCGTGCTCGATCTCTCGGCGAGCCCGCACGTCGACCTCCAGGCCGCGGAGACTCTCGGCACGCTCCACGACGAGCTCGCCGCCGCCGGCGTGAAACTGCAGATCGTCGAGGCCCGTGCCTCCGTCCGCGACATCCTGCGCCTCGAAGGCATCGAAGCCAAAACCGGCGTCATCAACCGCCACCTCACCGTGGCCGACCTGGTCGACGATTTCACCCGAACCCGCGCCTGATCCGATGCTCCCCGAAATCCTCGCCGCCTTCCTGCTGCTCGCCTTGTGCGTGCTGCTCCACGCCACCGGACTCTCCCGGATTCTCCGCCATACGAAGAAACAAGCGTTGGAGGCGAAAGGCGGGCCGTGGAAAAACGCTTGGCTCATCGTCCGCATTAGCTGGTGCCTCACCGCCCTACACCTCGCGCAGATCCTCCTGTGGGCGGCTTATTACCGGTTCGAGGGCTGTCTGCCGGACTTCGAAACCGCGGTCTATTTCTCCGGCGTCAGCTACTCGACCCTCGGCTACGGCGACGTCGTGCTGCCACAGCAGTGGCGCATCCTCGGCCCCACCGAAGGCCTCACCGGCATCCTGATGTGCGGGCTTTCGACCGGTTTGTTCTTCGCCATCTTCCACCACCAGCTGGAAACGCGCGCCAATGAGCGCCATTCCAAACCCTGACACCGCCCTCCCTCCATGAACCCGGCGTCCATCCTTTGGTCGGTGTTAGCCGGCTCCGCCCTCGCGCTCGCCCTCGTGCAACTGACCGCCTCCCCGCGCGGCCGTTCTGCCCTCGCCAGCCTGACCCTTTTCCTCGCCACCGGCTTCGCCGGGATCGCCCTCGTTCGCAGCGGCCCGACCATGACCGCCTATCTCGCCGCCGCGCCGTTTCTCTGTGCGATCGTCGTCCTGGCCGGCCGGCTCGGCGGCAAGCTGCGGCGCGCGGCCGGAATTGCCGAAGATTCCGGGCGGACGCAGCAACGGTTCCATCAGATCGTCGAAGCCTCCCCCGATGGCATCCTGCTGGCCGATGGCAAGGGCGCGGTCCTGCGGGCGAACCGCCATGCCGCCGACCTGCTCGGCTGCCAGCCGGACGAGCTGACCTGGCAACCGCTCGACGCGCTCCTGCCCGGACTCTCCACCTCGCGCGCCGGCGAGGCGTGCGAACTCACCCTCCGCCGGCAGGACGGCCGCCCGTTTCCGGTGGAAATCGCCGTCCATCCGCTCGAAGGCGGGGCCGGCGCGCTGGTCTTCATCACCGACCTCTCCGCCCGCCGCCACCTGGAGGAGGAAGCCCGCCGCCACCGCGACGAGCTCGCCCATGTCACCCGCGTGACCACCCTCAGCGAGCTGTCCGGCTCCCTCGCCCACGAGCTGAACCAGCCGCTGGCCATCATTCTGGCCAACGCCCAGGCCGCGCAACGCCTGTTGGAACGACGGCCGCCCGATCTCGGCGAGGTCAAGGCCATCCTCTCCGACATCATCGACGAGGACCGCCGCGCCGGGGAAGTGATCCAGCGACTGCGCACGCTCCTCAAGCGCGGCGAGACGAAAATGGAGGCGATTTCCCTCAACGAGATCGCCAGCGAAGTGCTGCAGCTCACCCGCGCCGATCTGATCGACCGCAGCATCGCCGTCAGCCGCGGCCTCGCCGCCGGCCTGCCCGCCGTCGCCGGAGACCGCATCCAGCTGCAACAAATCCTACTGAACCTCATCCTCAACGGCGCCGACGCCATGGCCGCCACCCCGCCGGGAAACCGCAGCCTCCACGTCGCCACCTCCTTCACCGAAGACCGGGTCCGCCTGTCGGTCTTCGACACCGGTACGGGCCTACCCGAGCAGATCGAGCGGCTGTTCGAGCCGTTTTTCACCACCAAGCCCCACGGCCTGGGCATGGGCCTGGCCATCTGCCGCACCCTCGCCACCGCCCACTGCGGCCACCTGTTCGCCGAGCGCCAGCCGGGTGACGGAGCCGCGTTCCATCTGGAGCTGCCAGCCGCCGACGCGCGGGCGTGAATCCGGTCTCCACCGCGATAAGTTTCAACAAACGAAACAATAAAACACCACTAACAACACCCTCCAACGCCTAACAAAAAAGCCAGCAAAACGAACCAAAACAAAGAACTTTCAGAAAAACAGAAGCGGGCCTATAAGTTATCTCTCCGGAAAAGGCGTGGGCAGCGCATGCTCCGCACGGTCCGGCAACCGTAGCCCGCTCACCGCATGAAAACCACGCTGTCCGCCGGCCTAGCGCTGGCTTTTGCCTCCGCCATCGGCCTCGCAGCCGATCAGCCCGCGCCGGAAATCGAGGGTCTCGAAAAAACCGCGACCGATTTCGTCGCCGCTTACAACCGGAAGGACTCCGCCGCCCTGGCGGCGCTCTTCACCGAAAAGGGCGAAATCGCCGACACCCACGCCGACGACATCACCGCCGGACGCGCGGACATCAAGGCCCGCTACGAGGCGATCTTCGCCGCTCCGAACGCGCCCCAGATCGCCATCGAGGTCGCCTCCGTCCGCCTCGTCGGCGACGGACTCGCCATCGAAGACGGCACCGTCCACGCCACCCCGCCGGGCGAGGACGCCGTCCCCCGCTCCATGAATTACAGCGCGGTGCTGCAAAAAGGCGGCGACGGCAAATGGCTCATCGCCAGCACCCGCGACCTCGACGACGCCACCGACGCTGCCGGCCAGCTCGCCGACCTCGCCAACCAGCTCAAGGGAGACTGGACCTGCCAGAAGGACGGCGTGCGGCTCGACATCGCCTTCGGCTGGGACGATTCCGGCAAGTTCCTCAGCGGCGAAATGCTCGCCACCACCTCCGACACCAAATCCCTCACCACCACCATCCGGATCGGCTGGGACGCGGCGAAAAAAACCATCGTCTGGTGGACCTTCGACGACGGCGGCGGCTTCGGCAAAGGCGAATGGACGCAGCTCGACGACGACAGCTGGCTGATCCGCACCGAAGGTACCAGTGCCGACGGCGAACGCATCAGCGCCACCCAGTCGCTCAAGTTCGATGGCAAGGACGCCTTCCTCTGGAACTCCCACGACCGCCTCGTCGATGGAGAAAAACAAGCGGACGTTGACCTCCGGGTCGTTCGCCAAACCCCGGAACCCGAAGCCAAATAACCCACATCCGCTCATTGCCATGAAACCTTTCCATCCTTTCATCGTGGCCCTGATCGGGCTGTCATTCATCACCGCTGAAGCCGAAGCTCGCGGCGGCGGCGCCCGCGGCGGCGGAGGAGGTGCCCGCGGTGGTGGCGGAGGTGCTCGCGGTGGCGGCGGGGGCGGCATGCGCGGTGGAGGGGGAGGAGGCATGCGTTCCAGCGGCGGAGGCACCCGGCGCAGCCCGGCCACCGGCTCGGCGATGCGGCCGTCGTCCAGACCCGCCCAACGGCCGTCCGGCAAACCCGCCCAACGACCGGCGAACCGCCCTTCCCAGTTGCCTTCGAACAAACCCGGCCCACCGGACGTCGGTCGCCCCGGCGCAGGCAAACCGGACATCGGCCGCCCCGGTGGCGGCGGACGTCCCGAAGTCGGCGGACCGGGAGGACCCGGCGGAAATCGCCCGGGAGCCGGACGTCCCGGTTCGGGAAGGCCCGATGTCGGCAAGCCCGGCATCAACGGCGGACGCCCCGGCGGCAACCGCCCGTCCACCCTGCCCGGCATGGTCGGCTACCCCAATCGCCCCGGTGCGGGCAACCGGCCAGGTGGCGGCAACCGCTTCGGCGACCGCCAGATCGGCCTCGGCGACGTGAACTCGAACCGCCGCAACAACGCGCTCACCCGGCCTTCCCAGCTTCCCGCCGGTGGCCGGGGCAACTGGAACGCCAACAACTGGGGCGGCAACCGCGGCATCTGGGGCAACAACACCAACATCAACATCGACAACAATTTCCGGAACAACAACAACTTCGGCTACGGCCCGAACCATTGGGGCGGACACCCGTGGTGGGGTGCCGGCCATGCGCACGGCTGGCATCACGGCCATTGGGGCCACGGCTGGAATCATGGCTGGTGCGGCGGCAACTGGTGGTACGACGACGACTTTGGCGAAGGATTCATGTGGGGCATGGCCGCCTGGGGGCTGGGCAGCATGATCTACAACATGGGCTATCAGTCCTACAGCAACCCCTACCCGGCTCCACCGGTCGAGAACACCACCGTCGTCTACACCCAGCCACTCTCGGTGAGCGCCTCCGCCAGCCCGTCCGGCGACGAGCAAACGCTTGCGCGCGCGGAAGACAAATCCACCGATGCGTTGGACGCCTCCCGAGCCGCCTTCAAGTCCGGCGATTACACGACCGCCCTGAGAAAGGCGGACGAGGCGATCGCCGCGACGCCGGACGACGTCACTCTGCACGAATACCGCGCGCTCGTGCTCTTCGCGCTCGGCCGTTTCAGCGACGCCGCCGGCGTGCTCAACCCCGTGCTGGCCTCCGGCCCGGGCTGGGGCTGGGAAACGATGATCGGCTTCTACGATTCCTCGACCACCTACACCAGCCAGCTCCGCCGGCTCGAGACCTGGGTGAAAAACTCGCCGTCGAAGGCGGAAGGCCACTTCCTCCTCGGCTACCACTACCTGACCTGCGGCTACATGGAGAACGCCTACGACCAGTTCGGCAAAGCCGCCGAACTCCAACCGGCCGACAGCATCTCGCGGCAGCTGCGCGATCTCGCGAAAAACTCGCTGCCGGACGGCGACAAGGACGAACCGGATGAACCCGCGCCCAAGCCCGATCTGGTGCCGAGCGACAAGCTCGTCGGTGCCTGGACCGCCAAGGCACCCGCCGGTGGCAAGATCGCGTTCACGCTCGGCGAGGACGGCAACTTCACCTGGAACTTCACCGGCGGTGGTCAGACCGGAGAAATGAAAGGCACCTGGGGCATCGACGACAAAGGGTTGCTGATCCTCACCGCAGACGACTCGCAGATGATCTCCAGCGCCGTCCGCGAGGGCGACGCCATGCGCTTCCAGCTCATCGGCGGCCCGAGTGGAGACCCCGGACTTCTCTTCACCAAAGGCTGAAGACTCACACGAGCCGGGCGGACATCCGCCCGGCTCGTTTTTTCCACCCCGAACTCCCATTACCATGCACCCGCTCTTCCGCACCCTGATCACCCTCGCGCTGGCCTCCGTCGCCGCATTCGTCACCGGCTGCGCCAGCATGAACGCCTCCAGCACCGAACCGCTACTCTCGGCGGCGGGCTTCCGCGTCCGCACGCCCCAGACCGCCGCCCAAAAGGAGATCTACGCCGCGCTACCGCCCTACAAGGTCCAGCGGGGCAGTTACCAAGGGAAGATCTTCTACGCCTATAAGAACGAGCAACAAGGCGTCGCCTATGTCGGCGGAGAAACCGAATACCAGAAGTACCAGCAGCTCGCCGTCCAGCGCCGCATCGCCCGCGAGCAATACGAGGCGGCCCAGATGAACCAGTTCATGGCCACCCGCTGGTACGGAGCCTATCCGTATCCCTACTACGGCCGCTGGTAACCGCACCCCTCCAGCTGTCATGGTGACCGGACTGATGTTCCATCCCTTCCGCGAGGCCCCTTGGGTGGTCTTCGTGTCAGTGACGCTATTTCTCCTGACCGCGGCCGAAATCGCCTACCATGTCGGGTCCGCCTCGCGCCGGAAACATGGCGACGTGAAACTTTCCGGTCACGCCGGCGGCATTCAGGGCGCGGTGCTCGGGCTGCTCGGCTTGTTGCTCGGCTTCAGCTTCGCCATGGCGATCGGACGCCACGAAACGCGCCGGCAGCTCGTGATTGAGGAGGCAAACTCGATCGGCACCACCTGGCTGCGGGCGGATTTGCTGCCGGAAATCCAGCGCGGCGAAGCCAAAACCCTGCTCAGACGCTATGCCGAGACGCGGCTCGAAGCGCACGAAACCCTCAAACGCGATGGTGATCCGGCCGGTATCTTGCGGGAAATTTCCGACCTGCACACACGCCTGTGGGCGAACGCCGTGGCGGCCTGCCGGCAGGCCCCCTCGCCGCTGCTCGCCCCCTACCTCACCACGCTCAACCAGACGATCGAACTACACGCCAGCCGCATCGCCGCCCTGCGCAACCATGTTCCTCTTGCCGTCTGGTTCCTGCTGTCCGTGGTCGCCTGCTGCGGTGCCTGGATCAGCGGCTATGGCAGCGGCCTGCTCGGCAAACGCTTCCTCTTCGATCTCTACGTTTTCCCGATCCTCATCGGCGTGGTGATGGCGACCATCGCGGACATCGACCAACCGCGACAGGGCATCATCAGCGTCAGCCAAGAACCACTGCTCCAGCAACTCTCCTCCATGAAGCCATGAGCGAGGAAACCATCCACCTTCTCGACGACGACGACCAGCTCCGCAAGGCGCTCAGCCGTCTGCTTCGGTCCGAAGGTTACGACGTGCGCGCCTACTCCTCCGCGCGGGAGTTCCTCGACGGCAACCGGGCGGAAGAGGTCGATTGCCTGCTGCTCGACGTCCAGATGCCCGAACTCAACGGCTTGGAGCTCCAGCGGCGGCTCGTCAGCTCGGGTGCTGTCATCCCGATCGTGTTCCTGACCGGTCACGGCGACATCCCGATGTCCGTGCGCGCGGTCAAAGCCGGCGCGATCGACTTTCTCACCAAACCGGTGGAGGCGGAAACCCTGCTCGGAGCGATCCGGAACGCGTTGGAATCCGCCGCATCGAACAAAGGCGAGCGGGACGAGATCACGTTCATCGCCGCCCGCTTCAGCCGTCTCACGCCGCGCGAGCGCGAGGTCATGGAAGCCGTCGTCGCCGGCAAGCCGAACAAGCTCATCGCCTCCGAACTCGGCACCTGCGAGCAAACGGTGAAGGTCCACCGCGGCAGGGTCATGACGAAAATGGCGGCCAGCTCCCTCGCCGAACTCGTCCACGCCGCCGACCGACTGCACCGGGCGATGAGCCATTGCACCTAAGTGCAATGGCTGCCAATGGCACGATGCGCTGATATGACATCGTGAACCGTCGTCCGGTAATCGCCGTGCTCGATGACGAGCCGCAGCTCCGCAAAGCGCTCGAAAGGCTGCTCGCGGTGAACGGATTCTCCGTCGTCCCTTTCGAGCGGGGAGAGGACGTGATCGCCGCGCATTCCCGCCAGACGATCGATTGTCTCCTGCTCGACCTGCACATGTCGGGCGTCAACGGCTTCGACATCCTCGAATCCTTCGCCGCGCGCGACATCCGCACGCCCGTCATCGTGCTCACCGGACACGGCGAGGAGGACACCGCCTCACGGGTGCTCGCGCTCGGTGCCTCCGCCTATCTCACCAAACCGGTCGATGAATCCGCTCTGCTCGCCGCCCTCGCCTCCGCGCTCGGCGAACTCCAAACCGATCCCCGCGCATGAAGCAGGATGTTCCATGGCTGAAACGATTACGGCTCGCGGTCGACAAGGCGGTCGCATGCGTCCCGCTCGCGCTTCCCTCGCTTATCTCGGGCTGCGTGGGATACGCCGAGATTTCCGAGACACAACCGGCGTTCCGCCCGACCCAACAAACCTCCGGCAAAATCGCCTCCGCCGAGAACGGCATCAGCGGCGCGCTCAAACTCCAGATGAAGGAGCCGCGCGCCGCGATCGGCGATCTGCTCGTCGCCGCACGCGAGGCGTCGGAGCACCTGAAAGACCATCCGGAGGATCTGGCAGCCCGCGACACCTATAATTTCGCCGTTTCCCGCATCTTCGGCGTGCTCAAGCGCTCTCACCTCGACCCATGGTCGGCTCCGCTCGCCATTCCCTCGCCTCAGGGTCCGCTCACGCTGACGCACGCGCCCGACCCGCGGCCGAACCGCCATCCGGGCCTTTATGATTTCACCCCCGCCGACGGCTTTCACCTCAAGGGCAGCTACGTCACACGCCGGACCACCCGCGCCGGCATAGGCGCGCCGCTGGTCGCCGTCGGCCGCCACGCGAACGACCGCGCCCGCGAGGACTTCACCATCCCCCGCATCTACTACGGCGTCACCGCGCTGATCCGGTTCAAAGGAAACCGGGCCGTCGTCTCTTTCGAGGACCCGCTGGCCGTCGAAGAAGTCCGCTTCGCCGAACACGTCCAGCCGCTCGCCGCGGATTTCACCGTGCCTCTGGCGGTGATGCTCGCCAGCACTCAGCCGAGGAAGCTCGAAATCGCCCGCCTGCTGCGGCCGGCCGAATACGCCGAAACCGCCCGCATCGCCCGGCTCCAACCCTACGATCCCGACAAAACCGTCGTCCTCGTGATCCACGGGCTGATGGACTCGCCCGCCACCTGGACGCCGATGATCAACACCCTGCGCGGCGATCCGGAAATCCGGAAGCACTACCAGTTCTGGTTCTACAGCTACCCGAGCGGCTACCCCTACCCCCACTCCGCCTCCATCCTCCGACACGAGCTCGACGCCATCGAGGCGCGCTATCCGCTCAAGCACAAGATGGTCGTCATCGGCCACAGCATGGGAGGCTGCATCAGCCGGGTGCTCATCACCGACAGCGGCGACCGGATCTGGCGATCCACGTTCAGGAAAAGCCCGCAGGAGGTCCATCTATCGGAGCACAGCCGCAAACTCATCACCGACGCCCTCATCTTCAAGCACCGTCCGGAAATCGGCCGCGTGATCTTCGTCGCCGCTCCCCTCAAGGGAAGCAACCTGGCAAACCGCTGGTTCGGCCGCTTCGGCTCCTGGCTCATCAAATCGCCGGCCAACCTGCTCATCGCTGGTAGCGAGGCGCTCAAGGCCATCACCTTCACCGACGACGACCTCCGTCTCGAGCGCGCCCCCGCGAGCATCGACACCCTCTCACCCAACAACCGCTTCGTCCGCGCGATCAACACGGTTCCCATCACCAAGGGCATCCCCTACCACACGATCATCGGCGACCGCGGCAAGGGAAACAGCCCCGATTCCAGCGACGGTGTGGTCCCCTACTGGAGTTCGCACATGGAAGGGGCGCTTTCGGAAAAAATCGTCCCTTCAGGCCATGGCGCGCACCAGAACCCGGAGGCCATCGAGGAAGTCCGCCGCATCCTGCACGCCCACCTCGCCGGCGGCCGGAGCACGCCGTCTTCGAAAAAACCCTGAGCCCATTCGCCCCAAACCAATCCCACCATGAAACCGTTCCTGATCGCCCTGATCGCCTCAGCCGGCCTTTTCTCCTCCTGCGCCCCAACCGCAGGCAGCGGACGTGGCGCTTTTCTCGAGAACACCTGGGCCACGCCGGAATTCCGACGGACCGACGTTCAACAAACCTACGACTCGGTCTACATCGCCCCCGTCGGCGTATCCAAACTGAGCCAGCAAAGCTGGTGGCAGAACCAGAACACCCGCGTCCAGTCCGGCCTGCTCCAGCGCGACGCGCGCAAGCTCGCCAGCCAGTTCCGCAGCTCGCTCGCCCGCGAAATCCGCGCCTATCCCGGCAACCGCCTGGCCGTCGTCTCCCATCCGGGAGCGAAAACTCTGATCGTGGAACTGGACATCACCGAGCTCAATCCGTCCAAAGCCTACTGGAACATGGGAGCCACCGCCGCCGGTTTCGTCGTCCCGGGCGCCGGTCTGCTCAGCGCCGCCGGCAGCGGCAGCATCGCCATGGAAGGACGCCTGCGCGACGGAGCCAGCGGCCAGGTCGTGGCCAGGTTCTCCGACCGCCGCCATGACATGATCTCACCCGTCAATATGCGCAGCTACGAATGGTATGGCGGAGCCGAAGCCAACATCGAGATCTGGGCGAAAAAAGGAGCGGAGTTTCTCCACGCCAAACCCGGTTCGACCGTTTCGAGAAGCTCCGCCGTGACCCTCAATCCGTTCTAACAAACCGGAACAAAACCCAGGAAACGCGACTCTCATGAAACGAATCCTCATCTGCACCTGCATGGCCGCGGGACTCGCCGTCGCGCAGGAAAAGGAGCCCGTCGACTTAGAAGCCCGCCGGCAGTCCGTCGTCACCATCAAACAGCACCTCGAGATGCGTGAGGAGCGGCTGGCGGAAGTCCGGGCGGAAATCCGCGAACGCAGCCAGTCGACCGACAAAAAGATCGGCCGGATCGTCGATCTGCTCTCCGGGCTCAAGGACTCGCAGTCCTCCAAACGCCGCGTTTCCGAGGTGAAGTCCGAAGCGGTCTCCGGCCTCGTCAGGATGCTGGAAGTTTACAAGCGCGAGAGGAACGCCATCGCCCAGAAAATCCGCAGCGGCGAACCGGCTCCTGCCGACGAACTGCTGAAGGACATGCAGCTCATCGATCAGCTCACGGAAAAGCGAGTCGGCCAGATTGTCGAGTTGATCAAGTCCATTTCCGGCGGAAAGGACGTCGAAAAATACGAAACCACCGGCTCCTGGGAATACAACGGCGTTTACTACGAGAACAGCCGCATCAGCGAGGAATGGCGGCAGGACCGCCGCGACCGGGTCCAGTCCGAAAAACAACGGGCAGAGGCCCAGGACGCCCTGAGAAACGCCATCGACGATCTCGAGCGCAGGCGTGACTCGCTCAAAAGCCGTCTCGCTCAAGGCAGCCTGAGCGAGACGGAAAAGGAACTTTTCGAACAGGAACTCGGCCACGTCAGCGCGCTGGTCGACACCCGCAAGCTCCAGCTGCTGGAGGTCACCGCACCTTCCGACTCGGGTGCAAAGGCCGCATCCAAGGGAGAAGCAGCGGATCTGGAAGACCTCCTGAAGGATGCCAAGCGAGACATCGCCGAGGACTTCGCCAAAACCATCCGCCTCTACCATGCCGCCGCAGCGGAGCGCGAGAAGATCCACGCGGTGAAGGAGAACCTCGCGGCGCGCGAGAAATGGCTCCGGGAAAACGATCCGGAAGCCAAAAAGAGAGAATGATCCGCGGCCCCTCACTCCAACCTCCAACCCCACGCCGCCATGAGCTTCGCCCAACGTCTTTCCAACCACTTCAGCGCCTCGCGCCTGATCAGCCTGGCCAAACTCAAATCCGCCTCGGAGTTCGTTCCGCGCGATCTTAATGGCCCGTATGTCGTCCTCCAGCATGGCTACGATCCGGCCGATCCCACCATGCGCCCGGCCGACTTCCTGCTAGGCCGCTCCGGTTCCTGGCTCGGCACGCACTGGTTCTTCCGCATGCCCGTCCCGGAGCGGCGCAAGGAGTTCGTGTTCGGCACCCTGGCCGAAGTGATGGAACTGATGGAAAATCTCACCTCCCAGGTGAGCGTGATCAGCGGCCAACCCGACAGCGCCTCGGAGGAAACTCCCGCCGACGACGAGATGCGCAAGATCATCGAAGGACAATAACCCGAACGAGCCATGAAATACGACCTGGATCCGAACAAGAAGATCAAGATCGCCGTCGGCGACCACGAACACATCGAGTTCAAACTGGGGGACATCCTAGTCGCGCCGGACACGAAGATCTCTCTGAAAAAGGACTTCGACCCCGATTTTACCGGCGGCTACGACGAAAAGGCGGATGCCCTGGAAAAGGTCGCCGCCAACGTCCAGCGCCTCGCCGAGTTCCAGGAGAAACTCTACGCTCAAGACACCTACAGCATCCTCATCATCTTCCAGGCGATCGATGCCGCCGGCAAGGACGGTGCGATCCGCCACGTGATGTCCGGCGTCAACCCACAGGGCTGCCACGTCACCAGCTTCAAGGCACCCTCGTCCGAAGACCTCGACCACGACTACCTGTGGCGCGCCGCCAAGGTGCTTCCCGCTCGCGGCATGATCGGCATCTTCAACCGCTCCTATTACGAGGAGGTGCTCGCCGTGAAGGTCCACCCCGAGTTCCTCGCCAAGCAGAGCCTGCCCGGCAAAGTCGGCGGCAAGGCCTTCTGGGATCGCCGCTACAAGGAGATCAACCGCTTCGAGAAATACCTCTTCAGCAACGGCATCATCCCGATCAAATTCTTCCTCAACCTCTCCAACAAGGAGCAAAAGAAGCGCTTCCTCGCGCGGATCGACGAGCCGAAGAAGAACTGGAAGTTCTCCGTGGCCGACTACCAGGAGCGCGCCTTGTGGGATGATTACCAGCAGGCCTTCGAGGACATGCTGAACCACACCAGCACCGGCCACGCGCCCTGGTTCGTGATCCCCTCCGACAACAAGTGGTTCGCCCGCCTCGCCATCTCCGAGGCGATCTGCACCGTGATGGGCAAACTCAACCTCAAGTTCCCCGAGATCGGCGACGCGCGCCGCGCCGAGCTGCTCACGATCCGCAAGTCGCTCGAAAAAGAATGACCCGTTCCGTTCCAGGCCAGATTCAGATCGACCAATTATCATCAACCTGACATTCTGTTAGTGCGTCGCGCCGGCTCGTTTCCGTGCGACGCATCCAACAGATCCAACCGCCCACTCCGATGGATCGTCCGACCTACACCCGCCCCCGCACCGTGGCCATCCTTCTGCTGCTCGCCGCGGCGCTACCCATCTCCGGCTGCAAAAAACAGGACGAGCCAGCCGCGCCCCAGGCAGCCCCGGCGGTGACCACCACCGCCGCGGTCAAGCGACCCGTGGAGCTCGTCCGCACCTGGACCGGCGCGCTCGACGGCTCGCAGAACGTCGATGTCCGCCCACGCGTCTCGGGCTACCTCCAGACCCGCGGCTACGCCGAGGGCCAGATGGTGAAAAAGGGCGATCCGCTCTTCACGATCGACCCGCGTCCGTTCGAGGCCGAACTCCGGCAGGCCGAGGCATCACTGCTGCAAACGCAGGCGGGCCGAACCAAGGCAAAGCAGGACGTCGACCGCTACCGCCCGCTCGCCGCCAAGCAGGCGATCAGCCAGGAGGAGCTCGATCACGCGGTGCAGGCGCTCGAAGCCGCGGACGCAAGCGTCGCCGCAGCCAAGGCTGTCGTCGAACACGCCCGCCTCAATCTCGACTACACTCGAATCACCAGCGAGGTCGACGGAATCGCTGGCTTCGCCAACCTCGAGATCGGCGATCTCGTCGCACCGCTCGACTCCAAGCCGCTGACCACCGTTTCCACGGTCGATCCGATCCAGGTCAACTTCCAGGTCAGCGAGCAGGAATACCTGGTGGCCAAGCGCAAGCGCGAGGCGGCCGGGATGCCGGCGACCGACATTCCGGATCTGAAGGTCGGCCTGACCCTGGCCGACGGCCACCGCCACCCACAGCCGGGCAAGCTGGTCCGCATCAGCCGCGAGGTGGACAACCAGACCGGCACCTTCGAAGTCACCGCTTATTTCCCCAATCCAGGCAACATCCTGCGCCCGGGGCAGTTCGCCCGCGTCGACGCCGTGGTCAGCACCGAGGACTCCGTGCTCGTGCCGCAGCGCGCGGTGACCGAGGTCCAGGGATCCTATCAAGTCGCGCTCGTCGTCGACGGCAAGGCCGAGATCCGGCCGGTGAAAACCGGCCAGCGCGAAGGCACCGACTGGGTCATCGAATCCGGATTGAAAGCCGGTGACACGGTCATCGTGGAAGGAGCCCAGAAGGTGCGCGCCGGCATGCCGGTGCAGGCCAGCCCGTGGACCCGGCCGGCCGTTCCGAATCAGCCCAAACCGGAGGAACAATAATCTCCCATGGCCTCCTTCTTCATCAACCGCCCGATCGTCGCGATGGTCATCTCCATCCTGATGACGATCATCGGGATCATCACCTACTTCCGGCTTCCAGTCGCTCAGTTCCCGGACATCGTGCCGCCGGAAATCCAAGTGAAGACCACCTACACCGGCGCCGACGCCCTGACCGTCGAGCAATCGGTCGCCACGCCAATCGAGCAGCAGATGAGCGGCGTGGACAACATGAACTACATGCAGTCCGTCAACGGCAACGACGGCACGCTCAAGCTCACGGTCAACTTCGAGGTCGGCACCGACGTCAACGAGGACCAGATCCTCTCGCAAATGCGCTCGAACCAAGCGTCATCGCAGCTGCCGCAGGACGTCAACAAGTTCGGCGTGACGGTGCAGAAGTCGACCTCCTCGCCGCTGATCATGTTCGCCCTCTTCTCGCCGAAAGGGAGCTACGACAACGTCTTCCTGGCGAACTACGCAAACATCAACCTGAACGACGAGTTCACCCGCGTGAAGGGCATCGCCAGCGTGACCGTGTTCGGCGCCGGCCAGTATGCCATGCGCATCTGGGTGAAACCGGACCAGCTCGCCAAGCTCGGCGTGACCATCCCGGAGATCCTCAACGCGGTGCAGACGCAGAACGCCGTCAACCCGGCCGGCACCATCGGTGCCGAGCCGATTCCGAAAGGCCAGGAGTTCACTTACGCCGTGCGCGCCCAAGGACGCCTGCAAACGCCGGAGGAATTCGGCGAGATCATCGTCCGCGCGAACCAGGACGGCTCGATGCTGCGGGTCAAGGACGTCGCCCGCATCGAGCTCGGCGCGCAGAACTACGCCATCAACGGCCGCCTCAACGGCAAGCCCGCCGCGCTGGTCGCGCTCTACCAGCTTCCCGGCTCGAACGCCATCGCCGCCGCCGCCGCCGCCAAGGAAACGATGAAGCGGCTTGCGGAGAAATTCCCGCAGGATCTCGATTACGTCACCTGCCTCGACACCACGCTCGCCGTCACCGAGGGCATGGTGGAGATCCAGCACACGCTGATCGAGGCCCTGGTGCTGGTCATCCTCGTCGTCTTCATCTTCCTCCAGGGCTGGCGCGCGACGCTGATCCCGCTGCTGGCCGCGCCGGTTTCGCTGATCAGCACCTTCGTGCTGTTTCCCGCCTTCGGCTTCACGGTGAACACGCTCTCGCTGTTCGGCCTGGTGCTGGCGATCGGCCTGGTGGTCGACGACGCCATCATCGTGGTGGAGGCGGTCGAGCATCACATCGAGCACGGGCTCTCGCCGAAGGAGGCGACCCAAAAGGCGATGAAGGAGGTGAGCGGCCCGGTGGTCGCCATCGCCCTGATCCTCGCAGCGGTGTTCGTGCCGACGGCCTTCATCCCCGGCATCACCGGCCGCCTCTACCAGCAGTTCGCGGTCACCATCGCGATCTCGATGCTGATCTCGGCCTTCAACGCGCTGACGCTATCGCCCGCGCTCGCGGCGCTGCTGCTGAGGCCGAAGAGCAAGAGCGGCGGCCTGCTCCAGAAGTTCTTCGATTGGTTCAACCGCGTCTTCGGCCGCGCGACCGACGGCTTCGTCACCGGCTGCCATTTCTTCATCCGCAAGTGGATCATCGCGATCATCGTCCTCGGCGGCTTCGTCCTGCTGACCGCGAAGCTCGGCAAGTCCGTCCCCGGCAGCTTCCTGCCCGAGGAGGACCAGGGCTACTTTTTCGCCCAGATCATCCTGCCGGACGCCGCCTCGATGCAGCGCACCGACGAGGTGATGAAGAAGTGCGAGGAGATCCTATCGAAGACCCCGGGCGTCGAATACTACAGCACGGTCACCGGCTACAACTTCCTCACCGGCGTCAACACCAGCTACAGCGGCATCTTCTTCATCTCGCTCAAGGGCTGGGGCGAACGCAAGGCGCCGGAGGAGCAGTACGACGCCATCCTCAGGCACGTGAACGGCGAGTTCGCGAAGATCTCCGCGGCGCGCGCCTTCGGTTTCTCGCCTCCCGCGATCCCCGGCATCGGCACCAGCGGCGGCGTGACCTTCCTGCTGCAGGACCGCTCCGGCAAGGACGTCGAATTTCTCGCGGAGAACGTCATGAAGTTCGTGGCCGCGGCCCGCGAGCGCAAGGAACTGACCGGCGTCACACCGATGTTCTCGCCCTCCGTCCCGCAGGTGTTCCTGAACGTCGATCGCGAGAAAGTGCTCAAGCAGAACGTCGATCTCGCCGACGTTTACAAGACTCTCCAGACCTTCATGGGCGGCTACTTCGTGAACTACTTCAACCGCTTCGGTCGCCAATGGCAGGTGTTCGTGCAGGCCGACGGCGACTACCGCACCAACGTCGGGCAGGTCGGGCAGTTCTTCGTCCGGAACAAGGACGGCGGCATGGTGCCCCTCAGCGCGCTGACCAACTCCAAGGCGATCAGCGGACCGGAGTTCACCATGCGCTACAACCTCTACCGCTGCGCGCAGATCAACGCCACCCCCGCCCCCGGCTACTCGTCCGGCCAGGCGATGAAGGCGATGGAGGAGGTTTTCGCGCAAACCATGTCGAACGATCTCGGCTTCGGCTACCTCGGCATGAGCTACCAGGAAAAGCGGGCGCAGGAGGGTGTGTCGTCGTCCGTGATCTTCGCGATGTCGCTGCTGTTCGTGTTCCTGATCCTCGCCGCCCAGTATGAAAGCTGGACGCTTCCCTTCAGCGTGCTGCTCAGCGTGCCCGTCGCGGTGTGCGGTGCCTTCGCCGCCCTGCTGGTCGGCACTTACGAGAATAACATCTACGCCCAGATCGGTCTGGTCGTGCTTATCGGTTTGTCCGCCAAGAACGCCATCCTCATCGTCGAGTTCGCGAAGATGAAGCACGAGGAAGGGCTGCCGCTCATCGAGGCCGCGCTGGAAGGCGCGAAGCTGCGCCTGCGGCCGATCCTGATGACGAGCTTCGCCTTCATGCTCGGCTGCGTCCCGCTCGCGACCGCCAGCGGCGCCGGTGCCCTGTCGCGGCAGGTCATGGGCTTCGTCATCATCGGCGGCATGATCTTCGCCAGCTTCGTCGCCATCTTCCTAATCCCCGTGCTCTACTTCATGGTCGAGCGCATCACCGGGAAGAAGAAGCCCGTTTCCGATGCACCCGAACCCCCGCAAGTCCATGCGTGACGTGAGACTCCACGGCCTGCTCGCCGCCCTGATGTTCACCGGCTGCACCGTCGGCCCGGACTTCAAAAGCCCGGATATCAACGGCCCGGAGGCGTTCCGCTTCGACCGGAACGCCAGCCCGAAGTCGATCGCCGACCTGCCGTGGTGGAAGGTCTACCACGACCCGAAGCTCCAGTCGCTCATCAGCGAGGCGCTTACCAACAACCACGATCTGCGGATCGCTGTCACCCGCGTCGAGCAGGCGCGCCAGGTCGCCGCGCAGACGCGCTCGCTCGCCCTGCCCAGCGTCGGCTACGGCGGCGGCGTCAGCCGCGGGCGCAACCAGGCCGGCGGTTCGGCGGCCTACAACGGCGGCCTCACCACCGACGACGGCTCCGCCCTGCTCTCCGCGGTGTGGGAAATCGACCTGTGGGGCCGCATCCGACGCCTCAGCGAGGCCGATCTCGCGCGTTACCTCGCCACCGATGAGGCACGGCGGGGTGTGATCGTCACGCTCGTCGGCGACGTCGCCCAAGCCTATTTCGAGCTGATCGAACTCGATCTCGAACGGGCGATCGCCATCCGTTCGCGCGATTCCTTCCAGAAGAGCCATGAGCTGTTCGCCAACCGGCTGGAAGGCGGGGTCGCCTCCAAGATCGAAACCTCGCGCGCCCAGGCGGCCACCGCGCAGGCCGCCGCCGCCATCCCGGACATCGAGCGCCAGATCGCGCACAAAGAGAACCAGCTCTCCATCCTCACCGGCCGCGCGCCCGGCCCGGTCCAGTCGCGCGGTTCGCTCGACGACAACGCGATCGCCGGCAGCGTCCCCGCCGGCCTGCCCTCGGCCATGATCCGCCGGCGTCCCGATATCCTCCAGTCCGAGCAACTGCTGCGCGCCGCCAACGCCGAGATCGGCGCGGCGATCGCCAGCTACTACCCGCGCATCGGCCTTACCGCCTTCGCCGGACACATCAGCCCGGACCTCTCCAACTTCGGCCACGGCGCCGGCAACGCCTGGTCGGTTGCCGCCAACCTTTCCGGCCCGATCTTCGAAGGCGGCCGCCTGAAGGCCCAGGAAGCGCAGGCCCGCGCCGCGTTCGACGAGGCCAAGCTCCGCCATGAGAAAACCGTGCTGGTGGCGCTGGGCGAGGTCTCCGACGCGCTGGTCGCCCGCCAGAAGTTCGCCGCCGCCCGCACCGAGCAGGAACGCGCGGTCGGCTCATTGTCCGAGGCGGTCGATGTCTCCACCGAGCGCTACAGCGCGGGCCGCGCGAGCTACTTCGAAATACTCGACGCCCAGCTGCAGCTTTTCCCGACCGAGCTGGATCTCGCCCGCATCCGTCTCAACGAATATCTCTCCGTCGTCAGCCTCTACCGCGCCCTCGGCGGCGGTTTGTCGAGCGACTCCGTTTCCTCCGCGAAACAAGGGCTCTGAGGCGCGGGCGACGGGCGAACTCCACGCGAGCCGAAACCCAGCCCATGTCAGGTCCCAAAGCCGCATCGACCCTCGAAACCTTCCGACGCCTCGGGCGGGTGGTCCGGCTGTTCCTCGGCTCGCCCGCCAGCGGCCGGGCGAAGCTGCTGCTGGCCGCCTTGCTCGTCTTCATGCTCGGCATCAACGGCATGAACGTGCTGAACAGCTACGTCGGCCGCGATTTCTTCTCGGCGATCGAGCAACGCGACCACGCCGGCTTCGTCCGCCAGGCCTGGCTCTATGTCGCCGTCTTCGCCGCCTCCACCGCGATGGCCGCGATGTTCCGCTTCGCCGAGGAGCGGCTCGCGCTGCTTTGGCGCCAATGGCAGACGCACCGCGCCGCCCACGTCTATCTGGAACGGCGGGTTTACCTGCACGTGAAGGAAACCCGGTCGATCAGCAACCCGGACCAGCGCATCGCCGAGGACATCCGCACGATGACGACCACCACGCTGTCGTTCCTGCTGATGATCCTCAACGGCACTTTCACGACGATCTCCTTCTCCAGCGTGCTGTGGTCGATCAGTCCGAAGCTCTTCGCCGTCGCCGTGCTGTACGCCGCGGTTGGATCGACGCTCACCGTCTGGCTCGGCCGGCCGTTGATCCGGCTGAACTACCAGCAGTCCGACCGCGAGGCGGATTTCCGCTCGGCGCTGATCTACGTCCATCAGAACGCCGAGGGCCTCGCCCTGACCCGCGACGAATCCCGCATGAGCCGCCAGCTCGCCCTGCGGATCGAGCAGCTGGTCGACAATTTCCGTAGGATCACCGCGGTGAACCGCAACCTGAACTTCTTCACCAGCGGCTACAACTACATGATCCAGCTGATCCCGGCGCTGTTCATCGCGCCGATGTTCATCTCGGGCGACGTCGAGTTCGGCGTGATCGGCCAGGCGGCGATGGCCTTCGCCACCCTCGTCGGCGCGTTCTCGCTCGTCATCACCCAGTTCCAGTCGATCTCGACCTATGCCTCGGTCGTGACCCGCCTGAGCGAGATGGTCGACGCGCTCGAGGACGCGCGCGTGCGGGACGAGAAATCCTGCCTCGATTGCCGGATGATCGGCGACCGACTGGTGTTCGACCACCTCACCCTACATGCCACGGATGGCGACGGCGACCCGCGGGTCTTGCTCCACGATTTGAACGCCACGCTGCCGCCCCACCGCAGTTTGCTTGTGGTCGGCGAAAACCAGTCCGCCAAGTCCGCCCTCGTCCGCGCCATCGCCGGACTGCACGGAGCCGGCACCGGCGGCATCCAACGCCCGCCGCCCGGCAAGCTCGCTTTCGTCCCGGAGCACCCGTATCTGCCCCCCACCACGCTGCGCGAGCTGCTCACCCCGCCGGACGAGGAAACGCCGCCGACCGACGAACAGATCCTCGCCGCGCTCGACGAGCTCCCCCTCGACCTACCCGGTGCCAAGCAGCACGATTTCGACACGCCGCGCCGCTGGACCGAGGTTCTGAACCTAGGCGACGAGCAATTGCTCGCCGTGACCCGCGCCCTGCTCGCCAAGCCCGAGTTCCTGATTCTCGAACACCTCGACTCGACCCTCTCCGCGGAGGAATTCCACGCCATGCGCCAAGCGCTCGCCCGGAGGGGGATCGCCTGCCTCGCGATCGGCAATGGCAAGGCGGCGGGCGAAACCTACGACGCCGTGCTCGAGATCGCCTGCGACGGCACGTGGAAATGGACCGGTCCCGCGCCGGACGGTCATTCCTCCTGATCGAGCAAGACCGCCCGCAAAACAGCCAACGACCGCCCTTGCAGCGGATACTCCGCCATGTGGGCGAACCGCCGTTCCGGTCCGTCCGGCTCCGCCGTATCGAACACGCGAACCCAGTAAAGATCCCGGTGGCGGGCCCCCAGAAGGAAGCCGACCGTGTCCGGCCGAGCGTTGAACAGGATGACGAAGGAATCGCCCACGATCGGTTCGCCCCGCGCGTCGGTTTCCTCGATCTGGTTGCCCGGCAGCGCCATGCCGAGGCATTGGACGTGGTTCGACCGCCAATCGCCGTCGCCCATCTCCGTCCCGTCCGGTTTGAGCCAGTAGAGGTCCTTGACGTCCGCGCCGTGGATCGGCCGGCCTTGGAAAAAGCGTCTGCGGCGAAACACCGGCTGGTCGCGCCTCAGTTTCAACAGCATCCGGGTGAATTCGAGCAGGCTGGCGCGTTCCGGGCCGAACTCCCAGTCGAGCCAGGCCAGCGGCGAGTCCTGGCAGTACGCGTTGTTATTGCCCTGTTGCGTGTGCCCGGATTCATCGCCCGCGAGCAGCATCGGCACGCCCTGGGACAGCAGCAGGGTGGCGAGAAAATTCCGCTGCTGGCGGGCGCGCAGGCGGTTGATCTCCGGGTCGTCGGTCGGCCCCTCGACCCCATGGTTCCAGCTGTCGTTTTGATCGCTCCCGTCGCGGTTGCCCTCGTCGTTCGCCTCGTTGTGCTTGCGGTTGTAGCTGACGAGATCGCGCAGCGTGAACCCGTCGTGCGCGGTGATGAAATTCAAGCTCGCCCCGGGCGAACGGTCGTCGTCGCCGTAAAGATCGCTGCTGCCCGCGAGGCTGGTGGCCAGCTCGCCGATCGACGTGCCGCCGCCGTTCCAGAACCGCCGGATGCAGTCTCGGTAGCGGCCGTTCCATTCGGTCCACAGCACCGGGAAGTTCCCGACCTGATAGCCGTCCGGCCCGAGGTCCCAAGGCTCGGCGATGAGCTTCACCTGAGACAACACCGGATCCTGATGGATGATGTCGAAAAACGCGCCGAGGCGGTCGACCTCCCACAGCTCGCGCGCCAACGCGCTGGCCAGGTCGAAGCGGAACCCGTCGACATGCATCTCCAGCACCCAGTGGCGAAGCGAGTCCATGATGAGCTGGAGCGTCTGCGGGTGCGCGACGTTGAGCGAGTTCCCACAGCCGGTGAAGTCGACGTACTGCGAGCGGTCGGCGGACAGCCGGTAGTAAGCCTCGTTATCGATGCCGCGGAACGACAGCACCGGACCGCCCGGACCGCCCTCGGCCGTGTGGTTGTAGACCACGTCGAGCAGCACCTCGATCCCGGCCGCGTGCAGCGCGCGCACCATCGTCTGGAATTCCTCGACCGCCCCGTCCGGTCCGGTCGCCGCGAAGCGCGGGTCGGGGGCGAAATACCCGAGCGTGTTATAGCCCCAGTAGTTCGTCAGCCCGCGCGCCACCAAATGCGGTTCGTCGAGGTGGTAGTGCACGGGCAACAGCTCGACGGCGGTGATGCCGAGCTCCCGCAGGTGGCCGATCGCCGCCGGCGACGCGAGCCCGGCATAGGTCCCACCCAGCGGTTCCGGCACGCCGGGGTGCAGTCGGCTGAACCCTTTGACGTGCATTTCGTATACCACCGTCCGGTGCCAGGGCGTCCGCAGCAATCGATCGCCCTGCCAATCGAAGCTCGTGTCGACCACCCGGGCGAGCGGCGCGAAGGGCGCGCTGTCCGCCGCCGGATCCATGACGGCGGGATCGGGGCGCAGATCGCGCGCGATCGCCTTGGCGTAGGGGTCGAGCAGCACCTTGGAGGGCAGGAAAATCCGGCCGTTCGCGGGATCGTGCGGCCCGTATACGCGGAAGCCGTAGATCAGCCCCGTCCGCAGCCCGGGCACGTAGCCGTGCCAGATCCGGTTCGTTTTCTCGGGCAAGACGATCCGTCGCGACTCGGCGCGGTCGCCGGGCGAATCGAACAAGCACAGCTCGACCCGCGTGGCCCGTTCGGAAAAGAGCGCGAAGTTCACGCCGTTCTCGTCGGCGGTCGCACCGAGCGGCCATGGGCGGCCGGGCCAGACGGGAGCGGACATGGGCGGAAAATGGTAGGGAAATTCAGGCCACCACGGGCGGTAGCAGATACAACGTCAGCGCGAAGATCAGGTACACCATCAGCACCAGCACGCCGACGAACCAGGCCGAGCGCCCGCCGTTGGTCGCGAACGCGGCGGTGATCGCAGCGATCAGCATCATCACCACCGAACCCGGCCAGAATTTCAGATCCATCGGCGTCGGCCCGATCACGTAGCTGAGCAGCACCAGCACCGGAGCGACGAACAAGGCGATCTGCGCCGCGCTGCCCAGCGCGATGCCCACGCTCAAATCCAGGCGGTTCTTGCGCGCGGCGGAAAACGCGGCCGCCATTTCCGCGACCCCGCCCACCAGCGCCACCACAACGAAGCCCACGAACGCCGGTGTCATCCCGAACGCCTTCGCCGCGTGCTGAGCCGACTCGACGAACACCTCGCTCACCAGCGCCACCAGTACCGTCACCCCCGCCAGCACGCCGAGCGCCAGCCCGGTCGGCCACGGTTCACCTTCCTCTTCCTCCCCATGCCCGGCGCTGCCGAACAGCTCGCGGTGTGTCTTGAGCGAGAACAACAGCCCGAGCGCGTAGGCCCCGATCAACAGCACCGCCAGTCCCACGCTCAGCTTCTGGTTGAACACTTTCGAAGACCCCGAATCCACCTCGAGGATCGCCGACGGGACCAGCAGCGCGATCGTGGCGAGAAACAACAGGCCCGCCTGGAAACGCGCGCCGACCCGGTTGAACTCCTGCGTGTGGTGCTTCAACCCGCCGAGCAGGAACGAGGCGCCCAGCATGAACAGGGTGTTGGCGACGATCGCGCCGGCCACCGACGCCTTCACCAGCAGGTATTGCCCGGCCCGCAGCGCCGCCAGCGCGATCACCAGCTCGGTCAGGTTGCCGAGCGTGGCGTTGAGCAAGCCCCCCACCGCGTCGCCGGTCTTGGCCGCGACCGACTCGGTGGCGTGGCTCAGCAATGCCGCCAGCGGGATCAACGCGCCGAGCGAGAGCAGGAAGTGCAGCGTGCCCGCCTCCGGGGCGAACGACAGCGAGGCGAACACCAGCGGCACGCACACCAGCAACCAGAGCAGCGGGTTGTGGCGGATTTCCGAAAGCAGGGTTTTCATGGCGGAAAGGTGATGCCCGGCCCGACCGGGTGTTTCCATGCATTCGCCTCCATCATGTGGCGCGGGCGAATCCCGGCTATTGCACTTTAGTCCAGCGCCGCCGCCTCGTGAAATTCCATTTACCACCCCTGTTGGAACCTCCACCATGCGAGGGTTAGCAACGAATCCACGCTTTGGCAGGGCAGTCCGTCCCAGTGGCTGAACCTCGGCCCCTACCTGCTGATCCTCCTGATGGCCGCCGGAGCGATCACCGGCGGCGTCTTCTTCCCGCCCGCCTTCGCCCTGCTCGCGATCCCGCTGCTTTACGCCGTCTGGCGCTGGCAACTCGTGCGCTCGACCCGCTTCGAGCTGACCACCGAACGACTGCGTCTCACCCGCGGCGTGATCAACCAGCGGATCGATGAAATCGAACTCTACCGCGTGAAGGACATCTCGATGGTCCGACCGCTGTGGATGCGCCTCACCGGCCTCGCCTCGGTCATTCTCGAAACCTCCGACCGCTCGCAACCGGAGCTGGTGATCCGCGCCGTCGCCAACGGCGTCGAACTCCGCGAGGAGCTGCGCCGCCAGGTCGAGGCGATCCGCGACCGCAAGCGCGTGCGCGAGCTCGACATGGAGGAGCACCACGACGACTCGTTCACAGCCTGAACCAACCGCCGCGCCTGCCCGCCAGCGCGGCCGCCCCGGCGATCGCCACGCCGAGGAACGCCATCGCCCACACGCCGAGTGCCGCCGCCATTTCCGTGCCGTTGCCCAGCGTGCTGAGCAACGCGTAGATCGCCTTGGTGATCGGGTAATGCTGCGCCTGCTGGGCGAGGATCAGGCTGTCGCTCACCTCCATCATCGCGAAGGCGAAGGCGAGGATGCAGCCCGCCGCCAGATGCGTCCCGATCAGCGGCAGGGCGATCCGCCGCAGCATCCGGAACGGCGTCGCGCCGAGCGAGCGGGCCGCTTCTTCCAACACCGGATTCGCCTGCTGCAATCCCGCCGCCGCCGCCCGCACCAGATAGGGCAGCCGCCGGATCGCGTAGGCGATCACCAGCAGCCCGAACGGACTGCCGCCCGCGCCGACCAGGAAATGGAACGGTTTGCCTTCCTGCGACTGCGCCAGATAGCCGAACGCCATCACCAGGCCCGGCACCGCCAGCGGCAGCATCGCCAGCGTGTCGAGCCAGCCGCGCCATTTCAGGTCGCTGCGCACCACGACCCACGCGACCCCGAGGCCGGCCGTGAGAGCCAGCACCGTCGCCCCGGTCGCATACAGCAGGCTGTTCTGGATCGACGGCACGACCAGCCCGTTCCCCAGCGCCTCGGTGAAATGGCGCAGCGTCAGGTGCTCGGGCAACACCGTGCCCGCCCAGTTGTCGGCGACGGACAGGACGATCACGCCGAGGTGGGGCAAACAGGCGAGCCCGGCGACGGAGCCGAACGCCGCCGCGCAGGCGAACGCCTTCCACCCGCGCGCCGGCTTGGCCGCGCTCCCGCCCTGCGGCCGCGGTGCCGTCCCGAGCCGGGCTCGCCCGAGCGCGAGCTTGGACAGGGCGAAGGTTCCGGCCGCCGCGGCCATCAACACCGCCGCCAGCGCGTAGGGGATCGGGTTTTTGTCCAGCCCCTTGATGCCGTCGAAAATCTGCACCGGGGCCACGCGGCCGTAATCGAACACCAGCGGCACTCCGAGCTCGGTGAACGCCCAGATGAACACGATCGACGCCCCGGCGAACACGCCCGGCATCGCCAGCGGCAGGGTGATCCGCCAGAACCGCCGCCACGGCGGGCAGCCGAGGTTTTCCGCCGCCTGTTCCATCGCCGAGTCGAGATTCGAAAGCGCCGCCATGATGTTCAGATACAGGATCGGGTATAGGTGCAGCGCGTTCATCGCCACCATCCCGCCGAAGCGCCCGTGCGCCAGCCAGTCGAAGGGCGCGGCGGCGTCCATCCAGCCGAGTTGGACGAGCAGGGCGTTGAAAGCGCCCTCGACACCGAGCATCTGCTTCACCCCCACCGCCCCGACGAACGGCGGCAGCACCATCGGCGCGAGCACCAGCGCGCCGAGCCACGATTTACCCGGGAACTCGTGGCGGTGCGCGATCAGCGCCAACGGAAACGCCAGGCCCAGCGCCGCCGCCGTGCTGGCCAGCCCGAGCCCGAACGCGTTCGCCAGCCCCTCGCGGTAGATCGGAGTGCCGAAGACCATCCCCAACGCCTCCAGCGTGAACGCTCCGCCGTTCCCAACGAACGCCTGCCGCAGGACCGTCCATGCCGGATAGAGGAAAAACACGCCGAACAGCGCCACCGCCGCCAGCGCGATGCCCCGGGCCGTCCCGCGTTTCATCGCTCCGCCGTCCTTTCCACCATCGCCGCCGCCCGGCGGAAGTTCGCGCGGAACCTCTCGCCCAGCTCGCGGGCGCGCGCCGCCGCCGCCAATGGGTCGCCGCCGTCGAGCAACGCGTCTCCCTGCCCGAACGCCTCGTACGGAACCGCGGAAACGTCGAGCAGCACCGCGGTCGCCTCCGGCGGGAAACCGGCCGCCGCCACCGCCCGCCACGCCCGCGTCAGCTCGTCGTGCGAGTCAATGCAGGCCACCTTCACGAGCTGCCGCAGCGTGTTGAACGCCTTGCCGGTGAGCTCCTTGCGGTAGAAGAAGCCGCCCTCGACGCGGGCGAACGGATCGACCTCCGGCAACGTCGACCGACGCAGGTTTTCCGCCGTGTACACGTCGCGCCGGATCGGCGTGCGGTGCAGCGCCCGTTCCTTCGGACCGCCCGCTTCGCCCGGTTTGAAAAACCACAGGACCTGCCCCTCCGGACTCAGGCAGAACTCGACGAACGCCTGCGCGAGCTCCGGATGCGGCGCGCCCTTCAGCACCGCCACCGGATCGGCGCTGAACGAGCCGCCCCCCTCCGGCGCGATCCATCCGACCCGCGACGAGCCGTCCGCCCGCCGCCACTTTTCCGCATACGCCCGACCGTAGAAATCGATGCACATCCCCGCCGCCGCGTCGCCTTGCCCGATGTCGTGCGGCACCTTCGACGCGCTGTCGGTGAAATAGCGCGCGTTCGCCGCCATCCGCAGGATCGTCCGCAAACCGTCCGCCCAGCCGGCGCTCCTCGCCCCGGGCGTGTCGCCCTGCTCACGGATTGCCCGCTGCATGTCCGATTGCACCAGCAGCTCGAACGCCCGCGCCACCGAACCGCTCTTGGTCGGATCCGCCAGCGCCACCGTCCCCATCAGCCGCGGATCGCCCAGATCCTCCCAGCTCCGCGGTTCGCCCGCCCCGAGCCGCTGCAACACGCCGGGATTGTATGCGATCCCGAACTGCGACAGGCAGCAGCCCACCCAGCTCCCGTCCGCCGCCCACAACCGTTCGCCCGTGAGCTCGGGCGGCACCGCCGCCCGCTCGCCGAACCACTCCGGATGCCGGTCGAACACCGCCGCCCGCGCCAGCCGGCCAAGCTTCGCCTGCGACGCGAAATCCGGCTCGCCGCCGCCGAAAAACACGTCGATCCCAATCCCCTCCCGCCCGGTTTCCGCCGCCGCCTTGAACCCCGCATCCAGCACCATCCGGATCTCCGACGCCCCGCCCGGCGTGCGCCAATCGACATACAGCGACCGACCCGTTTTCGCCCGCCACCAGTCGCCGAACGCCCGCGCGAACTCCCGCCGGATCGTCTCGTTGTGCGGGCTGATCATCACCAGCCGGTCGTCTGCATCCACCGTCATCCGGTCGCCCGCCACACGTCGGAACGCCAGGGGCAATCCCACCAGCAACGCGAGCAACAAGCCAATGACCGCCAGTCGATTCAAAAGATTCAATCGGTTATTTCAATCGGCAGTGCCACCCCGTCATCCGGCCTCACGTGCAGGCGGACCGGCCGCTCGCCCGGTTCGCGGAGTTCGTGCGGATTGAGTTCGATCACCCGCTGCGGACCGGCGAGGGTTTCCACGAGATACTGGATGCGCTGGCCGGCGTAGGCGCGCTCGACCACCCGCCCCTCGATCCCCTCGCCCGGGCCGTCGACGAGGCGCCACGCCTCCGGGCGGATCGAAAGCATCACCCGTTCGCCCGGCCCCGGCGTCCACCCCGGCCGTGTCACGCGCCCCGGCAACCGGCCCGCCGCGGTGGCGACCGACAGCCCGCCGCCGCCCGACTCCGCCACCTCGCCTTCCAGCAGGTTCGTTTCCCCGATGAAGGCCGCCACATGCGCGCTCTGCGGGCGGCGGTAAATTTCCTCCGGCGTCCCGATCTGGGCGATCGCCCCCTTGTCCATCACCGCCATCCGGTCGGCCATCGACAGCGCCTCCTCCTGATCATGGGTCACGTAGATCGAGGTCAGGCCGTTTTCCTTCACGATCCGCCGGATCTCGTGGCGCATCTCAAGCCGCAGCCGGGCGTCGAGGTTCGACAGCGGTTCGTCGAGCAACAGGCACTTCGGTTTCACCACCAGCGCCCGGGCGAGCGCCACCCGCTGCTGCTGGCCGCCGGAAAGCTGGTCGATCGCCCGTTCGCCCATCCCGGCCAGATGCACCCGCTCGAGCGCGTCCTCGACCTGCCGCCGGATCTCCGCCTTCGGCAGCCGCCGCTCCTCCAGCCCGAACGCGATGTTCCCCGCCACGCTCAGGTGCGGCCACAGCGCGTAGCTCTGGAACACCATCGCCGCCTCGCGACGATGCGGCGGCAGCCTCGTCACGTCGCGGTCGCCGAAATGGATCGCCCCGGCATCCGGTGTCTCCAGCCCGGCGATGCAGCGCAGCAGCGTGGTTTTCCCGCAACCCGAAGCCCCGAGCAGGAAGAACAACTCGCCCGGCGACACCTCGAGGCTCACCCCGTCGAGCGCCCGGACCTTGCCGAACGTCTTCGTCACCGTCTCCACGCGAATCGATTCCATGCGCGAACATGCTCCCGCACCCGCGCGCGGAGGCAAGCCGGAAGCGCGCCCGCGTCCTGTGGCGGGAAATTTTCCGCCGATTTCTTGCAAAGATTCTCTTGCCAAACCGGCCCGCGCCGGGCTACTTCCGCCGCGCACCGAATCACCTGCTCGGGTGGCGGAATTGGTAGACGCGCTAGACTAAGGATCTAGTAGGGCGACCTGTGGGGGTTCGAGTCCCCCCTCGAGCACCATTCGATTCGTTTTGCGAAAACGCTCACCCTGACACCGGTGAGCTTTTTTCGTTCTAGGAGTGAGGGGGAAACGAGAATGCGGCTGGAGCTTTGCGACCCTCATCCACCGGCGAAGCCGCTGGTTGGCATGGACCGAAGGTCAACCCCGGGGTTCGAAGACGGCGGGAGCCTTGGCGACCCACCCTTTCTTGCCAGCGACGCGAGCGGAACCGGTCTGGCCCGAAGGGCAATGCGGCGGGAGCATCGCGACCCCTCATCCACCGGCGAAGCCGCTGGTTGGCATGGACCGCAGGTCCATCCCCCCCTCGAGCACCATTCGATTCGTTTGCGAGAAAGCCCGCCCTCACCGGTGGGCTTTTTCGTTTCTTCCGAGCGCGACCCAACCCGCTGAAGCTTAGACTCTAGCCCCAGAAATCCCACCGCCTGCCGCGCCAACAAAAAAAACCAAATTTTCCCAATTTATTTTAAGATTTCCAAACCCTTGCGCTCGACTTGGCCCTATGGTTCCGCCAGCTTGCGCGCGGCGCACGCCAGCGGCGACTGCTCCAAACCCTCATTTCCCACCGCACCCACATGTCCTACCAACACGTCAACTACCTCTGGGACGACGCGAAGGCCGCTTCGCTCGATCCGGTCGAACGACTGGTCTACCGCTCCAACCTGCTCGGCGGCGACCAGCGCATCACCAACACCGGCGGCGGCAACACCTCCGCCAAGATCGTCGAAAAAGATCCCCTCACGGGCGAATCGGTCGAAATCCTCTGGGTCAAGGGCTCCGGAGGCGATCTCCGCACCTCGAAGAAGGAAAACTTCGCCTCCCTTTACCAGGACAAGGTGATCGCCCTGCAGAACGTCTACGCCGCCCGCGCCGACAAGGGCCTCAAGTCCCAGGCCGAGGACGACATGGTGGGCATGTACACCCACACCACCTTCAATCTCAACCCGCGCGCATCGTCGATCGACACCCCGCTGCACAGCTTCCTGCCGGGCAAGCACGTCGACCACATGCACCCGAACGCGGTGATCGCGATCGCCGCCTCCAAGAACTGCGAGGCGCTCACCCAGGAAATCTTCGGCGGCGAGATGGCCTACGTGCCGTGGATGCGCCCGGGCTTCGAGCTCGGCCTCGCGATGCAGGAGATCGCCAAGGCCCAGCCGGACGTGAAGGCGATCATGATGGGCCAGCACGGCTTCATCTCGTGGAATGACGACGAGAAAGTCTGCTACACCTGGACTCTCGATTGCATCGAAAAGGCCGCCACCTACATCGAAGCGAAGTACCAGGCCAAGGGCGGCGACGCCAAGGCCTTCGGCGGCCAGAAATACCAGACGCTCCCGCAGGAACAGCGCGACGCCACCTTCGCCGCGATCCTGCCGTGGCTTCGCGGTCAGGTCTCCCAACAGAAGCGCTTCGTCGGCACCGTTCAGGACGACGAGAAGATCCTGCGCTTCGTGAACTCGGCCGACGCCCCGCGCCTCGCCGAGCTCGGCACCTCCTGCCCGGACCACTTCCTGCGCACCAAGATCAAGCCACTCTACGTCGACTGGAACCCGCAGACGGAAGACGTCGCCGCGCTGAAGAGCAAGCTCGCCGCCGGCCTCGAGCAATACCGCAAGGACTACGCCGCCTATTACGCCGCCTGCAAACACGCCAACAGCCCGGCGATGCGCGATCCGAACCCGACGGTCGTCCTCATCCCCGGCCTCGGCATGGTCGCCTGGGGCAAGGACAAGTCCGAGTCCCGCGTCACCGCCGAGTTCTACAACTGCGCCGTCGAAGTCATGCGCGGCGCCGAGGCGATCGACGAATACATCGCCCTGCCGCAGCAGGAAGCCTTCGACATCGAATACTGGCTGCTTGAGGAGGCGAAGCTCCAGCGCATGCCCGCCGAGAAGGAGCTCGCCCGCCAGATCGTGCTGGTGATTGGTGCCGGCTCCGGCATCGGCAAGGAAACCGCCCACCGCCTCGTCAAGGAAGGCGCGCACATCGTTTGCGTCGACCTCAACAAGGAAGCCGCGGAAGCCACGGCGAAGGAGATCGAAGCGAAGTATGGCGTCGGCATCGGCGTCGCCGGCACCGGCCTCTCCGGCTGCGGCCCGGCCATCGGCCTTTCCGCCAACATCACCGACCGCGCCAGCATCCGCACGATGCTCAACCAGGTCGCGCTCGCCTACGGCGGCTTCGACCACATCTGCGTGACCGCCGGCATCTTCGTGCCGAGCGACACCACCGGCCACATCCCGGACGACAAGTGGGCGCTGACGTTCAACATCAACGTCACCGGCTCCTACTTCGTCGCCGACGAAGCGTTCAAAACCTGGAAGGAACAGGGACTCAAGGGCAACCTCGTCCTCACCACCTCGGCCAACGCCGCCGTGGCGAAGAAGGGCAGCCTCGCCTACGACACCTCGAAGGCCGCCGCCAACCACCTCGTGCGCGAGCTCGCCATCGAGCTTTCCCCGCTCGTCCGCGTCAACGGCGTGGCCCCGGCCACCGTTGTCCAGGGTTCGGCCATGTTCCCGCGCGACCGCGTCATCGGCTCGCTCGCGAAGTACGCCATTCCCTACACCGAGGACGAGGCGACCGAGTCGCTCGTCAGCAAGCTGGCGCAGTTCTACGCCGACCGCACGCTGACCAAGGCGCCGATCACCCCTGCCGACCAGGCGGAAGCCTACTTCCTGCTCGTCACCAACCGCCTCAGCAAGACCACCGGCCAGGTCATCACGGTCGACGGCGGTCTGCACGAAGCGTTCCTGCGCTGATCCGCAGCCGACTCAACTAGTCCATAATCAAAGCGGGAGCCCTCCGGGGTTCCCGCTTTTTGTTTCGTAGAAGCATCGCAAATCGTTCGCTTCTCACGACTCAGAAATAGAATGAGGAAGGCAGGAATTTCAGGAAGAGATTCATTCCATCTCACCTCCTGAAATTCCTGCTTTCCTCATTCAAAAAGAGATTCGCCTGATTCTGTTCAGCATCCGGTCCCTATCTCTCATCTTCTGAAACCACCGGATGCTCACGGCGTGTCCACGCGCCGCCAACTCGATCACGGTCAGCAACCTCTAGAACAGTCGGATCGTGATGAACAATCTCCTCCAAGCACACCAACTTAGCGTCGGCCAGCGAAGCGTCCGAGATGCCGATGAACTGCCATCCGTGGTCGTCCTCGTCATGCGAAACCAACAATATCGGCTCTGAACCATCGAGAACCTGTCTCATGGTGAGAGTCGCGCAATTACGTGGCTGATCGAACGGCCAAGTGTCTACGTGGTTCGATTTCACGATGCGTGCTCGGGACACTTAAAAGGAAAAAAGATGCGAGAGTGAATGAGCGCTTCTTCAGACCGCCAGCAACGTGCTGAATAACGGTCTCGCGTTTCCCGCCACCCTTGAAAAAGGGAATGGCGGAGAGGGAGGGATTCGAACCCTCGGTAGGGTATTAGCCTACGTTCGATTTCGAGTCGAGTGCCTTCAACCGCTCAGCCACCTCTCCTTGAAACGCGAGGCCGCAAAGTAGCCAGCGAGCCCCACTTGTAAAGACTTCAATCAGGAAAAACGATCGCGCGATGGCCGTCGAGGATCGTGCGGTCGTGCACGTGGTAGCGGATGCCCTTCGCCAGCGCGCCGCGCTCGCAGTTGCGGCCGAGGCGGACGAGGTCGGCGGGCGAATGGAAGTGCTGCACGCGCTCGACCTCCTGCTCGATGATCGGCCCTGCGTCGAGCTCGTCGGTGACGTAGTGGCAGGTCGCGCCGATCAGCTTCACGCCGCGCTCGTGCGCCTGTTTGTACGGGTTCGCCCCGATGAAGGCAGGCAGGAAACTGTGGTGGATGTTGATCACGCGGCCGGCGAATTCCTTGCAGAACCAGTCCGGCAGGATCTGCATGAAGCGGGCGAGCACGATCAGCTCGACCTTCTGCTCGACCAGCAGCCGCTGGATCTCGCGGAAGCCCTCCTCCTTCCGCCCGCCCTCCATGTCGACCTGGTGGAACGTGAACCCGGCGCGCTCGGCCACCTGGCGGCAGGTGTCACGGTTTCCGATGACCGAGGTGATCTCGACCGGCATTTCGCCCAGCTCGGTGCGCCAGAGCACCTCCTGCAGGCAGTGGTCGGTCTTGGTGACGAGCACGGCGGTGCGCATCTTATACGGCAGACGCCGGAAATGCCACTCCGCGCGCAGCGAGCGGCCGAGCGTGCCGAAGCCCTCGATGAAATCGTCCACCTCCACGTCGAGATCGGACGTTTCGATCTCCAGACGCGCGAAGAACCGCTCGCCGATCCGGTCGGAGAACTGGGCGAACTCCGTGAGGTTCCCCCGGTGGCCGGCGACGTAGGTCGCCACTTTCGCCACGATCCCGGCCTGGTCCGGGCAACTCAGTTTCAATATCAATCCAGCACGCGCCATGGTGCCCGGAGCATGAGGCATGCGGCGCACGCTCGTCAACCTGCGGCGACGACCGCCGGACGCGGTGCTCTTCTGTTAGCCCTGGCGAAAAATTCCGCCATGCCACGAGGAAATGGCGTGCCCTCGCCCGCCCGCCGTGACTGAATGGGAGAGATGAAATCCTGTCTCGTCATGACGCTGTTGGGTCCGGACCGCCCGGGCCTCGTCCGTTCGCTCTCGTCGGCCGTGGTGGACCACGGCGGCAACTGGCTGGAAAGCCGCATGGCGCGCCTCGCCGGGCATTTCGCCGGTATCCTGCGCGTCGAATGCCCGCCCGAGATGGTCGAGCCGCTCGTCGCCACGCTGCGCGGGTTCGCCAAGGACGGGCTCTCGGTCCAGACGGTGGTCGAGCAGGCCGGCGACCGCCGCGATCGGAAACAATGGCACATCGACGTGGTCGGCAACGACCGGCCGGGCATCGTCAAGCAGCTGGCCACCGCCATCGTCGGTGCCGGCGGCAACGTCGAGGAGCTGATCACCGGCCTGGAAAGCGCGGCGATGAGCGGCCACCCGATCTTCCGCGCCCGCGGCGTGGTGTCGCTGCCGCAGGACGCCGACGAGCAGGCGATGGTTTCCGCCATCGAGCACCTCGGGCCCGATCTGGCGGTGGAGATTTCGTGAAGAAAAAAGCCACCCGGGACGCCCCGAGTGGCCTGAAATTGAAGGCGATTCCGGCGACTCGCGGTCCCGAAGTGGCCGGATCAGTGAGGAGATCTCTTCACTGGTCACCGGCCACTGATCACTCAGATCATCAGCCGCCGGTGCGCGGACCGCGCGGCTTTTTCTTCGGGGATTCGCCCGTGCCGGGTTCGATCCCTTGCTGGCGGAGGCGCTGCACGCGCTCCATTTCCTGCTGCTTGGCGGCGAGTTTCTCGACCCACGACTTGCCGCCTTCGGTCTTGCGCGGCTTCAGCTCGGGCTCGGGCAGCTTGTTGGTGATCCACGTCTGGAAGATCGAGAACAGGTTCGTCGTCGTCCAGTAGAGCGCCAGCGCGGAGGCGAAGCTGTAGCAGAAGAAGAAGAACATGAACGGCATCATCATCATCATGCGCCGCTGGGTCTTGTCGCCGGTCGCCGGCGTCATCGCCATCTGGGCGAAGCTGGTGATCGCCATGACGATCGGCAGCAGGTTGATCGGCACGCCCGCGATCGTCGCGAGGGTGTCCGGCTGCGAGAGGTCGTCGACCCAGAGGAAGCCCTGGTGGCGGAGCTCCACCGCGTATTGCAGCATGCGGTAGAAGCCGAAGAAAATCGGCATCTGGATGAGCATCGGCAGGCAGCCGCCGAGCGGATTGACGCCATACGTGCGGTATAGCTTCATCATCTCCTGGTTCATCCGGTTCGGATCGTCCGAATATTTCTCCTTCAGCTTGGTCATCTCCGGCTGAAGTTTGGCCATGCGCTTCATCGAGCGGGTCGATTTCGCATACAGCGGCCAGATCGCGGTGCGGACGAGGATCGTCAGGAAGATGATGGCAAGGCCCCACGACCACTTCGAGCCGAGGCCGCTGAAGAGGATGTGCAGCCAGTTGAGCAGGCGGTTGAGCGGGTTCGCCACCAGGCCATACCAGCTGTAGGCCATGATGTCGCCCCACTGGTCGCCCATCTGACGGAACAGGGCGTTATGCTTCGGACCGACGAAAATGCGGTAGGACAGATCCTTCTGGGCCTGCGGCGCGAGCGAACCGCCGGGCAGGCGAAGACCGCCGCTGATCGACTTCACCGGCTTGTCGGCGCTAGGCAGTGTGACCTCGGTCACCTTGCCCCAGGCCTTGCCGGCGGCGACTTCCTTCGGCCGGATGACGGTGGCGAAGAACTGGTTGGAAACGCCCGCGTAGTCGAACTTCTCGGCCTCGCCGGTGATCACGGACTTCTCACTGGAGAACATGCCACCCTTGAACTTGCCCGGGTCGACGAAGTGCGCCTCGCCGCCACCGCTCCAGAAGAAGGTCGTCTGCTGCGCCCACTCCTTCTGATAGAGCGGCGACGCCTCGCCGAGGTAGATGCTGTAGCTGTCGAGCGGCAGCGCCAGGTTGGCGGAGTTCTCCAGCTTCAGGTTGAAGTCGAGGAGATACGGCGCGCCGGGTTCGCCGGTCTCGACCAGCGAGAACGTCTTGCGGGCGATCAGGCCGGACGGCAGCGTGCCGAGGAACACCACCTTCTTTCCGGGCACCGACTCGGCTTCCTGATAGCTGTAGGTGATGTTCTCGAGCTGGTCGGCGGAACCGGTGAAGGCCCCGATCGGACCCGCGCCGAAGCGGTTGGCGCGCACGCGCTGGTCCTTGTTGCGGCCGACGTCGAACTGGTGCTTGAACTCGGCCTCTTTCAGACCGCCGCCGATGTTGCTGAAGGTGTAGACGACCTCGTCGGATTCCAGCGTGACGAGCCGCTCGGCCATGGTCGCCGGAGGCGGCGTCACGCTCAGGCTCTCACCCGCCGGAACGCCGGGGGTGGCGGGAGCCGTCGCGGCCGGAGGGTTCTGCTCCGCGATCCGCTTCTGGTTCTGCTGGTTGTAGTAAACGTTGACGCCGAGCAGCACGCTGCACGCGATGACAATGATCCAAGTCTTACGGTCGTACATGGAAAACGGGGAAAATTAGGCCGGATTTCAAGGCTCCGGAGGCCGGCGGGAGGAATCCCGCGGCGGCGGGACGGGGTCATAACCGCAGCCACCCCACGGATGACAGCGCAAAATCCGGCGAATGCCGAACCAAGAGCCGAGCCACGGTCCGTGGGCCTCGATCGCCTGCAAGAAATAATTCGAGCACGTCGGCGTGTAGCGGCAGCCGGCGGCGGGGCCGGACACCGCTTTCAACATCGGATTGAGGAACCGTTGGTAAAAACGGACCCCGGCGCGCAGCACGGACGTGACGATGCGGGCAATCACGGGCGGGGCGCCGAAGAGGCGAGCAAGCCGAGGCGTTTCGCCTGCCGCAGCCAGTCGGCCTCCAGTTCGTCGAACGTGGCGGCGGCGGCCCCGGGGCGGGCGATGGTGACCAGATAGCGCTTCGCGTCGACGAAACGCGGCGCGTGCGCCTGCACCATCGCCCGGAAGCGGCGGCGCAGGAGGTTGCGGTCGTGCGCCTTGCCCGTCTTGCGGGTGGTGATGAAACCGGTCCGCAGGCCGTCGAGCGACGGCTCGGGCAAGGTGCTTAAAATGACAAACCGGCCGACTTTCGCCTGACCGGTTGTACGGACCCGCGCGAACTCGTCGCGACGGGTCATGCTGTTTTTCCGCGGAAGACGCATGGCGGAGGATGGGATGACACCCGGCCCGGCCCGCGGGACGGCTCTCAGGAGCCGTGCTGCACCGTGTGGCGCTTGTACGGGATCTCGACGCCCTTCGGAAGAAGGCGCTTGCGGCCCTTCTGGCGACGGCGGCGGAGGATATCACGGCCGGCTTTGGTCGCCATGCGGGCACGGAATCCGAACTGGCGGCGGCGGGTGCGCTTGGAGGGCTGATAGGTGCGGAAGCTCATGGCGATTGTCGTGCGCTTGGAAGAAAAGTACGTCCCGGTGTGCGGGGCGGGCGCGCAGGTTAGTTTCCCGGGAACGGTTGTCAACCCGCCAATTGCCACGGAACAGTGAAATTTTTCTGTTCCACCCCGGTTTAGCCACCGAACGCGGCTCCGGACATGGAGAAACGGGCAGAACCCGCACCCATCACCTCTCCCGGACCACCCGCACGGCGACGCACTCGGTGTCCGGCAGGATGAATTTCTCCACCATCACCTCCGCCCGTTTCAGCGGATGCTTTTCCAGCAGATGACGGGCGAAATCCAGCGCCAGCGTCTCGATCAGGCAGCGCGGATGCTCGGCGGCGAGCGCCTTGAGCTCCTGCGCCACGGCGAAATAATCGACCGTCCAGGCGATGTCGTCGTCCAGATCGTCGAAACCGCTCACCGGCGTCATCGCCACGCTGACGTGCAGTTCCTGCGGCTCGGCGCGCTCGTCGTCCGGCACGCCGATGCGGGTGCTCACGCGCAGTTTTCGGATCTCGATGGTGTCGGGCGGGTTCATGAAAGCAGGCGGTTTTCGATCGCGTCCATCAACAGCACGCGGGTTGGTTGGTTGAGGTCGAGCGCCAGCGCGTCGGCCGGTTCGAGCCAGCGGAAATCCTCGGCCTCGTCGTTGAGCGTCACGGCGGTCGAGCGCGCGCGGGCGACGTAGTTGAGCAGCAGGAAATGCTCCGGCCGCTCGAACTCGGGCGAATGGATGCAATCCTGGACGATCGCGAAGCGGATGTCGTCGATCTCCAGCGCCGTCTCCTCGCGCATCTCGCGCCGCAGCGCGTCGAGCGATGTTTCGCCGCGACGGATCTTGCCGCCGGGAATCCCCCAGCGGTGGCCCCACTTGTGGGTGCGGATCATCAGCACTTTGCCGTGGCCGTCGTGCAGCAGCGCGCCCACCGTCGGCACCGGGCGCGGCACCGGCGCGGTGCGGCTGAACAACGCGCGCAGCACACCAAGGTCCGGCACGGTGAGATCCGGACGCACAGCAGCGAGAGGTTCGGCGTGGGTGTAGCCGGTCAGCACCGCGATCGACACGATGCCGCCGTGACGCGCGGTTTCGATGTCGTGCGTCATGTCGCCGACGAACGCGGTTTCGCCCGGATCGAGATGATGCGCCTCCAGGAGCCGGTGGATCATGTCGCGCTTGTCGACGACGCCCGCGTAGGTCGCCTCGAAAAACGGCTCCAACCCGAACTCCGCCAGCTGCTGGTGGAACGCCTCCTGGTGCATGCTGGTGAGCACGAAGCAGCGCACGCCGTGCCGGGCGCACCATTCCAGCTTCTCGCGCGCGTGCGGCAGCACGAAGACCTCCGCCTTCGACCCATGGAACGCGGGCCGGAACCGGCTTTCCAGCTCGTCGAGCGGCACGCCGGGCAGGAACTCCTCGTAGAACTCGCGGTACGGCAGCCGGAAATGGCGGCGGAACGCGTCGCGATCGAGCGGATCCTTGCCGTAGCTCTGGAACACGAGGTTGGTCGCCTCGATCACCGGCCCCAGGTCGTCGACCAAGGTGCCGGACCAATCGAAAATCAGATTGCGGAACATGCGGGAATATCAGCCGGTTTGGAAACGGATCGAACGCACGCGATCGGCGCCCAGCGCCTCGCGGATCCGCTTCAACAACATCGGCTTCATCTGCTCCAGATGAAAACGCATCGCCGGCTGGGCGACGCGCAAGACGAGATGGCCGTCCCGGATGGACACCGGCTCGCTGTGGGCGGCGATGAAATCCCCCGCCAGCTCCTTCCACGCACTGCGGAGCTGGCTTTCATCCACCCCCTCGGCGACCCCCGCCTGCTTGAGAATCGCGCGGATGAATTTCTCGGGCTGGTGCACCCGGCCGTTGAGATCGGCCGGTTCGTCCGCCCCCCGCCACTCGCGCAGGATTTCCTCGCGGATCCTGCGGATGCGGGAGTTCTCGCTCATGGCGCGGGAAAAAATCAGTCGTCGCCGTCGTTGCCGATGGCTTCGACCGGGCAGCCTTCCATCGCCTCGACGCACTGGGCGGTTTCGTCGTCGTTTTCCGGCTGCTTGAAGACGTAGGAATAGCCTTCGTCGTCGGCGCGGGTGAAGTTGTTCGGCGCGGTTTCCCGGCAAAGGTCGCAGTCGATGCACTGGCTATCGACGTAAAACTTGCCACTGACGTTTTCGGGATTGCGGTCTTCGCGGTCGGCCATAGGAAAAAATCGGTTACGGTCTGTGGATGAACCCGCACCGGACCGGTTGCAATGCGATTTTGCACTTTGCGGCGACATCGAGGCGCCGTTTCGCGCCTTCCCTCGCCCATCCTCTCAATCGCTGCGCACGGCTTCGCCCGAAACCGCGGGTGCTTCTCGCTCGCCAAGCCGCCGGCCGAAATTCTAAACACGCGCGAGCTCCCCGTCATGATCCCTGAATCGAACGAACCCAGCGGCGACCCGCCGACCCCGCCGAACCCCACGCCGGCGACGGAATCCGAATTCTGGGAACTCGACGAAGAACAACCGGCGGAGCGCCCCGCGCCCTTGGTGCCGCAAAACCGGGCGAAATCCATCACCCAGATCCAGCCGGGCACCACCACGCCCGCACCGACGCCGCCCGCCACCGCCCCGCGCCAGCCGCGCGTCGTCGGCAAAGCCAAACCCGATTTCGTGGCTCACAACCGTCAGCCGCTGAACTCCGACATGGGCGAACTGGACACCAGCGGGTGGGAGGACTCCCCGGCCGCCAGCCACGCCGAGGCCGAACCCGTTTCAAACGAAACCCTTCCCCCGGCCCGGGAAGAAACCCCGGCCGCTCCGGCGATGGAACCCGCCGCCGAGATCACGCCGGCTCCGGCCCCTGCCGTGGAACCCGCGCCCGCCGAGCCGGCCGGCTCTTTCCCGCTCGGCAAGGGCGAGAAAACCGTGCTCGCGCTGCTCGCCCTCCTGCTGCTGGCGGCCGCCACCGCCTTCGTCGTCATTTCCGCCGATCGTTTGCCCAGCGACCAAAGCCTCAGCTCGAAGACCGACTTCCCGCTCAAAGGCGAACGCGTGGGCATCCAGCAGGTGACCACCTTCTGGCGAGCCCCCGGCGAGCGCGACACCGCCCGTCGTGAAACCAAGCTGCTGCCCGTGCTGGTCGTCCGCACCGAAGGCGGGCCCGCCGCGCTCCGCGTCTTCTTCCGCAGCGCGCAGGGCGAGGTCATCGGCGACCCGGTCACCCGCAGCGTCAGCACGGGCGAGACCGAATTCGCCGCCACCGCCGGCTTCGACACCGACGGCATGCTCGCCGCCTACCGCACCGGCGAGAGCAAGCCGTGGAAAATCGAGGTTTACGAGGCACCCTCCGTCGATTCCCCCCGCCAGCAGTTCAAAAAGCTTTTCGAAATCCCGATCTCATCCGACCGCCGCTGATTCCATGTCAACTCCGACCCCGACTCCCCTCGTGCCGAAAGAAGGCTGGCACGTGATGCACCTGTTCTACCAAATCGACCACTCCGGCTGGGCGTTGATGACGGAGGACGAAAAACGCCAGGCGAAAACCCACCTCGCCGAGCTCGTGCAGGAAATCCGCGCCACCCCGGACACCCACCTGCTCACCTTCGCCGTCGCCACCCCGAAGGCCGACCTCGGCTTCATGCTGCTGACGCCCGACCTCCACGTCGCTAACGCCTTCGAAAAACAACTCACGCTTTCCTTGGGCCCGGACATCCTCAACCCGGTCTACTCCTACCTCTCGCAAACCGAGCGCTCGGAATACACCACCACCTCCGAGGAATACGCCGCCGAAACCCTGGTCGGCGAAAAGGGTCTCGTCGAAGGCTCGGACGAGTTCAACGCCGCGCTCAAGGAGTTCGAGGACCGCATGGCCCACTACCTCAAGCACCGCCTCTACCCGGTGCTGCCGCCGTGGCCGGTGATCTGCTTCTACCCGATGTCCAAACGCCGCAACGGCGCCGACAACTGGTACTCGCTCGACTTCGAAGCGCGCCGCAAGCTGATGGCCGGCCACGCGAAAACCGGCCGCGCCTACTCCGGCCGCATCCTCCAGCTCATCACCGGCTCCACCGGCCTCGACACCCACGAGTGGGGCGTCACCCTGCTCGCCAAGGACCCGATCGACATCAAGTCGATCGTCTACGAAATGCGCTTCGACGAAGTCTCCGCCCGCTACGGCGAGTTCGGCGACTTCTACATCTGCATGCAGCTCCCGCTCGACGAGCTATTCCGCCGCGTCTGTCTGTAATCGGGAGCGCGGAATCCATTCCGCCTCCGCGTCTTTTCCAAAAACACCGTGGATCGCTCTGATCCGCGGTGTTTTTTCATTCCCCTTCCGCCTCAAGATGCCCGCTGACGTTCGCCCCGTCGCCGGACTTCAGCAGCAGGAACGTCGCCGCGCTCAGGATGCTGACGCCGCCCAGCAGCAGGTAGGCCCGGTGCAACGCCGCGACCAGTGAGGCCGCGTCCGCGCGATCGACCCCGGCGAGAAACCAGCCGGTCACCAGCGAGGCGAAGGCGATGCCGAAGCTGATGGAAAGCTGCTGGCCGGTGCTCGCGATCGTGCTGGCGTCGCTCGCATGCTCGTCGCGCGTGTCGGCATACGCCAGCGAGTTCATCGCGGTGAACTGCAGGGCGGACACGCAGCCCTGCGCCAAGCTGAACATGACGATCACCCAGACCGGCGTGCCGGGACCAACCATGCGGAAGCAGGCGATCATCAGACCGATCAGCAAGGTATTGACCACCAACACCTTCTGGTATCCGAAAGCCGCGAGGATCCGCTGGACCAGCAGCTTCATCCCGATCGCCGCCAGCGCCTGCGGCATCACCAACAAGCCCGCCTGCCATGGCGAAAACCCCATGCCGAGCTGGTAGAGCAAGGGCAACAGGAACGGCATGCCGCTGATCCCCAGCCGCGTCACGAAACCGCCGGCCACCGCGATGCGGAACGTCCGGATCCGGAACAACCCCAGCGGCAACAGCGGATCCGCCGACCGTTTCGCGTGCACCACGTAGAGCGCGATCAAGCCCAGCGCGACCGCCGCCAGCAGCGCGACCCACCCGGCCGCCAGCCGGTGCTCACCGAAAATCTCCAGCACCCATGACAGCAGCGCGATCCCCGCGCCGAACAACATGAAGCCCCGCGTGTCGAACGGATCGCCTTCCCGCCCGCGGTGATCCGGCATGTAGCGCCCCACCAGCCATAGCCCAAGCGCGCCGAACGGCAGATTGATCAGGAAAATCCAGCGCCACGGCACCCAGTGGACGATCAGCCCGCCCATCAATGGCCCCAGCAACGGCCCGAGCAGCGCCGGGATGATCACGAAATTCATCGCCCGCAGGATTTCGGACTTGGGGAACGTCCGCAGCAGCGCGATCCGCCCGACCGGCATCATGAACGCCGCGCCGATCCCCTGTAGCACGCGCGAAGCCACCAGCATCGGCAGGTTCAGCGACAGCCCGCATGCCAGCGATCCGAGCGTAAACAACGCCACCGCCGCACCGAAAACCCGCCGCGTGCCGAGCCGGTCCGCCAGCCAGCCGCTCATCGGGATGAACACCGCGATGGCAATGGTGTAGCTGGTCAGCACCGATTTCAGACTCAGCGAGGCGACCTTCAGCGAGGCCGCCATCGTCGGCACCGCCGTGTTGACGATCGTGGCGTCGAGCTGCTGCATGAACAAGGCCACCGCCACCACCCACGGCAGGTAGCGCCGCGTGCGAAGCAGCTCAGGCGGCACCTCTGCTTCAAGACTAACCGTTCCGCTCATTTCGCGAATTGACGATAGAAGGTGGCGGCCGAAATCGCGAAACCGATCACGAGCACCAGTCGCCGCACCCAGCGCTGCGGGATCTTCTGCGAAAAGTGCGAGCCGAGGTAATAGCCGGCCACCGCCCCCACTGTCATCACCCCCGCCTTCGGCCAGTCGACCAAGCCGCGCGCCAGAAAAATCACCGCCGCCACCACGTTGATCAACGAGCCGAGCACATTCTTCAACGCGTTCATCTCGTGGATGTTCCGCAGGCCGATGAACCCGAGCGCCGCCAGCATCAGGATGCCGATCCCCGCGCCGAAATAACCGCCGTAGACGGCCACGAAAAACTGGAACACCACCGCCGGCCACACCCGGTGCGGATGCTCCGGTGCCTCGACCTCGCGGCTGACCAGGCGCGCCACCACGCCCTGAGCCAGGAATAGTAGCGTGGAGAACAAAATCAGAAACGGCACCAAGTGGGCGAACGTCTCGTTGCTCGTCACCGTCAGCAACAGACTGCCCACGATGCCGCCCGCCAGGCTCACCGGCACGAAGCGTTTCAACCACGGCAGGATCGGCGGGATCAAACGGCGGAAGCCGAACACCGACCCGCTCGTGCCCAGCACCAGCGCCAGAGTGCTCGTCGCGTTCGCCACTTTCGGCGGCGTGCCAATCGCCAACAACGTCGGGAAGGTCAGAATCGTCCCGCCACCGGCCACCGCATTGATCGCCCCCGCGGCCATCGCCGCCCCCGCCAGCCCGAGCATCTCCATCGCCGTCATCGCCACGGCCAGCCTAGCCGCTCGCCCGGGCAGCGCAAGGACGGCACCCTGCGTGTTTTCCGATCCATGCTTCCACCCCGCGTGGTTCACTCTTCATTCGCGGAAAAAATGGAGCCCAACATGATCCATGAAGGACCCCAGCCCGCGAATGCTCAAGAGGTTTTCGATGCGATCGCACGAAACGACGTGGAGCGGCTTCTGATGATCCCGATCGAGCTGGGCTCCACCACTCGGACTGGCGCTTCGTGCAAGACATCCGCGTGAAACTTCCCGGGCTCACGAATGCCAAGGTTCGGGCAAACGCGCCCTTAGGCATCGAATCGCCCTGTTCCGCGGTCAACTGGATCAGCAAACGGTGGATCCAGGCCTCCTACACGCCCTGCATGACAACGATCCGGATGTCGTCATGCGAGCAGAAGAAACGGTAGAGGAGGTGAATCGCCTGATGGGGTGGCACATCACACCCTGAAGCACAGGAACCGAACGGATTACCCATCCAGCCCCGGCCTACCTCTAGGTAGTCAGGAATGCGGGATCACCAGCGTCTTGCCCGGCACCACCGTGCTGCCCTTCAAGCCGTTCGCCTTCTGGATGGCGGAAACGGTCGTCTTGTTCCGCTTGGCGATGGTGGTGAGATTGTCGCCCTTCTTCACCGTGTAATGCGCAGTGGACTTCGACTTGGTCGCGCTCGCCGTGCTGGCGGATGCTTTCGACTTCGTCTTGGCCGATGCCGCCGCGGCCTTCGTTTTCGACTTGGTGGCCACGGACGGCTCGTCGTCGACTGGATGCTTGGCTTTCGTCTTCGCCTTGGCGGTGGCGGCGGACTCGCGGGTCCGGTTTTTCGCCGACTTCGGAGCATCTTCTTCGTCTCGAGCGCGGCCGGACTTGGTCTTCGCCTTGCTCTTGGAAAGCGACGCCACCTCCACTTCGCCCGCCTTGCGCCTGGGAGTCGTGGACTTCACCACCGTGCTCGATCCGGCCGCGGGCAACGGCACCGCGTCGGACGGCGGTTCTTCGCTTTGCGTCACCGGCGGCGTGTCGGCCGCCGCGGACGCGACTTCCTCAGCGGTCGGCTTGCTACGACCCCACTTCGACGGACTGTCGGCCCAGGCTTCGACGTAATTGCCGTTGCGGTCGAATGGACCGGTACCGTTCGGGTGACGCCCCGCATTTGAACCCGAGGAGGCATTGTTCACGCAGCTCGGCAGGAAAAGGACCGATATAGGGAACGAAAACAGGGCAAAACGGCGCAGCCAACGCATGGGACGCCAGTAGGGGAATCCCCGCCGCTTGGCAAAGACAGATTCGGATGGCCGATTTTTTTCCCCGGATTTTTTGCTCAAGAACTCAGGAAAGCCAATTTCCCCTTGCCATCGCGGAACGGGAATGGCACCCAAAGGCCCTCCGCACGGCAGGGGGCATTAGCTCAGTTGGTAGAGCGCTTCGTTCGCAATGAAGAGGTCAGGAGTTCGAATCTCCTATGCTCCACCAGCCGGACCCCACCCTAACCCGCTCATTTCGAGCGGGTTTTTTGTTTCCCGGACCTCATTGCCACGACCACCAGGGCGAGGCCTCGGCGCGGGCGCAGTGGACCTCGACGTGGTGGTGCCCGGCGGATTCGAGCCGGCGGCGCAGCGCGCCGACCGCCACGTCGGGCGCGTTGCAATCGCGGCTGAGGTGACCGAGCACGACGCGCCGCAGGCCGGGATGCGCGAGTTCGGCGACGAGCTCGGCCGCCTGGGCGTTGGACAGGTGGCCGTGGCGCGAGCTGATCCGCTGCTTGGTCGACCACGGGCGCTTGGTGTCGGCCTCCAACATGGCGTCATCGTAGTTCGCCTCGACGAACAAGCCGTGCACACCACGCAGGCGCTCGACCATGCCGCGGGTGACGAAGCCGGCGTCGCTGAGCAAGCCGAGCCGGTAGGTATCATGGGCGATGACGAAGCCGACCGGATCGACGGCATCGTGCTGGATCGCGAAGGGCTCGACCTCGACCGCACCAATGCGGAACTTCTGCCCGGCGTCGAAAATTTTCCAAGTCGCGCCCTCCACCCCACCCTCGCGCACGACGTGGGCGGTGGCGGCGGTGGCGTAAACCGGCAGCGGGGCCTGCCGGAGCAGCACCCGCAGGCCGCGGATGTGGTCGCCGTGCTCGTGGGTGAGCAGGATGCCGTCGAGGCTCCGAGGCTCGATGCCGAGCGCTCGCGAGCGGTCGACGAGTTGTTTGGCGCTCAGCCCGGCGTCGACCATCAGACGCACGCCCCCCACCTCGACCACCGCCGAGTTTCCCGAACTTCCGCTTCCCAGCACCGCCAGACGCATCGCGGCGGACGCTAGGAAGATCCGGCCGCCGATGCCAGAGCCAAGGCGGCCGCGCCGCGAAAATCCGCTCCGCGCCGGTGGCCGGGCACGCGTTCCTTGCGGTTCGCCGCCATCGGCGGTTGAATCCCCGGCCGAAGCCGCCTTGATTTCCCGTCCGTCCGATGACCCGCCGCCTGCACTTTTTCCATAACCTCCGCACCGTCCTCGCGCTGCTGATGGTCGCGGCGGCGCTGGCCGCGGCGGGTCTGCTCGGCTGGGCGAACCATGTCGGCCTGCCCGACGAGTGGCGCGCCAGGATCGAGCGGGAGATCGAGAAGCAGGGATTCCATGTCAGCGTCGAAAGCCTCAGCTACGTCCCGCTGCGCGGGCTGGTCGCCAAGGAGATCCGGGTGTTTTCCGATGCCAGCCACCAGCACACGCTGTCGCGGCTCGAGCGCGTGGTGATCGACTTCGACAACACCAAGCTCGCCCGCGGCGATTTCAAGCTCAAGAAGCTGGAAATCCAGGACGGCCGGCTCGACCTGCCTATGGATCCCGACGATCCGTTCTCGCCCGTCCTCGAAGCCACCAACGTCAACGCCACGTTCGCCATGCCCGGCGGCCGCCTGCTGGAGATCCGCGATGCGAGCGGCCGGATCGAGGGGATCGACGTCGCGTTCGACGCCCGTCTGCTCGGCTATCGCCAGGTGCTCGGCGCTCCGCAGGCCGAGGATCCGACCCGCAAGACGCGGATGGACCTGATCCGGCGCTGCCTCGACACGGCCTCGCACTGGACCTTCGACGAAACCGAGCGGCCGAAACTCGCGCTCTCGCTCAGCGGCGATCTGGCGGACCGCTCAACCCTGCACGCCACGTTCCGTCTGGCCGCCCGCAACGTGGCCAAGGACGGTCGCGCGCTGGAATCCGTGCAGGCGACGGGCGAGCTCGCCGGCTCGCTGCTCACACTGACTTCTTTCCAAGCCAAGGACCGCAAGGGGCTGCTCGACGGCCGCGGCGACTATAACCTCGTCGGCCGCGAGGGCCGCTTCGGGTTCACCTCTTCACTCGAACTCCCCGGCCTGCTGCACGCATGGTTCGGGCTGCCGGCGGCGCGGGACATCTCGCTCGGCGGCGCGCAAAAACTGGAAGCCGCCGGCGATTTCCAGCTACCGGAAGGCAGGCCGGCGGTCGTCCACATGACCGGACAGGCGGATTACCGGGCGGTGAAAATCTACGGGGTTCCGTTCGAGTCCATCGCCACCGATTTCGCCTGGCGCGACGGCAGTCTCTACCTGCACGGCGTCGAGATCGTCCATCGTGGCGGCAAGGCCCACGGCAAGGCGCTGGTGCGCGACGGCCGCCTGCGGCTCGCCCTGGACAGCACGCTGCCGCTGGCAAGCTGCCGGCCGTTTTTCACCGGCTCCGTCTTCGGCGGGGTGCTCGACGATTTCGCCGAGACCGCGCGCACCGCGGTCGATGTCACCCTCGAAGGCGGCTTCGAGCTGGCCGAGCCGCACGACTGGCGACTCACCGGCCACGCCCGCATGACCAACGCGTCTTACCGCGGCACGCCGTTCAACTGGGCCCAGACCGATCTCGACCTCAGCCCGCGGGCGCTCGATTTCCTCAACGGCACGGTCGAGTTCGATTATCGCAACTACGAGCTGGCCCGCGCCTACAAGGGAGTGAAAACCGGCCACGCCAAGGTCAAGCTGGTCCGCTACGACTGCCTCGCCCGCACCGTGATCATTGAGGGCGTGGACGGCGGATTCTGGCCCGCCCCGGTGCTGCGCATGTTCGCCCCGGCGGTCGCCGACAACCTGGAGCTCTACCGCTTCCACGTCCCCCCGGCGCTCAAAGTCGACGGGGTGATCGACGTCACCCCGCGCGGGAGAACCGACGTCCGGGCAACCTTCCGCTGCGACGACCAAGCGACCTACACCTTCCTCGACCGCCCGCTGACCCTCGACACCCCCTCCGGCAACGTCCGCGTCCAGGACACCCAGGTCGCGATCAACGACCTGAAATTCGGCACCTTCGGCGGCCGCGTGGACGCCCGGCTGACCCACACGCCGAACCGCAACGCCGGCACGCTCGCGGGCGAAATCCGCTGGACCCGGCTGTCGCTCAACCAGATCGGCGAACTTTACGAATTCGACGCCAAGGGCGGCGGCGACCTGACCGGACGCCTGGAATTCACCACCGGCGCCGGCAGCGCGGCCACCATGAACGGCCGCGGGCTGATCGGCCTCGAAAACGGCCAGCTGTTCTCGGTCCCGATCTTCGGCCCGCTCTCGCCGCTGCTCTCGACGGTGCTGAGCGACCGCAACTCCGGCATCCAGCACGCCCGCGACGCCTTCTGCACCTTCGTGATCCACGACGGCGAGCTCTCCACCGCCGACTTCCGCACCGCCACCTCGTCCCTCGCCTTCACCGGCGACGCCCGCGTCGATCTGGTCCAACGGACGCTGGACATGACCCTGCGGATGAACGCCCGCGGGCTGTTCGGCGTGATCACCCTGCCGCTGCGGCCGTTCTACGGGTTGTTCCAATTCCGCGGCCGTGGCGAGTTGAAGCATCCCGAGTGGCAAAATGTCATGTTCACCTCGCCACCCGAGGAGCAGAAGGACGCCCTGCTCAATCCGCCCAAGGCCCGCGTCGTCGGCGAGCCTTGACCGGGCAATCGCCGAAGTCGCTCCTTGCGCCAGCGCCATGGCGGTGCAAGGCTTGAGCATTCCCGGGCGAATTCCGCCCATCAACCACTCGAACCATCTCATCGATATGTCCGAAGCTTTCTCCAGTTCCAACGCCCTCGATCCGGAAGCCGGTTTCACCCGCACGCCGTCGGTCGGACAAGCCGCCCAGGACCTGCGCGCCGCCGCGACCGACAAGGCCCGCGAATTCGCCAGCGCCACCGCCGAGCAGGCCGCCGCGCTCAAGGAGCGCGCCACCGAAAAGGCCGTCCAGCTGAAGCAGGCCGCCACCGAAAAAGCCCAGCAGTTCCGTGAAACCGCCACCGAGCAGTGGCAGGACACCCGCCACCGCGCGAAGGAACTCCACGTTTCCGCCGAAGACTACATCCGCCAGCACCCGACCAAAACCGTGCTCGGCGCCCTTGGCGTGGGCTTCCTCATCGGCCTCATCGTCCGCCGCTGATCTTCCGTGGATCCCGAGAACCATCCCGAAGCCGCTCCGGCCAACTGGCATGAAGCGGTGAGCGACCTGATCGCCTCACGCGTCGAGTTGATCCGCTTGGAATCGCTCGCCGCCGGGCGCGCTGCTTCACGCAAGGCCGTGCTGGCCGTCGTGCTCGTCGTCGCCGCGCTGTTCGCCTGGGCGTTGCTCATGGCCGGCGGTATCGCCCTGCTCGCGGCGACCAGCAACATCGCGTGGCCGTGGGTGGCGCTCGCCGTTTCGGCCCTGCACCTGCTGGTGGCGCTGATCGCCGCCGCCAAGCTCCGCCGCCCGGACCCCGCACCGTTTCCCGTCACCCGCGCCGAATTCCAACGCGACCGCGAATGGCTCAAAAATCTGCATCAACCGAAACCCTGATCCGCAGGGCTGAAGCCGCCCGACGCCAGCTTTCGGCCGAATACGCCGCCATCCGCCACCGCCTCGACGTCCCGGCCCGCGTCAAAGACTCGCTGCGCAACAACCCGCTCGGCTGGGTCGGCGGGTCGCTCGTCGCGGGACTGGCCGCCAGCACCCTGCTGCGCCACAAGCCGAAGGAGGAAACCGCCCGCTCGGCCAAACGCCGCGGTGGCATCGTCGGCTTCGCGCTCACCGCCGCCACCGCCTTGGCCAAACCGATGCTCAAGGCCTGGCTGGCGAACCGCCTGCAAGGCATCCCGCCGGAACGATTCTCCCCCTGGTTGTCGAAAAAATAAGGCCCCTCCGCCTTTCCAAGCCCATCTCAAGACGCTTCAAACCCACCCATCATGCCAGACCACCAGGTCCTCGACCACGTCGACCAATATCTCCAGCTCGGACGCGAATACGATTGCTCCGACCTCCACCTCTCCACCGCCTACCCGCCCGCGTGGCGCCGCTTCGGCCAGCTCGGCCCGATCTGGGAGGATCACCCGCCGCTCACCGCGGAGGACACCGAACGGCTCGCCCGCTCTTTCCTGAGCGAAAAGGAATGGAGCCGCCTGCAGGAAACGGGCGACATCGACTTTGCCTATCACAACGCCAACGGCCGTTTCCGCGCCTCCGTGGTCAAGCAGCGCCTCGGCTACGACATGGTTTTCCGCATCATCAATTCGAAGATCCGGACGCTTGAAGAACTCGGCATGCCGCTGGAGCACATCCTGCCGCTCACCCGCTATCAGAACGGCCTGCTCCTCGTCACCGGCGCCGTCGGCTCGGGCAAGTCCACCACCCTCGCCGCCCTCGTCGACTTCATCAACCGCGACCGCGAGGACCACATCCTGACGCTGGAGGACCCGATCGAATACGTCTTCGAATCCCAAGGCTGCCACGTCAACCAGCGCGAGGTCCACACCCACACCGAGTCGTTCGCCAAGGCGCTCCGCGGCGCTCTCCGCGAAGACCCCGACGTCATCATGGTCGGGGAAATGCGCGACTTGGAAACGATCCAGCTGGCGCTGACCGCCGCCGAAACCGGCCACTTGGTGCTCGGCACGCTGCACACCGGCAACGCCCCGCGCACGCTCGACCGCGTGCTCGACGTGTTCCCGACCGACCAGCGCGACCAGATCCGCATCATGGTGTCGGAATCGCTGCGCGGCATCATCTCGCAGCAACTCGTACCACGCGCCGACGGCACCGGCCGCGCGCTCGCGCTCGAGCTGCTGGTCAACAGCCCCGCCGTCGCCAACTGCATCCGTGAGGGCAAGACCTTCATGCTCCCCGGCGTCATGCAAACCGGCAAGAACGTCGGCATGGTCACCATGGACGAGTCCCTCCGCAAACTCTACGTCCAGGGCGTCATCACCGCGGAAGAGGCGCTCTACCGCGCCGAGGACAAGACCCAGATGCGCGCGTTCTTCCAGTCCTGAGCCCGCACCCGAAATCCCACACCTCTCCGCATCCCATGGCTCAAATCGACGCCTATTTCCGCTATCTCGTCGAAAACCGGGGTTCCGACCTCCACCTCTCCGAAGGCCAGCCGCCGAAAGTCCGCATCCACGGCTCCATCGTCCCGATCCCCGACCAGCCGGTGCTGCAGGGCGAGGCGTTCAAGCACATGCTCGCCGAAATCTGCGACCCGGTCTCATTCGAGCGCTACCTCGCCGCCGGCGACCTCGACTTCGCCTACGAGATGGACGAGACCTCGCGCTTCCGCTGCAACTACCTCAAGCAGAACCACGGGCTCGCCGCCGTCTTCCGTCTGATCCCGACCGAGATCGCCTCGCTCGACGACCTCGGCGTGCCCGAGACGGTCAAGCAATTCGGCCACATCCGCTCCGGGCTCATCCTCGTCACCGGCCCGACCGGCTCGGGCAAGTCGACGACGCTCGCCGCGCTGCTCGACTACATCAACACGAACTTCAACCGGCACATCATCACGATCGAAGAGCCGATCGAGTTCGTGCACCGCAACAAGAAATCGATCATCACCCAGCGCGAGGTGCCGATCCAGACGCCGTCGTTCGCCGACGGCCTGCGCGCCGCGCTGCGCGAGGACGCCGACATCGTGCTCGTCGGCGAAATGCGCGACCTGGAAACGATCTCGCTCGCGCTCACCGCGGCGGAAACCGGCCTGCTCGTCTTCGGCACCCTGCACACCAACAACGCTCGCAAGACCGTCGACCGTATCATCGATGTCTTCCCGGCCGACCAGCAGTCGCAGGTCCGCACGATGCTCGCGGCCTCGCTGCGCGGCGTGCTCGCCCAGCTCCTCTGCAAGCGCGTCGACAAACCGGGCCGCACCGCCGTGCACGAGATCATGTTCGCCACGCCCGCCGTCTCTGCGATCATCCGCGAGGGCAAGACCCAGAAGCTGTTCGACGTCATCACCGGCGGCAAAGCCGAGGGCATGCAGTTCATGGACGAGTCGATCTGGAGCAAGCTGCGCGAAGGCATGATCTCGCCGCTGGAGGCCTACATGAAGGCGATCGACAAGACACGCTTCAAAAAGTTCCTGCCCGCCGAGTTTTCCCACCTCGGCGACGCCTCGGGCGAAAACCCGATGGAACACTGAAGGCCCGACAGCCACTCCCCGATCTCGAAGCCCGGCGGCCTCCGCCGGGCTTTTCTTTTACGGCAACCATCGTCGGAGCGCCACCGATCAACCGCGCATCGCGGTGAAGTAGGCGGCGTAGAACACCAGCCAGAAAGTCAGATGAAGCCGGTGGCGAAAACGCGTGCTTTTCGCCTTCAGGGTCCAACCTGCCAGCGCCGCGATTCCCGTGGTCAGCGTGAACCGGGCGAAGCGAGCCACCAGCGAAGCCGCGACGAACGGCAGGAGCGCCAAGCCGCCCGCCCCCGCATGCACGGCGAACAGCTTGTAGGGTTGCCCGGCCAGCGCGCCCGCCCCCAGCGCGAACCACCCGTGTTCCGCGAGCTCCCGGCCCGTTTTGGCAATCAATCCGCGCGAAATGCCGGGCAAATGGTCGAACAGCTCGAACAACGCCGGTGCCAGCCCGTGCCGTCCCGCGAGCCACAACAGGACACCCCCGGGGATCGCGCCGGCCAGACTCCAACAACAAGCCACCAGCGCGCGGCGGAAATCGGACAGCGCCAGCCGCGTCAGCCAGACGTCCGGCACGAGGAAAAACACCGTGGCTTCCGCCAGCCCCCAGCCGAACGCCAGCCGATTCGCCCGATCCTTCACGCCTCCCGTCTAACCATACGGGCCGCCCCTTGCACGGCGAAACCGCCCGCCCAGCCTGGCGTCACTTGATCAAACCCGCCGCCTTCAGCGCTTCCGCCCCGCCGTGCAGCGCGCGCACCTCGCCGGCCGCGCCGAGCGCGCGGATTTTCTCCGCCACCTGGGCGCTGACGCCGCAATGCTCGCTGTCGCAATAGACGACCACCGGTGGCGCGTCGGCCAGCCGCTCCATCGCCGCGATTTCGAACGGCCCCTGGTCCTCGGTCAAATTCCACAAGATCGAGCCGGGCACTCCGTCGCGCTCCCAGTCGGCGCGCTGGCGGGCGTCCACCCACAGCACCCGGTCCTTCTCCGGCCAGCGGGCGAGCACGTCGGCCAGGCAGATCTCGCCCGGTTTCAAGGCTTCCGGCGCGCAGGCGATCGCCCGTGACGGCGGCCCGGCGACCACGTAGGTCAGCCCGGCGGCGGCCAGCGCCACGCAGCCGATCCACAGCGCCTGCCGCAGCGCCTTCATGGCTTCGCGGCGGGCGCGGCCGGTTCACCGGCGGCGGGTTTGCGGACCATCGCGAACACCTGCTTGATGCGGTGGCGCTCGTTCTTGCAATCCGTCTCCATGCGGAACACGCCGAGCACCGGCGCGGCGGTCGAGGCGGGCGTCAGAACCAGCTCGTATTCCTGGCCGTCGACGACGGTTTTCAGCTCGTGTTTGAACGCCGATCCGGTCCCCCCGACGGCTTTGATGTGCACCGGCTCGCCGGCCTGCATCGTGATGCGGATCACCTGCGGCTCCGGCTTCGCGCCGACCTCCCACTTCACCGTCTTCGGCTCCACCTTCACCACTTCCGGAATGTGGAAGTTGACGTTGAGCTTCACCGACGGCTTGTCCTCCGGATCACCCTCCAGCCACAGCACGGCGAATCGCTCGACCTCGCCGGACAGGTTCTGCACGTCGAAGGTCGCCCGCACGACGCCGGATTCGCCCGGCTCGTAACGCTGTTTTCCGCCCTGCACCGCGACGGTCATGCACGAGCAGTTCGACTGGAACCGCGTGATCGTCACCGGCTGGCCCGAGGCATTGGTGAACGGGAAATCGACGTCGACCCGGGTCGCGTCAGCACCCGCGCTCACGTCCTTTTTCGTCGATTCGAACGCCAACTCGGCGGCGGGCAACACGGCGCACAGCGCCAGCCAGAGGATCGGCAGCAATCGCATGGATTTCATTGGGGATTGGAAAGCGTAACCGGCGCGAGCGCGACCGAGACGATCAGCCGCCCGCCCCGCCAGGCCGGCCCGAGCACGTGCAACGGCCGGGCGGTGGTGATTTCGGCGTCGGTCCGGAGCACCTTGCGGCGGCTCAGCCAAAGTTCGATACCGAGAAAGGCGGCCTGCCGCGACGGATGGTTGCGCGCCTCGAAACGCACCAGCACCTCGTCCGAAGCGCCGAGCGGCTGCGCCCAGTTCTCGTAGCTGCGGAACAGCGTCTTGGTATCGGAGCCGATCTCGCGGTAATGCGCGAATTTCAGGCGCGACTCGCTCCGCAACCGGAGCACCACGTCGCCGGGGACCTCCTTCGCGCTGCCGCCGGCCGCGCCGGGGTCGCCATCGGTCGCGTGGTAAACCTTCACCACCACGGCCCCGAGCGACTCCTTGCCCGGATCGTCCTGCGCCCGCGCGGCGAACGGCCATAGCGCCGCCAGCGAAACGGCCATCCATACGCGGCGGTTCATTTCGCGCCTCCGGGTTCCTGTTCGGGCTCGACCGAGGCGGCTTTTTCCTCGTCGTTCCGGGCCGGGGCGACCGCCACCGCGCTCGAAAGATCGAGCGAATCGGGGATCGCCTCCACGCCGTCGAGCACGATCACCGTGGCCTCCGCCGGGCGGCTGGCGAAATAGTCCGCCTTCACGCCCGTATCCGGCGTGTAGACCGCGGGAATCGCACGCGCGACGCGCGCACGCGTCTCGGGGCCGGCGCGGGTGCCAAGCACGAAGGCGAAGGCCATGCCCGCCGCAGCGGTCACCGGCATCCACCAGAACGCCCGCCACCAGGACGGCTTCGCCGCGGCCTGCGGTAGCGACGTCGGTTTCGTATCGAGTTCCTTCAGAATACGGCTGTTGAAGAAATCGCCAAACGGCGGCTCGATCTCGCGCGGCATCGCCCCGGCGATCCGCCCGCGCCAGCGCCGGACTTCCTCGCGCGCGGCGAACTGGTCCGGCTTGTCCGCCGCCCAAGCCTCGACGGCGGCGAGCGCTTCGCCTTCCAGTTCGTCGTCCAGCCACAGGGCCAGCATCACGTCATCGGGCGTCGTATTCATCCTTGAGGAGGGCTTGGAGTTTCTGACGGGCGTAAAACAACCGGCTCATCACCGTGCCGAGCGAGCAGTCCATCGTCTCGGCGATTTCCTTATACGAAAGTCCCTGGACATCTTTCAACACCACCGCCTCGCGGTGCTCGGGCGAAAGCTTCGCCAGCGCGGCCTCGATCTTCGCCCGCAGCTCGCCGTGCGCCATCGAGTCGTCGGGCGATTCCACCCCGGCGGGCGCGGTCGCGGCCGATGGTTCGATCCGCTCGCGGTCGAAAATCTCGTCGTTGAACTCCCCCGCGCTCTCGACCTTGCGCTTCCGCGACCAGTCGCAGACGACGTTGTGGGCGATCCGGAAGAGCCATGTCGAAAAACGCGCCTTCGCCTCGAAGCGCGGCAGCGCGTGCCACGCCTTGATGAAGACCTCCTGCGAGAGATCCCAGGCGTCGGCTTCGTGATGAATCATGTTTCGGATCATGGCATACACCCTTCCCCGGTGCCGGGTGACCAGCTCGTCGTACGCCCGCAGATCGCCCGCCTGTGAGCGCGCGACCAGCAGGGTGTCGTCGTTTTCCCCGCCGGGAGTGGCGCGGGAATCGACGGCTTCGTTCGGCCCAGTCACGGGATTGGACGCATCGCCACGGGATTTATTCATCGTCATGGATCACGTCGGGCCGACGTTCGCGAAACATGCGCCGAACATGACGTCCGCCCCTTGCCCGTGCAACTCCCTTTCGCGGGCGGTCCGCCCGTCACCGGACGGGCCGCAGCCGGTCCACGACCGACGCCATTTCGCCGCCATTCGCCCGCACCGCGGCCGCCAGCCCCGCCGCCTGACCGGTGGCGAAACAGGTCCCCATCACCCGGATCGACGCCTGCGCCTCGTGGTCGCAGGACAAACAACGGCCCGCCACGAACAAGCGGTCGTCGCCCGCCGCACGGAGGCTGCCGAGCGGGATGCCTGCCGGGAGGTCGTTTTCAGGAAACCGCAGCTTCGCTCCCTTTGCCGTCTCGCGCAGCTCCAACGGCCAGGTGGCCAGCGCGATTTCGTCGTCGAACCGCCGGCCGGAAAGCACGTCCTCGCCGGTCAGGCGCGCCTGACCGAGCCAGCGGCGGCTCTCGCGCACGCCCGCGCGCGCCGGCCATTGGGAAATGAACGCGCGCGGCCAGCCGTCGGCCTTGGCACGCAAATACCCGACCGCCGCCGCCGCCGTCCGGCGTCCCTCGGCTTCGATCCGGCTCAGGCACGCCGGGTCGAGCGGGTCGTAGCCGTCGGGCGACTCCGCGCCGGCCAGATCGAGCGTGCCGAACCATTCGCCCGGACGCCCGGACGAGCGGAACGCCAGTCCGAGCGCCGCCGCCGGCAGATCGCCCGCGCGCACGCCCGCGACCAGCCAACCGGCCAAAGCCAGCCGGTCGTGCTCCGCTCCGCCGTCCACCGACTGGATGCCGAACACGTAGGCCGGCCGTTGCAGGCACGGTGCCTCGATCATTTCCGCGCCGCCGCCGAGGAATCCCGCCAGCACCGCATCGCCCGAGGCGTCGACCACCGCCGCCGCCCGGGTTTCCCCGGCCGTGCCGCGGCAGTGCCAGGCGATCCGCCAGCCATCGGCGTCGCGTACCGCGCCAGTCACCTCCGTGTGCCAGCGGACGTCGAGCGAATGCTCCGCCGCCACCAGTTCGTCGGCGATCCGGACGAACTCGACCGGATGCTGCGGCAACACGTCGACCCGCCCCATCCGCACCGGCCCCATGCCGGTGGCCGCGATCATCCGCTCCGCGATTTCCACTGGCAGCCCCGGGTTGGCCCACACCGCGCCCGGCTCGCGCCGCAGCCGGTAGAGCCCGCAGAACGTGTGCACCAGCGAGGCCGTGCCCATGCCGCCGAGAAACCCATGCCGCTCCAGCAGCACGACCTCCGCGCCCTCGCGCGCCGCGGCGACGGCGGCCGCCAGACCGGCGCTGCCGCCCCCGATCACCGCCACGTCGACGGTCCCGTTCATGGTTGTTTCTCTTCGAGCAATGCCGCCAGCGCCGCCGGCGTGGCCAGCCGCTCCTTCGCCAGATCGGCCGGCCCGAGAATCGCGCCGAAGCGGTCCTCGGCCGCGACCACCAGCTGCATTACCGCCATCGAGTCCATACCCGCCGCGAACAAATCGCCCGTTTCCGGAAAATCCTCCTCCAACTCCAGAATCCCCTCGTCCCTCAGCCAGGTGATCACCACGTCCGCCACCGGCCGCTCTTTCGCTTTCCCGCTCATACGCCGGCAAGGCTGCGAGGTCGCGCGACCGTCCGCAAGCGGGAACCTCCGGTCACCGGCCCGCCTCGTGCTCCGCCCACGCCGCGGCCGTCGCCGCCCCGGCGTCGAGCAAGACGCGCGCGAGCCGGCCTTGGAACAACCCGGGCGAGGGCGTGCGGCTTTCGAGGAAATGCACCCGCTTGCCGGACGCCTCCGCCTTCTCCCGCCGCACCCGCATGAACTCGGCCGCCGTCACCGCGTGCGTCGCCGCCGCCACGCCGGCCACCGACCACAGCCGGCGCGGTTTCGCCGGCAACTCGTGGCGGATCGTATGCACCACGATCGTGTGCACCGACGGGTCGTCGAGCCAGTGGTCGAAGGGCGTCTCGTTGGCCACCCCGCCGTCGAGGAAGCGCTCGCCGCCGATTTCCTGGATCTGGAACAAAAACGGCACCGCCAGGCTCGCCGCGATGAAGTCGACCAACGGACCTTCCCGGATGATTTCGCCGCGCGCTTTGCACAGGTTCGCCACCGCCAGCTCCAGCCGCGGGTCCTCCAGCTCCTCGATCCGCCGGTCGCCGACGAACTGCTTCAAAAAGCGCCTCAGCGGCACGGCGGAAAAAACCCCGCTCGGCCCCCAGCCCAGCGACAGCAGGTGGAACCGCGGGATCGAGAGCCAGTCGAAGAACGCCCACTTCATCCGCCGGGAAAGGAACAAGCGCTCCAGCGCCTCGCCACGCAGCCCGGCCGCCCACAATCCGCCGGCCAAGGCCCCGGCCGATGCGCCCGCGATCCGTCCCGGCCGCACGCCGCGCCGCTCCAGCTCGTTCAAAAACCCGGCGTGCGCGTGGTAGCCGCAGAACGACGACGCCAGGCAAACCGCCAGTCCGGAATCCGTTCGCCCGCCGTTCATGCCCGCTCGACGTCCTCCAGTTCCCGGATCGTCACCCGGTCGTCTTTCCGCAAAAAGAACAAGGCACCCGGCAACGCCCACAACACGTTGCAGGCGAATCCCGCCAGCGACGCCGCCACCGCCATCGCCGGTTCAACCCCGGCCAGATCGTGCAGCAGCACCTCGAACAACTTCTCGCGCACGCCGACGCCCGCGACCGACACCGGCAGCGAGCTGAGCGAGTCGATCACCGGCATCGCCGAAACCACCGAAATGGCCGGCACCTCGCCTCCCACCGCGCGCAGGCCGCACCAGAACGACAGGAAATATGCCAGCAGCATGACGACGGAAACGCCCACCCCGGCCAACGCCAGCGGCCATTTCTTCCGATACACGTCGTAAGTCTGCGGCACCCGCTGGAGCAGCCCGCTCCGCCACTGGCGGCCGCCGCGGTGCAGCCAGCGGTACACCGGCGGGCAGGCGACGAGGAAAGTCAGCCCGACGAACAACAGCCCGCCGCCGAGGTAGAACCAGGCGAAGTGGATCACGCCCTTGCCCAGCGAACTCTGCGCCTGCAGCGACTCGAAGCGCACCGCCGAGATCAGGAAAAACATCCCGCTCATCGCCACCATCCCGGCCAGGTGGTCGACCATCACCGCCATCGCCACCGCCAGCTTGCGCCCGGGATACTGGCGGATCAGCAGCAGGATGCGCGCCGCGTCACCGCCGATGCCACCGACCGATAGCAGGTTGAACAAATTGCCGATCAAGGTCAGCTCGACCGCCCGCTTCATGCCGGGATCGACGTCCTGCGCGTGCAGGAACAAGCGCCAGCGCACGGCGGTCAGCCACACCGTCGCGCCTGCCAGCGCCGCGCCGCCGGCCAGCCAGCCGTAGTGGACGCTGCCCGGACGGGAGAAAATCGACTCGCCGATGTCCAGCCGGGAGAACGCCCAGCCGAGGCAGGCCGCGGTCAGCAACAGCTTCAGCGTGAACAACAGGGCCTTCTTCATGTGCGTTCGCCCGCGTTGTCCCGCCCGTCCGTCCCGGAATCAGGCGGCCTTTTCGATCTCGGCGGCGATCGTCTCGACGCACTCGAGGATCCCCTTCGCCTTCGAGGCGTCGGCGATCTTCAGACCGAAATGCTTGTCCAGCGCGACCACCAGCTGCAGCGCGTCGACCGAGTCCAAGCCCAGGCCGCCCGCGCCGAAAATCGGCGTGCGGTCGTCGATCGATGCCGGATCGTCCTCCAGCATCAATTCCTCCACCATCACCTCCTTGATTCGCTGGCGCAGTTCCGGACCGTTCAACATCTCGATTAAATCCAATAAGTTAGAAAATTCCCCCGTCGATTTTCAGGGCGGACCCTGTGACATACCCCGCATCCTGACAAGCGAGAAAGGCCACCGCGGCGGCGACTTCCTCCGGTTTGCCGAAGCGGCGCATCGGGATCCCCATCCGCGCCTGCTTGCGGACCTCGTCGTCCATGTCCGCCAGCGCCTCGGTCTCGATGTAGCCGGGCAGCAGCGCGTTGACCGTGATCCCGTAGCGCGCGACCTCCTTCGCCATCGTCCGGGTGAAGGCGACCACGCCCGCCTTCGCCGCGGCGTAGTTCGTCTGCCCCATCGGCGGCAGCAGCGCGCTGAGCGAGGCGATGTTGACGATCCGCCCGAAGCGCTGCCGCATCATCGGCGTGACCACCGCACGGCAGCCGTGGAACACCGAGTCGAGGTTCGCGCCGATCACCTCGTGCCATGCCTCCACCGGCATCGCCGCGAGCAGATGGTCGCGGTGCAGACCGGCGTTGTTCACCAGCACGTCGAGCCGCCCGTCCGCTGCCACGATCTCCTCCACCGCGCGCGCCCAGTCGCCCGCGTCCGTGACGTCGAGCGCGATCGCCCGGCAGCGCCCTGCGAACTCCTCCGCCAGCCGCTCCGCCTCCGCGCGGTTCGCCCGCACGCCCAGCCACACCCGGCAGTCCGGGTCGCGTTCGAGAAAATACCGGCCGATGCCACGGCCGAGCCCGCCGTTGCCGCCGGTGACGAGGATGGTTCGCATGGCAGGCATTTCGCGGTTCGCCCGCTCCGCGTCAAGACCGGCAGCCGCGCGGGACGCTCCTGCCCGCGGCAGCTGTAGGATCTCTTGCCTCCATCGAAATTCCGCACAATCCTCGATACAAGCTTCAGCCCGCCATGCTTGCCTTCGAACGTCACCGCCGGATTCTCGACTTGCTCCAGATCCACGGATCGTTACGTACCATCGAAATGGCGTCCCAGCTCGGTGTCACCGACGAAACCATCCGCAAGGACTTCGAAGCCCTGGAGAAACGCGGCCAGCTGGTCCGCATCCATGGCGGGGCCATCCCGCAGGCGAAACCGGGTGAGGAGCTGCCGCTGAACGATCGC